>Ga0315291_10000637_pt1 | contig 46613 bp, 37 predicted proteins | sample YL17G12_20_MG_FD_203070 | JGI IMG/M metagenome (GOLD analysis project Ga0315291, IMG submission 203070) | Sediment microbial communities from Yellowstone Lake, YNP, Wyoming, USA - YL17G12_20 | ecosystem: Environmental > Aquatic > Freshwater > Lake > Sediment | place: USA: Wyoming | collected...
CATTCCCCGAACGCTGCTCATGCTCCCGACGTGGACGTACGCCACCAGCGCGGACAGCATCTACGTCAACCTCTTCATCGGGAGCACCGTGACGCTGGGCAAGGTCGCCGGCGTCGATGTGCAAATGGTCCAGGCGACGGATTATCCCTGGAGCGGCAACGTGGCGATCACGGTGAATCCGGCCGCTGAGAAGCGCTTTGCCGTTAAGGTGCGATCGCCGAATCGGAGCGTGAGCGAGCTGTATGCGAGCACGCCCGATTCCGACGGCATCGCCTCCATTGCCGTCAACGGCACGGTGATTTCGCCGCGCTTGGAGAAGGGTTACGCGGTCATCACCCGAACCTGGAAGGCGGGAGACAGGATTGACCTGGTGCTTCCCATGAATGTCCAGCGGATCAAGGCGAGCGACAAGGTGGCGGCCGATGTCGGGCGGGTCGCGCTGCGGCGGGGGGCCTTGATCTACAACATCGAGAGCGTCGACCAGAACGTCGACCAGGTGCTGGCCCCGGATTCGGCCTTGACGACTGAATGGAAACCCGACCTCTTGGGCGGAGTGATGGTCATCAAGGGCGCCTTCGCCGGTGGCGCGCCGCTGACGGCCGTGCCCAACTACGCCCGGAACAATCGCGGCGGCCGTTCGATAGTGTGGCTGAAGGACCGATAGCGCCGAGAGGCACTCCGCCCTCAAGCTCAAGTCGGTAGTCCTTGCTTGGCGGCGCAGGGCAGCCTATGTGCGTGTGCGGGCCTTGGCAGGATCCGATTCGTGCGCCTCCGCTACGTCCCGCCGAGCAGACTGCCGATCTGACTGCGGCTTTGGCCGGCCAGCAGCACTGAGGAAATCGACGCGTTGACGAGGATCTGGGAACGGACCAGGCGGGAGTTCTCTTCGGCCACGTCGGTGTCGAAGATCCGACTGAAGGCCGCGCTGAGGTTCTCTTCCATGCCGTCGAGCACCTGCACGGCAGACTCGATGGCGTACTTCTCGAAGGCCCCGAGACTGGCCCGGGCCTCAAGCACCTGGCTGGCGGCCGCGTCGAGGATCTCCATCGCCGTGGTTAGATCGCCGTCGGCGAGGCTGGCGCTGCCGCTGCTGGCCAGATCGCTCAGCGGACCGGGCGGCCCGCCCAACGCCGACGTGCTGATTGCCGGCAACGACAGCGTGGACACGTCGCTTACGTCGGGCGATAGGACGAACGTCAACTCGCTGCCGTCGAGCAACTTCTCTCCACCGAAGGACGTGGAGTTGCCGATGCGATTGATGGCCTCCAGCGCGGCGTCAGTTTCCATTTGCAGGGCGGCCAACTCGGCCTCGCTGCGACCGCCGCTGGCCGCGGCCACCACGTTGCCGCGAACGGTGTTCAGAAGGTCACTGACCTGGCCCAACGCGGAATCGGCCGTACGGACGACCGCGCCCGCCCGGGCGGCGTTGTCGGTGGCCTCATTGACGGCGGTCAGCTCCGCCCGCAGGTTTTCCACCGCAATCAACCCGGCCGGGTCGTCGGACCCCGAGTTGATCCGCTGCATGGTCGAAAGCCGCACGCTGCTGAGGTTGACTTGGTTGTACGCTTGCAGAAGATTATGCTGGGCGATCAGGTCGATGCCCGAGAGAGCACTGCCGACACGCATGGCGAGCCCCTGCTAAGAGAGTGAGTTTCACAGGCGCGTTTCAACGATGGGTGCACCCTGGACAAAGCAGTGACACTATAGTATAGTATATTGGCGCAACTCTTTGGCCGACGGACAGTTGCGTCGCAAGGGACCCCGTGTCGAATGTGCAGTGACGTGTGTGTCCGGTAGCGCTACGTGCTCTGACGGGCGAGGGAGCTGTGTGTCTCTCCGGCTGAGGCATTCTGGCCGCCCGGGGAGAATACGGCGCGGTTCTTGGCGACAGGAATGGAGAAAGCCGGGCCCTCGCGAAGCAAACTGACGCCTGAATGGTCTTTGCGGAGGGGATGCTGGGCGTCACGACAGCTTCTGAGACTGGAGTCGGCGTGGAGGAATTCGCAGGCGCAGTCTCCGGACCGGTTGACACCCCGGGGCCGATTGGATACAAAGGGCGCCTCCGTGATCGGCCCCTCCCGCCAGTGGAGGCCGGTCGGCGATCTGTAGCGGCATCCTGGATGGTCCCATGGCCAAGACAAGAGCGAAGAGGCCGTCTGCGGCGACGAAGGCCCCCTCCGACGGTGTGGGCACATTCGATTTACAGGCGGAGATTGCTCGGCTTGACCGCGAGATCCTCAGCCGGCTGCAAGAAAGGGCCGAACTGGTCCTGAAAGCGGCCAGGCAGGAGCCCCCGGCCTCCCCTGCAGAGGTCGCCTCTGGGCGGGACGAAGAGTCGCTGTCGCGTCTGGTCAGTCTTAGCCGCGGGCCGCTGCCGGAGCGGACCCTGCTGGCCGTTTTCCGGGAGCTTCGCAGCGGCTGCCGGGCGCTGGTGCGGCAGCTTCGCGTGGCCTTTTTGGGGCCCCCGTACAGCTACAGTCACCTGGCGGCGCTGCGCCGTTTTGGGCAGGGGGTGGACTTCGTGCCGGTGGGGACGATTCCGGCCGTGTTCGAGGAGGTCAACCGCGGCCACTGCGAGTTCGGGCTGGTGCCGGTGGAGAATTCCACCGACGGCCGCATCGCCGACACCTTGGACATGTTCACCCGGCTGCCGGTCCGGATCTGTGGCGAGGTGGAGATGGAGATCCACCATGCCCTCTTGGGGACGTGCCGGCGGACGGACATCAAGCAGGTCTACAGCAAGCTTCAGCCGTTGTCGCAGTGCCGCAACTGGTTGTCGAAACACCTGCCGGGGGCGCAGACGATCGAGGTCACCAGCACTTCCACGGCCGCCCAACTGGCCAAGGAAAAGCCCGGGGCGGCGGCCATCGCCAGCCTCGAGGCGGGCGTGCATTACGGGCTGGACGTCCTGGCCGAGAAGATCGAGGACAATCCTTCGAACATTACGCGGTTTGCCGTGATCGGCAACGAGTCGGCAGGGCGGACTGGCAACGACCGCACCGCCATGTTGTTCCAGGTCGAACACCGCCCCGGGACGCTGGCCGACGCCCTGAACATCTTCAAGCGGAACCGCGTGAACCTCACCTGGCTGGAGTCGTTTCCGATCCCCGGATCGGACCGGGCCTACCTGTTCTTCGTCGAGATGGAGGGACACGAGACGGACGCGCGGCTGCGGCGGGTGGTGTCGGCCTTGCGGCAGAAGGCCCTGCGGCTGGAGATCCTGGGGGCGTTCCCGGTAAGCAGGATTTAGGATTTCGGATTTGGGATTTAGGATTTAGTATTGACCCCCTGGGGTCCAGTCTTGCCGAGTCCCACCTGATCCTAAATCCCAAATCCCAAATCCCAAATCAGAAATCCGAAATCCCATGCGACGTCCGTTGATTGCCGGTAACTGGAAGATGAACCTGGACCGGGCCGCGGCGGTGGCGTTGGCCGAGGGTGTGGCAAGGGAGGCAAGGAACGTCGAAGGCGTCGACCTGGCCGTCTGCCCACCGAGCCCCTACATCGACGCCGTGGCCGTGGCGCTGGCCGGTTCCAGGGTCGCCCTGGGGGCCCAGAACATGTACCACGAGCCGCAGGGGGCCTTCACAGGCGAGATCAGCGCGGCCATGCTGTGCGACCTCGGCTGCACCTACGTGATCCTCGGCCACAGCGAGCGGCGGCACATCCTCGGCGAGACCGACGCGGAGGTGAACAAGAAGGTCCACTCCGCCCTGCGGGCCGGGCTGACCCCGATCGTCTGCGTTGGCGAGCTGTTGGCAGAGCGCGAGGCTGGACAGACCCTCGAGGTCATCCGCCGGCAGTTCGACGGCTCGCTGACCGGGCTCTCGGCGGAACAGATCTGCCGGATCGTCTTGGCCTACGAGCCGGTCTGGGCAATCGGCACCGGGAGAGTTGCCACCCCGCGACAGGCCGAGGAGGTCCATCTCGACCTTCGCAAGATCATGCAGGATCGCTATAATAGGCAGGTTGCCGACTCGGTCCGAATCCAGTACGGGGGCAGTGTCAAGCCGGAAAACGCCGGCGAACTGCTGGGACAGCCCAATATCGACGGGGCCCTGGTGGGGGGGGCCAGCCTGAAGGTCGACCAGTTCATGGGCATCGTCGCCGGGGTCGGCGGGTGAGCAGGAGAAGCAGAGGCCATCGCCATGGATTTTTCCAGTAACCGCACTGTTCGTAATTCACTGATCGCGCTTACCGTCGCGGTGGCGTCGGTCATCGCCTGGTTCCTGCTGACCAGCCTGCTAAGGTTCGCGGGCAGGTTCGGCGGTTCGATTGCCCTGGCGCTGCTGATGCTCACGGCGATATTCCTGATCGTGTTGATCTTGATCCAGCGGGGTAAGGGGGGCGGTCTGGCCGGGGCGTTCGGAGGACTGGGGGGCCAAAGCGCCTTCGGCACCAAGGCCGGCGACCTGTTCACGCGGGTGACCATGGGCGCCGCCCTCTTCTGGATCATTCTGTGCATGGCCGCCGTGAGTGTCCTGGGCACTTCGCAGAACATCGTCAGCGAGGATATCGGCGGAGGTCCGACGAGACAAACGGCGCCGCCCACGTCTTCCGACAACGAGACCGGCCGGAGTTCGCCGCTGCCCCCGGCGGGGGGAACGGGGCCTACGGGTGGTCAGGACAGTGGCGGGTGATCTGCCTTCGACCGCCGCGCGGCGATCCCCTCACCCTGAGGAGGAAAAAGGGGACAGGTCCAATTTGTGCGAAGCCGGGCACCGACCGAAGGTTGGTCGCGGGCCGTTCCGGCAAATTGGACCTGTCCCCTTTTTCCGGCAATGACGCAAGGTCATTTAGTGACGGGAGTACCCCTGCATTGCTCTTGAGCATGACCGGCTTCGGTGAGGCGCGCTGCGAGCGAGACGGCCTGGCCGTGGCGGTCGAGGTCCGCACCATCAACAGCCGCTTCCTTAAGCTGGCGGTGCGGACGGGAGAGGGCTACGGGCTGCTGGAGCCGCGGATCGAGGACATCGTCCGCAAGCGGATCCGCCGCGGTACCATCCAGGTGACCGTCCGCGTGGATCGGCTGCGGTCGCCGGAGGATTACCGGATCAACGCCCAAGTGCTGGACCGGTACCGGCGACAGCTCGAGGCGCTGTGTCGGGAGTGGAATCTGCCGGGAGACGTCTCGCCGGAAAGCCTGCTTCTGCTGCCGGGGGTCGTCGACGAGGACGCCGGCGGCCTGGCCGCCCCCGGCGCCGACTGGCCGCTGGTCGCCGAGACCCTGGAAGCGGCCATGGCAAACCTGGCGCGGATGCGGGCCGAAGAGGGCCGGACGATGGCGGGCGACCTGAGGACCAACTGCCAGGCCGCGGCGGCCAGTCTGGCCCAGATCCGACGTCGGGCCCCCCTGGTGGTCGATGCCTACCGCACCCGACTCGAGGAACGCCTCAAGCGAACCCTCGCCCAGTACGACGTGGAACTCGACGCCGCCGAGCTGATCCGAGAAGTCAGCCTGTTCGCCGAACGCGGCGATATCTCCGAGGAGCTCGTGCGACTTCAAAGTCACCTGGATCAGTTCGACGCGACCATGGACTTGCCGGAAAGCTGCGGGCGGAGACTCGAGTTCCTGACCCAGGAGATGCTCCGTGAGACGAACACCATCGGATCGAAGGCCAACGACGTGGGCATCGCCCGCGAGGTCATCGAGATCAAGACCGCCATCGAGCGGATCCGCGAGATGGTACAGAACGTCGAGTGAAGATGCCCACCGTTGGGTGGCCGGGGTCGAGCGCCAGCGAGCCCCCGGAAATTCAGGGTCTGGGGTGCTACTTCGTTCCACCCCAGCCACCCCTTCCCCAGACTTGGAACTACCGAGTGAAGATGTCAGCCAGCCGGACGGGGAGATTGGTGATTGTCTCGGGGCCTTCGGGGGTGGGCAAAACAACGGTGATGCGGCGGGTGTTCGAGCGATGTCCGGTCCCCTTGCTGGCCAGCGTCTCGGCCACTACCCGGCCCCCAAGGCCCGGAGAGGTCGACGGGGTGGATTATCACTTCCTGACCAAGCAGGAGTTCGAACTACGCCGAAAGAGGGGGGAGTTTCTCGAGTGTTTCGAGGTCTTCGGGCGGGGTCATTGGTACGGGACGCTCCGCAGCGAGGTGACCTCTGGCCTGGCGGCGGGAAAATGGGTAGTCTTACGGATTGACGTGCAGGGGGCGCTTCGCGTCATGCAGCAACACGCTGACGCCGTCACGATCTTCGTCCAGCCCGGCTCACTCGAACAGCTCGAACGCCGGCTCCGCAGCCGCGGGACCGAAACCCAGCAGGCGATCGAGCAGAGACTCAGGCAAGCCGAGCGCGAGCTGGGCCAGGCCGACCGGTATCGTTTCCAGGTGGTCAACGACGACCTGGACCAGGCAGTTGAGCAGATCTGCGATATTCTCAGCCAAGAATGGGAGACGGACCAAGATGCTGGAGGACCTTCGGGAAGAGGAAATCGTCAATAAGGTTGGTGGTCGTTTCAAGCTTTCGACCCTCATCCAAAAACGTATGGTCGCGCTGAACGCCGGTGCTCGACCGCTGGTCGATCTGAACACCGACGACAGGATGCAGATCGTCATCCAGGAGATCATCCAGGACAAGATCTACCTGGATACGGAACTGAAGGTGCAGATTGCCGCGGGTGGCCCGGAAGGCGGCCCGCCTGAACTGGACCTCCGCAACCTATGAACGGTCGTGAGCTGCTGATCGGGGTGACCGGGGGGATTGCCGCCTACAAGACGGCGGCGCTGGTGAGCCGGCTCGTGCAGGCGGGCGCCGGGGTCACCGTGGTGATGACCCGGTCGGCCGCGAGGCTGGTGGGGCCGAAGACCTTCGAGGCCTTAACGCGGCGGCCCGTGCAGACCAGGACCTTCGGTCGCGGCGCCCACCCACACATCGACCTGGCCGAGGCGGCGGAGTTGTTGTGCGTGGCCCCGGCCACGGCCAACATCCTGGCCAAGGCTGCCGGGGGACTGGCCGACGACCTGCTGAGCACGCTGCTCTTGTCGTTCGACGGTCCGGTGGTGATGGCCCCGGCGATGAACAGCCGGATGTGGGAGAAACCGGCCGTGCAGCGGAACGTGGCGCAGCTACGGGCCGACGGCGTGGTGCTCGTCGGTCCCAAGGAAGGCTACCTCAGTTGCGGCACCTACGGCGTGGGACGGATGGCCGAGCCGGAGGAGATCTTCCAGGCCATCGCCGAGCAGCTAACGGCAGGAGGCCGCCGTGCCGGCGGCCGCTAAACCCGGATTATTCACGGTAGTGTGCCACTGCTTGCCGTAAGGCAAGCAGTGCACCGACGTTACGCACTGCACTGCTTCTGACGAAGCAGTGGCACACTGTGGCGGCTTTCCCCGGTCCGTGAATAATCACGCTAAACGGCTGTTCCGCAATCTCGCCCCTGACCCCTGGCCCCCCAATCCCTAATCCCCAATCCCCAATCCCTAGTCCCTCCGCCATGTCCCGCATCCTGATCACCTCCGGCCCCACGCGGCAGTACGTCGACCCGGTCCGCTACCTGACCAACGCCTCCAGCGGCCGGATGGGGGCGGCCCTGGCCGCAGCGGCGATCGATGCCGGCCAGGAGGTGGTGATCGTGAGCGGGCCGGTGGACGTGGCGTATCCCCCCGAGGCCGAGGTCATCCCGGTGGTCTCCACCGAGGAGATGGCCGAGGCCTGCCTGGAGGTCTTTCCCGCCTGCGACGGCCTGATCGCCGTGGCCGCCCCCTGCGACTACCGGCCGCTCGTGGTGGCCCCGCAGAAGATCCGCAAGACCGGCGGGCCACTGATCCTCCACCTGGTGGAGACGGCCGACGTGGTCGCCACGTTGGCGGCCGTCAAAGACTCTCAGTGGATGGTGGCCTTTGCCCTGGAGACCGAAGACCCGCGGATGCGGGCGCTGCAAAAACTCGAACGCAAGAGCTGCGACCTGATCGTGCTCAACGGCCCCCAGGCCATGCACGCCACCGACACGCAAGTCGAGGTGATCGGTGCGGAGGGTGACGTGTTGGCGACCTTCTCCGGGAGCAAGCAGCAAGTGGGCAAGGAGATCTTCCAGGTGGTCCGGCAGCGGTTGATCGAGCGGTAGTGCCGTGTCCAGGCTGGACTGACGGTTCTTTCGCCGTGGCGTGCGTCCAGTTACTCGGGGAAGCTTTCCTCGGTGCTTTGCTTGCGGTAGATGGGCAAGTGGCGGTAGTAGACCTCCAGAATCATGGCGGCCATCGACGTGCAATAGAGTCGTCCGCCCTGGTCGGCGCCGAGGTCGCCGCCGGGCATGTACCAGCTTCCCGTCTCGTGGCCGCCCTTGGCCTGCGAGTTGACCAGTTGGTCGCGCATCACGTCGTTCCACTTCGTCCACAGGTCTCCTTCCCAGTGCCGCATGACCTGCGTGGCGTAGTAGTTATAATACATGTTGCCCCTGGAGGGGCCGGCGCCGCTCAGCCACTCGACACCTCGCTGAAGCGAGGCGTTGTCCTTCTTCCAGCCCAGGTACATGCGGCAGAGCAGTCCGATCGCCGTGGTGGCGTCGCCCCTTCCCGGATCGAGGTAGCCGTAGTAGGCGCCGCTGTCGTCCTGGACGGAGTCGAGGAACTGAGAGGCCTTCTTGGCCGTGCCCGGCGGCACGACGAGATAGGCCATGTGGCCGCTTTTCAGCGCCATGATCTGCCAACCGACGACCGAGGTGTCGCCCTTCTCGTGCGGGTCGTATCGCCAGCCGCCGCCGACCGGGTCCTGGGCGTAGCAGATGAAGTTGACGGCCTCCTGGGCGGGCTGGTGCAGGCCCTTGTCGTGCGTCATGGCGTAGGCTTCGCACAGGGCGATGGAAGCCAGGCCGTGCGAGTACATCCGTCCGCCCGGCTCCCACATGTTGCCGCCCTGGGGGGTCCGCTTCATACGAGTGACCAGGAAGTACAGCCCACTCTGGGCCGTCTTCCTATAGCTGCCCGTCTTGTGCGTCTGTCCCGCACCGAGGAAGGGCAACACGGCCATGGCGGTGGCACCGATGCGGGCGTCCTCCAGTTTGCCGGGATCGCGGCACTGGCCCCCGCAGCTTGGTGCCCGTGCATGGTTGAAGCTCCAGCCCCCGTCTGGCATCTGGTGTTCGGCTAGCCACTTCAGCGCCAGTCCGACGGACTTCTCGCTGGCCTCGGTGGCTCCGTACTTCCGGGCCAGCTCACCCCGCTTGCCTTCGCCTCGCCCGGAAAGCGCATCGCCCGTGTAGGCCCCCACCGTCGCCAGCAGGTCGTTGCGTGGGGCGCGGTCGAGTCCGAAATCACTGAGTTCGACCGCCACGGGGGCTGCCTCGACTTCCTCGGCCCCGGGGATCTCCACGTCGGCTTCCGCGATCTCGGTCCCCACGGTTCCCACCGCCGACACCTCGGCCGAGACGTCGATGTCCTTGGGGGGCTCGTAGTTGAGCTCCTCCAGGGTGTCGAGCTTCTCGGTCTCTTCCGGGCCAATGACCAATTGGCGCATCTCGTCGGCCACCTTTGTGGGGAGTGTCAGGAGGGCCAGCACCAACAGCAGGGCCATGTGTACCACCATGCTCACCAGCCAACTGGGTGTCTGACGCAGGGCATCGTGGAGCCACGAGGCGGGCTCCCCGAAGTGCAGCCGCCGTTCGACCGGCCCGGCGACGCCCGGGGCCTTTGCGCCCGTGGCCTGCCCGGGCCCGCCCGCGGCACCCTTGACGACAGGTCTGGAAGGAGCCGCCGATCCGCCGGCCGCCGCGCTGCCTGACGGCTTGGCCGCTGGCGCGGTCGTGGGCGGAACCTCGGATAGCTGTTCCGCTTGGGCCGGATTCACCCGGCCTTCTGGCGTCAGCTTATCTGCCGTCATCTCCCGCTCCCAGATGTTGAGGTGTAAGCCCTTAACTTACACCATCTTACGGTGAAACACAAGGGGGTCCTCTGAGCATCTGTTCGGCCCACCCCCACCGAAATTATTCCCAGTCTGCCCCTTAGGGGAAAGGCCGCCGGCCCCCGCCGCACTGGCTGGACCGGGTGCTGAAGCCCTGAGGATCTTTCTTCCGACGAGGAGTTCCCAATCGGGCGTGATCCGGTACAATCATTGGTTTGGGCCCGGCGGGGGCCCCGTTTGCCGTCGGATCGGAGATGCCCAGATGGCCAAGAGCAAGAAGAAGGCCGAGACAGTCTTTCTGGTTTGTGAAGAGACTGGTGACTACAACTACGCGATCCGGCGAAAGCCGGGAGGCGAGAAGCTGAAGCTCAAAAAATACTGCCCCCGGCTCCGCAAGCACACCGTGCACGTGGAAAAGAAGAAGTAGTCGTCGTCAGCTTTCAACCGTCAGCTTTCAGTTATCAGCGTTTGCCTCCGGGGTACTCTGATAGCTGACTGCTGACGGCTGACGGCTGACGGCCGATAGCTGACGGCTAAGCATGGCGAAACGCTGGCGGATCCACCCGCACGACCCGGACCGCATCGAGACACTCCGGCGCGCGGCCGGCATCCCGGGGGTCGTCGCCCAGTTGCTGATCTGCCGCGGCATCACCGATCCCCAGGTCGCCCGGCAGTTCCTCGACCCCAAGCTCTTGGATCTCCACGGTCCGGAGCAGTTGCCCGGCTGTGTGCAGGCCGCCGAGCTGATCCACGAGGCAATCGCTGCGGGCGAGCGGATCGTCATCTACGGAGACTACGACGTCGACGGGCTGACCGGCACCGCCATCCTCTGGCTGTGTCTGAAGCTGCTCGGCGGCGAGGTCAGCTACTACGTGCCCCATCGAATCGACGAAGGCTACGGCCTGAGCTGCGAGGCGCTCCGCTCGCGGGTATCCCCGCAGGCCGGGCTGATCGTGACCGTCGATTGTGGCATCGCCAGCGTCAAGGAGGCGGCCACCGCGCGGGAACTGGGGCTGAAGCTGGTGATCACCGACCATCACGAGCCGGGCGCTGACTTGCCCGAGGCCGACGCCATCGTCCATCCCCGGCTCCCCGGCGGCACCTATCCTTTCGGCGGTTTGAGCGGTTCCGGAGTGGCCCTGAAGCTGGCCTGGGCATTGTGTCAACGGGCCAGCGGCGCCAAGAAAGTCGGCCCGCGGATGAAGGCCTTCCTGATGCAGGCCGTAGGGCTGGCCGCACTGGGGACCGTGGCCGACGTGGTTCCCCTGGTCGACGAGAATCGCGTGCTGGTGCATCACGGACTGGACAGCCTCGCCCGGCAACCTACCGCGGGCGTCGCGGCGCTGATGCGGACCGCCAAGCTCGACGAAAAGCTCCGCGTCCGCCGACCCGACAACAAACCGAACTTGGATAGCGAAGACCTGGCGTTCGCGCTGGCTCCCCGGCTGAACGCCGCCGGACGGCTCGGCCAGCCTCAACTGGCCGTCGAGCTGCTCGTCAGTGACCGCGAAGAACGCGTCCGCGAACTGGCCGAATACCTCGACGCACTCAACGGCACGCGACAAACCCTGGAGCGGAGCATCTACCTGGCCGCCAGCAAACAGGTCAAGGAGCAATGCCACCCGGTCGACGATGCCGCCTTGGTGCTGGCCGATCGTAACTGGCACCCCGGTGTGATCGGCATCGTGGCCGGGCGCCTGGCCGAGAAACACCATCGCCCGGTGGTCTTGATCTCCTGGGATCAATTGGGTGTGAAGCCGGGGATCGGTTCCGCCCGCAGCGTTCTGGGCTTTAATCTCCACGAGGCGCTGCGGGCCTGCGACGAATACCTGCTCTCGCACGGCGGCCATGCCGCGGCGGCGGGGCTGACCATCGCAGAAGACAGGTTCCCCGGCTTCCGGGCAGCGTTCTGCGAGGTCGCGGCCGCCGAGATCGGCGCGGCAGAGCGGGTGGCCGAGTTGCGGGTTGATGCGGAGTTCCCGCTGAGTGCCTTCACCGCGGAGACCGTCCACCTGATCGAGCGGCTGGCCCCTTTCGGCGAAGGCAACGCCCGGCCGCTGCTGTGCACCACCGGCGTCTGCCTGGCCGAACCGCCGCGTGCCATCGGCTCGGGCGGGCGCCACCTCTCGCTGATGCTCTGCCAGCACGACGTGACGCTTCGCGCGGTGGCCTTCGGCGGGGGCGAATGGGCCGAAGAGCTGGCGGCCGTCGACCGCCCGCTGGACGTCGCCTTCCGGCCGGTCATCAATACCTTCCGCGGCCGCCGTAACGTCGAATTACACCTGGTCGATTGGCGGAAAGCGGTCTAGACTCACGAGGTGACCGATGGCCGATCTCGAAGCCGCCAAACAGCAGATGCTCCGCAACCAGTTGCAGCGGCGCGGCATCCACGACCAGGCCGTGCTGGCCGCCATGGACAAGGTGCCCCGCGAGCGATTCGTCGCCCCGGAGCTGCGCGACGAGGCCTACGCCGATCGGGCGTTGGCCATCGACTGTTGCCAGACGATCAGCCAGCCGTACATCGTGGCCCTGATGACCCAGGCCCTGGAACTCTCGGGCACGCAGAACGTGCTGGAGATCGGCACGGGCAGCGGATACCAGACGGCCATCCTGGCCGAACTCGCCCGCCAAGTGATTAGCGTGGAGCGTCATGCCGAGTTGTCTCAGCAAGCCGGCATGGTGCTGTCGGACCTGGGTTATCAGAATATCACCCTGCTAACCGGTGACGGCACGCTGGGCTGCCCGGACCACGCGCCCTTCGACCGGGTCATCGTCACGGCCGCGGCGGCCGAGTATCCGCCGCCGTTGTTCGACCAGCTCGAGGAAGAAGGATTGCTGGTCATCCCCCTGGGCGGACGGGAGTACCAGATCTTGCAGGCGATCCGCAAGGTCGGCGGCCGCCCCCAGGCGGTGAACCTCTCGGCCTGCCGGTTCGTCCCCCTGGTAGGGGCCGAAGGCTGGCCGGATTAGCCCACATTCCTCTCCAACACCCGGCTCTGGATCACCGTGAATCACACCCGCCGCGACGCGACCATGAACCCTCGCATGACCGCCTGGCCCCGCCGCCGCCACTACTTGCTGCTGGCCCTGTGCTTCTCCGGCATTGCCGTCTACGGGTCGCTGCTCCCCTTCCACTTTGCGCCACTGGGCTTCGGTGAAGCGGTTCGGCAACTGAGGGAGATCCTCAGCGGCGCCGTGGGACGCATCTCCCGCAGCGATTGTGCAGTCAACGTCCTGTTGTTTGTGCCGATCGGCTACTGCCTTCTCGCGGTGCTGACCATCGACCGCCGTAAGCGCGCGTTCACAATGCTCTGCCTGCCGCTGGCGGCTTTGACGTGTGCAGCGCTGAGTGTTGGCGTGGAGTTCGGCCAACTCTGGCTTCCGGATCGGGTTCCTTCGCTCAGCGACATCGTTGCCCAAATCATCGGCGCCGCGGTCGGAATGGGGCTTTGGCTGACTGCCGGCCAGAACATCGCAGACTGGGTACGCTCCTACACGGTCCATGCACGTCCCAAGGGCCAAGTCGACTGGCTGCTCGAGGCCTACCTCATCGGACTGCTGATCTACAGCGTCATGCCACTCGATCTGATCACCAGGCCCGGCGAGTTGGTGCACAAGTATCGCGCAGGAAGAATCGTGCTGACGCCCTTCGCCAACGCCGGCTGGGAATTCACCACGTTCTACGGGCTCTTGCGGGACGTGGCGGTCTTCGTCCCGGTGGGCATGTTCGCGGCGACGTGGATGACGCCCCCCGAGCGGCCGGTGCGACGAATGGGAATGAGCGTCCTGCTCGGGGCACTGATCGCGCTGACAATCGAAACGGCGCAACTCTTCGTCTACAGCGGCTTTACGACGACCGGCGATCTGATCTGCGGAACGATTGGAGCCTGCCTGGGAGCCTGGACGATGCGTCTCTGGCGGGGTGGCAGCCGGGCGTGCCGATCAGCGCCGCCACTGAGCAAGGCTGCGCGGCGCACGTGGCTATGGCTCGGCCTGGCGGCCGTGTATGCGGTGTTTCTGGCCGCCGTCTTCTGCGCGCCGTTTGAAACGATTGACGATCTGCAACGGATCAGAGCACGCTACCACGGATTCCTGCGCTTCCCATTTGCCGCCTTCTCCCATGCTACGAAGCTGGAGTTGGTCTCGGACGTCTTGGAGAAGCTGCTGTTCTTCGCGCCGCTCGGGGGGCTGCTGACCTTGGCCGTGGCACGGCTGCCGGTTCCACGTCCCATCCGTCGCATCCTGCTCTGCATCGCCCTCTTGGCGGCCAGCGGAGCGGCCACCGCGATCGAGATCGCCCAGGTGTTTCTCCCGCCCCACGTGCCCAGCAGCACCGACGTGGTTCTGTGTACCGTGGGCGCCGCAATCGGAATGCTCGTCACGCTGCTGGCCGACCCCAAGAAAACAAATGACCTCCGGCACTTCGGAGGTCACAGGTAACTCCCGGTTTTCCGAACGCTACTCAATAATCGTCGAAGAAGGCCTGCAATTTCCGCCGGATGCGGTGCCGCCGCTGCCAGATGCTGCTGGCCGACAACTCCCCTTGGTCTGGGCTCACCTCCGTCTCCGGGGCATCGAGGAGGAACTTCTCCATGAACCGCCGTTCCTGGGCGGTAAGCGTGGAGCTGAACTCATCCATCATGGCGGCCACTTGCCAGTCGGGAACACGCCCCTCGGCCAGGATTCTTCGCCCTCCGATGAACTCGTAGGCCCGTCGGCGGCGCTCCGAGCGCATGTGTCGCATGATCTCGATTCGCGCCAGCCCCATCAAGAATGCGCTCAGGCTCGAATCGCGTTCGGGGTCGTAGCTTGCCAGCAACCGGCCGCCGTCCCGCAACAGCGCGTACCAGACGCGAGCGGCCATCTCATCGGCTAGGTGAATGTCTCCGGCGTCCGACCCCAAGAGCAGCTTGATGGCTCGGAACAGCGGCGGATGACACTCGCGGTAGAGCCGTTCCCAGGCCCGCTCATCGCCGGACAAACACCGCTCGACCAAACGCTGGTGATGGCGCGCCTTGTCCGTGGCGGAGCCGTCGCCGCTGGCTCGCTCGCTGGCTGCCCTCTTGACAGCCGTCGAGCTGGACTCGTCGGGCATCGCCATCGGCTGGCCCCGGTCATCCGCGTCGCTGAAGGCGGCGCCGACCTCGGCGACCTGTCCGGTGGGCGGCGCCCCTTCGGCCCGTCCCCGCTCGGAGAGGTCCCCACGATTGCCGTCAGGCTGATTGATATCCGAAGGTTCCACCTAAGACGATCCCCTGTAATCTGCCCGCGTCATCTGCATAATCTGGGCAATCCTCTCCGCGCTCCGTCCATCCCAATTGTCTGGCAGTTGGCCGATTCGCCGGGGGCCGTCGAAAACCCTCTGCACCCCGGCCAGGATGTCTTCCGTCCGCCAGCCCACCAGTTGATTGCTGCCGACGTCGATGGTCACCGGCCGTTCGGTATTCGCCCGCAACGTGAGGCAGGGAACGCGCAGTGCCGTTGTTTCCTCTTGTATCCCGCCCGAGTCGGTCATCACCAGGCGCGACGCTTCCATCAGGCTGAGCATGGCGAGATACCCCTGCGGCTCGATCGGAGTGAAGCCGTTCAAGCCGTCGCGGCGCAACAAGCCGAATTCCTGCATGCGAGCTGCCGTGCGCGGATGCATGGGAAAGACGACCGGCATCTGCTCGGAGACGCCGTGAACCGCCCGCATAATCGACTCCAACTGCTCGCGGCTGTCCACGTTGGAAGGTCGATGCAGCGTCAGGACCGCGTACTGCCCGGCCGTCAGGCCCAGTTTCTCGCAGAACCGCAGCGCCTTGGCACGATCCAGGTGCGAGAGGAGCGTGTCAATCATCACGTTCCCTACCGGATGGATCCTCTCCGGCGGCACGCCCTCGCGGCGGAGATTGCGCTCGGCGGAGGCCTCCGAGGTGAACAGCCAATCGGAGATCGAATCGGTCACGATGCGATTGATCTCCTCCGGCATGGTGCGGTCGTAGCTGCGGAGCCCGGCCTCGACGTGCCCCAAGGGGATGCCAAGCTTCGACGTCGTCAGCGCGGCCGCCAAGGTGGAATTCACGTCACCCACCACCAGCACCGCCCGCGGACGGTTTTCGGTGAATTCCAGGGCCAGACGCCGCATGATCTCCGAGATCTGCCAAACGTCCGTCCCCGAGCCGACTTCCAGATTCACGTCCGGCTCCGGAATCTGAAGCTCCCGGAAGAAGGTGCGGCTCATCCGCTCGTCGTAATGCTGTCCGGTATGAACCAGCCGCGGCCGCACACCAAGCTCCTGCAAGGCGCGGACCAAGGGTGCGATCTTCATGAAGTTCGGACGAGCGCCCGCAACAAGAGATATCATGATTTGCGATCTCTCAGCTATGATCTTGTCTAATCCGTGCGCGCACGGTTGCGTCCTCATCCCCGGCCAGCTCATCTCTGCCTCCGAAGGACCCGAACGTTGAACTTCCAAGCAGAGAGTGTGCGGCCCATCGCCAAAAAAGCGTCTTCACCGATTCACTTCCCAGCTTCGTCGGAAAGCCTGCGGTTCCGTCGTGAGTTGAGCACTGCGCGTCTGTCAGCGAGCGACCCGCGCAACATGCGGCTCCGGCAGCGCTGCGGCCGTCAGCTCGTGGGTGTCCCCATTCAGATACTGCTTTCGCAGCCGCCCATTGTAGTCCCGCACTGCGTCGCTGACGGTCCCAAACCGGTAGGCGGCCAGCAGCCGCCGAAGTTTTCGCTCGCATTTCCTCAGGCCCACGTAGTACTTGAAGCTCTTCCGATAGGGGAGATCCAGACGGGGCAGCGCGGGGTTCAGCTCGCGAGGGTGGATGTACGTCATCACGGGCAGCCCCCGCCGATGGTTCTGGCGAAATCCGTAACGGATCAGCGACAGGGGGAAGAGCCGGAGGTAGCCGCCTCCTGAAAATGGCACGTCCCTTCCCGCCAACCGCATCACCGAAAGCGGAAATACCGTCAATTCTCCCGACTCGGTGACCATGCAGAACGGTTCGCGTCCGAAACCCTTGATGCCGCCGTGGTCTCGCGCGGCGGGAACGATGGAGACGTCGATCTGAATCCCTTCCTCCACCAGGATAGGATAGGCCCAGAAACACTCCCTTTTCATGGAGAACCCCGGGGCGCGAAAGCACGTCACGGCCTGCCCGCTGGCGTCCTGGAGTATCTTGCGCGCAGCGGAAACCTCGCGGCGAAACTGCGCAGGACTCTGCTCGAAGATCAGCCGGTGATAGCACCCGTGGCACCCGATCTCGTGGCCCTGACGGACGATCCGCCGGATGAGTCGTGGGTATTTTCGGCCCAGCCAACCCAGTGTCAAGAAGGTCGCCGCCACACCGGCGTCGTCCAGCAGGTCGAGGAGCACCTCCGTGTCCTTTTCCACGAAAGCAGGCGCCGTGTCCCATGTGCGAGGGTCCTGGTAGGCGGTCTCGACGCCGCAAACGTGAAACCACTCCTCCAGGTCCACGCAAAAGGCGTTGAGCACCTGAGTTGCCGATTCATTCATGCGACACCTCCTCCACTGCGCTGGAATGCGAAAAACGCTTCGCCGCCGGCATGGCAATCTCCGCCGCGGCCAGCAGCTCCTTTTCGAACGGCTCCAGAATCTCCACGAGCTGCTGAATGTTCTGGGAGGTGGAATGATTGTTGCACTGGCCCACGACCCTCAGCCATCCGACCCGCTGGTTGCCAACCACCAGAGGGAAATGGAAGTGCCAGCGGGGGTCCGAGGAATCACGGTGCCCGCTTTCCCAAAACGCACGGCACCCGCCGTTAGAGAAGGGACCGTTAATATCCAGACTCAATTCGTTCACACCCAAGCTGCCGACCGATTCGGTGAGTGTTTCCCAGAGCAGCTCCCAACTCCGGGACCCGCGAAAGCGGACCCGAGCTGGATGAGGCCGGAAGGCGCGGGAACGCTTGCGGGGGACCAGACTGCGGCCAATCCTCTGCAGCCGCGTTCCCAGCAGCGCCAGCTCCGTTCGACCGAAAAGACCCGTGACGACAAACACCATCACCACTGCCAGACCCGCCATCACGGCCAGCAGATCGCTGCGAAGCATCACGCTCAGCAAGGCCGCGGTCGAGGTCACCGCGCAGCAGAGGCCTAGCCAACCCAGCACTCTCCGGTTGCTTCCCAGAAGCTCCAGCAAGCGGTGGTGCAAGTGGCTCCGATCGGTGGTGTAGATGCTCCGCCCGGTCAAGGTCCGCCGCAGGATGGCGGCTGCCGAATCGAAAATCGGAATCGTCCAGACTGCCAACGGGGCAGCCAAGAGCACGGTCCCCGGTCCTTTGAGCGATCCTTGGATGCTCAAGGCGCCGACCATCAGGCCGATGAACATGCTTCCCGCGTCGCCCAGGAAAATCGTGGCCGGAGGAAAATTGAACCGCAGGAAACCCGCCAGGCTGGCTGCAAACACCGCAGCGATCAGCGCCACCTCGGCAGGTCGACCGGCCGCGACCGCCATCGCCGCAATCGTCACCGACAAAACGATCCCCACCGTGGATGCCAGACCGTCGATGCCATCCAGCAGGTTCAAAGCATTGATTGCCCCCAGCATCCAGAACAACGTGAACGGGACGGCCAGCAGCCCCAGTTCGATTTCCCAGCCAAAGATACCGATGCCGTCGATTACCACTCCACCCGCCATCAGGATCGCCACCGCGACGACTTGGCCCAACAGCTTGTATCGCCCGGGCAACTTCGTGCGGTCGTCCACTACCCCCACGATCACCACCACCAGCCCGGCCAACAACAGGATCGGCAGCTCGCCCATCTGTTCGCGAAGCCTTTCGCGAAGCGGGTGCGGCAGCACCAGCAACGCACCAAGCACGCCCGCCGTCGCCAAGAATACGGCAATCCCCCCACCCAAGGGCATGGTCCGCTGGTGGAACTTGCGATGCGCATCCGGGTGATCCACCAGACCACACCGCAGAGCCAAACCGCGCATCAGCGCCGTTAGCACAAGACTGGCCACACCGGCAACTGCGACCGATACTACTGTAAGTGTCACCATGATGCGTTCCCCTATCCGCTACTGCACGAAATTCACGAGAGCTGACCACTCCTCGTTCTGAGGGTGGTTGCCGGCCCGATTGTGAACGTGGCACCTGAGCGCGCCACCCTCGACGCGTGCCGCAAACCGGGATCGACCAACGGTTGGGCGGTCGCCCGTCGGACCCGGAATTGTCTGACGTCCAGGCCCTGAGCTTCTGAGCTGCGAAGACGACCCACCTGCAACAACCGTTTCCCTAGGACGGAATCCCCCGCACGATGGCCGGTCCCACCAGCCGAGTCACGCCCACCGGCAGGCGGCGCCAGACGTTGATCATCCGATCGTACTTGCCATTATCCGGTCGCATGTCGTTCGCCTGGCCCTTGCGGACGTAGTACTGCCAGACCAGCGGCTGAGGCTCTGCGCCCCATTTCCTCTTGAACACGAACGTGCTGCTGTCGACGGTGCTGCGGCCGAAATCGAATACCGCCTGGCCCCGCTCGATCGCGCGTTGGATAAGCCGCCAATACAACAACGAATTCGCGGCGGTAGATCTGTATGCCTGGAGGGCGCTGACGCTGGGCGCCTCGGTAATCTGCGGGCCGTGCACCGCCAGCGCTGCCGCAATCGCCTTCCCCCCCAGGTGGACAACGCAGAGTTCCGCCTGATCGGGAAAATGGGTCAGAATGCACTCGAACATCCGGCGGCCGAACACGGGCGTACCCAGGTCGCGCATGTTGTGGCTGAACACATCGTAGAAATCGCGCAACAGCTCTCGGCCTCCCCAGTCCACCGTCAGCCCCTGCTTTTCCGCCTTCCGCACCTGGGTGCGAACCACGGATCTCAGTTGCCCCCATACGGCCTCGCACGAGCAGTCAAGTGCCAGCCGCATGGTCACCTTGCTGGTCATCCGTTGACCCAGGGCAGGATGTTGACGCTCCACCTCGTGCCGCAACTCCAGGTAACGGACGTCCAACTCGTCGGCCAACTCCACGGCCCGGTCAACCAACGCCCCGGCAATCACTTCATCTTCGACGATCACGCCCGCCCAACTCAGGTAGGGCAGACTCACCAAGAACCGGCCAAACAGGATGCTCTTGACGTACATCAGCGGCAACACGCCCACCACGCGGCCGTCCTGGCTTGCCTCAAGCGCATAGGTCTTGTGCCGGAAAGCCTCGCCCAGCGCCTCCAGCCACCGTGGATCGCAGTGAATACCCGGCAACCCCGCCCGGCTCAAGAACTCCCGCCATGCCGGTCGGCGGTCTGTGGGGATCATCGGCGTCCAAAGCTGGACGGTCATCCTGGTCGACGTGCTTGCCATTGTTGATTACCGATTAAGCGTCAGATAGCGATGAGCAAGCTGCCGCAGTCTCGTGTAGCGCGACAGTCCGCAAGCTCTTCTCAGGCAGGCTTTTGCCGCCTCCAAAGCCTGCAATTGCCATATCTTGCCCCTGCAGAACGTGCTGCGGAATCCTTCCAGCGACAGATCTCGTCGGATCTCCAGGCGGGGAAGGCGAAACGGGTCGTCACCAGTGCGATGAGTGCCAACCCTGCACGTGGCGACGCTGCGGTAGCCACACTCGTGGGCTGCCTCGATGACTCCCCGATTGAAGTGTCCTCCAGGGAGGGCAAGATCCCGAACGGGACGTTGCAGAACGTCTTCGAGTTGCGCCTTTGAATCGGCCAGTTCCCCGCGAAGCTCCGCGGCTGTCAATTCCGGCAGCCAGCGGTGTGTCATGCCGTGTGAGCCTATCAGCATCCCGTGCGCCGCCATCTCCCGAAGCTGGGCGGACGTCAGGTAATCGGGCTTTTTGTCCACATAGCCAGCCACCACGTAAAAGGTGCCGGTCGCACCGGCGGCGACAAGCTCTGGGACGGCCAACGCCCAATTGCTTCTGTGGCCATCGTCGAATGTCAGCACAACACAGTCTTCCTCGCCGGGGCTTCCCGACTCGGGAGACAAAACGGTCTCCAACGACACAACCCGCATGCCCAGCCCGGAAAGGCACTGCAATTGTTGCCCGAACTGGTCACTCTTGACCACAATACCAAGATCAGCCGCGTCGCGCACGGCAACGGGCTGTACGGGAGAATCCAGCGCGTGGTAGAGTAGGATGTAGGTGTTCACCACGGGCGGAGCCGCGTTTACTCGACTTTGTGCCAAGCCACTTGCTGAACGCCAAACACATACGAGAAGAATCCACACAGCGAACCGACGTTGGCCGTAACGAAATAGAAGGGAATCGCAGCGAACCGCACGTGGATGCGAAGCCTCTCCGTCACGCAACCCACCGCCGCCACCAGGTAGAAACACGCCTGCAATAGCAGGGCCGGCCGGTACAATCCCTGATCTGAGAACCACAGCACGCAGTTCGAAGCCAACGCCAGAACCAGAAACCAAGGCACCAGGGTCGGCAGAACGCAGTGCGACACAAAGATCCACCATCGCCGCAGCGGCCACGGTCGAAACATGCCGGGAAACTGCCCAAAGTTTTGGTACTTGCCGGCCTGGCTGCGGATCTTCTGTCGCAAGAACCTCCTCGTTTCTACCAGTGGATCGCCGCGAATGATGGCCTCCGGCTCGAAGACGATCCGCTCTCCGTGGGTCAAGATCCCCCAGGGCACGGCTACATCGTCGTTGATCGTGTTTTCGGGCGGAAACGGGAAAAGCTCGCGGCGACAGGCATAGATCGTTCCGTCACAAGTGCAGCCCGTATACAGCCGGCTTTCAACGCCCTGCAAAAAGCGTTGGAATCTCCAATAGAAGCTGGTCCCCATTCCTAAGCCCGTCTGCTTCGTGTTGTAAACGTGGTTCCCCGTAACCAGGCCCACCTCGGCATCCGCGAAGTGCCTGACCAGTTTTCGCAGCGCATCGGGCTCGAAGAGTTCTGAGATATCGGAGAAGACGCAGATTTCGCCGCTTGCCGCCCGCACGATCCGGTTGACCGTGGCCATCTTGCCCCGCCGCGGATGAAACGCCAGCAACTCCACGCCCTGGTCACGATACTCTCGAACAATCTCGTTGGTCCCGTCGTCTGAGCCGTCAGAACCGACGAGTGTCTGGAGTTTTTCGCGCGGGTACTCCAATCCAAGACAATTCTCGATCTTCCGGCGGATGTGCTGGACTTCGTTGTAGGCGGCCAACACGATCGAAATGGTAGGCTCGTACCCCTCGTCCTGCTTGCGCGGATTGCGGCGCCAAAGCAGATGGCATCCGGCCAGCAACAAAGGATAGCCGAGGTACGTATACAGCACGACGGCGATCGACAACCAGAAGACTACTTCTGCAACGAGCATTGCCATCATGACTCCAGGAGGATCATCATGTTGCGCTGTCGACAGTGATGGGCTCTGTGAGTCCCGATTCCGCCTCGGCCACGTCTCTGGGCGCCGGGCATCTCTTGGCCTGCGTAGCGATCGAGTAAACGTCGACGTACACGGCGGCCAGGGTTTTCCAGTTGCGGGCGGCAACGACATGTGAGCGTGCGTTTTTTCTCAGGGCTTCCCGCCTGCGAGGATCCTTGGCCAGCTCGATGCACCGCGCCGCCAGGTCCGCCAGATTGCCGGCCCGGTACAGCGATCCCGTACCTGCCACTAGCAGCTCACGGATTCCTCCCACGTCGCTCCCGAGGACCGCCTTCTCCATAGCCATCGCTTCCAGCGGCTTCAGCGGCGTCACGAGCTCCGTATTCCGTGTCGACTTGCGCGGATATACCAACACGTCGAGGATCGAGTAGTAGCGCAGTACGTCTTCGTGTGGCACCTTCCCCACGAAGCGGACGTAATCGGCCAGATGAAGTTGCTCGATCAACCGGCGGATCGGGCCCTCCTGCCGGCCGGTGCCGATGATCAGGAATCGCGCCTGGGGCGCGCCCCGCAGAATCGCCGGGACGACCTGGACTAAGTCCTCGACTCCTTCCCAGGGGAAGAGCGTGCCCACGTAGCCTATCGCGATGCACCCGTCCAGACCCCACGCCGAACGAAGCGATGCATCCGGCTGCAACGGGCGGAAGCGGTCCGCATCCACCCCGTTGGGAACAAGCATGATCCTCCTTTCGTCGAGCCCGCGCCGCACCAGGTCTTCCTTCAAGTGCTCCGCGATTGTCGTCACCACGTCGGCCGACCGCGCCACGCGGGTTTCCAGCGCCCGGCTCAAGCGGTACCTCAGCGACCCGGGACGTGTCTTGCCCATATCGACGGCCGCGTCCTCCCAAAAGCCCCGGATCTCGTACACGAAGGGCAGCCCGCAGCGCCTGGCGGCGCGGGCCGCCGCCTGGCCCCAGAGGCAAGGCGAATGTGCGTGCAGGATGTCCGGCCGTTCGATCTCCACCACCTCGATGATCCTGGCCGTCATCCTGCGGACCATGCGTGCCTCGTGCAGGAAAGGAACTCGATGTCCTCGGCAGGGGACGCTGCGATAGTGACGGATGCCGTCGATCATCTCCACGTCCGCCGTAGGCGCCGGCTCATGATGGGGCGAGGTAACCACCACCGGCTCCAGTCCCAGCTCTGCCTGAAAACGGACAATGCTCGCGCTGCGGATGGTATAGCCGGCTAAGCTAGGCAAGGACTCGTTGAGGATGTGGAGTATCTTCATGGCGAGATTCAAATCAACTCAGTTCGTGGTGGTGTGGTGCTCCCTTGGAGGCTTATCGGCAGCGATCGCCAAGACAAGCAGCGTGCCACCCCTGGGCTCCGCTTCCGGTTCGGCAAAGCCTTCGTCACGCAACGACCGTATGCCCCCAATGCTCTTCGGGTGCGATACAGCTGCGCACGCCAGCCGCGCGTCTTTCGAGTGTTCCTCGACGTGATAGCACGGAATTCGCATTAATTCTTCCATCGCATCGATGGGATGGGCGAATGCCTGCAGCCACGCCGACCGCAGACACAGAAGGTGCCATTCAGCTCCGCGCAAACTTTTCAACTATGGGTAGACGGGGGCGGTCAGTGGTGTATAATGACTGTGCTTTGGAGGAATGAGCGGAGCAACTCCGGAAGCACGCAAAAAGGATTCCACGACAAATTGGGTACGACCGTCACGTCCAAAGGCGTCATCCGCGTGGCCGCCGTGGGTGACTTGTTGCTGGCGCCCGGCCCGGCGGGGACTCCATATCTCCGGGATCTGGGGCTGGTTTCGCCCGAAGTCCGTGCGCTGCTGGCCGAGTGCGACGTGGTGTTCGGGAACCTGGAGTGTACGCTTGCCGGCGACGGCCGGTGCATTCCGGCCGAACCTCGCGTGATCGGCACTTCTGAACTGGTCCGGGCCGTCAAGGCGGCAGGCTTCAGCGTCGTCACCTTGGCCAATAACCACACCTTCGACTGTTTTCAGAGTGGCTACGAAAACCTGCGAGGGCTGCTCAAAGAACTCGGGCTGCCACATTTCGGCGCGGGCATGGACCTGGACGAAGCCGCGGCCCCGGCCATCTTGGAGGCCAACGGCCTGCGCGTGGCCTTCCTGGGGGCCGTGGACCAACGCAGTGGGCCCTATCAGTTCGCCACAGTGAACGGCTGGGGAGTGGCTTCGCTCGATATCGACCGCCTCGCTCGGCAGATCCGCGATCTCCGCTCGCAAGTCGACCAAGTACTTGTGTCGCTCCATTGGGGCGAAGAGCGGTTCCTGATCCCCTCGCCCACGCAGGTGGAACAGGCCCACGCGCTGGTCGATGCCGGGGCCTCGATGGTGCTCGGTCATCATCCGCACGTCATCCAAGGCCTGGAAATCCGCCGGGGGACGCCGATCGTGTATTCCCTGGGAAACTTCATCGCCGACGAGGTGTACTTCACCAGTGGCGACGCGGTCCGCTGGAACCGCACGGGGCGGACCGGGTGTATTCTCCTGGCCGAACTCGGCGCCAACGGAACAGCGGCAAACGTCCGCCAAGTGCCCACGTATGATCCAGGCCGAACGGTCGAACTCGACCAAAGCGGCTTCGGCCAACGCCGTATCGACAAGACGCGGCGGGCGATTGCCCGAGGCGTGACCCTCGGGCGATACCGCCGCGAACATTTATGGGTCAAAACCGTCAAGCCCATCCTCGATCACTTGCGATGGTCAAAGCTCAAGAGGGTCCGGTTTCGTCATGTCCGCAACGCCTTACATGGGTTCCTTCAGGCCCGGCGAGTGCAGTAGCCGTGAAGGGCGATCTCCCGCCTACTCAGTCTGATCGGATGCCTCGTCGGAACCGGTGATTCCTCCACCTTGGCCGTGTGTGGCCCTGGCGTGGGTTCTGCTCTGCGCGGTCGCGTTGCCGTTCGACCGTCCGTTCCCTTTCAGCAGCTCTTGGGCGAGTTTTCCGATGACGGGTCGATACTTGCCCGATGGGGCGGGCCGGATGTCGTCGATCAGTTTCACGAGGATCTCATCGTCGCTATTCAACCGCTTTCGCACGGCCTCGCAGACCAGCCTGGCTCCGTCCAGGGGAAAGTTCCCGTCAGTAGCCAGCAGTACGCGAATCTGCCCTTTTCGCTCCTGGTGCACCTGGAACTTCACGATGCCCGGGACGGCCCGGCAGATGTAGATGAAGGCGTAGCCCGGGATCCAAACGCCGTGGTTGGTGACCACGAAGTCGGCCACGCGGCCGCCGCTGATCTTGATGCTCGACAGCGCTCGCCCGCAGGGGCACGGCTTGTCGGAAAGCGTGACGATGTCGCCCGTGCGGTAGCGGATGATCGGCATCACCGGGCTCATGATGTTGGTAAGGACCAACTCCCCCTCGCCGTCGGTGGGCTCCAGGCTGGAAGGATCGATAGTCTCCAGGATGAGCTGTTCGTCAGTGCAGTGCATCGTCTGGTGCTCGCACTCGTGGCCGACCAGGCCCACCTCGCGCAGACCGTAGGAATCGTACACGGGCACGCCGAAGGCCAGCGCGATCGTCTGGCGGTCGATGTCGGTGAGCATTTCCGACGTTGTGACGATCGTCTCCAACCCGAGTTCTCTCAGTGCGCCCAGGTCAATGCCGACCGAGCGGGCCATGGTGATCATCAAGACGAAACTGCACGGATAACCGAAAATGCACTTCGGACGCCAACGTTTCCAGTAGTCGAAGTACTGGGGCACCAGCTCGGGCCTGATCGCGAACCCGTTCGTCAGCCCGTCGCTTATGAACCAGTCGCGAATTCGCTTCACCCGATCTTGTTTGTTGAGCTCCACAGGCGAGCCCCAAAAATACATCTCCCTTTCACCCTTGCGGACCCCGACCCACTCGTGGCCCCGGATGCGTGCGGCGTTGATGTGGGCCTCCCGGTTGGAGTTCGTGTAGAACTGCAGCGCTTCGTTGGTCGACCCACTGGTGCGGACCAGTTGCGTCCGGGGGCCCTCGCCGCGCCAGACCATTTCTTCCCGGCGAGCACGGATGGTTTCCTTCTCCACCAGAGGAAACCTTCGCAGGTCTGCCAGGGAGTGGACGTCCGCCGGTGAGAAGCCAGCCTCGTTCATGACCGCCCGCCAGTAAGGTGTGTGCTGATAAGCCTTGGCGACCACGTCCTGAAGGCGCCAGAGCTGCAGTTCCTCCAGCCGTTGCCGCGGCCACCACTGGCTCCGTTCCAGCTCCTTCAGAATGGCGAAGGTCTGCCGGCCCAGCATCTGCTCCTGAAGGCGATAAAAAGTCCTGGCCAATAAGGGAAGCATCGGGGATCCTACGTCCAATAGAGATTGTTCCAGGCCTGCACTGCCTTACGGACGACTGCTCTCGGGTGCGTTAGCCGGCAAGGCGGAACATGGGAAGCCAGGTAGCCTTTGTCGATGATGGCCTTAGCCAACTGCGTAAAGGTGTACGTGGGGACTTCTCGCGACGCCGCCAACCACTGGCACAGTCGGCGGAAGCGACGTGTCACGATCCAGTCAGGCCGGATGCCGTCGTATTGCACGTTGCGCTTCTTCAAGAGGCTGAAACTATGCAGAATCACGACGGCGTCGGCGCCCGCGCCGCAAATCAGCCGGATCGCGTCCCGGCACTCCTCGAAGCTAATGCCGTTTAGATTGAGTGGCTTCGATGGCTTGAGTCCAGGCAGGGGCAATTGGCGAAACCCCGATAGCGCCAACTCCAGCACGTCACCGTACCATTTCGAGCCGTTATAGGGCTCCTGTGGGCTGAAACGCAAACTCCGGCCGGCGTAGGGAAAGGTGTAACTGCTGTCAATCGTGATGTGCGTGGCCTCAAGCTGCTTGAGCGTCTCTTCCGAGGCCCCCATGTTGCCCGCTCGAAAGGTCACCGGCCAGCGGCCCGTCCAGAGCTCGATCCGCTCGCTCCCTTCCTGCAGCAGGGCCAGTTGGTCCTCGTGGCCAAGATCGGCCAGGTAATCGGTGAACGGATACGGTTTGCCCTGCTGCTTCAACCCGAAGTGCTTGTGGTTCGGATGGATGTGCAGTTGCACGTCCTGCCCGTGGTCAAGAAGATACTCACAGATCCGTTCGGACTGGCCGGGGTAACCTTGTTCCTCGATGAAGGCCTCGACGAAGAAGGTGGCGGCCAGTCCATATCCCTTGAGGATCTCGACGATCAACGGGAGGCCCAGCTTCGTGTCACCGCGCTCACCCCAGACCGCCCGCGACGGCGGGACCGGCTTGAGACTCGGGTTTGCCCAAGCCCCGCCCATGCTGCACTCGACGTCGAAGGTGATGAAGACACCTCGCTTCACCGCTGGATGTCCTGAGTCCGGGCATCGCCGATGATGTCAGTGAATTCTGATCTCAGCCGCTTGGTCATCTGCAGGCAGTCGACAAAGAACGGCTTCGGGTCTCCCAGGACAAATGAGTCATCTTTCGTCCAGGGCCCAAAATTCCAGAGAAACCTGGCGACCGTGCTGATTCTACCCAGACGCTTCTGGCCGGGCGGCAATTGGTCGCCGCGGAGCATGCCGAACATCCAATTCGCGTCGCCGCCGAGCATCCGCGTGCGGAGACCCAGCCGGTATCTTGGACGGCGCATCTTTTCCGGCTCGAAATGGCTTTGCCAGAGGAGGAACGGGGCGTCGAAACCGGCCATGACCAATGTCGGCAAGCCGCCCACGAATCGCGGATTGATCTCCAGGAAGATGTATTTGTCCGTCAGAGGGTCATAGTGGAACTGCACGCCGGCGATGCCCTCCCAGTTCAGGGCCTGCAGCAGTCGCACGGCGTCGCGGATGACCGGTTCGTGTCGGCAGGTCACCCGCTGCACGGTCACCCCGCCGGCCAGCGGCGAATGATGTTCGCCAATATACTCCCCCACCATGAAGGCCTCGCCACGGTGCATGAGCACCTGAACGTGGTCTTCCGCCCCGGGATGATACTCTTGCACGATGACGTTGTCCGCAAAACCTTGTACGCTCCTGCACAGCTTGTCGAGCTGGGTCGGATCCTCGGCGTATCCTGCCTTCCAAGGCGCCCGGCCGTTGGCATCCGGATCGTTCTGACGGCTGGTCCGCATCACCAAGGGGAACTTCAGTCCGTTGCACCCTGCCTCCATCAACCGGTCGAGCGTCGTGCCCTTGGCCACGGGCACGCCCAGCTTGATACATAGCGCGTGCATGTAATCCTTATCGGTGGCCTTGGCAAACGCCTCGGCAGACGGCGAGAACACGTGAATGTCCGGCTCGAACCGATCACGGCGTTGGATCAGCGTAGTGTGATAGCTTTCGGCGATTGGCATCACAGAGCCGACTTCCAACTGGCGAGCCAGCGCCTCGATCTGGTCTACCGGCGGGCCGGCGTCAGGACCGCGGTCAAGGGCCCAAGCGCCGGAACAATAACGGCTGTGCGCCGACTGGCCCCGGGCCGTGTTGCACACCGCAAAGACCGTCAGCCCGTTCATCGCCAGACTGCGGAGCATCCACAGCCCCACCTGCGAGTCGCCGCAGAGGGCCAGCACGCGGCGGCTGCGTGGCACCGACTTCAATTCCCGGAATCTTGGCCGACGAATTACCTGCATGTCAGGCTTGTCTCGGAGGGCGGTGTTGAGCGAGCACGGCCTTGCGGGTCGGCGGTCACGTCGCCAAGCTGTTCGTTCCGGCTGTCGCCCAACCGGTCGCGTTGCAGAGCGTGGCGCAGAGTATCGCAGATGGCCGCGGCCACATCGTCCCAAGACCGCACGGCCGAGGATCTGCGCACCTCCTCGGGTGACGGCGGCTGGTCCAGGAGTTCCTTGATTGCCTCGGCGATTGGCTCGGCCTGCCGTGGGGGGACGATCTTCCCGTTGCGCCCGTCCTCAATCATGGCGGAGGCATGACCGACATCCGATGCCACCACCGGCGTGCCCGAGGCCAGGCTCTCCAACACGACGTTCGGGCAGCCCTCGCGGTACGAAGCCAGCACGCTTACGTCTGCCGCGTTGAAGTAGAGTGGCACGCGGTCATACGGTTGCCTTCCCACCAACGTCAGCCGACTTTCCACACCCAGTGATCGCGCCAGGTCGCGTAGCGCCTTCACGTTCCGCTCACCGTGACCATCACCGCCGACAAGTACCAAGGATACGTCGGCAGGCAGGCGGGCCAATGCCTGAATCGTTTCGCGATGGCCTTTCTGCGGGCCGAGGTGGCCGACCGTTACCAGGAGGCGCCCTTTCTCGGGCAACCCTAGGAACCTGCAAGCCGCCATCTTCTCCCTCGGCCGGAACCGCTCCAAATCAACGCCGTTGGGAATCACGCAAGTCTTTTCGCGCGGCACGCCAAGCTCGACCGCGGTCTCGGCCAGATGGTTGCTGACGCTGATGATCGCCGCCGCCCCCTGCAAGGCCTCCACACACTGTCGGAGCATGCGCGGGTGCTCCATACACTCGTAGAGCCAGCCGCTCAAGGTGATCGCGTACAGGATGCCGACCGACCGCGAGAGGTGCGAAACACCCACGCCATCCGGCCACTCGAATTGGGCATCTAGCACATCCGGACGCCATTCCCTGCACACCCCCGCCAACCACCGCCGAAGCCCGCGACCGTACAGGCGTCCGTCCAGGGACTTCCAGAGTTTGGGGATGTAGAAGAACCTCGGCCGATGGACTGTGAGACCTTCCCAAGTTTCGGTTACCGGCCCGGGCCATCCACGTAGTCGTCCCACTAAGGGAAAAGTCGGCACAGGGCCGACCGCCTGGAGTTCCATGCCTGGCCGTCGCGGCACAGCAGCCATCCGCTGGAACACATGGATGCCCCAGGTCGAATTCTGATGGTTGGGGAGGCAGTACGAAAAAGACAGGACTCTCAAATCCGCCTCCCCTCGCCATGGGAGACCACTCGTGGCTTGCCTTTATGTATGAAGCATTGCTCGTAGGTCGCCAAATACCGCGATGTCATTCCCTCAATGCTATATTCGTCCCGGACGCGGCGGCCGGCCTTGTCTCCCAGCCGCCCGCGAAGCTCGGCATCGGAGAGTAGCCGCTCCATCGACGCCGCCAGCCGCCCCGGCGAAGCTGGGGGAACGAGCAATCCGTCCCACCCGGACCGGATCACGTCGGGCACAGCTCCCACTTCCGTAGCAATCACCGGCAGACCGGCCGACATCGCCTCCAGCAACACCATGGGCAGGCCTTCTTTCCTGCTGCAAAGCACGAAACCGTCTGCGGCCGAATACAGGGCCTGCATCTCCGACCGAAAGCCCAGGAACCTAACCGCTCCATTCAGGGCCAAATTCTGTTGCCGCTCGATCAACATGCGGTGATATTCCCTATCCGCCGCGCCGCCTACGATGAGGACGAGGAAAGAGCAGCGGTCGACCTGACCCGCCATGACAGACGTGGCCGCAAGCAGATCCTCGAAACCCTTCTCGGGCTTGATGTTCCCCACCGACAGGAACACGAAGGTCCCGTCCGGGACGCCGAGCGAGCTGCGAAGCTCCCGTCGCAGAGCCTCACTGCGCTCGACAGGGGGCACGCCGTTATCGATGATCTCGACTGCCCCGCGCCACCCAAGGAGGCGAGCGTACTCTCGGGCAGCGGGCCGCGAAACGGCCGTGACTTGCTGCACGTCACGGGCTGCCAGACGATCCCGCAGGCGCGGTCGTTCATCCTGCATCAGCAGGCCGTGAGCAGAGAATACCACAGGCCGTCGGCCGCTGATCCGGTTGGCCAGGACAACATACGGCAGGCTCGAGCGGTCGTGGACATTGATGACGTCTGGGCGGAAGCGTCGTAACTCGTGTCCCAAGCGAATCCCGGCCCGGAAATCGTATCCGCGCATGCTTCCCAGCGCTGTTACAGACACGCCCGCCGCCTCGAGCTCCTCACCCAGCGCCCCTTTCTGCTGAAGGCAGATCACCAAGGGCCGCACGCCATGATCTGGAAGCGCACGAGCCAAATGCGCCACGACCCGTTCCGCCCCGCCCGGGCGCAGTTCAGAAATCACTAAGACGACACGCCGAATGCGAACGGATGAACCACAGCGCACGGGCGATTGACCGCCGCGAGGGGCGAGGGACTCCCTAGAGGAAACACGGATACACCGCATATCGTCCGCCGCCATCATCAAGTCCCTGTTCGCCTGCAAGGAAATGCCCTAAACCACGTAGCCAAATCTGTTGTTCATTGCCTTGTTCATTTCATTCTTCATTTCATCGGTGACGTTTCCCCCGAGGGTATACTCCTTCCCAAAACAAGGACAACTCTTCATCTCGCTCCTTCTGCGGGAGAGGAAGTCATCTATCGTCCGCAAAGTCTTAGCAGGATTTCCGGCGGCCACAACACCATCAGGAATATCATGGCACACAACACTACCTGCCCCTATCACTACGTCGTTGCCAACTGTTACTCCAGGCAGGATTATGGAAGAGGCACCGATGAATACATGATTACCGATACTCACCTTTCCTATTCTTGAATAACCCAAGTGCATCTTCGTGCTGGCATCATGGGCAAGGATCATTACCCTTGGCGCAAGAGTAACATAGTCTCCAATCGTAATATGCCAACAATGGCTGCTATCAATAAGGACTTCCCCGAGCATGTGGAAGCTCTCTCCCACGACTAGTCCTTCTCTTCTCAATTCCGCCAAACGATCTGGCCTGAAGTATCTCTTATGGATTCCACGCAAAAACCTGTGCAATCCTGTCATTGGACACTTCTCATCGATTACGCCAGAACTGCCTCACCCACGGGGGAGGCGTCGGAAGACCACTCCGTCACGCCCACATCCTCCACTTGGTCCACCTTGAGGTCCGCTAGCATGTTGTCTACGGCCCGCTGCACGCAGACCGGCAGGGCCAGGAACCACCAGACGTATTCCACATAGGTCAAGGAAACCAGCAGACAACAGACGGCCATGGTCGCCAGCGCGCAGCGCATTCCGTAACAGAGAAAGACCACGCGCTGCCCCTGCGGCGGCGGAAGGTCAGCAGCCTGCCGAACGACCCTCCTCAAGATCACGAATGCATTGAGAACCAGGAGTCCAAACACCAGGAAGCCCTGAATTCCAAGTTCAGTCAAGCAGCGGAGATACGTGTTGTGCAAATCCCTGCCCGTTTGTTCCGGCACGTAGCCTCCGATCGTCTGGAAGATGTTCCCGGCTCCGACGCCAAGCGGGTGATCTTTCCATATCTGGAGGCCCGCGCGCCAGAGCACCACCCGACTTTGAGCCGCGGCATCTCTCTCTTCTTCCGGCTGGAGAATCGTCCCGGCCCTGGCAATGAATTGGGGATTCGTCAGCCACCAGAATCCGGCCGCCCCCAAAACTAGCCCGACAGCGATATAAGCACGGTACCTTCTTGGCGCCAGCATCAACGCGGCCAGCGCGCCTGCGAGCAGACCGACCATCGCGCCGCGACTCCGCGTCAGGACAACTGCATTGGCGGTGAACCCGCCCGCCAAGAAGCAGACCACCTTGCCGACCTTCCCACTTCTTAGGAACTGTGCACCGATGAGGCACAACATCGTGGCCATGTATGCCGCAAAGAAGTTCCCTTCCCTGAAGTCGGGGCCCCCGACCGACTCCAGACGGCCTTTTACAAAGCTATTGTAAGGGGTGTCCCACGCCTGCATGCCTAGGATCAGGGAGCCCAACACCAGGACCCAGAGGAGGCGGTCCAGGCTCTTGATGTCCGCCACGACGTGTGTGAGCATCAGCACAAAGATGACGATCTTGGTGAGTTTTACCGAAGGGTGATCGATCCCGGGCAGCGTATAGTGGCCCACGGTCTTGGGCCCAATGGCCACCATCAGCCACACGATGCCCAAGAACAGCAGAATGAGCTTCTCTTGACGGCAGAGAATTGACCGGCCAAACCGGAGCTTGCCCCAGTTCAACATGATCCCCACCCCCGTGAATACCGCCAGCGTCAACGAATAGCGGATCGCCAACGGCCGCAGGGGAACATTCCACCATTGACGGTCGGCTCCCAGGCAATAGTGTCCCGTGTAGCCGACGATTCCAAAGATCGGCGCCCACAAGGCGCCGAGGCACGTCACAACAAAAAACGCGGCCCAGAGTATCGTCTTCAGCGGCATTCGTACTTGCTCAGCACTACTGATCTAGCTTCGGCGCGCCCCCAAGAAGAAGGCGCCCAGAACGCGCACCACCTGTCACACGTGCTTAGCCTTATGCTTGATGCCCAAGGCAAGTTTGATCATGGGCACCCAGGCCTTGGCGCTGAAGGGGTCCAGCTTGAGGGCCTTTGTCAACCACGATCTGGCTTTAGAGAGTTCGCCTGAGCAGAAGCAGGCAATCCCAGCATCGGCATAGAGCCTGCTGGCGGTACCGCGCAGAATCCGTTGTGAGATCCCGTCAGCAAGAAAGTGAGCCGAGTGCTTGCGAAGAACCATCAGCCCATAGTCCAACATCAGGTCCGACCGCTTGGACATACTCGCTCCGTGCTCTCGGTAGGTCAACAAGACATCATCACAATACACAACCCGCCATCTTCTCGCGATCCGGATCCACATGTCCCAGTCCTCGGCACCCCCGACTAATCCCTCGTCGAAGAGGCCCACGTCAAGGAGACATCTCCGGCTAACGACCGGGCCCGAACCGCCTCCAAGCACGACGTTTCTTCTGGCGAGCTCGCGATATACCTGGTGGCAGTCCACGTCCGAATCGCGACGACGGCACCGTTTGCGATCTGTGCTAGGCCACCAGTGCTCGACAGCGGAAAAGACAAGCCCCACGTCCTCCTGGGCCGCGACGGCTTGCGAAACGGTCTCCAGCTTGTTCGGCTTCCACACGTCGTCAGCATCGAGGAAGGCGATCCATTCAGCCTGGGCCTTGCGGATACCCGCGTTTCGTGCCGCCGGCAGCCTCATGTTCCGCTGTCGGACCACGGCAATCTGGTCCCGAAACTGGGCCAATACTTCCCGCGTCGAGTCCGTGGACCCATCGTCTACCACAATGACTTCCCTCGGCGGAAGCGTCTGGCCGAGGGCGCTGCGAACAGCATCAGCGATAAAATCCTCCCCGTTGTACACTGGAATTACTACGGTTACGTCAAAGGGTTTGGCCATATTCTGTTCTCGTCAGGCCACTGCGGACGCGTCCTGATGCACCGGGCGCCTGCGGTTATCAGACCCGTGCCGGCTGGACTTCAGCGCGGAAGGAATGGCGCGTCACCACGTTACCATCAAGTCAAGCCGGACTCCGGAGTCGCCGCGCAATGTTTCGTCGAGGCAGCTCTTTGCCGCCCTGAGCTTCAGTAAACGCCCCAAGCATTGAGATGTAAGATGGATGCCCGAGATCCCGCGAAACCCGGGGCGCACTTATAATGTCAGTTGTGAAAGAAGATTCTGTATTCGCCACGCTTGGTCTCCGTAAATCCCCTTCCGGCGAGCGCCCGTTGGACTGCCTCGTTGCACCCCGGTTTGAAGCGATCGTGGAGTTCTAGAACTATGACACGGACGCGATCAATCCAAGGCTCGTAGCCATGGGAAAACACCTCGAGCTCGGCGCCCTCAATGTCCAGCTTAAGCAAGTCAATAGTGTCCTGATCGTACTCACGCAGTATGTCCATCAGCCCAACACCCGGAACGGAGTCAGGGTTTCCGGACGGGGCCTCGCGTACCGAGAACGCCCACGTCGCTACCGACGGATCCTCGATTTCAAGCTCCGTTTTCTTCGACCACAACCCCTTGTGAAGTGGCACGATCCTTGGATGACTCACCGTGTTTCTCGTCAGCAATCGGAAGTTGGCTTCCTCCACCTCCAATGCGACGATGCGGGCACTAGGAAAGCGCTCGCATAGCCAAATCGACGAAAGGCCGATGTGTGCACCAGCGTCGACAATGAACACTGGAGGTGTACTAAGGTTGATGTCGAACGGACGGTGCGCAAAGATCTGGCGAAACACCAATGCGTCAGAAGTGTGCGCACGCAAAAAAACGGGCGAACCCAGCCCTGGGACATGAACCGAGACCAATGAACCCGGCGAGGCGGCATATTTGGCGCGACGGACCTGCAATGCGATGCGCAGGCCGTTTGCGAATCCGTAGCTCCTTCTATAAGGGCGACTGGAGCGAAAGAAGTCCGGAAAGTTGAGTACCTTCTTCAACATGGGCTTCCTCCCCAGGCGCACGTTCTTCTCCTTCGGAGCAAATGTGCTAGTCCATGGTGAATCGCAGTTCTGGTCCGGCGAAGCCAGCGAATACTGAGGTTCGTCTTGCCAGCGGACGCGGCACACCAGCTCGCTGCATCCGGTGAGACGCTTGACACCGCTGCGGAACTCCTGCACTGGTGAAAAGCGTTCACACGGGGTGATGATGACGCCATAGTCACTGTCGGCTCTGGCCCGTTCGCGGGCGAGTTCGCGGGCGAACAGTTTGTGTCTGGAAGCACGACCTTCGCGACAAACCCGAGCTGCGCACAGCGGGACAGCTTCTTAAACCCGAATCGGCAAAGAAAGGTCGGTGTCATCCAGATCATCCTACCGCACCATGGTTGCCCAGCTTCCTAGCTTGCCTCGCCTGCAGTTCGACATTTCAGGATCCAATCCCATATTCGCTGGCGGTCGGAGGGGGGAACCAGCAGCCAGAATGCGATCATGCAGTACCCGACCCCCACCAACGTAATCCCACCGAAGAATCTCGCCCACGAGTCGGCCGGTACGAGTTGCCGGACCAGCAGGCACAGACCCAGCGTCAGCGAGCCGGCCAGCAATTCCAGCCCGCCGACTCTCGTTAGGTACCTCCGCCAGTTCACCCCCGTCTTGGCACAGGCGTGCCAGGGCACAATGAACGTTCGCACCAACAGTCGAGCGGCAAGCGTTCCGCCCGCTATTCCTGCCAAACCCCAGTCAAAGACCAGGACGAACAGCAGCGAAAGCCCGAGGTTCAGGGCCGCTTCGGCCGCAGTAAGCGAGGCCGTCAGCCGCACGTGCCCCATGGCGTTGAGGACCGGGATACTGGCGCCCACGAACAACAGCGGCAACTTCGAGGCCGCCAGAATCCTCATCACAGTCGCCGCCTGTCGCACGGACTCTTCACCGAACTCCGGGCCGTACATCCAGAGGCGAAGGAACGGTTCCGCGTATACGATCATCCCGACGAACACCAGTAGCCCGAAGATCAGTCCCAGCCGCCCGGCGCGCAGAAACAGCCAGCGGGCATCGCCCAGCTCATTCCGCGCCACTGCTCGCTGGATGGGCGGAAAGAGCGTGGTGCTGATGTGCCCCAAGAAGGTGTCGCAGTAGTAGACGAGCATCGCGCCGACGGAATAGACCGCCGCAGAAGCCACGTCGATCGCGGCGCCGGCGACCACCAGGTCCGTCTGTCCAATGACCTTCACTGAAACCATCGAGACAAATGCGGCCAGCCCGTAGCCCAGCAACTCCCGCATTCGTGCTTTGTCCAACGCAAGCGGCCAGACCCGCAACTGCGGGTAGATTCGTCGCGCCAGGAGGTAGTTGCCCGTCAAACCCAGCACGCGGCAACCCACCACGACGGCGGCCAGGCCGAAGATGCCGTAACCCCAGAACAGGGCGAGAACGGTCCCCGCGGTCTGCACGCCCAGGACGCCTAGATCGACCGCCCGCGTCAGATCGAACCGATCGTGTGCCACCAGAACGCTGGAGAACACACTCTCAATCGCCGAGAACCAGACGTTCAGCGCCAGCAACGGCAACAGCAACTGCGTCAGCAAACGGTAGTCGCCGGGGACCGATCGGAATATGGACGGGAACAGCCAACCGAGGCCCAGCCCAGCGATGACCACCAGCAACCCTAGCCCGGAGAAGAAGCCCAGCGATGTACGGATTGTCTCATCGACGGCCCGCTCGTCCTTGCGGCCTACGTACAGGATGATGTATCTTCCGGTGCTGGCCCGCACGCCTAGGTCGACCACGCCCATGTAGCCCGTCAAGATCGCCAGCAGGCTCCAGATGCCGTATTCGACCTTGCCCAACGTATGGACGACGAAGGGCGAGAGGAAGAACGCCACCACTAACGCGGCGGCATGGCCGCCCCAATTCGCCAGCAGATTCCGGGCGTTGACTCTAGCTGTGCTCATGAACCCGACACTTCGCTGGCCGCCGGCATTTCGGCCTGCACGTCACGCAAACCGGCCAGATACCGCTGCTTCAATTCCTCGTTGGCCCACTGGAATAGCTGGCTGCTCCCGTTGATGGAAGCCCATGGCCTCGCGCCTCTACGAAGCCCAAGCTTCTTGAGAATATTCTCGTAGACTAGGGCATCAAGCAGCGCGACCCGCCGATACACCCGGACGAGCCAGCCGGCTGGCGCATAGACGTGCCGCTCCGCCAAGTAGCGGCGGAAGCCGATTTCGGCATCCCGCGAATAGGGCCATATGAAGTACTGCGGAAACTGTACAACCTTCTTCCGCATCCCAAACTTGTCTCTGGGAACTCCTTCCTCCTCGACCAGACGGCGGGGAATCGGCCGGTCATAATGCCTGCATAGGGTCCACGGCGACATCTCCGGGGAACGACTGATGCGCTGAATCTCGGCAGCGTGGCAATATCCCCAAAAGGGAACCGGACAGTGAAAGAAGCCGCGGTGTAGACGGAATTCACACAGTCCCCGGCCGGAAAAGCCGGCATGCCCAAAGGGATCGGACAAGTCGGCCTCAGTACGGTCCCAAATCTTGTCTCCGTGGTGACCAGTGAACAGCGTGCAAAGAGGCTCGGGATAGTCGAAGACAGTCAGGTCCAACTCGGATGGTCTACCCGTTGCCGCCCAAATCGTTCGCTCAAAAGGGAAGTCCTGCCCCCTCTTGTCGTAGACCACGCAATCCAGCCCGAGGAATCGCGCCGTCTCCTCACCAGAGTCGGAACCACGCCAAACACTACTACTGTGGCGAATGCTCGCCGCCCGTCGGCACCCCGCCCGCTTTGCAATTACCGCCGCGGCGGAGGAATCGTAGCCTGTCGAAAGGGTCGCCAGTGGCACTACGCGGTGGCTTCTCTCCGGCGCGGTCATGTTTCGCTTGAGATAATCCGCAGTCTCAAACAAGAAAGACCGATATACGTGAAAGTCTGAAAGCTGTGGTGTTCGATCCGGCTTGCCCAGCTCCGAGAACCCATGCCGATCGTAGCGAAGATTGCTGTAAACGATGTTTCGAATAGGGGCGCCGGTCGTCACTATCTCACGTTCGTATGTGTGAAGCCCGTTGGTAACGCTGTACAAGTCCCGAGAGTAGCACGGATAGTCATCACGGAGCGATAGGCCGCACGCCGCAAGCAGTGCAGCGAGCGAGTTGGAAACGAAGAATGTGCTTACACCAAGGGAATACCAGAGGCGGTCAAACGTCGTGCCGGAAGTGACAAACGCCACGTAGTCACCGCGGCAGCGAATTCCCGTTCCGAAGACCAAATCCGTCCTATCGAAGTCACCGTCGCTGAAGTCGCCTGCCCAGACTGCCTCCGCGATCCAGCCGTCCCCGGTTTCCACCATCGGCCCGTGGTAGACGTCAATCGTCTCGGCACCCTCGGCAAAGACGGCCACCCAGGCGAGTTTGGGCCATGCTGGAACGATTCTCGGTTTCAGCCGAAACGGATTGGGACGTCCTGCTATGACGCATGGGGAAGCAGGATCCTTAACGGTTCCTCGCTCCACGTAAGTGCCTGTAGCGCGGGCAACATCTTGCCCAACTTGTTCCTCGACCTGCTCAGGCTGCGTAAAGACTTGAGCGCCAAACGATTCTGTCCTCGTTGCGGGCTGGCAACTGCTTCCCAGTAGGCTTCCTAACAACCCGTTCTGGTAGAGCTTTTTCAACTCGACATTGGCCCACTGGAATATCAACTTGCTTCCGGCGACACGGTTCCACGGGCGAAGGCGCCGTCGGAACCTCATCTTGGCGAGCAGGTTGATGTGGAGAAGGTTCTCAACGTGGGCCAAGCGCCGGATCAGCCACAACCCAAGGGCACGCGGAACATGTATACCGCGGTCGCGGAGGAACTTCGCAAACCGCTTCTTGGCTTCTGCGGAGTAAGGCCAAAGGAATTCCGCTTCATGCGACGTGTTCTTCTTGCGCACGGCGAAGGCGCCTCTGGGTACTCCGGCCTCTTCGATGATCCGCCTGGCGATCGGACGATCATACGTCTTTCTGCCCACGGTCCAAGGCTTCATTTCCTCCCGAAAGGTGATGGCGTGAAGCCCGCCAATGTGGCGCATACCCCAGAACGGCACCGGGCAGTGGAAAACGCCTTTGACGAGCCTGAAATCGCCGATGCCCAAGTCCGCTATGCTTGGGATAAGAAAGGGATCGGAAAGCACTTTATCGTCCCGCTCCCAGACCTTGTCGCCGTGGCACCCGGTGAAGAAGCAGCAGAGTGGCTCGGGGTAGTCAAATTGCGTCCAGTTGAGGACGCCCGGCCTGCCGGCAACAGCCCAGATCGTTTCTTCATAGGGGTAGGACCGACATTCGCGGTTATACGCTCGACAACGGAGGCCGAGGATGGCGGCAATGTGCTCGCCAGAGTCCGACCCCCTCCACAGACTTGTGGACTGGCGGATCGTGACCGCTTGCCGGCAGCCGGCTTGACTAGCGATGACGGCTGTTGCAACCGAGTCGTATCCCGACGTAATTGTCGTCAGCAGTTCGACCCCTTGCCTGCGCTGAGGTGCCCGAGCATTGTCGGCAATGCGGCGAGCGATCCGTTCCAAGAAATCGCGGTAACCCGTGAAGTCCGAAAAGGTCGGACAGGAGTCGGGCTTAACCGCTTCCCGAATAGATCGCCCATCCCAAACCAGATTGTTGAAGTAAACAACGCGTATCTCTCCGACGGATGCCGGAAGGGAACGAACGTAGTCCTTCAGCCCGCGGCAGATTGACCGCAGGTCCTCGGAATAGTCGTAGTCATCGCGAAAGTCGAGCTCGGAGCATGCGAGCAGAGCCCCGAGCGAGTTCGACACGTGCCACTCTCCCGATGCTCTCGCGTAGCAGAGCCTGTCTAGGGTGCTTCCAGAACTGACGAAGGTTGTACGCTCACCGCGGCAGCGGATACCGGTGCCGAAGACAAGATCTGTCCTATCGAAGTCACCGTCCTTGAAGTCTCCGGCCCAGACGGCCTCCGCGATCCAGCCATCCCCGGCCTCTACCATCGGCCCGTGCAGTACCTGGATCTCCCGTTGACCGGGACGGAGAGTTGCCACCCAGGCCAATTTCGGCCAGACTGGAACGAGTTGAGGTCTTAGCAGGAAACGATTCAACGCCCTTCCTTCCTCCCATGAACCAGGAAAGCAGCGCCGGGGGCCACGGGACTGATCCCTTGGCTGGCAATCACTGGTCACCGGTCCCCACGAGATAGCGACTCGCCTCCGGCACAAAGTCCTTCAGGAATTCCCGACAAGGGTCCTTCGTGAGTAGATCTGTTCGCGGGGGCAGAAAACTAACCACTTCGATCTTATACAAGTGGGACCGGCGGGTAAGATTGAGCCGACGTTCATTCTCCTCTGACCAGCGGCTGCCGTCGCTCCATCCGTAGTATACGCGGACCAGATTCTCGCTGACGTCGTTGGTCTGAAAGGTCAAGGCCCAAAACTCCTGGTCCGAGCCTGCGGCGTCTGGCACCATCACCCGCTGCCTCTGGTCGCGAATCTTATGGCCTTGGCTATTCCAGCAGATTTCGGCGGTGTGCAGCGAGATGGGCATGGAGGGGCCGACAATCAGCGCCATCTGCACCCGGTCACCGGTTGCCCGATTCACGTATCTCCGGACAAGGGACCCTGCGCACTCCAGCACTTCGACCTCAATGTCGCTCAGCGTTTCGGAGGATTCAAGCTGCCAATCCCCAAAGGATTGGGGCACCCCTTGCAGCTTTTCTCCAATCGCCAGCAGATCCTTTGGGAGTCCCCAGCGATGGCTCATCCGTCCGTAGATTAGGCCGGAGGCTAGCGTCAACCCTGCTGCAAGGACAATGCCGAAGGCTGGCAAATACCGCTTCATGTCGCGATTCCTCTTACCGCGGATGAGCTTGACCGAAGGGACTATTGAAGAAGCTTCTGCTTCAGTTCCGCCCACAGTTCCTGGTCTTTCTTGGTAAGAATCTGCTTTTCCAGGGCGCCGTCGACTGTCTTCGCCAAGGCCTCCTTGGCTTTCCCGGTCTGACCTGCTCGATAGTAGGCAACCGCGAGGTGGAATGGAAATCGCGGGTCGGGACGAAGGCTAGACGCGGCCTTCTCCAAGATAGGGATGGCTTCGTGGGGCTTCCCGTCGTAAAGCAAGGCCGTTCCCTTGGTATCCAGGTATTGAGGGGCAGGACCAGCGATCTGGATCGCGCCCTCGACGAGTTTCAAGGCTTCCGCTCTCTTGTCCGGCTCTTCCGACTCCGACAACAATGTTGCCAGGTTATTTAGGGCCATGGGATTTTTCGGATCCAAGGCCAAGGCTTGCCGGTAGAGTGTGACCGCATCGTCGTGCCGGTCCTGCACAATTCGCACGTTGCCAACCGCCCAAAGCACGGCGGCGGCGTCCTTGTGTTTCTCGGCGGCCTCTGACAGCAGCGGCTCGGCAAGTTCAAAATCAGCCTTCGCAGCTTGGCCCGATGTCAATACCCTGACCAGGACCAGCGCTGGCCGCGGTGAGCGATCGGATTTGGCAGCGTCCAGGCAAACGCGGATCGCGTCCGCCACCCGCCCCTGCCGCTCTAGTGACATTGCCAACGGCTCATATCCCTCGGGAATGAGAGCGGCAAGGCGCCGGCACCAGCGTTCCGCCGCTTGGTCTTGCTGTACCGACGAATAGATATTGCCGATCTTCAGGCAGATCCTCGCTTCGTCCTGGGGCTTCGGTTGGCCGTTCTTTTCGGCCGTCTTCAACACCGTACCCGCCACACGCTCCACGAGTGGTTCGATCTCGGGCCTTCGGTCTCGACCGTGCAGCCACAGGACTCGCAAGCTAAGCACATCGAGATTGTCGGGGCACAGCTTCTCGAGCTTTGTGAGCCACTGATCGGCCTCGTCGTCCAGGTTGTGCCGACGGAGCAGATTGAAGTACCGTGCCAACAGCGTTACGTTTGGCTCAGCCTGGGTAACGATCGTTTCCAGTCTTCTCCGCCATCGCGTGGCCTCATCCTTGAATTGCTGCGGAAACGCCTTGGCGTGCCGCAGGAGCAGATCGATGTACGCCTCCAGGTACGAAGGATTCGGCTCGTCCCGGGCGACGAGCGTGAGGAACTGCTGACGGGATTTCTGAAACAGTGCTGTGTATTCGTGATGCGCGCCCTTCAATCCGGAAGTATCCTGAGCCGCCTTTTTCTCGGCTGGTAGATTCTCATAGATCGCAGCGTCGGCCCTGTAGGGCTCGCTCTGCGCCGCGTACACCCGCGCTAACAGAAAACGGTCAACGTCCGCGTCTCCTCTGGCGCTTTCAACCATGCTCTCCAAGAGCTGCTGGGCCTTCTTTAGATCGTCTTCTCCCCTCCGCTGGACCCACAACAGAGCCTGAAGGCGCTGATCCGCGATAGAAGCCTTTCCGGCAGAGCCCGCTTGTTGGAGCAACTGCTGGACTTGCCGCCATTCGTCTTCACCCTCCGCGCCGGGCGACGCGAGCGCCCGTTGTGCCAGAAGATCGGCAAGACTCTGCCGAGCCGCGTTGACAAGCTTCTGTGAAGCCGCGTCGGCTTTAGGGGCCATTGCCAAGATTTCTCGCAGGACTTCCTCCGTTTCGGCAAGATCGCTCCGCCCAAACAGGCTCGCCAGCCGATACTTGATGGCGATTCTAGAGGCGGTGTCCGTAGTGAGCTTCTCCGCCTCTTGATATTGGGCTGCGGCTTTCCGCAAGTCGCCCAACCGCTCGTAAGCGATACCGAGCTGATACGCCAAGCCGAGTTTGGACAACTGGGCCTCTTGGGTGAGCGTCTGAAGGCTTTGTTCGGCACGTTCGCGCTGTTGCGTACGCACGTAGAAGTTGAACAGGGCAAGGTGCGTACGGGCGTCGGCGGGCGCCAGCTCGACTGCCTGCTTGAACTCGGCTTCCGCCAGGTCTTTTTGGCCGTCGGCGAACAGGGCCTGACCATACCAGATCCGCGCCGCAGCATCGCGGGGGCGCGCTTCCACGCCAAGGCGAGCCGCCTTGATTGCCTGGGGGAGCCCGCCCTCCCTTTCTGCGGACGAGATTTCGTATGGCAGCAAGTTTTGAGACAACCGGCCCCGGTCTTTGAGCCGGGCAAGATAGCGATCAGCCTCGTCAAAACGATTCAGCCGGTCGAGCAAGGGGATCAAACGTTCGTACACCCAAGGATTTGCCCCCCCCAGGTCGATGGCCTTCTGGTACGCGCTGACCGCTTGCTCGAACCTCCCCTGCAACTCGAAAGCCCATCCACTAAGTGCGTGAGCCCGTGCCCAGTCGGGCCGCTCATCTCGCACGGCGGTGCATAGCTTGCTCGCCTCCTGTACCAACGGGCCGAGTTCGGCGGCGACCTTCCGGGCGCCCTCGGGATCGCCCTCCCGCCGCGCACTTGCGGCCGTCTCCCGGGCCTCTTCCAGGAGGCGAGCCGCCCGGAAATACCGACGGTAAAGACCGTTCTCACCTTCGGCCTTCTCCAGCTCCTTTTCCCAGCGGCGGAGATCCTCAAGCCGTTTCATCTGCAAGGCGAGGTCCGCGAGGCGCGACATCAAGCCGACGTTCACAGGGTATTTGGCCTGGAGAGACAACAACTCCTTTTGGGCCCGTTCGAGTTCGCCCGCAGCGAGACTGATATTGGGCACCGCGGCTTCGAGGACGGCGCGGCTTTCCGCAGGGACCTTCTCAATCCCCTCCTGGAGGATTCGGCGAGCCTCGTCGTATTGACTGCGGTCGGAAAGAAGCTGGGATCGCAGCAGCCAGGCCGCCGCCGACCCTTTGCTGAGCCGTGCGAACTCATCTAAGGCGTGGTCGGCGTCTGCCTTGGATCCCAAGCGCTCGTATCGACCCACGAGCGCCGCGAAAAGCTCCGGCGAGTCTACATAATCCTTCTGCGCGTTATCCAACAGACTCCTTGCCCTGCGAATCGCTTCATCACGGTTCGCGACGCCCTCAGCGCTCGGTGACTCGCGCGGCACCCCTGCCGTCACGTACGCAGCCTCGAGCAGCGGTACCCGCCACGCCTCATTAAGCCGTCCCTTCTTTTCCGGCTTCTTGAGTTCTTCGATCGCGGCTTTGAACAGGTCCCAATTCCTCTCCTTGTCCGACAACCGTGCTTGCCGCACAAATTCCGTCTCCGCCAGCCCGAACTGGACCTCCGCGTCATCTGCTGCTGCCAAGGCCAATTTGTATTGTTGGACGGCCAGATCGAGGCGTCCTGCCTTCACCCAAGCCTTGGCCGCCGCGACCCGCGGTTGCGCGACTCTCGACTGCAGCTTTGCCGCCTCCTCGTACGCGGTCGCCGCCTGATCCCACTGGACCAGCGCGGCATAGGCATTACCCAAAAGCATCCATGCCTGAAGCGCCTGGGCGACCTCGGACGCCGATAGGTGTTCCCCAGCCACGACTTTCCTGAGCCGGGAAATTGCCTCGGCGTAACCATTCGCAGGCTTCTCGTCTTGAACGTAGTGCCCTTTTCTCAGGAACCATTTCGCTTCGATCAGGTCGAGCGAGCTCTCGAGCGATGCCCTTTCTGCCTGAGACGACGTCATCGCAACTTTTTTCTCAACGGCAAGTCTGAGTCTGTGCAGAGGCTTCGTCCATTCTCCTGGCTTTTTCGCGTCAGGATTGGGCTTCCACGCTTCGTCTGGCCGGCCCACACCGATCAGCACCTCGGCCAGATGGGAGTTCAGCAAGATGCTTTCGCTATTGCCTTTTTCTAACCCTTGCCGCCACGTCTCGACGGCTCGATCAGTCTCGCCTCGGGCCAGGTGGATCTGCCCCAGCCCGGAATACGCCCTTTGGTCACGCGGAGCAACTCCGATCGCATGTTCGTAGTGCGCGCGGGCTTGGTCCAGGTGTTTGCCTACTTCATCGGCCGAAGTTCCCCTCCGTTGGGCATCCGCAGCTTCTCGTCGGGCCTGCTCAGCCGCCGCGAGCAAAATATCCACATCGTCACGTCCATACTTCAAGGCGGCCTCCAAATCGTCCTTCGCCCCGGGCAATCCGTACTGCATTCGATAGCGGCAGCGAGCCAACCGTACTTCCGGGTTTTCCGGGCTGGCCACAACCATCTGATCCATCACGTCGTCGGCCAGCAGTTCACGCACCACGCGCACAACAATCCGCTGCTCGTCGGCCGACAGTTGCGGCCTGCCCCCGTATAGGGCCCCCAGGAGCTTCGACAGGGTGCCGGCCGGAACGAGCGCGCCTTGCGGATGATCCCCGGTCAGCTTCGCCGATAACCCTGTGAGTTCGTCGCCGAGAGGCCTCTTACCGGTGCGTCCAATCCGAGCCGCGATCCCGGAAAGGCCATCGCCGAGGGGCTCGCTTCTTGCCCGGTAGATGGCCGCCAGGAGGCTGGGAGATTCCTGGTCGCCCTGGGGCTTAACCCCTAACCCAGAACGTTCTCTCCTCGCCCCGCTTGCGGGGAGACGGGCAGGGGGTGGTGGGTTTGGGGATAGGATCTTAGCAGGGCTTGAAAAGTCCTCATCGGAGAGTTGCTCTCTTTCCCGATAGATTCGAGCCAAGGCATTGGAAAGCTCGACATCTCCCGCATTCTGCTCAACAACAAGCGCCTCTTCGAGCGCCTTAACCACCTCGATTCCGCTCTCTTGCCTGCCCACCGCCACCGCAGATCGCAGTTGCCCATTAAGCGCCAAGGCATACAAACGTCTTCCTTGCGAGTCCTTCGGGTCGGCGTCAAGAAGCTTCCTGGCCTCTTCCTCTGCATTGGCAAAATACACCAACCGGTAAGGCCCAAACTCCAGAAGCAGTTCCGCCAATCTACAACGGAGATCTCGCTGCTTCTCAGGAGGGGCTGTCCCCAACGCCTGGTAGTACAGATCGATCGCTCGCAACTTCTCTTGCAAGTTCTGCGTCGCCGTGTCAAACGTCTCCGCCAACCTGACGCGGACATCGGCGTCGTCCGGGTGCAACTGCAAGTACCGGTGAAGGTAACCTGTCGCCTTCGCAGAATCCCCCTCCTGCACTAAACGGTCCGCCTCCTGCAAGATGGTCTCCTCGGTCCGACTCATTTGGTACAAATGCCAGCAATAAGCGGCCGGCCCCAGCACCACAAGCGCAATCAACGTGCCGACCAACAGAGGGACGTTGAGCATCCTCCTCCGCTTGCCGGGCGTCGGAGTGCGTTCAGTGGGCGAACTGCCGGCTAATGACGTGCGCACCCTAAAACTCCTTCCTCACGCGTAGGTGCCCGGCGGAAGCTTCCGGGAATTTGCCCGCGCGGCTTAGAATCATCTTGCCGCCCGCCCTCTGTGCCAATAATGGGTGAGACAACTGCCTCCTGGTTTATTACAGTAGAGGGCAAGGAGGTAGAAGGAAGATGGAGAAAGCAAGGATGTTGGGGATGG
>Ga0315291_10000638_pt1 | contig 46554 bp, 64 predicted proteins | sample YL17G12_20_MG_FD_203070 | JGI IMG/M metagenome (GOLD analysis project Ga0315291, IMG submission 203070) | Sediment microbial communities from Yellowstone Lake, YNP, Wyoming, USA - YL17G12_20 | ecosystem: Environmental > Aquatic > Freshwater > Lake > Sediment | place: USA: Wyoming | collected...
CATGAAATAACTTTAAATAGCAAGGCAATCAGCGCCTTGCAGGCTATTAATAAATAATAAATAAAACTATGAAACAAACAATCTTTAATTTACTACAAACAAGCACGGGGCAGGCTCTTTGTGATAGTGGCGGTGCTTATGGCCGAAATTGGGAGCGAAACAAAAAAAAGACGCTCAAGGACTTTGAAAACGAGCCGAGAGTCGGCTTTGATATACCTGAAACCGACAACGGCCTTGTTTATAGCAAGGATGTTAGCTTTACAGTCTCGCTTTTTCATTATTTAAGCGATAGTTTAATGCTTAATGAAACTTGCAACGACTTCAACGCCTTGCCTTGCGATAATTGGGATAGTGATGTTTACGGTATAAGTGAAAAACAAAAAACATGGCTAACAGACCACGGCGCGGAAATTGGCGATGCTTGGAATAGCTATAATGACGAATCCAGCTTGTCTCAAGTTATACAAGGCGCAAATGTAAAAATTAATGATGATAATTATATCCTTCTGCAAATACACCAAGGACGTGATGTTAGAGGCGGTTATACTGATGCTAAATTGTTTAAGCTTAATACAGAGTATTTTGATACCAATCCAACGATTTACGCCAACGCCAAAGACAAAGACGGCAATGATGTGCAACTGGACACGGGATATAATGGCTATTCTTTGACCGATGAGCAAGGAAACAATGTTTTAATCAAGGCCGATAGCCTTGAAGGTGAATGTATAATTAATTAATTAATAAAACTTTATGAAAAAGACAATTGATTATTATGGCAATAAAGCCGACTATATACATTTAAAATTTGGCGACGCTAGAAAAATGTATAACTTTACGGCCGAGTTTATTGAAAAATACCCCCTCTTTGCGGAAGAGTATGCAAAGTATTGGAGCGGAGACACCATGACACAATTTAAAAACCCCTTTCAAATTGTGCGGTATGTATTTAAAAACAAAATACCGGTACATTTTTACTATAACTTTATGGATATACCCGCCGAAAATGAAGCGGAAATAATGGATTATTTAGTCAGAGAAAAAGCGTATATAAATTTAGAATAATTAATTAATAATAAAACTTTATGAAAAAAGCAATCAAGCTTTACTATCATAAAACCGACGGCGGGGCGGAGTATTTAACCGACAAATATATTTTGTGCGGGAATAAGCACCGCGAAGGCATTTTTAACGGCGCGAAGTATATCGTCCGCATTGACGGCGATATAACCAAAGACGCGGAACTAGGGATAATTAATTAAAACCCTCTTATTGGCTATTTTTCATTAAATAGCCAAAAAAGAAGGCTTTAAAATGCGCTAGGATGCATTTAAAACTTTAACTTGATATAACTATCAAGCGACAATCAATTTTATTTAAGGGGGTACGAACCTTGACAATGAAATACTTTAAAAGCTTAAAGCATTTTGAAAAAAGATTAATGAAAGGTGTTTGCTGGCAAGACTGGATAACTGTTGCTGGCCGTCAATATAAGATGGTGGAGTACGGCGATTTAATGAACGGCAATTATATGCTTTTTCAGAACAAGCCGACAACCGACATTATAAGAATTGAATATCAAGTCCCTTGCTATGCAGACAGAAACGGCGAGAGGGTGCAAACAAAAGAATATCAATTTTATTCTATTGAGCAATACACCGAAGGCGCATTATACCGCTATAATTAATTAATTTTTAAACTTTATGCTTGCTTATCAAAAAAATACCTTGCTTGCCATGCTATCAACCTTTAAGGCTAAACTATATGATTATGCTAATAATGATGTAAACTTTTTACACAATATTGATATAAATATAATTGACCGAAACTTGACCAGCATTGAGAAGCAAATTAAAAAAAATTAACACGTTTTAACCCTGGCAGGCCTTTAACCCTGGCAGCATCTAAACGACCAATAAACCTCCTTGGCCGTTTTTTTGTTATTATACGGCTTTGTTTATAGAGAGACACGGCTGGAATCGCTAAAATTGAGCCTCTACAATGAGCCACAATCAACGGCAAGCCCAGAATCCGACATAATGGCCGTCCATGATATACAGAGCAACCATAACCGCAAAAGGCGGTTATGGTAAAAGAGGGGAGACCACTTGATATTTACCCCAATAAACCATTTTCCAATCCGAAAAAAAATACCATGAAAGTTCCTATTACCTCGCGGGGGAGCGGGAATAAGCGGCGGGGAATCTTTCCGAACTTTTTCCCGCATATTTTTCAGAACCACATCGGCTAAAAAAGCCGATGTGGTGTGGATAAACTTTTGAAGCCGTTTTGGGAAAGCCGTTTTGGGGCAATGATTCTGCGGTGTTTGACAATATTTTTTAACGGCGGTAGAATATTATTAGGCTTAATAAATAATGACTAATAAATTGTTATGCGTAATTTCATATTAAGAAACGAGCAGAGGAATAAGCACGTCGCAAGGCAGTGCTTTTATTTTGGCAACAAGATAATAGTCGTTCCTCTGCTCATTTTTTTATATGAAATTATCTCTTGCCGAAGAAAAACAATATGAAGAAGCCAAGGCGAAAATCGTCGAGGCTTTAAAAATCCGCTCTCGGACATTTTTAGGGCTGTGCAAGAACGAAAACTGCTTTAATTTAAGGCGGGCTAATTCCGCTTATTGTCAATTTTGCTCTGATGTCGGAAGTAACAAAACAACTTGAAGAGGATGAACGTATCAAGGCGATTCAGACTAATGCCAAAGACCCCGTGATGACGGCTGGATTTCTGCTGCAAGAAAATCCGAACATTATCTGCTGTCAGGAAGCCCTGTATCAGTATAACGGAAAATGCTATGACCTCCTGACCGACAAGCAACTGGACAGAATTTTTTTGGATTTTACGATTGCTTACGGCACGACCTTGCTTTTCAAAAACATCAATATCACTTTGCGGGCGTTTGTGGCTCATCCAAACATTCAAAAGGTTAAGAAAATGAACGATTACGCCGACCTGATTTGCCTGAACAACGGGATTCTGAACATCCACACCAAGAAATTCATCCCGCACTCGCCGAAATGCTTTTTTGATTCAACCGTTAACGTCGATTACGACGTTCTCGCCGACAAGTGTCCCGTATTTATCGAGTATCTGAACAATACTTTCAACGGCGACAAGGAAACAATCGTTAATATTATCCGCCTGGGCGGTTATTTGATTGACACATCCTGTGCGGCGGAGAAAATGTTTATCTTTGACGGCGAGGGAGCGAATGGCAAGAGTGTTTTAATAAACACCTTTGCTTTATTCTTTTCGGAAGACCAAATATCGCCGCTATCCTTGGACGCTCTCTCGTCGGATAGTTTTAGCAAGGAGCTTTTGATTAAGAGCAGAATCAACCTGGCAGCCGAACAGAAAAAATCTTATCTGGAATCGGAAGAGATAAAAAAGATTATCACTGGCGACCGCATGGAAGTCAACCGCAAATATCAGGTTTCGCTGTCGTTTACGCCGAAAACTAAAATCATCGTCGCTTGCAACGGCTTGCCCAAATTCAACGACACAACCCATGCCATCTATCGCCGTATGACGCTGATAAAATTCCCGAATCAGTATCTGACAGAGCAGGAATACAAGGTTGCGATGGAACGCAAACGGAAGAATGTATTTCTTAAAGATAAAAGTTTATTTGAAAAAATCAAGGCGGAGAAATCGGCGATTTTGAATTTATTTATTGCGGGGCTGGTTGACTTGAGGAAAAGTAATTATGAGTTCACGGGCAGCACGTTGTCGGAAACGTTTATGAATGAATTTAAACGGGACTCCGATTCCGTACGAGAATTCTTGGAAGACAACTATGGAGTGTTTGAATCAACTGGCTTGGACGGAACACCGCTTCGTCAAATTTTTGGACATTATCGGGAATGGTATCACGACAACGTTCAGGATTCTGGCGTCATAAAATTCCGCATTAACGAGATGGGGCGGCGTATTAAGCAAATTCTTGGCGTCGAACCAATTGGACAAAAGTATGTTTGGAATTCAAATACGCAACGGAACGAGAGAGAAACGCTTTACCCGATTCGGGAAATTCAACCGCCGTTACTGGCACAAGAAGTGCCAGCAAAAGACGCCGAGCAACTTGGAATTAATTTTGATAAATAATATGCCTATTTACGAAACAACTGAAGACCGCACGCTCGGCGTCAAACAGCCGATTGTTCAACATGCCAATCCCGCCGACTATGGATTAACCAGAGAAGCCGTGGTGATGATGCGGATTGTTTATCTTCAAAAACTTTTGGCATTGGCTGAAGACGAATTCACTTATTACAAATCCAAGGTCATTGCTGGGAATATTTTCTTTAATTACGGCGAGCTGAATAAAATATCAGCCAAGGTCAGAAAAATCCAAAAGAATATTCACTTTCAGAAAAAGAGTTTGAACGACGATAACGAGATAGAAACATTTGACCTCGTTCGCCTGAAGGCGATACCGATGGACACGCTCACTGAAATTCTGCCGTCTGGATTCTTTGTCCGCAATCCATTTCGGAACGAAGGCAGCCCTTCAAACAGTTTGCACTGGTACAAAGCTAAAAATATTTGGACGGATTTTGCGACTGCCGAATCTGGGGATAACATCGACTTGATGATGAAGATACACAACTGCGGATTTCGGGATGCCTGTAAAATGCTTAATATTAGCTAAGTCCCAACTGCTTTTCGGCAGTTAGGATACCCTATTGACAATAGATAATATGTATGTTAGTATTCCTAATAGATATTAAAAAATAACAATAAAAAAATGACAATCGCAGATTATTTAAAAGAAAAAAAAATCACCCGCCAGGAATTTTGCAACATTACTGGGATTTGTTATTCCCGCATCGGGCAGATTATGAATGAGCCAAGCCCGAAGATGGACATGCCGACGATGATTAAGATTTGGGAAGGAACAAAAAAGAGATTTGGGACAGGACTCACGCCTTGGGAATTTATTAAGGGCTTGCCAGAGTTTTATAAAGAATAATTAATAAAAACTAATTATGAAAAACAACAAAACATTTAGCGTTACGGTTCGTCTTTTTACTAACGACCTGCCTGACAAAATTAATAAAAGAAACCCAGCCTGGTCTTGCGGGAAAGTAGAAATGCAGGCGAATAAAGAAAAAGGAATCCCGTCCGTTGCCAAACATTTTAAAAATCGGGCAGAGAGGGAAAAAGCAATTGACGCCGTTTTTAAAGAGGCTGGAATAATAATTTTAGAATAATTATATGGACGAATCAAAAAGAATGTGTTTGCCTCTTTATAAACAACTTATACGCTCTGCTGAGCGAGATGACTTTTCAATGGCTAGCATCTCGGCGAGGAAAGCCCTGGACTTGTTTTGCGATGAGACGGAAAGACGCTTGGCTCAAGAGATTGAAGACGCCGACCAAGAATATAAAAATAACGAAATTAATATTTTAAAAAGTAAATAATATGAAAGACCAATTTCCAAAAACACTTTACATTGGACAGGACAGAACTGTCGGCATTTATTATGCACAAGAGGACATTAGGTGCATTTCCGATGGTATCGTTGGGATTTATGAGCTAAAGGAGATGAAACACAAAGTTACAAAGCACGAGCTTAATTAATTAAATCCCGTTTGCCAAACAAACAGGATAAAACAACATGCCAAAAGAAAACGAACAGTTTAGCGAGAACAACATCCCTAAAAGCAATTGGATGAAATTCGATGTCGTGGGAAATTCCATTATTGGAACTTTCCTTTCCAAAGCCATTAAACCAGCCAACGGCGACTATCCCGCTCAAATGGTTTATACGGTTTTCAACGCCATCATCAATGATAAGCAACAGGAGTCAGGCGATGAGTGGAATTTTGGAGCAGCCATTCGGGAAGGCAACGCTAATTTCATCAATAACAAATTCGCCAAGGTTAAGCCTGGCACACGCATCGGCTTAAAGTTTATGAAAGAAATCCCACCGAAGAAAAAAGGCTTTCACCCTGCCAAGTCTTACATGCCGAATGTCTTTTTAGAAGATGGACAGCCGAAAATCGACCCGCTATTTAATCAACTCTATGGCGAGAACTTTAATACCGATGATGCCGTAAAAGCGGAAGACGGTGAATTGTCCGTAGAAAGCGTTCCCTTCAATTAAATTAAGACAGCAAGGATTAATTCCTTGCTCGGCGGAAGCGGTAAGCTGCGGCTTACTCCGAATGTTTACTTCATAGTTTTATTCGGCCGTCGATTAAGGAATTAATAATATGAAAAAGAAAAATAAACTAGCCTATGTTCGGGTAATTGATAAGGTCAGATTGCCAGAAAAATATCATAAAGGAAAAAAGCTGATGAATGCGGAACGTCAAGAAGTCTGCAAACTTTATGCGACTGGTGATTATACTTACAGAGCCTTAGCGGAATACTTCGGCGTTTCTTATGGCGTCATTCAGGTTATAATTAATCCGAATGCCAAGAAGTGCCAGGCTGCGGCTGGAAAACGCTGGCGATTGAAAACTGGCTATAAACCAGACACCGATTGTATGGAGTTAAGAAGACGCAAAAAAGCAATGATAATGCATGGATTAATAACGATATGAAAATAACTAAAATCTTTATACAAAAAAGTAAGACGGTGGAAACTTCTGGCTTGCTCGGAAAGGACGCTTACCGCAAAATAACTATCGGCAGCGAGTGCGAAGTGAACGACGGAGAAGATGCCGTGGCCGCCAAAGACGAGTTGATTGCGTTTGTAGATTTGGCACTTTTAATTGAGGTGGATAAATTTAATAAAGAGGTCAAAGAAAGACATAAAGGGATTTAACGCTATGAATAAAGCTAATTATTTTTCCGCAAAAAACAAGTATTTGTCCTCATCCAAAATAAAGGACTGGCTGAAAGGCAAGGAGTATTTTAAAAAGCTGCACATCACGCATTCTATTAAGCGTGAAGTGACGGATGCACTTATTATCGGTAGCGCGTGCGATTGCTGGCTTACCCGAAGCGAGCGGACATTCCGCAAGAAATACGAAGTTGTCAGTCGCAGGGCAACTGACAATCCGAATTACGAGCTTCAGCTAAACGACACTATGCTCAAAAAGGTTGAAGCTATCTGCCGTTCGGTGGTCAAAACCCAGGCGTATAAAGACATCCGCAAGCAGAAATACAAGAGCCAGAAAATACTTATTAAGCCTATGAAGGGATTGGGACGTTGGAAAGGTGCGTGTGGGATTCCTGATTGGTTTAAAATTAAGGAAGACGGAACGTGCGTCATTATAGATTTAAAAACGACTCAGGACGCCTCGCCGAAGAAATACTTTTTCTTTGCGATGGAGTACGGCTACTTCTTGCAAGCCGCTATGTATCGCATCCTCTTGCAATATAAATATCCGCAGATAAAATCTTTTCTGAACTTACATTTGGTGGTCGAAAAAGACACCGACGGCATCAATGACGTTTATACTTACGAACTGGCGAATCAGCTTGTCGAAGAGAATATTGCGCTAATCAATGATTTGATTTGCGCAATAGTCTCGGAACGAGACTATTTACCGAAGCCTGCGACGTGGGAAGACAGACTAGTAATCGGAGAAATGCTATGAAAGAAGCCATAATCATCTTACTTACAATCTTTATTCTATTCTTGTTTCCAGCACTTTTCTGGCTGGCGATTAAGATTTTTGCTGTTCTGGTTGTGGTTTCGTTGCTATGTGATTTAATAAATTAAATAAAAATATATGAGAGAAATTAAATTCAGGGCTTGGGACAACAAGAAAAAAGAATGGCTATTAGGATATAATTATAAAAGCCTTGGCGGTTTTAGTTTATTTGGAGAGTGTATATTGCTTGGAGAGTGGGGACACATTCTTGATGAATTTATTTTAAGAAGAAGCTCTGATGATTTAAAGGTAATGCAATATACAGGGCTAAAAGACAAGAACGGTAAGGAAGTTTATGAAGGAGATATTATCAAAAAACAATACAAAGATAAGCCTTATTCGGAGAAAGCAAAAACAAAAGAAATATTATCAGAAGTTGTTTGGCGAGAAGGATGCAATGTTCAAAATAACGACTTCAATAATAAAACATTGAAAAAAGACCCATCTGCATTTAACGAAGAGCCTTGTTTCGGTGTTAAAAGAATAACGAAAGAAAATAATTTTTATTGTTGCAATTGGTCTGGTTTTTCAGGGTGCGAAGTAATCGGCAATATTTATGAAAATACTGAACTACTTAAATAGTTTCCTTTAACCTTGGAAGTAAATTATTAACTAATAAAAATGTTTTATGAAACCAAACAAATATGGATGTAAGGTCTCAGATGATGTATGCGTAATGCACGATGAACCATTGGTTTGCAAGCACGGATGCACTCACTCTAAATGCAACTGCAAGGAATATGTTGAAAATATGGTTAGCTTAAATAATGAAAAGGACAAATAGTTCCCAGCATCCTCAAGGTTTAAGTAAATTATTAACTAATAAAAATGTTTTATGAAAAAAGTAGATGAAGTAGTGATTAACGGGGTGGCTTATACCCCAAAGACCAATCAAAAAGCCGAAGAATTAGATGGACTAAAGTATGTCATCGTCCGCACTTATTCGGCTGGCGTGTTCGCAGGTTATTTAGAAAGCAAAAACGGTCAAGAAGTAGTAATGAGAAAAGCACGCCGACTTTATTATTGGGATGGTGCTTTTACTCTTTCTCAAATCGCCAATGACGGTGTTTCTAAGCCTGAAAATTGCAAGTTCCCTGCCGAAGTAGACAGGATTGAACTTTTACAGGCGATAGAAATAATTGATGCCACAGAGAAGTGTAAAGAATCAATAACTAATGTAAAAGTTTATGAATTCTAATATTATTACTGAAGAAGAAATGAGAGGCGATGGCTCTGGCTCTGGCTATGGCTATGGCGATGGCTCTGGCTAAAATGTAAAAGTTTATGAATTCTAATATTATTACTGAGGAAGAAATGAGAGGCGATGGCTCTGGCTCTGGCTATGGCTATGGCGATGGCTCTGGCTATGGCGATGGCGATGGCTCTGGCTATGGCTATGGCGATGGCTCTGGCTATGGCGATGGCTCTGGCTCTGGCGATGGCGATGGCTCTGGCTATGGCTCTGGCTATGGCTATGGCTCTGGCTATGGCTATGGCTTTGGCTAAATAGTTCCCAGTCTTACTAACTAATAAAAATGTTTTATGAAAGTAAGAGCTTATTTAAGAATTTCAAATGCAAGAAGCAGAGTATGAGGAAGCAGAGTATTTGGCGAAGATGCTCAGAACGGCTTTTAGAAATTATAAAAAAGAGATACTTAAAAAATAAACTCTATGCAAGACTGGAAGAAACGATTAGAAAAAGTCTTAGTGAATGATGTTTGGCTATGGAAAAATAATGATGAAGTTCTTAACATCACACCTGTTATCGCCTTTATCGAAGAATTATTGGAAGAAAAAGACTTTATTATTTCAGCATTAGAAAGTTCTGAAGAAACACTGGAAGATGCCAATGAAAAACTTGCCAAAGAACTGAATGCAAAGATAAAACTGCCGTGGAGTATTAGAAAATAATAATAAATAAATATGAAGAATAAAAACTTAAGCGATGACTATTGTAAATTAGCGAGGGAGAGGTTAAAAAAATTTTAATATGGAAAACAAACAAGAAGTTTTAGGTCAATATTTTACAAAAATTGAAATTGTAAAAAATTTGGTAAATTTAGTTTTATCGTACACGCACTACAAAAATAACATAAAAATACTTGAACCATCTTTTGGGACTGGAAATTTTATCAAAGTACTCAAAGAAAATGGATTTTTAAATATCGATGGGTGTGAAATAGACGAGGAGTTAACCACAGAACCGTCGGATTTTTTCAATATGCCTTTTGGCAAAAAATACGACCTAATTATTGGCAACCCGCCGTTTAGCAAATACAATTTAAAAGAAAGCTATTTTGACATAAAAAAATATCTCCTGTCGAACGCCTTATCTCCTATTTTCCTAACAAAAAAAGAATTAACGAAGGAGAAGGAAAAAATTGAGAATATTTTTATACTCAAAAGTTTAAAACATTTAGCGGACAAAGAATCTTCACTTGGTTTTGTTTTGCCAATTTCATTTTTTATAAAAAATCGAAATAAATCTGTAAAGGATGAGTTATTGAAATATTTTTCAACAATTATTATTTATCAAAATGATAAAGTTTGGTTTGATAAGAATATCCCCTGTTGTTTTACTGTCTTTACCAATTCAGGAGAGCTAAAAAACAAAATTATTTTGCTATACGAAAATGGTAAGAAAAACGAAGAAGTATTTGATATAAAAAATATTCATGAAGAATTAATTCCGCAGGTAGTTTTTCATAAGAATAACGGATATATAAAAAACGACAAGGGAACGCCTTTACTGGAATTTTTTGAAGCAAAGAAGGTTAACGTCCAAAAATCATACAAAGAAAACAATATCTCGGCAAAAAATATTCTTGAAAAAAATGAAATACCAAAAAATAAACCGATTGAAAATTATAAAATTGCCGTAGTGAGGGTTGGCAATTCTAGCGTCGGGAAGTGCGGTCTAATAAACGAGAGGGAAGATATTTTAAATGATATGTTTTACATCTTTGATGTAAAACATCAATACGCTAAAGACAAACAATTTAAAGAAAATATTTGTCGCCAAATAAATAAAAATATTGATTATTTTAGAAATATAACTTGCCGGGTTGGAAGCAAATCAATTAAGAGAGAAGATGTATACAACTTTAAAGTTAGCATTTAGGAGCTTATTTCATTAAAGACTCGTGCCTTGAGGCGGTAAGGCGTTTAAATAACATCGTTTAATTAATTTAAATATCAACGCTGTCTGCCAAAAAGCAGATAGTGTAAAAATGCTAACATGAAAATCACAATGAAAAACGGCACTGTCATTGACTGCGACAGTTCTGAAATCAAAAACTTAGTCCCTTTCTTGAAAGGTAAAATCAAGGAGACAGCTTCGTCCACCGAACTGCCGCCGAAAAAGCACAAGAAACATCAGATTTGGAGACCGTGGACAGGCGAAGAGCTGAATATTATCGCCAATAATTTGGCTCTAAAGCAGCGCGAAGTCAGCTCCAAACTCCCGCTCCGCACCACTGGCGCAGTCGGGAACATTATGTGGGCGATGAGGAATGGTCGCTTGGACAAGGGAAAGCAAAGAACTCTCGACAACTATAAATTAACAGAGCCACAATTCTAATGCCATTATACGCACACCAGCAAAAATTGATTGACCTTAACCCAAGTAAGTATTTACTTTCTTGGGGAACAGGAACTGGCAAAACGCTGGCGGCTATTACTTTGGCTAAGCAAAATAATCAGCGAGCGTTGGTTATCTGCCCTAAGTCTTTAATCGACCAATGGCGCGAACAAGTTCCGGCCGATTGGCTGGTGCTAAGTAAAGAGCAGTTTAAGAAAAACTATAAAACAATCGGCAGTTACGCCTGCATTATCGCCGATGAATTTCACTATTTCGGCAACTATAAGTCGCAACTTACTAAGGCGTTATTAGCCTATATAAAAACTTACCGCCCTGAATTTATATATGGACTCACGGCGACTCCGTATATGTCAACTTCCTACAATCTGTACACTTACGGCTTAATATTCGGCAAGGCTTGGGATTGGTATAAGTGGACAATGCGTTATTTTAGCCGTGTTAAAATGGGTAGCCGAGCAATTTTTGTGCAAAAGAAAGAAGTTGACGGCGTGCCGATAGCGAAAGAAATGGCTAGGCTGGTAAATGTTTTAGGCAATACTGTTGCTTTGGAAGACTGCTTTGATGTCCCTGAGCAAATATTTGAAGTCGAGTCTTTTGACCTGACCGCTGAACAGAAAAAAGCGATTAAAGACAGTTTTGACCCGCTGCCGATTGTCCGCTTTTCTAAGGAATCGCAAATTTGCGGGGGAAGTTTACTCGGCGATGCTTATACCGAAAGTCAGTATTTTAAATCAGAGAAATTAAATCGGGTCGTTGACCTGATTGCCGAACATAAAAAGATTATTGTCGTTTGCCATTATAACAATGAGATTGACGTGATTGCCAGCAAGGTTAAGGATAAAAAAGTTTATATTATAAGAGGCGACGTCAAGAACCGCTCGGAAGTAGTCAAAGAAGCGGAGGCGGATGATAATTGCGTGGTCTTAGTAAATGCTGCCTGCTCGGAAGGATATGAGCTTCCCAGTTTCCCGATTATGGTCTTTTACTCGTATGGCTGGAGCTTAAAAAATTATATTCAGATGATGGGTCGTATTCAGCGGGCGGGACATATTAAAAAGAACGTTTATCTTTCCTTGGTAGTGAAAGGAACTGTCGATGAAGATATTTATAAAACAGTTGCTATAAAAAAAGCCGATTTCCAAATCGAGCTTTATAAAAAATAATATGTTTAATAAAAAATTAAAAGACAAGGTTTACGACGTGGAAATCGCTAATCAGTATATTTTTAGCGAATTAATAAAGCTGAGGTTTCTGGTAGCAGCCAATAAAAAGGAACTTGAATTTGAAGGAACATTGCTGAATCCAGTCAACACCCTTGAAAGAACTATTTTAATCACTCAGTTATTGGTTGAGTATTTAGGGCTTGACCTGAAGGCGGAGTGGGTTGATGACCCCTGCTATCCGAAGGTTGAACAGCCGAAAAAAAGAAACTTTTATTTGGCTAAAAGAAAAAAATATGAAAAGAAAGGCTAAAAATCTCCTCCAAAAAGAAATATCCGACCTGGCATCCCGTTGGCGGCCAGTGTTAGGCAACGCCGACGATATTGAGATTATGCGCCTAGCGGCTAATCACGATGCCGACAGTTTAGCGCGGCAGTTAGCTTTATTAATTAAACGGGTGACGGTGGATAAAGCGACTAGGTTGTCCACCGAAAACACAGGTTATCCACAATAATATGAAGGAGAAAGACATGCAAACTCTCTTCGGTCACTGGCTTAAAGCTAACTGGTTTGAGACGTCGGCTTTTGAATTAAAAATCTGTAAAGAAAAACTGTTCAACTTAAAGAAGATTGAACAGCATCAGCTTGAAAATTTGAATTTAGTCAGGAACGGACTATTTTATTATAAGATTGCCGACGAAGGATTCGCTCAGAAGCCTTTCGACTGTATTACTCTTTACCAGAGACAGGCTTACGTCGTGGTTTTATTCTATGAACCACGCAAGCCGAAGAGATTTTATATGATACCAATTAAGGTGATAAAAGACCTGATTTCGCAAAACATTAAGAGTATTGACGAAAAACGAGCCTTCACAATCGCCGTAGAGAGTGAAATTCTGAAGAATTGATATAATACTCATCTAAAAAACAGAGGCTTTCGCCCCTGCTTTTTATTATTTTTCGTACTTGCTAAGGTCAATTACTCCGTTGGTGGCTTAACGCCAGCCTTCAGATTCAATGCTTTCAATTTTGCCGAAGAACCTGGAATCATTGCTCCACCCAACTTTTCACCAATCATAGCACCGACAACGCCAGCCCCAGGTATCGGGACGGCACTACCAATAACCGCACCAGCGACAGCCCCAGTCGCTCTTTTCATCATTCCACGAAGAGCCGAGCCTTTCGGAATAATTCTTCCTTCGCTGCGTTCCAGCCAGTGAATCATCTCGGAGTATTTAGCAACAGCCGCATTTAATTCTTTTATTTTTGCTTCCCCTTTATAGGCGGTCTCAATCATATCCTTTACTGTTGCACCCATCGTAGTCGCTATTCTATTTTTCGGAGTCTTAACAGCGAGCGGGTGGTCGAGCTTCCCCATCGCCCAGAATCCAGCCTTATTATTATTAAAAGTAACAGCATCAATCACTTCTGCTTTTTTAAGTTCAGCGGGGTTATTCTCTCTGGCAAATTTAATCTTTTTCTCTGGCGTTGAGCCTTCCCACGTAAAGCCTAGATTCTCTTCGGCGTTTCGCACAATCGAGGCGTTAGTCTGTTTTTTTATTTGAGCGACAGCCTCGATAATGGTATCGTCATCTAACTTCGCTTTATTTCTTTCTTTAAAATTTTCTATCGCCTTCTTCTGAAAATCAGAATAGTCAAATGTTTTTGGATTTTTAGTCAGGGCTTCTTGCATCGTAGCAAAGGCGGCATCACGCTTTGGGACAAGAGCATCAATCGCCTCGCCGTTAGCTAACCGCTCTGTGCCAGAAGCATCTTTGATTGTTTTTGGAACAACGCCAGAATCCCTCAAATCGGCGATTACAGCTTTTCCGCTTTTCAGCTCATCCCGCATTTCACCCTGTGTCAATTTATAAAATTCGTCGTAAGCCTTTGTTCTGGCGATATTCAGTTTTATGTCCGCCTTAGTTTTTTGAGCTGCCTTGAATTTACCAGCCTGTTCAACGACTGCTGGTATTAATCCTTTTCCAGCATTAGCCGCCTTTGCCGCTTCTTCCGCTGCTTTAGCCGACGCTTTCGCCGCTTCCGACATAAACTTAGGAGCGGGAAGGACGGACGCAATATCAAGAACGTCTTGTCCTGCTTGAGCCAAGTCTGGATGCTGTTTCGCCCAAGCAGAAACTGGTTCTATTATTTTTCCTTGTATTTCGGGATTAGCCACGACAGAAGCACCAAACGCCTTAAAGTCGGATTTCATTTCGTCTGGCATCACCTGTTTTACTCCCTCGACGATAGCCGAACCGAACGCTCTGGGAGCAATAGCGGCGGCACTAAGAGCCAACTTGCCTAATGCCCCCTTATCACCCCTGGCAGTTGCCTCGTCGTATCGTTGTGCAGCACCAGTAAAGCCTTCGTTAATTCCGCTGCCAACTCTCATTGCCCTGTCTTTTGCTTCCTGCCAGAATCCCTGTTTCGGCTTCGGCTGTTCGGGAACTTTCCCGCCCTCAAAGTCAGCAATCTGCTGAGCGGAAAGATTTTTGCTTCTCAAGTATTTGAACTGCTCAAATGATAACGCCATAAAGTTATTTTTTATTAGTAATCTTTAAATATTCATCATACGCCTGCTCGTCAGTCAGTCCGTCCTGTGGTGTTTCAGTTTTTGTTTCAGTTCCGCCATCGTATAGTGAAACCTTTTCATCAAAGTTCTGCAAAGACTTCTCGTCAATCGGCGGTAAGCCGTATGACTCACGAATAGCGTTCAACTGTTTAAGCGGAGAATCCTTTAGCTCGGCAGTTTTGACAGCGAAGTTTTCAGCCGAATCGCCAAGTATCGGGATTATTGGGACTAGGAATTGCATTTCGGAAGGCGTTACAGCACTGCCAGATAAGTCTTTTCTCATGTTGGCGACAAGCGTTGTAATTTTAGCCTTGACCTGAGCTGCCTCCTTGCCCTTAAATCTTCCCAGCCAATCAGTAATTGTTCCCTGAAAGTTTCCGATTGGATTCTTACCATCTTTGTCTAACTCTTGCAGCAAGGCGTTTAATTCGTTCGCCTTTGATACCGTGGCACGAACGGATGCTTCGGAAATATAATTATCTCCTTCTTGCTTCTTCGCCTTTTCGTAAACAAACGATTCAACTTTTCTTATTGCCTCTGCTTTTTTGTCGCTGTTAATTAAATTTGCCAAATCACGAGAACCAAATTCTTTAAACGTTTTCCCAGTCTCAAGATTTTGAGAAACAACATTGCGTAAATTAGTTCCGAATTCCTCGGACTCTTTGTTTATCTTATAATCAATAAACTCGTTTAAGATGGCGTTGTCGTCGGTTATCCCTTGAGCAACCCTTCTCTTATAAAAATCAATAACCGCTGCCCGCTCGCCTTCAGAAGGATTACCGCCAAAGATTACTTTAACGTTTTTCAGGGCAAAATCCTGAGCCTTGTCGCTGACATTCCCGCCAACAGCAGTTTCAGAGCGGACTTCTCTGCCTTTAAACTGGTCAGCTACCGCCTCTAAGCCAGCCTGAACAGATGGGAATTTAACATAATTTCCGCCCTCAGCTGCTGGTCTTGGCGTTCCCTTCTTAACGTTTGGATGATTTGCTTGATATGAAGGACTCCAGGTTATCCCGCCGAAGTTATTATTTTGGATGGCGACATTTGATGCTCCGCCATTTGCTTCTTTTTTAACAAGACCAAGAATTTCTTCGTAACCAACACCGATTTTACCAGCAGCGTTTTTAATGTCCTGGACGGTTATTTTGCTTCCTGCCATGTTTGTATCGATATATTTTTGCAGTTCCTCGTCATTCTTTATTTTACCGACATTGCTAATGGCACTTTGCACCGAACGGATATAAGCCGTCTGCTCCTCTGGTGTTCCGACAGCATTATAGGTTGACCAGTCGTAAGCATGTCCAGACGGAGATGTAACGACATTTCTGTCCTTCGGCAACCACGCTCCGCCGACATTTTCCATTCCAGCAGCTTCGGCGTCTTTAATATCGCCAATGCCAGGGTGAGCATTTTTATAAGCTTCGAGTGCGATATTGTTTTTATATTGCTGATTTGCCAAATCAATGGCGTTCTTGTGGTCGTTTAAATCATCCTGAATCTTTTGCAGTCTGTCCGTCTCGTCCTTAAAAGCGGTGTAAGCATTGTTGTAACTTTGTAACGCCGTGTCAGCCATGTCCTTATATGTTCCGCTCATCGCCTTAACGTAGTTCACTGAATCAGCATAATCATTTTTATACTTTTCTGTTTGTGAGGCAATAGAAGCGTTTAACGCCCCCATACCAGTCAGCCCTGCCGCTTCAAAAACAGGCGATGTTCCCAAAGGCTGTTCCATTACGCCAGATTTAGTTCTGATAGCGTCCTGAAGAACTCGCAGAGCTTCGTTTGGCTGCGATAGTCCTTCTAATTTAGTTCCAGCCGCCGTAACGCCTTGTTGCAAGGCGGGCAAATTAGAAGTTGCTGTTGTTTGCGGCAACGGTGCAGCCGTCGGATTGTTTAGCCCCGCACTTCCCATCGAAGCGTCGGCTGCTTTTTTAAATTCATCTGGCAACCCAGTCGGATATGCCAACGAATGCAAAGCATCCCAATCGGTTGAGCTGGTCGGATTCTTTTTATAAATACCCTGATAAGTTTTTAAGGCTCTTTGTTCAGCCGCAATGTCTCTTGAAATTGGCATATTGTTTATATTAAATTGTTAAAATAATTTGTCCAAAAATCTTTATGCGTTGCAGATTGTTTTACACCCTTTGTCGCCATATTTTACTATAAATTTTTACCAGATTCTTGTTTTTGCCGCCATTGGGAAATTATGTCAGAAAGTGTAGTTGCAGCTTTTTGTTCCTTAGCGACTGGTGTTGTAGCGGTTAAATTAACTCCCGCAGGATTATATTGTAAACCAGAGATTCCTCTAAGTGCGTTTGTCCCCAACGCCGTTTCAGCTGTTCTTCCCAAGCTCTGTTGCTCTTTAGCGTATTTAGCGGCGGTAGAGGTGGAAATTAATCTGTTGGCTTGTCCGACAGAACCTTGCATCTGTTCGGGCGTAATCCCCGCAAAAGGGGTAGCAACTGGCGAAACGCCAGTTGCTCCATAAGCACTGCCTAATCCCAATTGTTTGACTCCTTCACCAGAAAATGTCATACCAGCAGCTTCTAATTTGCCCTGGGACGTTTTTACGGCATTGGCGGCATTGACTCCCTGTGCTTCCAGTTCTGCTTGTCTCGCCGCATTGGATTGGTCAACTGATGTCTGCAAATCTTTAAGGGCAACGTCTGTCAATTCTTTATAATACGGGTCAATCGTGCCTGTCTTAACTTTGTTAAAAGTATCTATAATTTCTTTAGTATTAAAATCGGTTGAGTTCGGGTACATCCCGACAACCTGTCTCCAGAGAGCTTTAATGTCAGCTGGCAAATCACTGGCGTCAATCATCGACATCGCATCGTCATATCGTTTTTTATTGTCCGCACCAGCCGCTTTGGAAACATAGCCGTAAGTCTTTTGTTCTTTCTGCAAAAATTGCTCTAAAGCCGCAGGCGTTGTCGTCGCCCAGTTTGCCAATTCTGCTGAGGTTGCCGTGCGGTCAAAATATTTATTATATAAATCATTTACCCACTTCTTTTCCGCATCTAAAATAGGCGAGGCTTCAGTCGCCGCAGGCTTGGTTGTTGTCCAGCCTTGATTTTGCCAATACGATAAGTCGCCAGTCGGGACAGAGTTGCTCGAACCGTCTGTAAAATAAATAATTGTTCTTCCACCAGACGATTCTGGCGGAGTAACAGGCGGAGTAACAGGCGGAGTAACAGGCGGAGTAACAGGCGGAGTAACAGGTGCTTGAGGAAAGTAATCACCAACGCTTCCTCCGTTAAAAGGTTTAGAGCCAGTAACTTGGGTGGCAGTGATTTGACCGTTTGGACTTATGTATAAAGCCATAGTATTTTATATTAAATTAATTATTCAACTTCTAGAACAAAATTGATTGTCGCTCCATTCGGCGTTCCCGTTCTTACCCAGCCAATTGTCACATTAGTTCCATCAACCGCAGTTACCGTTCCGACAACAGTTCCGTTACTGTCCACGTAATATATCAAGCTGGCATTCGTTCCAACGCCAGTACCGTTGAAATTCGCCCAAGCACAGTTGTTCGTTCCGCCGAAGTAATATCCCGTGCTTGTTTTGGAGTCTCCCGAATAATCACAGTAAGCAGTGGCATATACCTTGGTCGGAGTCTTCGATAATCCGTGAGCATAGGTCACACTGGAAGAAGCAGTATCGGTAACTCTCGTTCCTGTAATCGACGCAACCTTGTCAGTTGAAGCACCCGCTGGGATATTATTGTCGTTTATAGAATTAGCCCCCTGAATAGAAATCTGTGCAGTCTGAGCGTTGGTGACAATGTTGTTGGCAAAAATATTGTAATCTACAGCCGATGATTCCTCCCTGATTCCGTATTTCGGGTCGGTTGCTGTTGTGTTATTCACCCGATTATCGCTGACGTTGTTATAAGTCGTCACATAGGTCGTGCCGCCATCAACGAATTGCTCAAGCTGAATTTCCGAATAAGTATTGTCTGTTTTCTGCCCGTTATTAATTACTTCGTTCCCGCCAATGCAGTTGTCGTAAGAGCCTTTCAAATAAATGCCGTGTTGTTGATTCATGGAGACGAAGTTGCCGTTTATTATATTATTATTTGATTTTCTTATTAAAATTCCGTTAATCGAATTCGAACTGCAATTACAATTTTGTATCTTATTTCCAGTCGAAAGAGCATCAATAAGAATCCCCGCATCTCCGTTGTTTGAACAGTTGCTGTTTATAAAATTGTTGTAATTAGCGTAACTATGTTCAATCCCCGAATACAGATTATAAGCAAAGTTACAGTTTATGAATAAATTATAATCCGAGCTGGTAACGCCCGAGCCTTGCATATATAAACCAGAGCGATTATTAGAAATACAATTTACGTTGGAAAAAGTGTTGTTATTAGAAGATATTACTCCTTTTATTACAACGTGAAAATCAGTTCCGCTATCAGCCAGCAGGAATGTGTGCAGGGTATCTGTTCCGTCAGTTGTCTTTGTGCCGCCAGTGCAAACGCCGAAGTCTGTCGTCAGATAGCGGATGATTACGATTCCCGAACCACCAGCTCCGCAGATTCTTGTTCCACCGCCAGCACCACCACCGCCTAAATCATTAGTGCCATTTACGGTTGCGTCTAGTCCACCACCACCGCCACCAGTGCCACCAGTTCCTCTTGTCCCAACGGTTGAACTGCCACCGCCAGCACCGCCGCCTGCATAAGTAACTGCTGCCCCAGAAATTGAGTTAGCCGTTCCATTACCGCCATTTCCGCCAGTGGTTGACGCAACGCCAACTTGTCCAGCTTGACCAGCCCCGCCGCCGCCAGTTGTAACTCCAGTTAAAACAGATATTCCGCCATTCCCGCCCTGAGAACCTATGCCTGGATTTAATGTAAAAAGGACACCGCTTTGACCGACTCCGCCACCGCAACCGCCATTCCCGCCATGTGTGGTTTCGTTTCCACCACCGCCCCCGCCATAGGCTGTTATCGTATTAAAAATAGAGTCACCACCTGGGTTTCCTCTTCCTACCGCTACCTTCGCTGCTCCGCCAGCTCCAACTGTAACTAAATAATTACCAGCAGAAACATTGTGTGCGGCATCATAAACAAAACCGCCGCCGCCTCCGCCGCCGTCACCCCAAGCACCAGTGGAATTTCCACCGCCGCCGCCTCCCCCAATTGCTAAAACTTTTATTGCTGGCATATATTAAGTGTAGTCAAGAATCGAAATTCCTGTGTAATTATTATCATTTGAATTTATATTATTAAACACGTTGTGGTTCGCTCCGTATAGAAGAATCCCGTTCTGATTATTCCCGTTAGTGTTGATATTACTGAACTGGTTGTAGTCGGAAGCAACGATGTCTATTCCGTCCAAGCCAGAATTAATTATATCTAAATCGGAAAAGACGGAATTAAACACGTAAGTAAGGCTCAGGCTGGTCGTATAGGTTGCGTCGTTTTCGTTCATTATAATATTCTTTACTACTATCCCCAGGCATCCCTGCAAATAAATTGCCTGACTTGCCACCGCCACATCCTGACCCTTAACCGTAAAATTTTCCATTATAACGTTAGTTTTAAATGTTCCTGCATAGTATGTTAAACCGCTGGCAGCACTCCCCAAATAGGTGCTAACCAGTTCAAGATGCGTATCATCCGTGACCGTTAAAACTTCATAATAGTTTCCGCTGAAAACGATATAATCTCCCGCCGCCAGGTTTGACGCCCAAAGCGTTCCCGTTCCCGTGACTGTCGCATCGGCAGTTACGGCAATCGTTCCCGCCCGATAACTCGTATCACCCAAAACCTTAATGGCATTATCGCCGTTAAGATTTATAATAGTGTTTCGTTTATCTTCACCAATTAAATAAATATTAGACTCAAGCACCAAATCGTCGGGTAAAATATACTCACCGTTCTTCAGATAAATTGACCCGCCGCCTGCACGCTTCGCTTCGTTCAGAGCATCAAAGACGTTCGTGTGCGTGCCGTCCCCCTTCAAGTCAACGATATAGTCAAAGTCCCTAAAGCTTACTTTGTTTATGCAGATTGAGCGTTCTGGTATTTCCTGATTTACTTGGCTAAAATTAATGTTCGCTAAAACGCTGGCAGGAATAGGAGTGCGGTTATTATTGACATCAAAGCCCGCCTCAGCCAAGGCTGGGTTTCTGTTGGTGTTGTTTACAGTATTATTCAATCCTGCTATTCCGCTCATAAAGTTGAGTCTTGTCCCAGTTGAAGCGAGAGACCTAGAATCTCAAACGCTTGATTGGGGCTATATTCTTTAAATTCAAATTCAATTAAGTGTCCTGTTAACCTTTTATCAAAACTATTAATTACGCCCGTGAGCTGCCCGATGTCGGTAAACGGCATTATTATTTCCTGATTGCGGTCATAAACTCTAAACCTGATTGTCACGCCCTGGGCGTATTGAGCGTAAACCATTATTTTATTGACTGTTTTTTGCACAGCAGGGTCGCCAAAGTCGAACGCCTTTGTCCGCACGTGAGCAATAATTGGCTTGCCATCATCGGCATAAATAGGCGTAGTATCGGTATATTTAGATTTAACATGCACCATGCCGTCAGACGCTCCAAGATAAAGAAAATCATCAACGCCGTCGGTATAGCGGGCGAGAACGCCAACACCATCGTAAAGCTCCCGCCATCGCCACATGCCAGTCGCAAAGGTATAAGTTGCCATACAGTTGGCGTAAGATAAGCCGTTGGCTTCTGTCGCTCCCAAGTAAATTATGTATTCTCCATCCACGACTTCGGACGTCCAATTTGTTGCTGTTGAATTCATCAGCAATTCTTTTATGTCGTTGCCAATCGGCGTCGGCTGACCGCCCGTGCTTGTCCAAATATTGTCTTTATTCGCCCAAATAAGATAAGAGGAAAAAGTATTGATTGTCCGATTATTGATACAGCCAATGTCAAACATGTTCTTGCGACTAGACTGGTCATAAACATAGGCAGAGAACTCGGTAAAAACAATTAATCTGTCCCAATTAGAACCCATGCCCGTAATACTTTCAGAATAGTCCACGTCAAAGAAGTCGGAAGCGGGCGTCCAAGTTATCGCTCCTGCGACAGGAACAGAAGAATAGTAAACCCGATAAGGATAAAGTGTTGAGCCAGAATAGCAATTGGCGACATACAGGCGGTCACGATAGCGGGTGATATATTTGCCCTGTGCCATGTTGGTTACATTGGTTGCGGTTGAAAACGTCGTGCCTGTTAGCGATGCAACAGGGAGAAAGACAGAATCGGTTGAGTCGTAGCCGACCATAAAGCAATAGCCGATAAAAGTTTCAAAATCAACCCGTGAATCTTCAAAACCGTCCCAAGTCGCCCCGACATTAATATCCGTCCATGTGCCTGCGTTGTTATATTTCAGAGTTAAGTTAGTCCCTGCGGCGTTATTAATCGTCGCCAAGACTTTATTGACAGAAGATGATTGGCGAAAATGATAAAGCCCTGTCAGTGATTTGCCAGCTTCCAGCGTTGTCCCGACCTTGCTGTAACCCAAGTCTTTGATTATTTTGCCAAGCTTATAAGAAAGATTGACACCGTTGCAGATACTAAGCTGATTGTCCGCCATTAAAAGCGGAGACAATTCGGTTGACGGCGGAGTGAGAAAGTTATTTAGATGTCGTTCGTTCATCAACATATTATCTAAAAGTTATAATAAATCGTATCTTCCAAAATAGGCAGTTTATAAGAGTTGAGATTCCCCTGAATCGAATCATTGAATTCTTTCATAAAGATTCCGAAGTTCTCGAAATTCCGCTTTCGCTTCTCAATTTTAGCGGCAATGAAAGTTTGCATGTCGTCAGTAAACGGAACTTCAGTGACGGAAGCAAACTCAGTAAAGCGGGTCAGAGCTTTAAGGTATTCCATTCTAAAGCTATAACCGTCGTATTGCGGGTCAACTGGACAATTAAGAACGATTTTATTATCAATTGTGATTGTATATTTCTCTGGCAATCCTTCGGTAATGTTCTGCCAAACTATGCTGCCAACAGCGATTATGGCTGTTATGTCGGCGGCAGGTATTCCGCTTAAAGTATTGGTTGATGTGTCATTAGCGGTATAAACAATGTCCATTCCGTTAATAAAGACCGTGCCAGCTGAAGCGAATTCTGCCGTATTAGTTAAAACAATCGAAGTCGCTGCTACTCCCGCTTGCGTGGCAACTGTCGTTCTTGAAACGTCGGCATAGATAACGTCCATTTCGTCATTATCAATAAACTTTAATCTGGCGTTGCCGAATTTAACGCCCTTTAATCCTTGCACGTTGCCTGGATATTTTAATTCATACGTCAATCCAGTCAAAGCATAAGTGTTTTCGTATTGTGTGGCAGTAATTGACGAATCGTCTGGCACTAATTCAAATTTCCAATCGTATTTAGTAATCGCATCTTGACAGTCATTAGCGTCTTGAACGAGTTGCTTCTCGCCGCTATATTGCCCGCCAATCTCAACTGAGGCGTCGGCACAGGCTTTTTCCACTATATCCCTAACCGTTGTGCTTCCCAAGCCAGAATAAGACACTCCAGTCGAATAAGAGCTATAAGTCGTCAGAATAAGATTGTAAAAACGGACAAAGAAATAACCAGTCGTGTTTGTCAAGTCCTGATAATAGCTTTCCTTTCTGTCAACGTTTATCGCTTGAACTGAACCGAGGACTACTTTTGCCCCAGTTAAGGTTGTGGCACGGGAGAATTCCACCTGATTATAATTAATAAGGGTAACTGGCGTATCGGCGTAATGGTCTCTGGTCGTATTAGTGGCAAGAGTAATTGTTGTGCCAGTCGGTGCGGTAGCGGCATGAAGCTTCACTATTTCCGCCGTTGGGTCGCCAAAGTTGCCGATTAAAATGTAATTATTAATGGCAAAACCAGAAATACCAGAAACCGAAATCGTTCCCGACGCACTTGGCGAATCGGTAATCAGCCTGGTTGTTTTCATGCTGTCAGTCAGCGTCAGATTGCTGACCAATAAGTTTGCGTTTTCTATGCGGGTGTTTATCATATATTTATATTAAAAATTATCTCCACGAGGGATTGAATCAAACAGAACAGAATCAATCGTCGCATTTTTCAAATAATACAAGCATGCTTGACCTGAACGCTCTGGCGAGATTTCTCTCATCTTACCACCGATAATAATTCCGAATCTCCCTTTGCCAACGCCTTCAAAGACTATTTTGCCTTCATTGTTCTTGATAAATTGTTCATCTGTCATAGATTTTTCCGTTATTTTAAAACTTCTTTTATAAAAAACTTTATCTAAAGCATACTTCTTTTCTTCCTGCCAGTAAGAATCACTAACCGCCAAGTAATCAACGCCCTCGCCTTCAATCATTACATAGTGATTAGTTGCTCCAACTGGACTAAGTATTCCATCGCCATCAGCAAATCTGACATTCCCAACCGCAGGTGATATGGCTATATCCATAGCCATATCCTCAATATCAAACCTTTTAAGAAACTCCGCTCCCAAGTCTTTCATCTCCTGCGTGATTGCGTCTTTGCTCATATACTCATTCCAACTATTCGCCTTATTCGGATAAAGGCTTTCAGGAATCAGTCCATAGGCCTTGATGCAATTCATTACATTCCAAAAGGTGTTGCCGTAAATCGTGGTATTGCTCATTGATGCGGTGTAGCGAACAGAGAAGTCAAGATTAGTGTCTTTGTTAAAATATCCATTATCTCTTAACCACTCAAAATTGTTTTTTACAAAGAGTTTAGTATTCATCAAAGTCTGTATCGCTTTTAGCGTTGCGAAGGTGACGCACGCTTCCGTATCAAACGCATTATTAAAACCTGCGTTAATAAACTGGATTTTATTGGGACGAGTAAGATAGGTTTTCCAATCCATTTTTATAATTTATACAGCTTATTTAAACTATTTCTTAATTGTAGGAAAACATTTTCAATGAAATACGCTTCAAACTCAATCTCTTCTGCTCCTATTGTCTTCGCTTCCCATTGAAACTGCTTGTAGTGAATCACCTCGTGAAGAAGAACATCATAAGAACTCATCTCGAATCCCCACGTTCTTAACAAAAGAAGAAAATAACATATACCTTCTTTGTTTTTCAAGCAAATCATACACCCAAGACTTGTTTCCTTCAAGATTTTAAATCCTTTCTCTATTTGAGGTTTAATATCTTTATAATCTTTCTTAAACGACTTGGAAAGTTTAGTCTTATTTATCCACTCCTCAAAGTTCTTAAAAGTAGCACCGACACAGACAATTATTTCCGAGTTAAATATTGCTATTGGTTCAAGAAATATCTTTTTAGTAGCTCCTGACATTTAAGCAAAAAGTTATAGTAAATAAAACTAAGAACATTGTCATCACTAAGATTGCTTTCCAATAAATACTCATAGCTTATGAGAAGTTAAAATATAAGTAAGAAGCGTTCCGCAAGCAGTTGCCAGTGTTGAAACGAGCAACATTATGTTCCAAGACGGTCTGCCTAAAAGTTTATCTTTAATCTGCACAATATCTTCGGCTAATTTAACCAACAGCGAGTCGTGCGACTTTAGCATCTGCGTATTGCAGGCTAAGTCAACCTTCATATTCTCTAAATCTTTTTCATCCATACAGATTGATTATGTAAATAAAAATAAATGATACGGCGATTGAACTAAAGTAAAGAAAGACGGTAAGGATTACGGCTAATGCCAAGCAAATAGCCAATTTAATCAACCATTCAACGCTATCAAAGAAAAGACGGTAAAAGTATTCTAAGAACTTTCTGTTCGTATTATTTAGGAGCTTTAACCAAAGCAGACTTAATACCAACTAAGGCAAGTCCTTCCATTATTTGCTCGGCGTTAAAGTCGTTTATACAACCAATGATAATCCAGCATACGCCAGAAATATACAGCTTCTTTCCGTCTAGAAACTTCCAGATTACTAAAGCTAAATTGTAGATTGTCTTCATAATATTTAGGTTAGTTTATTAGAATTGAGAGGGGGTTAGCCTCTCTTAGACTAGACCACCCCCTTCCTGTGTTTACACTTTTCTCTTAAAGAACAAATCCCTTGGCAGAAGACACTCCGCAATCTTTGGCTATGTCGCCTGATAAAATCGCTGGCGTGTCTTTTAAGTTATGACAACACATTGAATCTCCTTAGGTAATTGTGTTTACTGTCTTCACGTTCGCTATTAGATTAGTATTTATGCTTTTTATATTCGCCCTAACATTAGTGTTATATGTTTTAATATTGGATGTAGCTGGGACATAAGCAACCATTCCGACAACTGAACAACCCCTGACTGCGACGGCATTGTTTTCCACGTTACCCATTTCCATCGCATCAATTCCTCCAGTTGTCCACGCAGTTGCAGTCGCTGGGTCAACAAGCGTCAATAATCCTCTTGAACTTGCTGTCGTTGTCCCATTAAAAGTTGCTGTATCAGTCGCTGATGCTCCTGACTTTATTCTTAAAAAAGTCGCTGAAGTGACAGATGTGTTTTCTCTCGTCAGCGTAACAACTTCTAAGGCTTTAATCGTTCCTGTAATCGATTTAGTCGCACAGGACTGCATATCGAAAAGAGCGATATTTGGATTTCCAGTAGTCGGCGATTGAACATACTCGGCAACGGCCGGAGGAAGTTCATTGACTTGAGTATAATCACTTGCCCCAGTTCCATTAGCCCACGACATTGTTGAGCCATTAGTAATCGGAAGAATTGATTTGACTTCAACATCTCCTGTCTGATAAGCGGCATCGTCTATGACAATATCATCATAAAAAAAGTCTACATTTTCCGCTGGGTTTGAACCAATAACATCACCAAAAAATATGCTTCCACAATTTACATTAGTCAAATCAGCATTACCTGAAAGCTCTGATGTTCCGTTTATCTTTAACTCATAAGCCGATGTCGGAGTTCCAGTCGTTACTTTGGTATCTATCCGATACCAAGTATTTACTGATAAAACTGTTGCTCCGGGAGAACCGATAATTGTTCCATTTTTATCAAAAACTGATAACTTTCCATTCTTATCCAACTTTACTTTAAACTTTAAATCGGAAGAAGTGTTATAAACACTATGAATACAAACAGGATTCGTAGTCGGTTTTACCGCATATCTGAAATAAAACTGACTATAAATAGTTGCGTGATTAAACCCTGTTCCATTTCCAAGACCAGCAAAAGCATATAAATAAGATTGAAAATAACACGCTTCTGTCGTAACAGGGGTTATTCTTCCTGCATAAGTTCCTGTTCTGACTGTAGTAGTTGAAATAGTCGCTCCTGCTCCTGCTGAAAGAGCATCACCGATATTAAAAGTGGCGCTTCCAAATTCAAAACCTGTAAAACAAATTAAAGCCATAAAATTTTTATCAAGCTACGGTTGTTTGTGAATCACTTGACGGGAAGAACGCCAGAGTATCAGCATCTAAACCGAAGCCGACAACTCTAATTACAGCGTCCGCACCAGTCGGGATTGCTTCCTGAATTGCACCTAGAGTCTCGCCTGCGTATTGAACCGCTCCAACGGTCATATTCCAAGCGTCTATATGAACAAACGAGCCAGGTAAAGCAACCTTCATCGCCTCACCGTCATTCTTCGCCTCTAATGCTATTCCCATTAAACCAACGCAAGTTGCTATCGCATCAGCATCAACCTCTAACCACTTACCGCCTGTGCCGAAGAAAACTAAATCACCGACTGCTGAAGAATATCCTGCATTAAACGAATCAGTATAATTCCCTGTGCATTGAGCATTTGTTGTTGGTAAGGTTAGCTTAACTCCACCTCCTGCTGGTAGTATTATTCCAGCCCCAGTCGCTGCCGTTATTGTATTGTCCGCAACGATAGTATGACTTCCTGTATGTTCGCCGATATGGTCAGCTAAGGTAGTTGTTGAGTGTATTGTAGTTAAATCACTTTGTCCTGCATTTGTAATTGTGTTATCAAAAACTATTGTATGAGCTCCAGTCGTTTCTCCAATATGGTCTGCCTTCGCTGTCGTAAATGTTCCTGCTGCTGCCGTTGCTCCACCAATCGTTACCGCATCTGCCGTGCCACCGTTTATATCCGCTATCGTTAAAACTGCCGAAGCCGAGGTTAAGACTCCAGTTGAAGCGTTGAAGGTTAAGTTGGTATTTGTCTTTAAAGGAAGAGAACCTGAAACATCAGTAACGAAAGCTATTGAACAAGAAGTATCGGCGGTTTCCGCTGCTGTTGTAACTGTTCCTGCGTTGCCCGATACAGAAGTTGGGGCTGCCATCATAGCGTGCTTATGGTCTTGTCTGGTCGCAAACGCCGAAGTTCCTAGTGCCGCCGCATCTCCAAACGCTTGCGTAGAAGGAACTGTGGCATCAAATAATGCCTTATTCGTGTAAGCCGTTTCTCCGTTGGTAATCCCAACATAATTATAAAGTCCAGAAGCAGGTGCTGTCGCTATTGGAGCTAAACCTGCTACTGAAGTTGAAGCGGCAGGATAACCAGAACAAGACGAAAGAACTCCCGCTGTTGGAGTGCCAAGAGCAGGCGTAGTAAACGAAGGAGATATAAGAGGTGCTTTTAAAGCAAGAGCATCAAAGACTGCGTTACCAGAGGGAGCGATTGTTGTGTGTCCGTCAACAATCGAATCTTCAACCTGCGATACTATGTCAGTAGTCATCGCAACTGTTCCGTCTTTAGCTGGAAGAATATTTGTATAATCTGTCGCACTCGTATTCGCCACACTGATAATATTTCTTCCAGTAGAAGTGCCAATCATTGATATTTTATCCTTATCAAATTTCTTCTCTGCCGTGACAGTCTGCACTGTACCTAACAACATATCTCCACCACCAGCAGAAATATCAGAAGTTAAAGCTAGAGTTCCGTCTTTAGCTTGTAATATTGCAGTATAATTACTGGAAGAAGTATTAGCATTTGAGAGTGTCGTTGTCCCAGTCGAAGTGCCTTTAGTAATAATCGTGTCTTTGTCAAAAGTCTTAGCACCAGTTATTGTCTCTGCTCCTGCCGTATGAACTAATCCTATATTTGAGTTTGCCGAATTATCTCCCGTATTCGTTCCAGTTACTGAAGCTGTATCAGCCACAGTTAAAACTTTAGGTGTCGTTCCTGCTGTAATAGTAAAGCCAGTTGTTTGCGGTGCTACTGGATTAGCTACAACAAGCGGACTAGCCCCTGTTCCTGTTCCAGTGAGAGTAGCGTCAGTCGCGACTGTTGATAAATAGTTCCCTGAAGGACTGCCAATCTGGCTAAATTTATTTCCAGTTAATAAAGTAACAGCTCTTAGTGTCCAGTTGGTAGTAAAATCAATAATAATCTTTCCAATACAAATAAGTTCTGGTGCTTGCGTTGTGAGTGTTCCTAGATTAAGCTCGCTTGGAAGTCTTAAAGCTTCTGTGTTTACAGCAGTAGTTATAGCACCAGCACTTGCGTTTGTAGCTTGAGTAATCCATTGAGGTTGAATAAATAAATATCTGTATGCTTGCGAGTTAGCCGAAGTTGTAACTGGCAAAGCATAAATCCAAACAGTCGCTGCACTATTGGCTGGCATCAATGTCTGTCCCCAGTTCGGAGTTGAAAAAGTATTGTAGTAAGGATTGTTGGTGCTTAAAGGAATAATATCAGTTGCATCTAGAGTATAAGCACCGACAGAAGTTCCAGTAAGATTATAGATTGTATATGTTTCAGAAGTTAAGGCAGGCAAAGTCGTTGCTAAATCTTCATCTTGAATAATAGTCTGGTCAATGTTTGGTCTTCTATCTGCCGCAGTAGTAGAACTTAAAGCATAGCTTGCTGCTGGAATCGTTCCACCAGAGCTTTTGTAAGTTCCGATAGTTTCGTGAAATTCTTGGTGGTCTTGCCAAGGCATAAAGCCGTGGCTTTCTCTTAAAGCATATTTATTCGCAGTTCCATAATAAACTGAAGCAATTAAAACTTGGTCGAATCCAGAGAAAGCGTCAGTAGTCCAGACAAAGTTAGCTCCATCATAAGAAAGAAAATAATTATGGTCGGCAGTGTTAGTGTGTGCTGTCGAAACCCAGCCATTTACAAATGTCGGATTAGCCACTGAAACATCAACTCCTTGATAATAAGCTACGAAAGCTCCAATAAGAGTTATCTTTTGAGTAGTCGGGTCATAATTTATTGTAGGCTGAACAGAAAAGCCTGTCGGCTCTTTAGTTAAAGCGTTTTGTGTTGTATTTATGTAAGCAGAATTATCAAAGCTAACGACTGTTCCGTTACCCTTTAAAAAGCCAGTTCCGTTTGTTGTTGTCGAAGTCGTTATATTATCAAAAGTAATAGAGCGATTAGGAAAGGTGTAAGACTTATTGGCACTTGCCAGTGAAGCCGTATTAAAACTAGCCTGAAGATTTGATGTCGGGTCTTGAATATAAACAACGCCGTTAGCTCCTGCACCTGTCTTAGTGCCTGGCACTAACTCAACGTTACCGCCATCATTAGCACCACTACCTTTAGCATCACCGCCTTGTATTAAAATGCCAGCACCAGCACCACCAGTCGTAGTCGAACCGCCATCTCCACCAATAATAGCGATTGTTCCGCCAGGTGCTACACCGAGTCCATCACCAGCGGAAATTACAAGATTATCTCCTCCAGTAGCCGCTGTCGTAGCGTCTTTAGTTCCAAAAGTATAAGTTGCTCCGTTGCCAACGCCGAACTTTAAGTCGGTATTAACCGCCGTTGAAACTAGGTTGGAAAGTGCGGTATTAGCACCTGTACTCGTGTCCGCTTTGTTTACGAAAGCCCCGCCTACTTTGGCGATATATTCGTTAGCGGCACTGTCAGCCAAAAGATTGAGTTCCTGTACATCCAGTACCTCGCCGTTTGTTAATTGGTCTGCTGTTCGTGCCATATTTAAAGCTTAATATTTAAACCAAGATTCCGATAATGTATGTTGAGACGTTCCCTGTAAATTCCTAAGCGAACATCCTCTTGCCGATTGTTTAGTGCCTTTTCGTTTAAAAAAATTTCCTTGTTACGTAATTCTTCCTTTTTAGTTCTGTCTTTCTCGTCTTCTGTTTTTAAAAATTTTTCCTGCTCAGAAATTTTGACAAGATTCTCGTTCATCTTTTCCTGAAGTTTATCAAAAAAGATTTTACCTTCTTTAATATTGTTTTTAACCAGTTCAAGCTTTTTAGTTTCTTCATCATATTTTTTTCTTATTTCTAATAATAAAATATTAATGTCTGAAATGTTTTTTTCTATTTTATTTTTTGTGTCTATCAGCTTCGTCTCTTCGTTTTTATAATCATTAAATTCTTGTTTATTCCGAGAAATAGTTTCACTCTGTGCCAGTATTTCCATTGCTAAAAAATTATTGTTAGTAACCAGTTCGTTATTTTTTTCCCGCAAATAAATATTTTTGTCTTCCAGTTTGTTTATCTCTTGCTTAAAATCCGACAGATTGCTTCCAATGCTTTCGCAATTTTCTCGAAGTTCTTTTGTCTTAGCCTGATATTCCCGCTGTAAGAGAATGTCGTGCAATCTGTTAAACATATTTAAGCGTTATCAACGGCTGTAATTGTTATTGTCACTTTACCAGCAGAGTATGCCGTAATATTAAAAGTCAACCAGTCAATACCATTGATGTTCGCCTCATACAGCCTGCAAACATCCGTTCCAGTCGTGACGACTCCAGTCGCTCCACGCACGGGAGCGGAGCTATCAGCAAGATTCGCTAATTCTATGTAATCCCAGGCGTTAGTCGGCGATTGAGCCGATGCAAATGCCGCCGCATCGTCACCGATTGAGCCGACGCATTTTACGGTAGAATTAGAACTATCGCTTGTGGCGATACAGATAACACAATTTCTAAAATCCTTAACGTCAATAAAGTTGCCTATACCAGTCGCCGCTTTTGCACTCATTATTGTATAAATTTTTCGATTACGCATAGTTATTTATTTTATTTTATCTGCTAAGGCAGACAAAATTTAATTAAGCATTATCGACTAAGGTTGCCGTGATAGTCACCGCACCCGCAGTCCAGTCTAAATTAAACGTTAACCAATCAACGCCATTGACGTTGACTTCATAAGAGTTACAAACATCCGCTCCGGTTGAAGAAACGCCAGTCACTCCGCGCACGGGAGACGAACTATTTGATAAATCTGCCAGCTCTAAATAGTCCCAAGCATTAGTTGGTGATTGAGTCGCCGCAAAATCTGGGGCGGTGTCGCCGATTGCTCCGACACAATAAGCAGTAAATGTTGATGTGCCGCTGCTAGAGATGGTAACAACGCAATTTCTGAAATCCCTGACGTCAAGAATATTGCCGATTCCATCCGCTACCGCTGCACTGAAGATTGTATAAATTTTTCGATTACGCATATTAAGTTGTTAGATTAATAATCACTACAAGAGCGGCAATTTTTTTGCCGCTCTAAAGTAGTTATTAAGTTCTTCCTTGGTCAACTATCGGTGTTTCTTCGACCGCTGGAGTCTCGACAGCTGGTGTCTCAACTTCAGGGTCTAAAATTGTCTCTTCCATTTTAGTCAGGATTAATTAATTAGACAAATATTTTCTTTATAAACTTTATTTTCTTAAAGTTTATAGAAAAAAGAAACAAACGTCCGTTTTTGCCAGTGTCGTAATTTCTCGCCTTTAAACAACCAAAGCCAAAAACCGCTCCCTCTAATTCCTGTTTATTATATGCCTTCAATTTTTTAAATATCGGCATAAAAGATTATTTATTTTTTACTTTTTCCCAAATAGCCGTAACCTTGCCATGAACATAATCCAATTCTTCCATGATGGCAGTAATGTCGATGTTCCCAGCTTCAGTAAAACCAACCCCGCCGCAACTCGAACATGGATTCTCTTCTATCTCCTCTTCAGTAACTGGTGCTACTCCATGAAAAACTCCTGTCGTAAGGCATCGTGGACAATTAATGTAATACTTTGTTTCGCTCATAAATTTTGCATTAGTAAATAATTTGTTCCAGGGGAGATAAAATCTCCCCTGAGCAAAGTATCTATTAAGAAGTAGTAGCTAATGTTCCGCCGTTAAAACCATTGTAGTTGTTGATAAAGCTGTAAGAACCGCCACCGCTTAAATCGGTAGTAGTCGTATTAACAACAGCCATATTGTTTCTTGTCGCACTTCCGCCGCCAATCGTAATGCAGTTCGTAATAGTGCTTGTCGCACCACCGCCGCCGTTAGCAGCCATGATGTCGTTATCATTAACCTGTCCTTTGTAGGAAATGTTATAGATAACGCTGGTAATGGTGTTGCCATCGCCAATCATGAAATTATTGTGCAGCACTTTCGCCCAAGTATTGCTTGAGCCGATATTAATGACCGAAGAAAATGTCAGGTCAGAAACAGCAGACGCAAAGGTGTTTCTCTCAAAGCAGAGGAATGAGCTTGAAGACGCTGAAGCATCAATAGAAGGAACGCCACTGGTAGTTGTCGCATACAAGCCAAAGTGATTGTGATGAATGTGTGTGCAGTCGGCAACGCCACCGCTCATCATAACAAAGCTTTGGTTGTTGTAGTTCTTGCAATAGAAGCCAGCAACTTCGCAGTTTCCGCCAGAAAGGAAAATCGCATCGTCATCAGCAACCATGTGCAATTTTACGGCACTGTTGCTGCCAACTTCCTGTTTGTTCGATAAATAATCGAAACCAAGCAGGTGGACGCTTCTTTTGCTCATCGTCAGTTTTACCGCCAAGTCGTAGTCGTTGTTTGACGGCATGACTAAGACATAATCATTTCTGCCAGCAAGACAAGCATCTAATGCGGCTTGAATCGCTAAATTATCAGTGTCGGCACTTTTCGTTGTGACATAAACTCGTGGCACTCCATCGCTATCCACTGGAAACTCGTTCATTATATCGGATGTCCACGCATCTTCAGCGTGACAAACGAAAAATATTTTTCCCAAAGTAGCAGGAAGCATTCTCGAAATAGCACCATAGCGGCTATTTTGAAATCCGTTTAACATAATTGTAAATTCTTCGATAGCCACCGACCAGCCAGTATCACCTCAAGCGAGGGATTTACCCTATCGTTAAATTATTAAGATTTTTTAAAATTATTTTACCTAATTAGTAATCTTAATTATTTAAAGTTTTGGCTAGAGGGGAGAGATTACCTCCCCTCTACTTGCGTCTGCCGAACCAAATTTATATCTAATATTAGCCTAAAAATCAGGCACTTCCGTCACCCTTCGAAAGTTTCAGCCAAACGCCAGATACTGTGCAGATTCCGTAACCACATCTGACCCCAAATTGCCAATCGTCGGTGCTAAATTCATCTCCGTTATTTCCTTCAGACGGACTTTTCAATCTCGGCTCTTCAGCGACGCCAAGATAAAGAGAAGAATTAGCCGAAGACGCTAAACCCCAATAATATCTCTTTGTCGAATCTACCGCTCCTGCCGCAGTTGTGGCGACACGAGGAAGAATGACGTGGCGATATTTGGATTTATAAACGTTGACAACATTTGAATTCATACCAGTAAGGTCGGCAGTGGATTGCAGATACTCTTTGGCAGTGTTGACGGTGTTCGGGTCGTCAGTTGTCCAGAGAATATCGAATTCCATTACCATCTTTTCACCAAATTGGTTCAAAGTCTCTTCAGCAACGAGTCTCTCCATTCCCTCTAACGCACCCTTAGATAACTTCGGGTTATTAGCAAGAATGTTGCGATAAGTTGCGGTTGTTCCTCTCAAATAGTGACCAGTGGAGGCCAAGCAAAGAGTATCGCCAGTTGCAATATCAATTGTGTTGGAATCCATATCGGTATAAGTAGTTGCTGTTGCGAAGGTTAAGCGATGAGACAAATCTAAATCCATTCTGCGTGCAGCTTGAGCGGCATTGCCAGTCAAGCGAGCAACAACTTCAGGATATTTATTCTGTGTTCTCATTTCATAGGTGATTCCGATGTCCATAGCAACACGTTTTATTGTCATGGTCTTGCTATCAAATTTGTTACTATTTCTTACTGAATTTGACTATTTTATGTCATAGTGTTAGAATTAACACTATGAAATTATATAAAAATCGTGATTGGCTCTATACGATGTATGTTGATAAAGATTTAAGTCAGCGAGAAATTGCTAAATTATGTGACATAAATCAATCAATAATACATCGTGCTTTGGTTAGGTTCAGCATCCCAAGAAGGAAGTTCTGCGGTCGTTCAGGAATCCATTGTCATCTTTATAAAGGGGGAAAGTCCAGAACTACCCAAGGATATATACACATCCTTTTAAAGGGTCACCCTCGGACTAATTGCAAAAACTATGTTCCTGAGCAAGTCCTTGTCGTAGAAAAGCATCTTGGTCGTTATCTTTCTAAAGAAAATGCAATCCACCATATCAACGAAATTAAGGACGACAATCGGATAGAAAATCTTTATTTATTTCCGTCCGAGTCAGAACATCAGCGTTATCATCAGAAATTTAGAAAGGGAACGATGCCGTTAATCACTAAGTCAAATTTGTAAGGAACGATGAGACTACTTCGAGTCTCATTCACCAGTTTCTTCTTGTTATGGCTGGTGTTCAGACTATTACATCCGCCGACTTTCGGCGGTCTTTTCGGTTAGTCGTTGTTGCTGCACGCTTACGCTGCTTGCAAGGCGTTGTCCACTGCTGGGTTTTCGCCGTAGATTAGAAAAGATTTTATAAGGACTATAGCACTTGTCAATCCTTGCTGAACTTTTGCTCTTTCGGCTTGAGAGCCTTCGCCCTTAGCCTTAGCATACTCTTCGGAATCTATTTCGCTAAATTCACGAGTGTTGCCGCTGTTTTGAGGTATCGGATATTCCTTTACCAAGCCAGAACCACGCATAACCTGTGCGACACTGGCATAAGCTTTTAGCCAAATGACGGACGCAAGTTTTACGAAGTCATTCAGACTAACTGTATTAAGTTCGATATAATTAGTAATTACTTAATAATACTAATGGTATGTTAACTGGTATGATTTTACTATGCTTTTTCAGATTACATCGCAGACATAATGGTTGAATGTTCCCGATATTATTGTCCCCACCTTTACTCAGAGGAATAATATGGTCTTCGGTTAGATAAGGAGTTCTTTGTCCAATAAATGGTTCGGACTTCCCACACATCAAACATCGATAATTATTAATGCGTTTCAATTCGTTCCACTGCGTGACGGTATGAGAACTTGTCAATGATACTGCCCTAAGCCGATGATTACGCTGCTTCTTCTGCCAAGAAATATATCCGTTCTCTAAACATCGGCCATCTTTAAAGAAATGACTCTTTTCTCCAGTATGTGCATCAATAATTGATTGGCGATGTTCTTTGGAAAGAGTATGCCCAAGAGCAAGAGAGTTGCCAGTCATCAATATTTTTAGTTCCCTCTTTCGTTCTTCTGTGTGTATTGGTACACCGATTTTTTTTGCTCTTATCTTGTTTACGGTTGCTGCCGAATATCTTCTACAAGCCCCAGAACAAAAAGTCCTTCCATTACGTATTTCGTACGCCCACGCAACGAATTCTTTTCCACATGTTCTACATTTCAAAGTACTCTTCCCCGTTCCTCTTTTTGCATAAATCATAACTATTAATATACCATTAGTTATTATTACATAATTGTAAATTATGTTTACTGCCATGACACTGATTGTTTAGGCCATACGCTGTTCCTAGTAAACTTAAATTAATTATTATTTTTAAGAATTTGCTTTTAATCTGGCATCAGTACCAACGTTCAAGATGAAAAGACCCTTGGTTGTGCTAATAAATTTAACGCATTGCACAATGTGGTAAGTGGAAGCACTCTGGTCAACGCCAGTACCATCGTCAGCAGTGGTCAAGTTAAAATATAAGCCGACAGAAGTTGTTGCCAGTGTGCCAACAGCGACTGGGGCTTCCCAAATAACATTCTTTTCCACAGGTACTTCAATCGGAACTAAGCGAGCAACTGCATAATCGGAATCAGCCGTTGTGATTGCCTTTCTGATTACACCAACCATATCGTAGTTATTGGCAGTATTTGTAGCAGGAATCAAAACTCCGCTAGAATAAGCCATTAATGCACCGTTTGTTACCGCTCCAGCAGAGGCAGCAACAGGAAGATACATTATTTTTGTCTTTCCTTCTTTGCGAATAAACGCCATATAAGTAAGTTTTAAAACTAATAAATAAGCCCTATTACACAAAAAAACACGATATTTGTGTAATATTCGTGTTGTTAACGCAGTTTCTCTGCGAAGAAAATATGGCTTTTTTTAACGCTGGTATTGCTCCATCGGATAAGTTGTCGATTCCGACCAACCTGTTGCCAGATTAGCCGAATATTGAAAACCTATGTCTAAAAAAGGCACTATAATCATTATACCACCTTATCTTCAATTGGGGAAGATGATGTTTTGATTTTTGTCAAGAGTCTAAGGTTAATGTCATCCCCGCCAGAGCAGTTAAATGTGCTTCTTAATAACTCTTCCCGCAAATTATGAGCTAAGACCTCTATCGAATTGGCAATGTTACGACAAAAATAGAAACCCAGGTCATAATAAGCCAACTCTGCCAAGAATTTACGAGCGAACAGGTCGTTGATATTGTCGGTAACATTACCAGTACCCTTTGTTTCCGACTTGATTAAGTCAAACAACTCTTTATTAATTACAACTGAATTATTGTCATCGACGAACTCGACAGAAAGATTTTTTTCATCCTTGTCAAGCGTAATCTTAATCTCTTTTGTTCCGATAAACATATTGAAATATTAATTAATAAATTGAGAATTTATTTCGTATTCCCTTCCGTCTTCCGTTCTCACCTTATAGACAATGGCGTCGGACATTGTTGTTTCCGAAATAACATCTGCTTTGATGTGCGTAAATCGGCGATTAAAAATTACCAAGTCCATTTCCTCAGACGTTTTGTCTTCGTAATAAATTTTAATGGTTTGTTTTTCTGACCATACTCCAGCAGGATTTTTTTCAACTAAATTCTCAATCATATTGTCCCAAGACAAAACAACCTTGCCGTTAATCATTCTTAACCTAATTGATTTACCGTGTTGCCCCTTGTTTTTTTCGTCAAAATGGGCGAGATGAGCTTTGTCCGCAGCAAATTCCAATCTCTTCACTCTCTCCATTATCGCTGCTAACTCATCTTTTTTAATTGAAACTACTTCGTCGGATTTAATTTCTTTAACCATATTTTTAATTATTAATTAATTATTATTAAACCTTTTTTAAGTCTTCTTCGCTCAAGCCGAATTTTTTTCCGAGTTCCAGCAGGTCATCACTTGGTTTTACAGTCTTGGCTGATTGAGAACCAGAAGTATTGTTGGCGTTAAAAATAGGGTTACGATGCTTTATCCCAACCGACATGGCGTAAGCATCGTTAATTAAAGTTTTTATTTCCGCACGGCTTTTTGCTTTATCCGAATCTTTAATTCTCGAATAATTTAGTTCAACCTTTTTCCGAAGCTCTTCGTCGTCGCCGACAAGTGACGCCAACAAGTCTCCCTTGACATCGGAAACAAACGCTCCTTCAAAAGACTTTTGCTTTTCTTCCAACTCTTCCTGTTGCCTCTTCAACGAAAGCTCGGTGTCCGTAAGCTTTGCTCTTTGCTCCTCCGTCATGTTTTCGAGTTTCCGAAAATTAAATTCCTTGTTCTCCAGCTTGGAAAGTTTTTTGTTTGTCTCCTCAAGCGTCGCCTGAAGATTTTTAATTTCTTCTGGCGGAAGAATTCCTGAGATTGGTTCTCCGTCAGCGTTGAAAGCTTCAAAAGCCATAATTTTTTTTATTAAAATTAATTAAATGACGTCAGACTTATCGAAGTTTTCCTCCTTCTTAATGTTTTGCAAGTGCATGGCGTTGTAAGCTGCGAACGTTTCGTAAAGCATCGCCACGCCATGAATTTGCCCCCTGCCATACGCCAAATCTTCCGCCGTTATCGCTTCCTTCGCCGTATATAAAATCTGCAAAGTCCCGACATCATCGCAAACCTTCTTAAAAATTTTGTTATTAAAGATAACGCTGCATCCAGCCAAAAAATCTTTCTTTTCGTTTTCAGAAAGCTTGCTAAAAAATTCTTCTGGCTGGAACTCCAGAGCTTCCAAATCTTTTTTAATTTGTTTTCTCATATTTTATCCTCCCATCGGCGATGTGCCGATTCCTCTGTTTAATTGCGCCCCCAATCCGTTATTATCACCACCCTTCATCGCTTGTTCAGATGGAGTAACAGGGGCGTTAGGAATAAAGAATTTTTCAGGATTCTGTCTAGACAAGACCGCATATCGCTTCATCAGGTACGGAAAATTAAGTGATTGCGCACCAAATAAATTCATTGCGTCTTGAACGTCAGTCTTAAACATGATTTTTTGTAAATCAGATGTTTCCTTTTCGACGGGTGTAATATTAATATAATAAAAGTTTTTCATCTTCGCAATTTCTGGGCTGATATATGTCTTCCGCACTGGCATCCGCTTCTGCTCAGACAACATGCTCTCTTCCTGCATTATTTGTTCAGGCGTATATTCTCCAGCTTCGGGAGAAAACTGAATAATCTTTTTTCCTTTCTGCCCTTCTTCAAAATTAGACTCGACTTCAATCGTCTTAAAGACCTCTTCTAGCTGACCAGTAAACTCATTAACACGGGTGTCCTGCTTCTTCGTCCAATTAGTTAAAATGTTGTAAGTCCGCAACCAGGACAACTGCTTCTCCAAAGAAATGATTCCATAAATAACCAAACCCAACTTCATCATTTGCTGTTTTTTGAGTTCCAATATCTCTGTCGCCGTCTGCGTGCCAGATGTTTGGTCGCCAGCAAAAGCGGGGGACACGGATTTTTGGTCAACGATACTTTTTATAAACTCAAACGCATTGAATTCCGACGCAGTTACGCCAGTAGCGTCTCCTATCGGTTGCAGTTTGGCAGGGTCAATCTGATTCGTAATTTCACCCGCATTAAATATTTTTCTCGATAGAACACGTCCTGTATTGTTCGCCATCGGCGGCATATAAGATTTCCGTGTCTTCAAAACAATCAACTTCATCATTTCATCTAAAACAGCCTGGTCAACTTTAGTCTTAGCAGGAATGGATTTGGAATAAGCGAAGAATTGCGATATAGGATAAACGTCTCCTTTGGCAACAGTGTAGTCTCCCGACGGAGAAATCGCTTCCAGCGGAAATCCGCATGGTAGCATCATCACACCATTCAGCATTATCATAAACTCGTTCGTCCATTTGTTTTGAAACTTAATCACCTCGACAAAGTTTTCCTGCACTGCCTCCAGCGTCCAATCACGATAAGTGGAGTAATCGGTCGGTACAACTCTGACAATTTTTTTCGGAACGAACTCCCACCTGTCCCAATTTTTATAAATAGTTTCCGCCTCGGCATAACTCATTTTGTCGAGCGTAAAAATATATGGCTGTTTTGAAAGCTGAAACTCCCGCACGTCGCCCAAATAAACTTTATCGCCTCGGATAAGCCGTGTCTGACAGCCGCAAAATCCTTCCGCATCAGTCTCGTCCCATTTAATACTCTTTACTTTAACGCCGTCGCTCCAATTAACATCCTTTAATTTTTTTACAACCTTCGTTTCCTCAACCCACTGCTCCTCGACGAAGCAAGTTCCCTGGTCGAGCATCTCCTTGTATATTAAAACTCTTTTTTCTTCATAATTCTCTATCTCACGTGATTTTTTTACCAAGTCTTCAATATTTTTTCCCAGTTCGTCAATTTCCATCATCTCCTTGTCGAACGCCATGATGTTTGGCTCAAGATTGTAGTTTAGAATCGCCGAAAGCAGCGTGCTGCCCTTTTCTTCCGTCGTTCCCGTCACAACACGTGTGTCCTCTGGATTACGTTTTGGCTCAATATACGAATTCGCAGCTCTAAGGTTGCTATCATAATACTGAGTATAATTAGTATCATTAAACTCCCGATAATTAGAATCTCTGGCAACCTGAGCGGTGGTCAGTTTTCTAATCAGCTCCGAGCGATATGCAGCCTCTTCTGGCGTATAATCTGGAAACGGATTTATCAGTATTTCCTCTTTCTTCGCTTTTTTTGTTGGCATATATTTTAAATTATTGCAGACCTGTCAAAATTTTTATTATTTTCCTGGTCAGCGTAGTAATCGTCTTTGTAATTGTTATTAATCGGACTGTCCACGCCGTGAACCGCCAGGGCTAACGCCATAACTCGGTCATCGTGCAGCCCTTTCCGTGACTTCACTTCAATTTTTCCTTTTTCCGTCATCGTAAACTGAAACGCTTCCAACTCCGCAACTAATTCTGGGTCGTTCGGTATCTTAATCTTACTCTGTTGCAGCAAAATCGACAAATTGTCGAGTAAATCCCGCCGAGAGCGTGCCGAAAAAACAATTGCACCGTCTTCGCCGATATTTAACCCCCGTTTTTCCAAGTCTTCCACCACCGCATCGCCGACTCCCGTTCTGTCAATCTTAATTTTTGCATTATTGTACTTTCTCGCTGTCGCCTCAATCAAATATTTCTGAAAATTCCAATCTACTTGGTTAAATCTTTCCAGTTGCTTGACCCTAAACGTCGCCAAATCAAACGGAGCAAGCACGGTAAAGTCAGAATACTTAGCAAGGTCGATTCCCAGCTGATAAAAGTGCATCGGGTCAACGTAATCGTCAGCCTCGTACAAATTTTCTTTTATTTTTCTGAAGAACGCCCCAGCGTTTTCTCTAAATGAGCAATAATACTCCTGTAAAAACAAAGATTCTGGGGTGGCTCGCTTCGCTTCTTCAATTTCTCCTTCCGTAAAACCGCCCGTGTCCTCCACTGTCTTAACGCTCGTAAACCACTGGTCAGGATTTTGTTTACCATACTCAAGAATCTCCCACGAATGGTTGCGTCCTTTCGGCGTAAAAATAAAACTGGCTGTTCCATGATTTTCACGTAGCACAGGCTGGATTATTCCTGTCCAAATTTCGGGGTCTTCTTCCGAGAATTCGTCGAACACCACGTCAATCGGGTTTATTCCTCTGTGCTTATTAATGTCTTCGCATCCCGCAAATCGCTGGACGCTGCCGTTCTTATAATAAATCGCCAGTTCCGACTCGTTCATTTTATCCACCAGCTCCATCGGGACGTGCTCGTCAATCAACTGAGCGAAAATTGTCTCCTTCGCCTGTTTGTACGTCGGTAAAAAAGTATAGTAAACATTTTTTCTATTCCGCTCTTCTTCCGTCAGCCGAGTGTCGGCTGGCGACATCCACTGTTCAAGACTCTTCGAATATTTTAATTGCGTTCTCGCTATCTGCTGGTTTAGTGCCGTCTTCGTCTTACCGCCTCGACGATGAAACACCGCCACCTTGAACCGCCGCTTGTCTTCCAAAAACTCTTTCTGGTACGGACGAGGCGTAAAATTTTTCGGCAAATTAACTTCCATGTATTTTTTTTGTAAATTATTCTATTATTTCTCCCTCGATTGCCTTCTGCTGTTCGGGGTTCTCCGCCGCATCAATTCCCATCCCCAGAATGTTCACCATAATCTGATTCCCTGCCGTTCCCTCCAGCTGCGTCGGCAGCACCCTGCCCTGCAACTTATTGAATTCAATTATCGCCGTCTTCTTCATGTCCTTCTCGTCCGACCGCAGCATCAGCAGCCATTCCGCCCACCATTCTTTCCGATACTTAAAAACGTTGTCCTTGATGTATGAGGCAACTTTGTTATTGGCAAGGAGCATTTCCGATTTCTTTTCCTGCAAGAGTGCGAGGTCGGCTTTCGTTTTTTCAATTACTTCCGCCGCACTTTTCAGCTCCTCCTCTTTCGCCCGCTCCTGGATTGTCTGATTCTTCTTCGGCATTATTAAAAAAAATATTTACTGATTAAAAAAATGAGGATAGTGGCGAGCGGCAGGGCGTAAGCGACGCATTTAACAATTTCCATAGGGGTCGCAAGTAATACATGGGTATGGTTGCAAGGGAAGCTGTATTGGGCTTGTGTATGTGAAAAAATTGATACTCCACTCCTTCTGGCATTTTTCGCAATAAACAACGTCGCACTTTTTACAGTACTTCAGTTCGTGCTGACAAATTTGCGGTTCGGTGTGATTGTGATTCATTGTTTTTTTTCTTTTATTTACTAAAAAGCTTGTCTTCAATGACAAGCTCAACTTCCTTCGGAAGCGTGGAATAAGTTTTTGATTGCACCCGCCCGCAAGAACGACAAAGCATAAAAGCCTTATCGTTGGGAATTGCTTCTAATTTACTTTTACACTTGAGACACTTTTTTTGCATGGCGTAAAAGCGATTAGCCTGCGAGAGAACGAGGAGAGAACGAGCGTTCTCTCATAGGCAAAAACTAATATGAAAACTACGATGCCGTCTCACCGCAGCGAGACAGTATATCGCAGGCTAATAGCTCTACACTTAAAATGTTATAAAAACACTTCCAGCTCCACCGAAAAGCATCAACCACCACCCAGCGGCTTTTAACGGCAGCTTGAACAGTAATAAACGCTACTTCGGAAGATGTGGCAGGGTTATTATTCTTTTCTAAAATGTCGGGGTGATGTTATTCGCCTGATGGCGAACAACATTTTAGAAAAGAAGCTAATGCGGTATAGCATACGATGTTTTACCCTATTCGCTTTAGCTCTTTTGTTGGTATCGTCAATCTGTTAGATTGGCGATTTCTCTATTCCGCTGCAATATCCTATGCGGGGACTCCTCATGAGACGAGCTGTCTGAGCCGCCGACAAGGGGAATTGAAGGAGAACTGTCCTGTTAATAAGTATTATACCATGCCCCGAACCTTCGATGCAACAGCTTTTTATTTTTTGTCAAGAGTGCCTGAACAAGCCGAGCAAACGGTAATAAGGTTGTTGGGGTCATTGGCGGATAAATGAGCGTCTTTGCGCTGGACAATAAGAGATGCCTCATCGCCCACCTTACCGCAAAAATAACACTTAAAATTATCAGCACTTAAAATGGCGAGTTTTTGAGACATGCTAAGGCGTGTGTCTTCGTTGGTAGTTTTTTTCATAATTTTTTATTTAATTAAATTAATTATATTGTTATTATACATTAAACAACTCAATATGTCAAGGGAGACCTTTTTTTAGAATTCTGCGGGGAAGAGAGATAAGGATATTCTCCGTTGGTATTCAGCCCCCACCCCCCCCTATTTTTATCTAATATTAGCTAATTAATACACATACTAAAAACATCAAAGGCTAACATTAAATAAAAATAAATACATAAAAATATGTGATTGGCTAATGTTAGCATAGCACATTAATAATACTTCGCTTAATATAGATTAAGCGAAGTATTGAATGGCTAATATAAGTACACAATAACAGCATGCGAATCAGGCACGGCACAATCACGCCGACATTTATTTATATTTTTGTCAATTATTTTTCTTTTTCAGGCGTACGCCTAAGCGATAACCCCGCTTATTGGTAGTACTCTGTTATCAAGCCAGCCAATTGGTAGTACTCTGTTATCAAGCCAGCCAATTGGTAGTACTCTGTTATCAAGCCAGCCAATCGCCAGCCATCCTGACTGCCTTACAATCGGAATCCCGACACAATCACCAGCCGACAATCCCGAACGCAAGGTAGCCGAATTTTTACCCCGCTTTTTATCCCCGAGTTCGTAAAAGCCGAAAACTCATGACTTAACAACTTAACAAATAGCCTTGAACTATATATATATATTACAGTTTATTAACCCTTGATTCTATTGGGTTATATTTTCCTTATATATATATACTTTAAAATTGTTAAGTTGTTAAGTTGTTAAGCCAAAAGGCTTCGCCTACCGCTAATATTAGCCAAACTTAACAACAGCTTAACAACAGCTTAACAATCTCATAAAAGAGCTTAAACGTCAACTAGATAACCAATTGTCTAGTTGTTAAGCTGTTGTTAAGCCAAAACGCCTTGCCTGGTGCTAATATTCGCAAAAAGGGTGTTTTTTTATTGCTAATGTTAGCGAAGAAAAAAAAACATTTTTTATTGACAACTTGTCAAGTTTATTATATTTAATTTTATTGACAATCTATTAAGTTTATTGTATCCAATTTTTTAGTTATCCACATTTTAATATTGATATTAAAATAGCAATATAGCCTAATAAACACGCCCTCTTGACACCCTTAATTATCTATGCTAGTATTAATACTATGATAGATAAATAACCGCAAAACAAGTTTGCTATGGCAAACAGGCTTGCTAGTATTAATAACTAACATTAAACACTATGGACACATTATTAAAAACAATAGCAATTATACTAATAGCAATCGGCTTAATTGCCCTGGCTATCCTTTGGCATCCCTTCATTATCCTTTACCTTCTTGTCGGCGGGGTTATGCTTTATAGATACGCCAATGGCGATGATTTATTTTAATTAATAACAATAAAACACTAGGAGACCATTTTTACAAATTAATTAATTAATAAATTTATGAAAAGAAAAGTCTATTATATTACTTATTGCAACGGCGATGACTTTCAAAAAGGTATTATTCATTATTCAGAGCCTTTTAAAAACAAGGCTGATGCTATTGCCTTTGAAGACAAAATAAACAAATACGAAGCGATGAACTCGCGCCTTGAATTGCACAATGAAATTTTTGAATGCAACGAATGGCGGCCAGATTTTGACCTGGGCGATACTTGGCTTAAAATAATTAATTAATAATAAATTTATGAAAAAACTTAATAAAATTTTGGCAAGGGAAATTAAAGAAAACACTATGTTAACGCTTAATCAAATTTTTACCGACTTAATCAGGGAAAAGATGACTGATAAACAGTTCTGGACTTATGTTGCAAGCTGGAAGGATGCAAGCGACGTTTGTGATGAAATGGAAGGCTGGGATGATGAAGAGAAAAAGGAAGCAATAAAAGACATTAATAAATTATAATAAACTAACCATAAAACTATGAAAAGCACAAAAACAAAGCTAATCAATTTTTTAAACGCCGAAGATTTTGGCGAAGAAGTATTTAATGATTATTATGGTGAAGGCAATCGCGCCGGATATATGATTGACTTAAAAAAGTTTAATGAAACAAAAACAGACGCGGCCAATCTCTTGTCAGAATTAGGCAAGATAAGCGATGAAGAGATAAAAGAGGCTTGCGAGCGTGCTTTTTGTGGCCGTTTAGAATTTGATGGTAATAACTTCCATTATACTGCTGGCCAATTCTATAATATTGAAATACCGCAAGCCGTCTTAGCTGTTGCCTGGTTTATTCAAAGCGCAAGAGACCAAGAGAATAGCCTTAATTAACTAACTAAAAAACTATGAACTATCAAATCACGTGGAGCGATTTACAAACAGAGAAGCGCGAGAAAAGACGCGAAGCGATAATTGAAATGGTGTCAAGCGCCATCCTGATAATCTTAATTGCTTTATTCTTGATTGCCTTGATAGGCGGATACTTTAGCCCGGGCTTAGTCAATGCTCAAGACTTAAACGCGCGCGCCGTCAATTATCTTTATGAAATGGACATGCGCCATGAAATAACTTTAAATAGCAAGGCAATCAGCGCCTTGCAGGCTATTAATAAATAATAAATAAAACTATGAAACAAACAATCTTTAATTTACTACAAACAAGCACGGGGCAGGCTCTTTGTGATAG
>Ga0315291_10000639_pt1 | contig 46546 bp, 75 predicted proteins | sample YL17G12_20_MG_FD_203070 | JGI IMG/M metagenome (GOLD analysis project Ga0315291, IMG submission 203070) | Sediment microbial communities from Yellowstone Lake, YNP, Wyoming, USA - YL17G12_20 | ecosystem: Environmental > Aquatic > Freshwater > Lake > Sediment | place: USA: Wyoming | collected...
GGACGATGCTTTATAAGAACTTCGTCGAGGGCCTCGCGGTGGAAGCCCTTGAAGAGTACATCATAGAGCACCCGGAAGACAGGGATCGGGCCACGGCTATCCGCGAGCCTATCAAGGAACTCGTTGCTCAGGCGCAGATCGTCAACAAGCTCCTGATCGACATCGACCAGAAGATCGGAAGGCCCTCATCCGCAGAGAAGGCGTCCACCGAGGCTGGTGGAGGTCAGGTTCCTGCGGACTCAGAGGTGCCTGAGATCCCAGCAGCTGGAGCTGAGGAAGGCGAGGCCGTAGCGGAGCCAGAGGCTGAGGAACCCGAAGCCGAGGAAGAAGCTGAAGAGGAAACTTAGTATCTCACCTTCATGCTAAGTGCAAAACAGAATACAAGACTTCAACCTTATTTATGTCAAATCTCAGACGATTTAGTCGATGCTAAAAAGTCTGATTCCGTTCATATCTGTTGTAAGAGTTGCGGATCAGCAAATCTTGTTAAAATAGATAGTATTCTAGTTAGGTCGCGACAGAATGGTGGATTATTTGAATGCAAGAAATGCCGATGTAATAATCCGGTTTTTAAAAACAAATTGTCAAGTCTGATAAAAGATCGATGGCGATCAGGCACTTACAAATCTGACGTTGCCCTAAGAAGATCAGCTTGCCTCAAGCCTGTGCTCTCTGAGCGTTCAAGATTGCTTTGGCGTAGGCCAGGATTCAGAGACAAGGTTGTATCGTCCATTGATCGTACCAAAATCGCAAATGGCACTAAACTTGCCATGGTCTCAAAAAAGGCGGGTATATCCCTCCACAGTAGGGAGATGTGGGGTAAGCCTGGGCACCGACAAAAGATGGCAAATCTTGCTGTAGAGCGATGGCAGAATGAGTCATATAGGAACAAGACGCTTGTTGCGATGAGAGATCCATCCAGCAGAGCTAAGATAAGCGAATCTGCAAAGAGAAGCTGGCAAAATATCAACTATAGACAACAACGGGCAGAATTCAATTCCAGGATTCCAAGGACTTCGTCAATTCAGGAAACGCTTTATTCTACATTGGACGATCTTAAAATCCAGCATTTTAGAGAATACAAAGACAAACCTTCTGATCCACAATGCGTCATAGGGCCTTATACGTTCGATTGTGTGATCCCGAGAAGCGGACGACCAACACTTCTAATAGAATGTCAAGGGGAATATTGGCATAGGCTTGAGAACAATAGGGAACGAGACGAGAGGAAAGCAGCCTATATAAACAACAACTTCTCGGGGCTCTACGAGATTAAGTATCTGTGGGAGCATGAGTTTCAAAACGTCGGCAAAATCACAGAAGCGCTAAAATATTGGTTGAATCTTCATAAAATCGAATTAATAGGGTTTAATTTTTCTGAAGTAAGCGTCAGAAAATGCCAGGCCCATGAATGCGACATGCTGCTTGCAAAATATCACTATCTAGCAGGACCCGGTCGCTACGGCATTATGTTTGGGGCGTTTTTAAAAGACGAACTTATTGGTTGTTGCATCTTCTCACCCACACTCCGACAGAATATCGACACGCTGGGCTTTAATGCCGAAGAAGTCCGAGAATTATCCAGGCTTTGTATTCATCCACGGTATCAGAAATATAATTTCGCATCCTGGCTTATAAGTCAATCGCTTAAGCAACTGGATAAGAAATACAAACTTATCATAGCATATTCTGACACGACGTTTAATCATTTAGGTTCGGTCTACAAAGCCAGCAACTTCACCAAAGACAAAACCATAAGGCCTGACTATTGGTATGTAGATGCAAACGGTTGGGTTATGCACAAGAAAACTCTGTATAATTCAGCGAAAAAGATACGGATGGCAGAATCAGAATACGCCCGACTCCACGGATATTCCAAGGTATTTGGGAAAGAGAAATTTAGGTACGTCTTCAAAAGGGCCTAGAACATGCGAATCATCGCTGGCGAAGAAGTCCAAAAGACTTACAAGGGCGTGATCGAGTTCGAGCTCCGTGATCGCGCTGGCCGCTTGATCAGGCGGTGGTGCGAGCCGAACATCGTCAAAATCTTCGCCAAGGAGATCCTGTCTCACCGGATGTTCCATAGCAAGGTGTGGGACCCGAACGGCGGGACCGGCAGCGGTGCCTGGGTAGCCTCTGACGTCGATCCGACAGGCGAATTCGCGGCCAAATACATCCTGCTGGGTGCCAGCTTCGACGCGGATGGCGTGCCTCTGGACACGAACGATCCGCGGTTCTACACGATGGACCCGATTACCAACAAGCCAGTGCCTGTTCGGCTGGATGTCGGGGCTGACAATGACGGCGGACTTATCAACCCAATTCCCCTGTCGGATCCTTTCAGGCCTCTGAAGAAGATCGAGAACATCGGATTCGAGGCGTCCTACCAGCCGTCCAGCGTGCCGCTGCTCCAGGACGACGTCCGCGCGATGAACAACATCGTGCTTCTGGAGACGACGGTCCGGACGGATGAGTACAATGGCTTCGTCAGCGGGAGTTCTGGCAGCGCCACCAGCAGTCCCGGAAGCGACTACTTCACGATTACGGAAGTCGCCCTGGCGGCCGGCATCGAGATCGACTTCCTGCCGAGGTGTGAGATTACGCCAGAGGAGCTGTTCCTCCAGGGCGTGGGCGGAGTTCTTGCGGGGAACGCCATTCCTGCTACGGCCACCGGCACGGATACGATCACGCTGGATTCCGACCCGTCGGTCATCAAGGAAGGCGACCAGATCAAGATCGTGGAAGCAGGCGGCAGCGCCGGCGAGGGCTCTTCTGGCGAGCTCGGCCAGGTCAGCCCCTTCTATCTCGTCATCGCCAAGCAGCCGTCTGGAAGCGACGTTCAGCTGGACCGCGTACCGGTGAACAGCAGCAACGTGCCCCTGACGGGATCGGTTGGCGTGTTCAGGTCGACGCTCCGTTTGTTCAGCCACAGAATACTTAGTACCCCAGTGCGTAAATCAAATGACGTTGAACTTCTGATCCGCTGGCGCGTGATCTATGCATAGGCTCAATATCTGTCGACTTCCTATCTGATAGAATCCCCGGGCGTATCTCAATAGGAGAACAACCCTAAGGAGATACGCCATGCAGCGTGGGTCAAAAGCCGCACAGGCCACACAGACCGTCCCCAAGTGGTCCTGCAAATCCCACCAGCTCACGCAGAAGGAAATCGAGAAGCGGGAGAAGAACCAGCCACCTTACGTCTTCACCTGGTGGCAGCAAGACACACTCCAGTGTCCCAAGTGCAAGCGCAAGGTCGTCGTGATGCGTAGGCCGGACCAGCCGGTCCAGTGTCGGGTCTGCTGGATGAATATCCTCAAAAGCGTACCCCTTATGATCCCGGTCAAGAAGAAGGATGGCTCACCCATCCCTACATCCTTTGCGCTCAACGTCGAAGTCACCAAACAGGAATTCGACAAGATTGCTGGTGGTACGGAAGCCAAGTCCGCTACGACCTCAATCGTCTGGACTGACAAGAAGTCGAAGAAGGGAAAGAAGAAATGACTGTCTATTCGATCCGGTGCTTCAAGGATGGGAAACGGAAGCTGACGCACAAGCTGACCCGGCGGGAAGCGCGGATATTCCGCGAGGCCGCGCGGACTTTGCAACTCTATCTGACAAAGACGTATCATCGCCGGGAATGCGCTCATCGCAGACAAGTTCGCATTCATCGATGCGTCCAGTGCGGTGGTACTGGTTATTGCCTTCCTGTGGACTACGTGGAGGGTTGAGCCATGTTGGGTCCAGAATGGGATGACTTCGCGGACTTGCTACCCACCGTGTACGGCTGGTACCAGTGGCGCGTGCCGTGGGGGTACAAGAAGGTGTTCGCAGTGGCAAAGCCATACGTACATCCGGCGATAGCCTTTGGACCAAAGGATTAACATGACCCTGAAGGAAGAACTCCAGCACCTGCTCAACAAATGCTGCGCCGAGAACGCCTCGAACACGCCGGACTTCATCCTGGCGGAGTACCTCTACGACTGCCTCAAGGCGTTCGAGAAGGCCTCCAACGCCAGGGAGAAGTGGTACGACGTCAAGCTCGAGCCAGGCCAGGATATGCGTAACCTGGAAGATGCCTTACGTCGAGGACTCCCCGTCTGCTACGAGAGCAATTGTCAGTGCAAGGCTTTACATTTCAGTCGGCCAAGGGAATCACCGCTGATGTTATCAGATGACGACGGGCACCTTAATCCCCCGCAAATGCCATGATCCGGTTCATTATCCAGCTTGTTTCCAACATCTACGGCGTGTACAGGAATCTCTTTATCCGGGCATTCCAGTGCGCCCTTCTGGGGGTGGTGGCCTACTTCTCCTTCAACTGGTGCGTCGCTCCCATGCTCCACCTGGATAGGGTGGAATTCTTCCAAGTCGTCGGCACGCTCCTGCTGATCGTCATCCTGAAGCTAACCTGGCTGCTCGAGAAGGGCAAATGACCTGGGCGCCAGAGTTGTCCAATCCTAGCCTCGACACCGGCGTGATCGACAAGATCAAGCCCGGTAAAATCGTTGTCCCCGAGTTCAAGAACTTCGTCATGCCGCTCATAAGGAAAGTAGCTCCCCAGCTCATTGCGGCAGATCTCGTGTCGGTCCAGCCCATGACGGCCCCGGCCGGAATGATTTTCTTCCAGCGGTATAGGTACGGTGCCGCGCCGATCATCATTGTCAAGCGGACCATCCCGAACGTCTTTGGGCAGATCGGCGGCCGGATCCTCGAGGAACCCGACGAGCGCCAGGAGCCAGAAATCTGGGTACCGGAGCCGGAACCGCCGCGCAAGACAATCATCTTCGTGCCTAGCAATTTCGGCACCTTCCCGGTCAGGCACCTAGAAGCCTAGTACCTCTGCCATCACGTGCGTCTGACGACCTCCAGATAGCAAATATATCGTGATGGCAAATAACTATACCAGCCTCACTCTAGAAAGCCGATATGACCCGAGCTTCTACCTATTCCCTATTAACAATGCGCGGACCGGCTACCAGCCGGTCTGGATTCCTACCCTTCTAGTCGAGCCCGCCAAGCGGGACCCGAATACGGGTCTGACCATCTCCGGGTCTGGTGTCCTGTCCCTGGAATTTTATGTGGAAGACGCCCCGAACCTCCGCGCCCCCGTTGCCGGGTACGACCACCGCGGCATCTTCAACCCGGAATTCGTCCTCTTCAAGATCACCGTCAGTGAGGAACAGAAGCTCCAGAACCTGATCAACCTGGACGGGCTTGCCTTCCACCAGGGATCGCCAACCGGACCTATCGTATCGTTCGAAGACGCGAAGGACGGCGACTACTTCGAATTCTCCATCAAGAAGAACCAGGCGGCCGCGCTGGTACCGTACTTCACGGATGCCGACTACTATGACCTTTCCGCCTTCGAGATCACGACGAGGGAGCTGCCGCCTAACCATTACAACTTCATCTGGCAGGCAAGCTATTACCACCGCGTGCTCTCTGCGGATAATGAATTCAAGTGCGTCGACCAGACGTCGGTCAGGCTCACGAACCTCCGCGTGAACTTCGCCCATCCCGGCGAGGTCCACAAGGAGATGGTGGATAAGACGCCGCCCCTCTACTTTTCAGAAGAGGCGCTGGCTGACGATCCGCTGGTGAGGTTCTACAGGCCGTTCGCGGACGTTCTCCAGGACATCTTCGACGAGCACTCGCTGCTGAGGGGCATCAACTGGATTTCCAAGATTCCGGCCCAGATGATTCCCTATCTGGCCTACCTCATCGGCTGGGACTTGCCGACGTTCCCGAACCAGGACCTCCAGTCGGCCGACAAGATCCGCCGTGCGATCCTCCGGAACGCGACAAAGCTCCAGAAGCTCAAGAGCTCGCGCCGGGCGATCTATGAGCTGTTTGAGATCTTCGGATACACGGTCGACCTGGTGAACACCTACTTCCTCGTCAACGGCGACGGAAGGCTCGACGTCGTCGCCCCGGATGAAACGGCCCCCAAGAAGTTCGCCGGCCAAAGCGTGATTACCTCTGAAGTCTGCCAGCTGGAGCCGCTGATTGCCTCATTCTCTGACACGGGTAGGCCGTTTGGCGGGCTCTCCGTCCCGCTTATGTATCCGCCCAAGAGCGACATCATCACGATCAACGCCTACCTCGTGGCAGACGGCTCTCCTGCGGATGCGACGCTCTCCGCGGCGATTAACGGCCTGGAAGGGAGTCCTGACGCGCTCAACGAGCCCGTTTGCATGCGCGTGGGCGGAAGCATCGTCCCGCACAGCCTGCAGGTCCAGCTGGCCGGGGAGACGCTTCTGGGACACGCGTCGGTGACGATCGACGCAAAGACGGGCCAGCCCCTTTCCGAGAATAAGGACAAGGGACTTCCTACGATCGGCAAGCGGAGCATCGGATACGATCCGCGGACGAACGTCATGATCGTCGGCTTTGACGGGTCGGTCGACTTCTCCGGCGGCGAGAAGATGTACGTCTTCGCCTCGTACGAGAGAGTCGCCCTTACGTTCAATCCGCCGTCTCTTCAGTGGCGCCAGTCCAACAGGTTCGATGTGGACTTCACGTCCAAGGTCGACCAGAACGTCGATCCCAAGGTCCTGGACTATCTGATTAACTTCCTGTTCAAGCTCAAGGCCTTCCACTCGCTTCTTAGGAAGATCATTTTCCCTGTCAACCTGACGGAAGTCTACGACGTTACCGACATCACGGCCGGCGGGGCTAACAGGCAGAAACCGGGGACTGACGCCGGCGACCTCCAGGTCCCGCCACCCATCATCCCAACGGGGACGTATGGAAGCAACATCCCGTGCGCCGACACCAACCTCAACTACAAGCAGAGCGACCTCGATCTCAGGAAGGCGATCCTCGATGGGCTCGAGGAAGAACATGCGGCGTGGAAGGCTTTCGATTCGCGTTCGATTCCTCCCAGCCTGAAGCCGATCATCGACAGCCTGACCCGGGTGCCTTATTATGAGCCGACCCGGGCTGAATGCAAGTATAACCCCTACGGTCAGGACAGGGTAGTCACTGATAAGACAGTGGACCTGGATCATCAGCCTGACAACCGGGCGAGCGTGTGCGACCTGGCCCAGAAACCGGTACCGGACTATTCTTACGTCGGTCGCGTCAAGGCGTTCGTCGACGCCGAAGACGTCCTGGACCTTACGGAGCTCGTGAGGTGCCGGCCCTGCAGGCTCATGGGCGGCAAGGGCATCTACATTATTACGCCAAACCCCTGGCAGGTGGACTGGGGAAACACCCTCAGGCAGCGCGGCCAGCAAGGTAGCCGATACTTGGGCAATCTCTATAGGGCGTACAACGCGCCGAGTGAGCTAATCCACTACACTCACAGCCCGTTCAACCATCTGGACGACTTCAAGAAGCTGTCCTATCTCGCCATCCAGCGGCCGTCGCTGGACATCGACAAGGACAACTGGTTCATGCCGGGGCACAGACACCCGTACGCCTACGCCCTCGAGCACGACTTCACGCACCCCGACTATACGGCCAGGCCGTGGGACGATGCTTATTCGCTGATCACCTGCCAGGAAAACAAGTTAGACCAGAATTTGCTCAATGCCAGGATCGAGATCATCCACGGCGAAGAATTCCTCGTCTTCGATTCCGTTCAACTGGGATACCAGGGGAACGGTTTGGTCCCGGACATTTCATCCTACGGTGACCAGGAGGCAAGACCCTTCAAGATCACGCACTCAATCTATGTCGAACAGGAAACCAGGCCCTGGGTCTCGTTCACTGGGGTGACTGAGACGACCGTCGCCTGCATCAAGCCGACGGATTCCATGTGGGTGGCCGGCCTCTTCAAGTCGGCCACGGGCGTAGGCGACTACATCGGTGGCTATCCGGCGGACCAGTCCGTCATGAGCATCGAGACGTCAGCCGGATCAGGCCCGTTCACGATCCGGTTCACATACGGATCGGGCATCCTGCTGGATCCGTCCGATCCGGAGTATCGATACCAGGAAGGATTCCGGTACGACTGCGACTGCAATCAGTTCGACGAGTCCTGCGGGTCTGGGTCCGGTGGGTCTGGATCCGGCTCAGCCATAAGCGCAAGGCTCGGCTGCCTGCTAGAGAAATACAGGTTGCCGAACGGCGGATTTGACTTCAATTGCGACCAGATTACGGTGGATCAGACGCTGGTATTGAACGAGAAGGTCGGCACCTGCTCGACTCTGTACGACGGGACGATCCAGACCAGCTTCTGCATGCTAGGCAATCCAGCCGTGCAAGATGGAAAGTATCCGCCCTTCGGGACCTACAGGTACAGGGACGACTATGGCGTCATCTACGACGGGATGTTCGAATATTATGACGACGTCATTGACATAACGACAGCCATCTTCTCACCGCGCGTACCAGGGCAGGCGGATCAGGGCTACCTGACAAAGGACGAGCAAGGCCGGATCCTCTATATGAAGCGCGGCGTGCTGGTGGTGACCCGGCAGGTCATCGCGCTGATCCCTGGCGGCTACCGGATCGTCGCAGAGGGCACCACTACGGAGATTAAGTTCGAACGGATCAATGACATCTGCGGTGAGACGCCCTGCGTCGACAACTTCTGTTACCACTTCGACTGCCAGGTCGTCGACGACCTGGAGATCCTGGTGAACGGAAGCGGCGGGTCCACTTACAGCTAGTAGAAGGGGAATCATATGTCGTTGGAAACTGAACTGGCAACGCTTACCGAAGCGTCCAGGAATCTTGCTACGACGGTTGGTACGGTCGCACGCACCGTCAATACAGACCATGACGAATTCGTCACCTATAAAGAGAAGTTCAACACCCTTGAAAACAAAGTTAAAGAAATAATCCGACATCATGAAGACGAACAGACCGCAAAATCGCAACGGCGTCTTGATGCCGTAAAAGAGAAGCGTTCTACGTCGTTGCAGATAAATCTGGCTGCCGTTGGTATCATCGTTTCCATTGTATTAGCTCTTTTGGCCTTGTTTTGGAAGTGAGTTCACCATGTGCCAGGTCCTCATTCTCTCGCAGGACATTGACTTCAGCTCTACAGCCTTCTCGAGGCTGAGAGGAGCTGGCCACACCGTGAAGATCGTAGGCGCCGACCTGGATGTCCTGTTCGAACTAGGTGCCCTGGACTCGCCTTTCGAATGCGTCATCATCGACGAGAAGGCAGGCGGACTAAAGGTAGTACAGAGCATCCGGAGCCACGATAGTACGACAGGGATCATAATTGCATCGGAAGACGACTCTGAAGCTGCTGCAAAGCCGTACGCCGGCCTGGACGTCTGGAGCGTCGTCCATCGTAAGGAGTACGGCCTTCTGGTCGAGAAAGTTCAAAAGGCCTGCTCCATGGCGTCCATGAGCGCCACGCACTTCTTTAAGGTCAAGACGGCGGTCTCTGAAGCGGCGAAGTCTATCATGGATGCGCAGGCCAAATTCTGCCAACACCACGCCACATGAGCTATCCGATTTACGAACTGATGATCCGCCGCGGTCGGGAAGTGGGCGTATTCGGCGTCGGGCTGGTGCCGATGCAGAATGCGGACCCAGATCCCCAGACGTTTAGGCATCAATACTATTACAACACGCGCGAGAACATCCTCTACAAGAAGACGCAAGGTAACGGAGGCGTTCCGTTCTGGAAGCGAACTTCGACTCCGGCATGCGCTCCGCCAGCCAGGTCCATTCCGCCGAGGTAACCGTGCCCAGCGTATTCGTGTACTGCCGCGGAGACATAAAAGAGTTCCAGTGGCCAGCGAGCAAGACAATTGGCGAAGCAGCTGTGGAGGCATCGAAAGCGTTTGATTATGCGCGTCCGCCGGACATTCCACATTTTCAAGATCTCGAAGATCTCGTCCTCCAGCAATCCGATACCTTTACAAAGCTAGGGACCAGGGATGGGGATAGCTTCTTGCTCATAGCACTTTTCTCATAGCAATTGGCGGCAGTATCTAAATACTTGACAAACCGGATACCCTGTGGTATAATTGCGTGTGAAAGGAGGGAAAGAGGGAGTAGGGAAATGCCGGTCCTGACGATTCCTCACAGACGTGTCCCGTATGTGAGGGGAGAAAAGCGAAGATTAAGTATCTGCACGTTCAGTGCAGTAGTTCCGGCGGGTGTCCGGCAAGTAGCCCGTGCAAGCGGGAACTCTCAGCGTGAGAGAACACCACTCCGTCGTCGTCTGTCATCGTCAGGATCGACATCTCCCTACACGCCGTCCAAAGCAGGCAAGCGTTCAACCACCAGAAGGGAGGGGCGTATGACCTAGGTTGCCACCCATTTCTACGTCATCGTCCGGACCGACATCTCACTCCCTCAGCAGATCGTCCAGGCTGTCCACGCCGCCCATGACGCAGGCCGTGTAGTATCCTCTGATGGACGCTTTTCCACCGTCGTCTGCCAGGTCCCTTCCGAACAACACCTGCTCCACGAGTACGATCGTATCACCTCCAGGGGTATTCGGTGCTTCCTGTTCAGGGAGCCAGACATGGGCGGTCAGGCAACGGCCCTGGCTACCGAACCCACCGCCAATAGGAAGTTCTTTTCCCGGTTTCACCTTTGGAAAGGAGACAACCATGTTGTAGGCAAGAGGACCGCCGTTGCTTGTCCCGACAACTTGTCCGTTTCCACGTCCTCAGTTATTGGAGACAAGCAATGATTCTCACCACCGAGCAGTGGGATGCCGTCCAGGCGATGAAGGCGGAGATCAAGGGCCTGGCCGAGACCCAGAAGAAGGAGAAGGCCATCCTGCGGACCCCGCATTTGAACATCCGCGTGCCTGATGGAAAGGGTGGCTTTTACGGTCCCTGGCACTTCCAGTGGGAGACCCACAAGAGGGCCAGGCTGATCACGGAGCACCTGATTGAGTACAATAAGGCACGCGGGAAGGACTTCTCCATGTACCTGGGGAAGCAGAAGGCGGAGGCAAATGGTTGACCCCGATAGTACCTCCGTAGTATAATGTGGTTGCGGGACCGGCGTCCCGCTTTGCACCCATAGCACAATGGTAGTGCTGCGAACTCTAAATTCGCCGATGCGGGTTCGAACCCCGCTGGGTGCACCACTTTGAGGATACCTTGGAGGCCCGATGTCTGATCTGATCCCGAAGGACAAAAAGCAAGCGGAACAACTGCCCCCGGACGGGCCGCTGATCGAACTTGGCCAGTGGTATTGGATCGATGACAATGACGACAAGGGAATCCTGCGCAAGAAGAGCTTCTTCGCTTGCGTGACCAAGATCGGGTCCAACTTCATCGAATGTCATAATCCCTTTGGTTCGTATACCCGCATCCATCTGGACAAGCTTTTGGATGAGTGTAGGTTGGAACCTGAGCCCGAGAAGATCATCCGCGAACAGATGATGAAGTACCGAAGGGAAGTCCAGGAGAAGCTCGGCGAGATCAAGAACATCATGGCCAGGCTTGGGCTCACTGAGCTTCCCAAGCTCGGGCACAATGTCCAGCCCCAGGAAACGAGCAAGGCTCTCTCCGTCATCGCGGCCTCGGAAGACGTGAACCAGTACAAGAAGAAGCTCATCAAGGCCAAGGAGAAGGATCTCCCCGCGCTGTTCGAGGAAGTGAAGAAGGCCAACGAGAAACTGGCCACCTGGATGCAGGCCCAGGCCCTTCCCATGGAGGCGGCGTCCGAAGAACTGGAAGAGCGCCTGGGCCAGATCGACGACCGCATCTTCAACGTCTCGCTCTATGCCGGACTGACCGAGGACGTCAAGCAGGTCTCGGACGGGAAGCCGGCAGACAGCACGGATAGGCTTCACATCCTCCAGCGCCTCCTCTACATGGACGAGGAGTGCCTGCTGGATTACAAGCACGGCGGCATGGAATTCAGCAATATCAAGAAATTCGATGCCTGGCTGGCCAAGCCCGGCAACCGCGACCGTGTCCTACCGTTCCCCAGGTCCATCGTCGCCTTCCGCGTGCGCCGCGACGAGAAGGAACGCGATTATGATGGAAGCCTTGCCCAGGCCATGATCATCTTCGATCTGAAGGAGCTTGACAAGCTGACGTTCCTTTACATCCGGAATGGCGAGCGGCTCTACCGGATGAACTGCGACCTGGAATTCGGCAATCTGATCTTCCCCGGCCAGCACGAGCTCAATCTTTCCGAGCCCATGATGGCGAAGATGTTTTGCAGCCGGGTCAATGAAATCATCCCCAAGAGGGAGTTCGAAGACCTCGTCGTGAGGGAAAAGGAAAGGGTCGTCAAGGAGAAGGAGTGGAGGAAAGTAAATCCTGGTAAGAGCTGGATAGAGAATCCGTTTCACGAGTGGAGCGATAAGACCAGAGACTTTGAGCCCTTTGACAAGACGAGCGTCTATTTCGATGAGATGAGCGCGGAGGTAGCCAAACGGATCAAGCAGTACAACCGGATCGCCGTCATCGTCCAGGGCCTGTTCGACCGTTCTGAGGTCCTGCATCCGCACCCGCCCGTCCAGCTATGGTCGCCGGGTGGCTTCGCTGCTGCCGTCGAGCTCGTTTATGACGGATCCAACACCCTGCATTATGGAGACGCTCCGGACTTCGAGGCCTATCGTCTCGAGTGCAATAAGACCTTAAAGGAAGGCTCGATCGTCGTCGGCCAGCATGGCTATTGGCTGAATAAGGAAGTGGAGAGGGAACAGAATAGGCAGGAGAATAACTGGCGGTATAAGAACCCGCACGTGTCCGCGGCGTGGTATAAGCCCCCGGGGAATCCGGGTCCTGGCTATGTGGCTAAGGTGGCTTACTGGTTCCCCAAGAAGCGTCTCGCCGTGTTCAGGTGGATGCGCGAGCGGCAGGCGTTTGGGCGATATAATGATGGCGAGCTGATCCCCACTTCTGTTGCGGTGCCGGACACTCACCTGTTCAATGTGAGCGCCTATGAGCCCGGAGACTATAAGCAGTTCTTCATCGATCCGAGGACACGCGCTCAATACCTGAAATGGGCGCGCATGCTGCTGGCTGCTGAGGATTACTTCTCAGGGCACATTAAAGTCGGGGAAGCTCCAGAATGAATACAAGACTCCCGCCGAACGACAAGTTCCCGCGGATCCGCCACTTACCATGGAGCCCCGGCGTCTCGAAGGACGACCTGGTCGGGGATTCGTTCTTCTTCCTCGACTCCCCAATAGCCTGTACCATCAGTGAGAAGATGGACGGCAGTAACGTAGCGCTCACGCGTGATGCCGTCTTCGCACGGACACACGCCCATCCGCCGACTCATTCGTCTTTCAATGCACTCAAGGCGCTCCATGCCTCCATCAGACACTGCATACCAGAGGGGTTCACCGTCTTTGTCGAATGGTGTTGGGCGGTGCATTCCCTGGTCTACAAGAAGCTGCCCAATCCGCCTCTCTTTCTGATAGGCGTACGATCAGAGGTGGCGTCCTGGTCGAGCCAGCTCGAGCCCGGCACCTGGTTGGATGTGCCTCGCTGCAAAGAAGTTGCTGAGCAGATCGGCATTCCGATGGTGCCTATTATCTGGCAGGGCCAGCTTCTCGCGCCGCGCGACACGATGGATAGTATCCTGAACACGCTGACATACCCGCCAGTCTATGGGCCGGAGCGCGAGGGATTCGTCATTCGGTACAGCGGGACCATACGGGATGCCGACTGGGACAAGCTCGTCGCCAAGTGGGTCCGTGCAGGCCACGTCACCACGGACGAACATTGGACAGTCAATGCAGTCAAGAGGCAGAGGACAGCATGAAGCCCTGCTCCCTTTGCGGTCGCCCCGCACCCACCACGCGACACCACGTCGTACCGAAATGCCGCAGGCGGAACAAGATGCCTGCGGAAGCCAAGGAGAACATCGGCACCACGAAGAACTTCTGCCGCGACTGTCATAGGGCGGTCCATGTCATCTTCACGGAGAAGGAACTTGCCGCCCAGTATTTCACGGTAGATAAACTAATGGCTGATCCGCGGGTCCAGAAGTTCGTCGCCTGGATCAGGAAGAAGCCGCCGACGACGTTCTTCGGCTCCACTTATCAGAGGCCAAGATGAGTTATACGAAACGCATGAAGATCGATTTTAGGCTGGAGGTCTTTCTTACGAGGGCGACCAAGATAGACCAACAAGACAAGGAGGAGCTCAAGGATCTTCCGCCTGAGATTTGGAAGGCCGAATGCCCCAAATTGGACAAGACTGGCTACGGCAGAACTGAGAACCTCGCGATTGACAGCTTGAAGCTGGCTATCGCGGACGTGTTTCCTAATCCATCATTGGAACGCGGCGGCGGCGGCAGAGACGACAAACTCATAAAGGGATAACATGAAGATTATTACGTCGCTCGAGGAATACTTCAAGATCATCAAGACCCTGGCCCGCCCGAAGGCGGAAATCCGCATCGCCACTTACAACCTGTTCGCCGGCGTGCTTCCAGACGGGCGTTATACCAATGACTGGGGCAAGGAGAACTGGCACAGCAACGTGGGTGAATTACTCGACCATCTTCATGAGCTGGACGTCAAGGTCGAGATCAAGATTGGCAAGCCTCTTTTTGGCAAATGCAAGCTCCAGGATAACGTAGAATGTTGCATGCACAAGAAGGAGGAGAAGTGGGATGATCGGCTGGACCAGATGGACAAGCGCTGGCCCAAGTTCACGTTTCAGATCCTAGGCATCTCGCACGCGAAGCTCATCTTGTTCAAGCTCGAGGACGGAAAGCACTTCAGCATCTACGGCGGGCGCAACCTGTCGGATGCGCCGCTGATGGACTTGAGCTTCGTGGATGCCGACCCAAAGATATATCAGAAGTTGCTCAAGGTCTACGAGACGCTTCAATAGTCTTTCCCCCAGTAGCTGGCGGCGCCGGGTCCCCCCACCCATCTGTGGCGCCGCCGGCGTATCCGCAACACTTCAGGATGAGCTCCGCCCTGTTCTCCCAGGCATGATTCGCCAGGATGTGGTGTCTTACCTTGCTTGCGACGAATTCCCGCTCGACGGAATGCCGCAGGTAGAACTCGATCTTGGCGTCCAGGTCCGCATCGTTCTTCCAGAGCATCTCATCCAGCTCCGGCAGGTTGATGAGCGCGCGCAGGTCGTCGTTCCAGTTTGCTAGCATGAATGCCCCGCAGCCTAGGATCTCAAAGTATTTGGCATTGATGTCGTAGCTCTTGGTCTTGTTAAAGCAGATCTTGGCCGACTGCATGGCCCTCACGTAGTCGGGACCATAAGCCACGACATGCTTCATCCTATACCTGTTGACGTAAGGCTCCCTGTCCGGCGTCAGGCTTCCAGCTAGGATAATAGGGTCGATTCTCTCGGTCTCCAGGTCTACGCCATGATGCTTGCGAGAAGCGGCATAGGGCAGCCAGAACGAGTTCTTGAACTTGCTGGTATCCTTGGGGTTGTTGCAAGCTACCCAGTCGAAATTGCCTCTCTGGGTGAGATCGACGTAGTTGTGGGCGATGCCGCAGTCCGTCAGGTGGGTGTCGATCGCCCAGAAGACCTTAGGCGTCTTAACGTACTTCCAGTCGTTCCACCAGTCGAAGCCGGCCCAGTCCTTATCCGGATAGTTCTCTGTCGCTATGATTAAGTCGAAGCCGGGGGCTAATAGAAGAATGTCCTTGGGTGGAAACGGGCAACCAGGGCCTGCTATGGCGGCAGTATGGCCTAGGTTTTCGAATGCATAGAGAAGCTCCCACCCTTCCTTCCAATTGGCGTGCGGCTGACCTGTAAGCGTGCGGTCAACGAGCAGGATGCGCATGGACGTGAAATACTCTATTCCATACTCTGGTCGACGAGCTTCTTCCACACGTTGCGGGCGATGTTCGGATCCATCAGGAAGTCCAGGATGTGCTTCTCATCCCTGTTGTCTATGTCCTGGACCCTGAATGCCTTCTTGATGGCGAGCATGTCGAAGCGGTCTATCATCTCCTGCGTCTTTATCTTGCCGTTCGGGAGGACGATCTGGACGAACTTCTTGATGCCGATCTTTCCTTCCTGCTCGTCCACTTTCATGCCGATCTTGAGCGTGCGCCTGCTTCCATCCAGACCCTGAAAGGCCAGCGTCGCGAACGGACTCCCGTCCTCGTCCTTCGAGTACTGCCAGTCAGGCCCGCGCCAGTCACCCTGTCCCTGGGTTTCTGGCTCAGTCTCTATCTGAGCTGCGATCTCTTCCGGGGTGGGCATTTTTTCTGCCATGGGTCCCTCGTGTTCTGTCATAGATTTGATCGTGCAAATCTACTATAAGATGAGCATAGGCCAGCAAATAGGGGCGATTGGGGCGCTAGTATTTATAGCGATAGCGCTGTTTTTGTGGCGGTGGTGGAGGGGTGGGGAATGAGCCAAGACATGTCCGATAACCTGTGGCCTTCCCCAGAAGCCATTGCTTCCATTCTAGAAGCAGACCAGCTTACGACGAGCATAAAAGACGTACCGACTCCGGAAGTCATAAAGCCGGAGAGTCAGAAAACTGGTCAAGGTGAACAGAACCTTGCGCAAGCATGGCTTCTCGCCTGGCGAGAGCTCCTCTGGCAGCAATTCCAGGAAAACGCCAGGATCGGCAAAATGCCCCTGGAGAAGGCGATAAAAGACTATTCGGATGCCGTCTCGACTGCCCAAAAGAAGGCTACCGTACATTTCTTCGCTGGCGTGACATATGATGCCATTTCGAATGAAATCACGAAAGCAAGAGTTAGCGGCGACACGGAGAGGGTCAAGAAGTTCGAAGGCGAGCTTCAGAAATATCAGGATACGGTCAAGAAGCTAGTGAAGGAAGAACTGCCAGACTGGGATGCCAAGGCGATCAGCATCATTGAGAAACTGCCAGACATAAGGACTCTGATTAGTCAGGTCGTAATCGACGACATCAACCGGCTCAGGGACGAGCTTGGCAAGCAGGAGGACGAAATCGGCGCGATCATCGTACAACTCATGTCCGGGGACACCTTAGAAAAGAAGTTCGGCGACTTCGTAAAGAGGCTGGAAGAGAAGCTCAAGGCTGACGACAGGATCAAGAACTACGTCCAAGCCATAAACTGGGAGGAGCTTCGGAAGAAGGCCATCAAGCACACTATGCCGCAGGTGACCCTGACGAAGACTGGAGAATATGCGCCAGGCTCCAAGGAAGCAGAGGATCTTGCAAAGGCTAATGCAGATTTTGACAAGCTGACGCAAAGCCTGGGCGGGAGAGGCTTAGGTTCCGACCCAGGCTTAGGTTCCGACCCAGTGAGAGTCTTCGCAATCGACGACCAAGGCAACCAGAATAATCGCAGTTATGCTACGAGCCATCGCGATAAGATCCACACACAAGCCATAAGGGACATCGTCGCAGAGATCATCGACGGCGTGGGAACCGATAAGTCGCTCATACCTGGCGACGTCAGGGCGAAGACGGAAGCGGGGAAGCCGGTTAAGACTACGGAGCCGGGGTCCCGGTTTTCCATCGACGCAAAGCCGGAGGAGATCGCCAGCCGCGCCGTCCGGACTATTGACTACGGCAGGGAAGGGGCGGAGGCTCGCAGGCGCGAGGAGAGAGAGGGGAAGCCGCTTGAAGGCGACAAGTTCGCCAAGGATCTCACCGGCGCCGTCTATCGCGTCTCGATACCGTTCACGCAGGACGGCAGGGCCAGGACGCTCCGGGCTTATGTATGCCTCGCCCAGCCCAGGAAAGAACTGAGCCCGGAGGCGAAGGCGAAGATCGACCCTTACGCCATAATCCGGGACAGGCTTGCCCCAGGTGAAGCATCGGCCCTTCAGGTCTACGTCTATTACGACGGCAAGATGGTCAGCAACGACTCGACGACCGGCATGGATCTCGGAGAGCCTCTGAAGAAAGTAAGCGGGTCCCTAGCCTTTAAGGACCCCAAAGAAGTCATGGCAGACGTTGCCATGAAGCTCCTCGTCGGAAAGCGACACGAGGTTACGCCGGACATCTCCAAGGAAGAGATCAAGAAGCAAGCACGGGAGATAAGCGCGAAGGACGAAAGCGGTGCCCCGGGTAAGGGTGGATATGGCATCTGGCGCGTGGACGTCCCTTATTCGTGGATCGACTTCGACGACCCCAACGTCCTGGCCATGAAGAGGCCAGAATCCAGTGGCAGAAAGAGGACTGCCCCACAGGCCTTGCAGCCCAAAGGTCGCGCTGAGACAGTCGGAAGGCATGCCGTCTCCAAGAAGACGCCGACTGACGAGCTGCCGGGCGAAGACAGCGGGTTAGCCGCGGCCAGAAAGACGGAAACGGTCCAGCTCTACATCAACTTCGGCAAGCTTTCTGATCAGGAAGCTCGGAAACTCATTGACCGCGACGCAGGCAAGAAGGACATCCCCGGCGTCTCTACGTCGACATACGTGCAAGCGCAGGGGATGACCAACGCCTGGTACTGGCAGCAGAAGGTGGGCGGCCACGTCCAGGAAGTCGTTTGGGATGCCGGCGAAGAGTCGGATCCCAAGCTATCGGGATCGAAATCAAGAAAGGCGGTCCAAGCGAATGCGGTGCCAATCCCGGAGAAGATCTTCACCACACATAAGGACAATCCGAAGAAGATCGTCCAGCTCGTTGCCTTGCAAGTCTCCCATACGCTTGGTATCGACGATGGCGAGATCATCCTAGATAAGGGACTGCCTGGAAAGGTCTGGCAGGGTCCAACAAAAACGCCACGAGAGCCAGAGCCCAACGTCATCCGGATCGGCATCCGGCACTCTGCTAGAAGCGGTAAGACTGAAACCAAGGCAGCCCAGGCGCCATACAGGCTGTCGGACGACGAACGGAAGATCCTTCAGGCTGGTGAGGAGGCCGCGGAAAGGCTGCGCGCGAGATGGGATGCTGGCAAGTCCAAAATGTCCGAGGAGGAGAGGAACGAAGCGCTCCACCTCCTCAGGCGCGCCCTCGAGGTTGGCAAGAAGACAAAGGGCGACATGGCGTCTGTTGAAGGCGGTCTTGACCTTCCGGAAGAGTTTGCCTGGACCATGGTCTACGTGGCTAAGGATCCTGGAGATCCCGCGAGCGTCCAAGCTGCCCGCGATCTGGCCAAGAAGGACTATGCCGCAGAACGAAAAGAATGGGAAGCGGGAGAAGAAGAAAGCAGGTGGAAGTCAAAATCCGCCGAAGAGAAACACGCCCAGAAACTCGCCAAGATGGGCGATGCGTTGAAGCGGGCGGAAGATGAGGAATTGAGGGGAGGAGATCCTGATGAACTTGACGCGTCTGATGATAGTGGGGTTGACGTACCGGATGCCGGTGGTGCCGAAGCCCCTACCAAGGCGCTTCCTGGCTTCCTAAGCGCCCCATCCAAGGGTGTTGGTGAAAGCAAGGCGTTCCTTGAGGCTTCCCGCCTTATCTCTGAATCCAAGGAGCTGATCCGAAGGCTTAGAGGGCGTGTCCGGAGGTAGTTCGGAGGGTCCCGAGGCCTCGATTATCTGATAGTATCTGAAATGCGCGTGGAGGGCAACGAGGGTGTCAGGGCGTGTCAGGGAAGGCCGAAAGCGCCGTCCAACTTGTCTTCGAACGGGTCGATAGTCTTGCCGAAGAGTTTCTGCTTCCCCTTCTCCTCTTTACCTTGCTCCTTGCACAGGTCGCACCCCGGATAGGTTCTCTTGTTCTGAATGTGGTACCAGTGGGCGGCTTTCATCTGCTCTTGCGCCATATCAGCGTCGTATGCCTGCCTGGCCTTGCTAGGTGCGTCTGGCTTCCTGATGGCGTTCTTGCCGAGCGGAACGAAGATTCTCCATTCCTTCAGGCCGAGCTTCACCGGCCAACTGATGCGTACCAACCAGATGCCATTGGCGTCTTCGGATAGCTCTACGTCGTCGGAAGCCTTAATTTCCCTGCGCGCGAATTCCATCATGATCAGATTAGCTACCTTCCGCACGAACTGTTCTACATTGCCGTCGTCGATGCCCTCTATGTCCTTTTCGCTCAGGTTCTTTATGCGGACGTCTCGGCCGATGGTCGTATTGCCAAAGGGAATCTCGGTCTTCTGGAGCTCGTAGGCGTAGACCTTGAACCAATCCGCGGGTGGCCTTGCTTCTGGCATGCTGTATATTTTACTGCGGACTAAATTAGGATGACTCCGGAGGGCGGCTTCTTGAAGTGTACGATGGTGTCCCTGACTTCCGGGACCAGGTCTACGAAGTCCATGAATCCGGCGTCAAGTATGGCTTGCTTGACCAGTTCGAGGTCCTGGTAGAACCAGGGACACTGATCCGGAGGAAAGACTGCCCCTTTATCCACTTGGATGAGATTAGGATGCTTCTGCCAGTTGCCGAACATGCATACCAGATTGGCGCCTCTCTTCGTAACCCTAAACAGACTCTTCAAATATTCACGCACCGCATCCATTGTCAAATGACAGAAGCACCCGAAGCTCCACACGAAATCGACGCTGTTATCCGCCACACCTAGGCAGGAGAAATTCCTGTCCGGGAGCTCAATATACTCAACGTTCGGGAGTTGGGCAATCCAGTCAGATTTAGGTATTACATCCAGACAGATGACCTTCTTGAAGTTCGGACTTAAGCAGTTCTGAGTCCAGACACCACGACCGCATCCGACTTCCAAGGCGACGTGTTGCTTGTTGCAGAACGGCGTAACGGTCGTCTTTATGAAGTCGCTTACGGGCATCGTATACGGCCACTGCTCGACGTAGCCGATGCCCCAGGCCTTTATGAAGCAATCTTTTGGCGTGTCCATTAGAATGGCGTCAAGACAGAGGGTGCCGCGTCATATTTCTTCTTAAGCTCTATCCAGGTCGGCGACAGGAGCCACTCCGTAGACTCCTTAAATGGCAGGCCTGTGTAGAACTTATACTCGCCGCAGTATTTGCAGAAATTTTGAAGTTGGATGTCCTTCCTGGCCTTGAAATCTTGAAGGTTCTTAACGCCAAGGTCCAGGCCTAGCACCTTGTCGATCGTAGCCGCCGGCGGGCAGACGTAAAAGCCGTACTTGTTGACGCAAATCGGGCAGTCCCGAATGATGCCACACCCTTCTGAGAAATCGCGACCTGCGAGTTCCGGCACGTCCACGGGCGCTATATACATCGTCTTATGTGCCGGGATCGCCTTATACTTCTCGGAATCTATGACGTAATCGAATGCCGGGTCAGTCATGTCCAGTGGCCCGCAATTGCAGACTCTCCAGTTTCCAGTAGCGAAGATGGCTTGCTGGAGAGCCGGGTCGACTCGGATGCCGTTGGATTGCATACAAATCTGAAAGCCTATCCTGCTTTTGTATCCCTGGACTAGTTTGATGGCTTCTACGAGGCGCGGGTGTAGGGTCGGTTCGCCGCCAGTCAAGAATATCCGCTTGAGCTCCCATTTCTCCGTAACGAACTGGTTGAGGATCCTATCAAGCTGTTCCAAGGTCATGTTGCAGTCGTCGTACGTGAACTTGCTGACGCCGGCAAGACAGTTCCCACAGGCAAGGTTGCACCTGTAGGTGAGCATGACGCTGAGTTCCCACCACTTAACCGTATAGGATATCATGGATTTAGAATAATGTCAGGGCTGGAGGCGCAGTGTCGTACTTCTTCTTGAGCTCTACCCAAGTCGGCGACATAAGCCATTGTCTTGATTCGGAGAATGGTAACTTGGTGTAAAACTTGTATTCCCCACAATATTTACAAAATTGTTGAAGTTGTGCTTTTGCTTTATCGCCTTGTATAAACTCTTTGAGATCCTTGATGCCAGCGTCTAATCCTAGAATTCTATCAACCGTTTGGAGGCCCACGCATATATAATAGCCGTATTTATTCAACACGACTGGGCATTCGGTTAGTATGGGGCATCCAGCCGAAAAATCTTTATTGGCGAGCTCAGGGACGTCCATGGGCGCAACGTACATCGTTTTTAGCGCAGGTACGCCAGCACTTTTGTTAGAATTCACTATCAAATCAGTCTTGACCCTAAGGTGCGTCCCGTCCACGCCGCATGTACCCCAATTTCCAAGGTTCATGATGGCCTTCTGCATCGCCAGGTTGTTTACCCCGTTTGTTGCTATGAGGATTTGGTGCCCCAAAGCAGGCTGGTATTTTCTAAATAGGTTTAGGATCTCAAGAAACTGTGGGTGGAGAGTACACTCTCCGCCGCATAGCCATATCTTGTTCCATTTCCAACTATTGTCTTTTGTCTGCTGAAAAAGCTTCTCTATTTGTTCCAACGACATGTCGTCTGCGCCGCCACGTGTGAATCTGCCGCAGCCGGCTATACAATTTCCACATGAGAGATTACATCGATACGTAAGCATTATCATTAGATCCCGCCAGTTTATGGGGTATGTATCCATATCTAATCGTCTCCTGTCAGATCAACAATAGTTAAGTAATCCGGTGTCCATAGGATTACTGATCCAGAGATTACTTCCATACTGTTCGGCTTTAGGGAAAGCAAAGCCATCAACCATAGAAATCCACGCCGGGTCATAAAACAGGCCTTGCTTTTATGAGTTTGATGATCTTGGCAGGATTCCCCACAACGACAACAAATGGCGGCACATCCTTTGTGATCACTGAGCCAGCACCTACAACGGAATGCTTTCCGATACGGCAAGGTCCAACGATGATGCATCCACTAGCAATCCAAACGCCTTCCTCGATGATGATGTTTCTGTTCTTCTTTATGGCTAATTGTCTAGCCGCCCCAAACTGTTCGTAATCATGCGCGCCAGTCAACAACATGGTGTTATGAGCAATAGAAGCATAGGCATCAATTTGAACGTAGCCAGAAGAAACGTTTATGAGAACATCGGCTAAAGCTGCTGTTGGGTGTATTTTGACGTCCGCAGCAGAACCCCCCATAATCTTCCATATTCTAGGGATGCAAACCATAGGTACCCCTACAATTTCGTGAACTCGAACTTATGATCCTCTCCGCTCCCGGTGTGACCCAGGCACTTGAAATCGAAGTCTGGACAGAATTGCTTCAGGTCATCGGGCTTGCGGGCCAGCCAGACGTGGCGTTCATTTGGCGGCGCCTGGGTGACTGGCGTGATGGCGAAGATCTTGCCGCCCTTCGGGATTAACCTCGCCGCGTGTTTGAAGATCGTCACGATGTCGTTGGGCATTAAATGCTCTATGACGTCGAAGGCGACAATATGATTGATCTCGGTATCTTTCAGAAGACGAAGAAACTGGCTTGCGTCAGTGATAATGACGTCGATCTTGTCCAGTACCGCCTTTGCGTCTCGCATAAGTGATAGAAGGAAGTGGCCGGCTGCCAGGCTGTAATCTATGGCGAGGACCTTCTTGACGTTCGGATGCCGAGATAGGACGATCGAAATCTCACCGCGTCCGAATCCCAGATCTATGACGGTCTGGCCCGGAGCCTTATCAAGCTCCTTATCCACCCAGCCTTCATAGGACTTTAGGCGCTTGCTGAGCTGGCCAGGCGGAAGCTCCCAGCCCTCGCAGTTCGTCTTGTAGTACGCCTCGTCATAGAGGCTTCTGGGCACTGTCATAGGCGGACTGCCTTAACGAAGCCCACGCTCTCCGGAGGATTAATGACCTTGATGATCTTCCAGTCCTTGGAATTTTCTATGATGGGCCGGAGCAACCGCATCTTCTCCGTGTTCCAGTCATGGGCCATGAAGATGGACCCAGGATGTAAGAAGGGCTCGAACATGGTGAGTTCCGCTACGGATTCTTCCGCGTTCTCCGCTCCGTCCAGGAACACGATATCCACAGACTTGCCAGCTAGTACTGGAGGGAAGACCTGGAGGCTGTTACCCAGATAGAACTTGACAAGGGGGAGCAACTCCGGAAATTCCCGTTGATAATTCTTGACTGCCTGCCCGTGCATGGCCGCATCGGTTTCTGACGTATGGAGCTCGCCGGAACCGTTCTTCTGGAGACCCTTAGCCAGGAAGAAGGTGCTTCCGCCGCCCAGCCAAGTCCCGACTTCGAAGATGACCTTTGGTTTGGATTCCAGCACTGTCTCGTACAGGCAGGTCCGATCCGCGTTATAGAGCTGGCCGATCCAGCCCACGGCACCTGGAGTCGTGCACATGACGCCATTTGGACAGATCTCGATGGTCATCTGTTCCTCGTCATGAAGTAGACGACGTAGTTCGTGAGCTTCCCGCCGATTGACGTCGGCTCGAGCGTGAAGCCCTGTCGCCGGATGATCTCCGCAAGCTTAGCCGAGCTGAGGGTACTTGCGAAGGCCCCTGCGTGGGCAAGCCCATCTGTCGGTATCCAGCGCAGGTACTCGTCACCCGGAGTTAGGAACCAGGACACGACTGATAGGAATTTCGTGCGCTTGAGCAGGTTCTCGAAGGCTTCATAACACTTGTCGGCTGCCTGATGCTCTAGGACTCCTCGCGCGTAAGTTATTTCAAACTGCGGACTTTCGTTGGCGAAGAAATCTTCAGCTTTGAAGTCATACCCAGGGTGAGTCTTGATCGCGTAATCCACAAACTGTTTCGTAACGTCAAACCCGTGATACTCTATAATTCCATCGTCATGCTTCTCTTTGAAGAAGGCTTCGAAGTCCCGACACTGACCAAACCCGGCCTCCGCAAGGGACAAGGGGCTAAACCGCGGACTTTTATTGATCCACTGCTTTATCTTCTCGTAGGCAAGGGTCCTATCTGGTTCTTCGAACGAATAGGCCAGGAACCCCTTCCAATCCTGCTCGCTGATGGGCGCCTGCCAAGCTACCTTGAAGTCCTTGCTCATTTTATCCACCTATGGTCTTTAAGGCCTCAGCCCAGGAACCTCTGATGGTAATCTTTCTGAGCGCATTAAATTCTGCCATCTGTCGGCTTATGGTCTGACGATCCACGGTCTCAAATTTGCTCTTCAGATCCGCAAACGATGAGAACTGCTGGACGTGAGGGAGCTGATAATAGTCATAATACTTCATCCAGGTCCTGATGCCCTTGAGATTCGAGTAGTCGTTCGGGTCTGGCAAGTCCTGCCTGACGCCCTTGATGCGGGAGCCAGGTCCGAGCTTGAAGTATCCGTTCCACGTGAGCTCCGTCAGGACGCCATGTCTCAGGGCTAGATCGAGCAGGAAATCTGGGGTCGGCACGTACAGCGGCACGTTCATCGAATAGTGCTCAAAGAACGACATGAGGGAACAGTTGTAAGGGATGTGTATCATGCCCGGATGCTTCACGAGATCCGACCACTGATACTTTCCGTAGGCTGACCGGACTGGCACAGCCCCCGTTGCCGCAGCGCATTCTGCCACGGCCCCCGGGCCTCTGCAGTCCATAATGAGATTGCCTGCGCGTTCCGGCTTCCAGGTCACCCCGCAGTAATCGCACATGCTGGGGATGTACAGCGGCCTGATCCCCGTAAAATAGTGGAAGTATTCCTGGTCATAGACGCTGTTGGAGACGACCAGGAGCTTCCCGGCCGCGTGCATCCTCTGGTAGAAGGCATTCAGGCGCTGCCAGCCAGCCGGATTATCATGGTAGGGATACTCGTACCGGATCGGCATGTATACGATGATGGGCTTGTTGAAGCGCTCGTAGATCTGGGCAAGAGACGGTGGGTAGGTAACGATGAAGCCATCAAAGCTGGCGAGCTGGTCCTTGCAGGCATTATAGAACTGATCCGCAGACACGTTTCGCCAGGTCTGCGTGTTCACGGGGCCAAAGCCAGCCGCCGGCGTCCTACCCAGGACCCAGCTGTGGCCGGACATGTTGACGGAGACGACCTGGTGCCCCAGGGTTTTGAGCGTCCTGGAGAGGTCCTCGATGACCGCCACGTGCATGTCGATATTGAAGAACTTCATCACTTGAGTTTTTCAGCAAGGGGAAGTCCGCGCCGCCTATAGTATGTACCTCTGTCCACGTCTGCAAGAGCCTTTGTCCGTTCATCGAAGCCATCTGCAGGACGCTTATTGGCAGCCCAGTGGACGTGCTCGAACGTCGGCTGGTCCAGCCTTCTCAGGTTCTTCAAGAGGCCGAGCTCTGCCAGGACGTCGTAGAGCTCCGTGTCCGAGAACATGTGGTGGTAGGCAGGGTGGTAGATGACCCGGTTCAGCCTTAACAGGCAGTTATATGTCATGATGGGGAGGGTCACGCTCGGTTCCGTCTGGTAGCCGTCGTTGACCAGCAGGCAGCCGTCGAATCCATCAAAGTGCTTAGCCATCCAGGTGTTCCACGACTTGATCGGCCTGAAGTCGTCAGAAGCGAGGATGACGATGTCCTCCGGCTTAGCCTGGAAGGATTTTGCTAGGATGGAAGTCGGATACGTCGCACCCGATCGCGTGTTCCCGACGACTAGGACCTCGACGTTCGGCACGCCGACCAGCATGGAGAGAACTTCTGCCTTCTGCACGTCGACGTTTACGGCTATCTTGACGACGACGTTTTGGGGCTGGTCTGCCAGGTTTAGCCAGGAGCCAGGCGCCCGTTTCAGTGCATTGGCGCACCAGTTTGGTCGGATCGTGGGCCAGAGGATGTACGCGTCCCTTGCCATTAGAATGCAGCCCCCGCGCATCGCAGGCCGCCCTGGGGGTTGCTGCGTGCCGTTACCAGGACCGCATTGAGCGTAGTGATCTGGTTCCCTTCCCGCCACCTGTTCGCGACTGCGATCTTGTCGAAGTACATCTGGTCGTGGCAATTGCAAGGGAGCCAGGTGGGAGTCACGAATTGACTGCGGACCATGACCTCAGGCGTCGCGAATGAGAAGTTCGTCTCTGCGCCCGTCTGCATCCCGCAGTGTGCCATCATGATGCCTGGATTCTGAAAGATTGCGTTGAACATCTCGAGGTACTTGGGGTGCATCACGTCGTCATCGTCGAAGAAGCAGGTCAGCTCACCTTTTATGTGCTGGACGCCGAAGTTTCGGGCATGACTGGCGCCGCGCTTCTCGTTGTAGACGAAGTACTTGATTCTGGGATAAGGCTTTACGGCCTCATGGTAGTCGCTACCAAAGTTGTCGACCAGGATGAGTTCCCAGTCCGCAAACGTCTGATTATGGATGTGGCATATGGTGTCGCCTATGATATGCTTGCGCTGGAACGTGGGCATTATGATGGAAAACCGGGGCATTTGAGTCTCTCGCTTATAGGGAGTTTCATTCTGGCCTGGAACGTCATGAGATCCCGGTCCATGAGAGCAATACCGACGGCGTCGTACTGATCCTGTGGCCGTAAACCATGCGAAGGGTGCCTGTGAATAAATTTGGGTCCGGAAATAATCTTGAGGAGGTGAAGGGCGATGAGGTTCTGGTAGAGCTCCGCATCCGAGTATTGCCAATGGTAAGCAGGGTGGTAGATTGCCTTGTTGAGCTTCTTGAGGCAGTTGTAGGACATGACGGGGAGTGCGATGATTCCGGGGTCTGATTCCAGGCGGAGAATGTCCGCAACCATGAGCCCGCCATCAAAAGACTGGAACACGCTGACCAGCCATTCGTCCCAACCCTCCGGTGGATAAAAGTCGTCGGAGATGAGCAGGACGATTGGGTTGTCTTGGCACTCCAGGGCCTGCGTGATGCAGAAGGCGGCGTGTACGGGACCAGGTTTGTTCGTTCCGACGATGATCACGTCCTGGAAGTCATTGAGCTCTGCCCTCTGGATGGGCGTATTGACCGCGATATGCGTGGTAATGGGGTACTTCTTGCTGGAATTATGTATCCAGCACCGATACGTCTCCCGCATCATCTGGGGGCGGATCGTGGGCCAGACAAAGATGAATCGCGCGTCGGCCATTCTTTAGTTACTATAAGGGATTCTCTATTTTATTTTCGCGTGTGCAATACGGAGCCTTATTTCGAGATACTTTTCCCTCCTGGCCGGAGGTGGTACGTCTCCATCCCACAAGACTGAAGTGGGAAAGGCTACATCAGGATAGACTAAGTCTGGATGCGTAGGCTACGGATACGATCCGGCTGACTACTTCCTGGTAGGATCTGGCGCGGTACTGGCCGGCTTCGGGGTATCTGATTCGGCTCGGATAGGCGCCTGTTCTATCAGCAGAACGACGGCATTTGGGACAACCGAATTCTCTGACATTCGTACCAGGCTATAAGTCTCGGGCGTCTCACCAGGCCGCATCCCACGCGTCAGATAGGAGAACTCGTGATAGAACCCGGTTTTCGGCGCGTAGTCGTACTGGACCAGCTTCTGGCCCGGCGGCAGTCGGACGGTCGCTGACGGCGGGACGACTAGCTTCTGATCAGTCTGGACCGAGGCAGAATCCTGTGGGGTCTGCTGGATAGAATATACGCCACAAGCTCGACAGGGCTTCGGCTGGAAGTGTCTTTGGTGCATGTCCGTAAGATAGATGAGACCGGCCGAAATCAGCACAGCGGTAATGACAAGCGCGATGGGCTTCAGAATTTCTCGCATTTACGCGCCTCCTTCAATTACCTGATGCAGGACCTTCCCGTGATGCGTACAGCAGATCTCTCGGATCGTCAATCCCGTCATCTTGAACGATAGCGAGGCCTCGCACAGCGTGCAGATGCGAAGGGCCTCAAGGCCGAGAATTCGCGTATTCCACCAGCCTTCGGCACCGCAGCAGTGGCAGGGGTGCGTGGGTGCTAGCTTACGCGTCTTCTTCCTCCGCCAGACCATGATTACCATGATGATGAAGACGATTGCGAAGAGCCCGCCGATCCCCAGCAGGAACTTCATCATGTCGCAATTTCCTTTGCCCACTTGACGCAAGCGGGCTTGTCCCAGAAGGCAGCCTTCTGAGCTTTGAGGTCCATGCCTTCCAGCTTGAGAACTTCGCTGGTCCGGTCGCCGGGACGCATTTGGCAAAGCAGTCCTGTGCAGCTGTGCGCGTGATCTTGATGTATGCGAAACCTTCCAGGTCCAAATGGGCTGCAATGATCTGGAGCTGGTCCTCCAGCTTCATGCGGACCAGCTCAGGATCGATGTGTCCGTCCCGATCGGTTTTTGGCATGTTATGGTTCCAGTTTGCGGACGGTGCCCCCGAGCGGTTGCTTTGGTTTCGGTTCCCGGCTGCCAATTGCTTCCTTGGTAAGCATAAAAATGCCCCAGCCATCCAGAAGACCAAAGACAATAATAATGGCTATTCCTATGATCTCGACGACTGCAGGGCTCATGTTTGCTTGTTTATGTGCAGCGCGTTTTCTTCAAGGCCCTTAGAGACACTCCGGGCCGGGTGTCTGCTACTGGCCGGTGCGGCGGGACCGGCGGTACCTGTTCCGGCGATTCTGGCGATTTGTCGACTCTAACCCTGCAACGCCTACCGCACCGTGGGCATATCACGGTCACTTCCATGGCCAATCCCTCACTTGAATCTCCTCACGGTCAGGGCTACGACCGTCTCGTGTCCTGTCTCCTTCAGGTGCTTCTCGGCGGCATCGAAGGCGCAGGCTGGGATGTCCATGTTCCTTTCCAGTGAGGCTTCACCTGCCTCGTCGATTGTTCTCTTGCACGTGACCTCTTCAGCGGGAAAGACATTGAGCGCTCTTCCGCTGATCACGTCGACGACCAGGATTAGCGGCATTTCCCTTTTCACGACTTGCGGGTCGGCCATTTTTCACCCCCATGCAGATCCGCACGAGCAGACCCGCATTGTCTCCCATCAGCTTGTCCTTGTCGATCTTCTTGGCACAGTAGAATATTTCCCGCCCCATGTTTTCTGTGTTGTCCTGGTTGCGGCCGGCGCAGAACCCCTGGCGCGATCAGATCGTCCACGAGTACATCCGGCACCTCCCGGAGAAGAAGCGGCAGGACTGGATCTGGGACAAGATCATCTATGCCGTCGAGCCTCGCCTGAAAGCGAGACAGCGCGTCCTTCCGCTCCTGCGGATTCCTCCATCCCTTGAGCTTTCCTTCCGTACGCTCCCCCCTGAGTGCCCTGTCGATGATCGGCCTGACGGCCATGAGGTTCTTGGCGGGCACGCGGTCCAAGATCCAGTCGGCGATTCCCAACACGGCCCAGTTCTTGTCATGGGAGCCGCATAGTTCCGCGTTGCGGAAGATGCGCGCGAGAGCGAGACCCGCCTTGAACGTCTTCAGCGACCTGTTCTCAAGCGGACTAATAAAGTCGAGTGCCGTGTCGTTCGCCTGCATTCCGCATCCCCAGGACCCCATATTCAGCCTCCTATCTTCTCAACGGGCTCGATCTCGTCGAAGCCCACTGGCATCCAGTGACGATATCCGTTGAGCAAGACCTCTACGGGATACCGGAGACTCACGTCGACCTTCATGACCTCACCAATGCGAGGTTCCTTGCTCGCGCCCACGATGACCTTGACGGCCATCCCGACTTTGACGTCGATTTTCATTTCTACCCTTCCATTACTACGGCTTGTGGAAGATTACTACGGCTTGTGGAAGAAGAAGTTGCCACACCGGCAACACATCTCGAAGTCGGCCCTCACGCCGACGACGAAGGGGATCCCTTCCACTTTGAGGACTTGTCCCTTCTCCACCCGGACAATGTCGCAGGGCAGAGGCTTCTTGCATTTCTTGCAGGGCTGGCCCGCGCCGGTTGCCAGCGTGCGCTTCTCGATCTGCGCCAGGGGCGTCAGCACCGCGGCCTTGGCCTCGGCGGCTGACTTCACGCTCTGGTCCGCTGGGGGCGCCGCCCGCTCCGCGGGCGAGATGACGCCGAAGCCATGAGCCTCGGCGGCCGACTTCCGTTTTGCGTTCTGGTCGACGATGCGTGGCTGGGTGTCGCCCACAACGTTGATTCGCGGCTCGGCCGCACCTACGACCTTGACGGGACCGTCGGCTGCTTTGGGTCGCATCTCTCCTCCTGTTTGAGTATTCTGCCCACCTACAAGAGATTATACCAGACTGAAATACTTGGTGGGAAGAATTTAGACCTGTTGCTTTACTTGCGGCGTCGGGTGCGGAAGCTGAATAGGTGCCGGCTTCTCTTCCGGTTCAGGTTCTAGGTGCATCGGAGCTGGGTGTTCCTTCGCGTACTGCTTGGCGAGCTCGATGTCGGCTGCTTCCGCATCTGACGGCTTGGGCGCGTCTGCGTAAACCTCTTTGGCCGTATGCCCAAGCCGCCTGCTCATCCAGAGATCCCTGCCGCCAAGATGGTGCGTACCTAATTCCTTCTCGGCACCAGTGATCTTGACGAGCTTGTGCTTCCCCGCAGGGAGCGCTGCGGGCGAGCCTTCTGGCTGCCATTCTCCGGAGATGACGTGCCGCTTCTCGCCACCCAGGCCCAAGGTGGCCGGCGCGACGTAGGAAACCGTAGCGGAGCCGTCGTTGTGCCTGACCACGCCGACGGGATGCTTGCCTGCGCCTTTGATGACGCGGAAGGTCTTGGTGTCGTGGACTTCCATCAGATGGAGGGCCTTGAGCAGCATAAGATACTTTTGCGCGGCTAGCAGTTGAGCGCGTCCTCGACGGCCTCCTTCGCGCTGTCCAACTCCGGCAGCCGGTCAGACAGGAACTTGCGAGCCTGTTTGACGACCTTCTTGCCGACCTTGGGGTCGCGCAGGTCGTGCTCGTCGTGGCGCGGCGCGGCCTTGTGCCAGGCCCAGATCAGGCGGCCGATCGCAGCCCTCTGGGACATTTTGGGTGCGGGCTTAGCCAGGAAGCCGGGCACCGCGTCGAGCTCCATCAGGGCGTCATCCACCTTGTCCAGGGCGTCATCGACGCTACAACACGCGACATCGCGCCTGCTCGGTAGAGTTCTTTGCCGGTTTCTCATGTCGGTATTCCTTTCACAAACGGGAGCGGACTCGCCGTCTGCATCGCCTGTTCAGCCACTCTGTTTGCCTGTTCTGCACTCTTGCATATGATGACGACGGTCGAATTCACGATAACGTGGAATTTGGCATATGAGAGGTTTTCAAAATTTGGCATCGAGACGATGGTGACATCCCGACGCGTCTCGAAGGCGGGCATATCCTTGTCCAGCGGGACCAGGGTACCGGCAATCCTGATGGCAGGAGGTCCACCCGGCTCTAACTCGATGGGTCTGCCTTCCAGGTTCCTGCCTCCCAGATCGCCAAAAGTCGGCATGCGGCCTCCCTAGAAAGCTGCCTTCAGCTTCTCGTAGTCCGCGTTCCGCGCCTTGTTGGCCATCATCTGGGCCAGCATCTTGCCCCAGTCCTCTGCCTGCTTCAGGGCCTCCGCCATGTTGCACTTCCGCTCCTTCAGGACGAAGGGCGCAAAGCACTTGGCATCCCAAAGCCACGGCCACTGCTTGAAATACGAAATGAAGGCGAGCCACTTGTCGTCGCACCAGCTGGGCGTCCAGCAGGACGACCGGCAGATGAAGACGATGTCATAGGCGTCCTTGGGCGGGAGCTCCGTGGAAAGCTCGAATCTGCACGATTTCGGCACCTTCGGCCTGGGATCATCCTCCGGGTTCTCTTCCCGCCAGGGAGGATAGATCACGCGATATGACTGGATCAGGCCTTCATCCATCCCGAGCCTTGCCCAGTTCCCGCAGTCGAGCTGCTTGGACCGCCCATATCCGAAGTCGTGATGGGCATCGAAATTGACGACGTCGGCTTGGGTGGCCTTGTTCGCCTTGAGCCACTCATAGAGGCCCTTGTGGCTGTCAACGATGGCCAGGAACATCGGATGGCCATCCAGCGTCCGCTTCCAGAAGCCGTTCAACCGCTCCTCGGGGAGGACGTGGTCGATGGCCCGCTTCTTGTTGGTCATCCCTACGCTACCAGCACGGGTAGCCCAGAGCATGTCGTAGAAGAAGGCTTTGTCTTCCGAGTGCCCCCAGTCGTACTCGTCAGTCGACGGAAACGTCCAGTCCCAGTCGACAGAAAGGACGCGAAGGTGGGAAAGTTTCATGATTCACCAAAGATAGCTTATGAGTGGAAACGCTCCATGGCCGCAGGCGAAGTCAGCGGCCTTCTTTGTCCAGGCGCAAGTCTGCCGGTCAGCACAGGATCCCCTGCCTCAAACGGCAGAAGATGACGTAGCTCGTATTGCGTCGGTGATGGACAAGGCGCCTGCACAGCAGAAGAAGACGGCAGACGTCCGCTTGAATCCCGTCGCCAAGGAGAGGTTGCGGATGGCGGCCTTGTGCCCGAACGGGAAAGCGGCGACCCTGCTGGACCCGAATGCGACGGACGCGGCCACGGTCATCCAGCAGATGCTGGACAAGGGTTACAAGGTCATTGACCGGACCGGCCGCCCGAACGTCGCACCCCCGCCACCCAGGCTGCTTTAGCCGTCACGGATTACGGCCAGCTCTCCCATGTCTTCTTCCCCTTGGCGGTGAACTTGTAATCCCAGATCTTCCGCTCTATGATCTCCACCTGGATGCCGCGCCGGCCCAGTTCGTCCTCGATCAGCTGGGCTTGCAGGTAATCCTTCTGGCTGATGGCGTAATCCTTCTGGCTGATGGCCCTGCCCGTCTCTGCCGCGTCGATGGCGCGATGGTGCTCAACGAATTTGGCTTTGAGCCATTCGGTGGTCTGTTTGGTCAGCTTGACGGACCCATCCTTTTCCTGCTTCGGCAGCTTGATCTTCATCACTCCTCCAATCCCCAGCTTATGCGGCTTCGATGACGAAGGCTTGGTAATCAAGGCTGGCAGGGCCCGGTTCTTTCTGTGTAGCGCTGGCTTCGACGTTGCCGGTCTTCTTGTCCTGGACCAGCGTCCAGTCGCCATAGGACATGACCCACTTGAGCGACCAGTCCTCGGCTTGAGCCTCGATGCACTTGCCCCATTCAGCCTTGGGCGCATATTTCTCGATGAGCTCAATCGCCCAGGCGAGAGCTTCCTGACACGGAAGCTTGAAGATGTCCCGCTTCTCGCAGAGGTTGCCCTGGCTGAGCTTCGCGCGCAGGGTGAGCTGTTTCATTCGATGAGCACCTCTCCAATACTGGGCTTTGGGATGTCATGATAGTGGTAGATGATCTTATCATTCATCTCGTCTAGAAATCTCAGCTTAATCGCCTTTAGGAACGGGACCGAGAAGTATGGCGTGTCAGCCACGGACATAGCCAGCTTTCTGCCCCGGTAGCCAGACGTCGTCGTCTTGCCGACGAACTGCATGTCGTCCTGTCCGCATCCGTGTTCTGCGGTACAGCTGACGCACGTGATCTCCGCGACCTTGCCGTCCTCCATCTCATAGAGGGCGACCTCGCCGCAATCCGCCAGGCACATCTTCTTGGAGAACCAGGCGTAGCGTATCTCCGCAGGATCTACGTCCTGAACTACGCGTCTGTTGCCTGGGTCTCCGAAGGTCGGCATAGCAGCCTCCTATCCGAGTCGGATCTTTCCCTCATCGAAGTCCTGGTGGAGCTTGTTCAGCTCCGCCCAGGCCTCGTCCACCTCGCGGAAAATGTCGGGGATGGGGACTTCACGGTTCTGGGCACCGACTACGTCATAGATCGTGAGCTTCGCGATGGCGGTCGCCAGATTTGCACGGACGGAAGCCAGGGCGTTCCTGACTACGTGCCTTTGCTGTGTCATGGTCTTGGGTATCACGCTTTTCCTCCTCCCTCGTTAACCGGCCCGTCGCTCGTTGCACTCCAGCCACCCCAGCAGAAAGATCATGCATTCGCGCTTCGATGCGACCGGACATATCCCGGCGTTCGGGAACACGTCGCGACCATCTTTCATGATGCGGTATCCACCGCACTCCGCCTGGATCCTAAATCCCGCTCTGGTGGCCGTCGAGTCGAGCTCTTCCCTGCGGATTGTTTTCAGAGGAGCCTCGTGAGCTGGTTCCCGCTCCGGCCGACGATCTTCCCGCCGCGGTCCCGGGTCAGGTCCGTCTTCGCGTCGTACGTGCCCCTGACCGTGCCGCCCCGATCGATCAGCTGCTGGCGACCGTCGCTGCCCTGATGAATCCGACCGAGCCGGACGTTGCTGGAATCCTTGATGACCTGGTCTTCCATGACTGTCTCCTTGAGAGGTGCCGAACCCTAGTAAAACAGGAGGGAATAATTCCTGTCAATCACTTCACGGAGAGCCCCAGGACCTTCTCGACGGCCGTCTCGCGGACGAACTTGCTCCAGGAGAGCTTGGACTTCTGGCCGGGGTCAGGGCACTGATCATAGGCGGCCACGACGAATGCCACGCCATTCGATGGCCTGCTCTGGCAGGAATAAAGGCCCGGAAGCCCTTCGATCCGCCAGAAGGTGGAAAGCACCCCGTAGGTAGCCCCACTCATCTTGGCGTCCTGGTTCAGGAACAGATTCTTGCCGTTTGTGATGCGGGCAGCAAGCGGTAGCGACTTGGGGTCGATCTTCTCTTTCATGACTTGACCTCCGGATCGTCGAAGCTCTTCCAGATTCCGGAGTACCCGCAAGTACAGCAACCTGCCGTACTCGTCGGCCCGTAGTCTAGCTCACTGAACCCGCGGTCTCCGGAGTCGGACATCTTGACGACTGTTTTGACGCAGATGTTGAACGGTCCATAACTCCCACATTTGGGACACTTCTTGCCCTTGAGACAATTCGTATTGGGATTGCTCAATGTTTCCCCCTGAAATGCATCATGACGCGATCCTCGACGAACCGGACGACCTTGTCCAGCTTGTTCACGTACCGCCGAGCCACCTTGATCTGCTTCGCGACGGCCTTGTTCGGGTCCCTGTACGTGTAATCCTCCGTAAAGGCAGGGAGCCCTCCGCTGTCGCCGTGGGTATCACTCATGAGACAGAAGTATTTGCCGTCGAAGTATTTGCCGGAGTCTGTGGGGTAGAGGTTCAACGAGCCCATACGAAGCGCGTAGCACCATTCGCCGTGATTGTGCCATACGCTGATTCTCCAGGGTCCGCCGCGCATCCGCTTCTGGAGAGCCCGCGCCTTGGCGAAAGCTTCTGCCTTGCCTGGCTTCATTCGGTCTCCTCGTCCTTGATGCCGTAATGCTCGTTGAAGGCTTTGTGCGCCTCGTTATTCAGGCTCTCAAGATCTTCGTCGCTCACGCCAGGGATGCCGGTAAGATACGGCATGTCGTGCTCGCCCTCACAGTGGATAACCGACCCGTCCTCGAGCACGATCTTGGAGAGCTGAAACGTGGGATCGCCAAATTCCGTGGTCAGGTGACCCACGACGTCCTTGACCTTCTTACCGGTGAGCTTAACCAGGCTAATGCTCCCCGGTTCGTCGGATGCCTTGACGTCCTTGAAGTTCATTACTGACCTACTTCAGTTCGGGTCCGCCGATCGCCCGCCAGGCGGATTCGGGGGAACTCTGAAAGATCTCGTCGATGTCGTCCTGCTCCTGCTCTTCCCCCTCGTCCTCGGCCTCACCATCGACGTTCGCAGACGTCTCCCAGATCTTCTTGGCCTTCGACTTCGCCGGATTGGCCACATGACCCTCCAGGAGCCAGGCGTCGTACCCGTAGTCGCAACCGCCGATGTAGGTGCAGATGTACGCGGTCACCGGCTTGCCCTTGTGCGTGGCCCTGCAGATGGCCGTCCCGCCGTCGCCGGAAAGATCGCCCTCCCATTCGGGCTTGCTCATCGCTTGTCCTTTCTACCAAGCCGCCTTTGGATGAATTGCTGCACCTTCTTCTGGAAGCGCTTCTCGTCCCAGGGATGGTCCAGCTCCCACTTGAGCTTCTTAGCCGCCTCGATCTCTTCCAGGTTCTTCCGCCCCTTTGAGCCCTTCTTCAGGAGCGCTGACAAAGGCCCGAAGCCGAAAGCTGCTCGAATGGTCTTGATCGTCCGCTGACTTCTGGCGTGGCACTTGTGGCACATTAGCCCGCCACCACGGTCCGGTGCAGGCTTCCGCCTCTTGCAGATCAGGCACCGCTTGGGCATGTCTGGTTCCTTGATTACGGCTTCTCCAGCCCGTTCTCGGTTGCGGTCATTTGCTTCCCGTTGTCGATGCGCTCGACCGTGAACATCGCCTGTCCGTAGTACTTGTCCTTGAGGCGCTCGATGATCCGCACCTTGCGCATGGACTTGGTGAACCAGACGACGTCGCCGGGCTTGAATTTCTTCATGTCAGTCCTTGTAGGGGTCCTCTTCGTCCTCGCCTGCCATCGCTACGCCGATCGGCGAGAGCTTGTGCAGGATGCGGATCGAAGCCTCATGGTGAGCGAGGACCTCGGACAGCCGCTTGTAGCAGTGGGGCGACTCATCGGTCCCGGCCCCGCGGAGTTCCACGTTCTCCCTCTTCACCCACTCCGTCATCATCTCCTTGGAGATCTTCCCGCCCACGCGGGGCTGTCCCCACTTCTTGCGCTTGCCCGCAGCCTCGTTGCGGCCCATGACGCGGCCCGCGCCGTGGACGGTGGAGTAGAGGGCGACCTTGCTCTCGTCGGAGTCTACGCCTTCCACGATGACGGAGCCGTCCCCCATGCTGCCACCGATGAAGCTCCTCTGGCCAGGGAACGCAGGCGTCGCACCCTTGCGCACCACCCAAAGCGGTGCGCCGTCGTGCGTTTCTAGCCAGGCAAAGTTGTGATGGTTGTGGACCTCATCGATGATGTTGGCACCAAGGAGCGCAGCCACCTTGCCGCAGACCCAATCCCGGCCGGCGTAAGCGTAGCGGCCGGCGAGGTTCATGCAGGCAAGATAGTCCTTGCCAAGCGCGGACTCGGCATCGAAGGTGACGGGCTCGACGTTGACGCCGTCCTTCCCGCCGCCTGCCTTGATGAAGTAGGTGGCGATCTTGTGGCCCAGGCCCCGTGAGCCGAAGTGGACGCCGATCCAGACGCGCCCCGCCTCGTCCTCGAAGAGGTCCACGAAGTGATTCCCCGAGCCGATGGTACCGAGCTGCTCGCGGGCCAGCTCCTTGTGGGCGAGGGCGGCGTGTCTATTCCAAGCCGGATCGTCAAAGAGCGGATGGTCGACGTCTTCCTTGTTCTTCCGGCCGATGCCGAATGAGAGGCTGTGCCAGATGTCGTCCATGATCTTGGCGATGTTCTTCCGCACTTCCGCTACGGGAATGTCGGTGAGGACGGCCTTGTTCCCGCAGGCAATGTCGTACCCGACTCCGGACGGGCTGATGCGCCCGTGGTAGGCGACGACGCCGCCGATAGGCACGGCGTAGCCGAGATGATGGTCGGCCATGAGGGCCACGCGAGCAGCCGTGCACTTGCAGGTCCGCATCTGCTCCACCGCGTTGTCCTGCGGGACGCCCCAGACCGGAATGCCGTCGATCATCTGCATCTGGCTTCTCCTAGAGCTCTCTGTTCAGCGCGTCCTTCAGGTGGAATTCGGTCTCCAGCAGGGCGCGCTCATTGAAGCCTGTATATGCCGAGACACGCTGGACCTCGATCGGAGCCTTGGCGACCTCAGACAGAAGAAGGAGTCCGTCCGGGCTCATCTCCAGCACCTTGCAGAGGAGGATCGTCATCTTGGCGAACGGGGGATTGCATTTCCCGTTCTCGATGCCAGACAGGTATCCCTTGCACGTTCCAGATCGCTCAGCAAGTCGCTCGAGCGTCATGCCCCTATGCTTCCTGATCTCATGGAGCACCTGGCCGAACCGCTTTCTGGCGCTGTTTTTCATCACATTGCCTCCTTGCTCATGTCGTATTGTACCAGAAAGGGGGAATTAGGAGGGAAGAATTAAAGAGTCCTCGGCGACGGACGACGGCTCGCTTGAACGGTTCCTTGTAGCCTAGCCGCTTTTGGCTTGTCCACGGTGCAGGCGGTGTGATCATTCCCAGCGGCGTGCGGGTCGAGTAAAGCTCCGCCATGCGCGGATCTCGACACGCCCCTGCTAGGCCCAATCACATACCAGGATTTGCACCCGGCTGAACTCTCACTCTCTTTGAGGAGAGACCATCTACTGTTTTCACCTGCTTGTGTCCGATCCCATTACTCTGGCTGGGACTTGCCGCCCAGCGTGGTACGGGGGAAGTGTCCAGAGCTGGAGGCCACCGGGCGTCCTCCTAAGGGCAGACCCGCGCTGGATAACTCGTCATGCGATCCGCTGTTGATCAGACAACGAAACGCATCTGGTATGGACCGAGTTTCTCCACCACGCAACGGCAACGATGGGCCGTGCCAAGAGGAACCAATGCGCGTCCGCCACCGAGGCTATGTCCTCCTGATTATGTCTCCTCGAAACAGAAGTAATAGCGGGGCCTGTGCTGGAAGCTCACGAGTCCACTCTTCCCGTCGGCCTTGCGGACGACGCGAGCGAACGGGGCCAGGAATCCGAGCACGTTGAAGTCGCGGGTCAGCTCCTCCGTGTTCCACACCTGTCCGTACTGCGCTTCCAGCGTCTCCCTCTCGGTGGGATGGGAATTGATCTCGCCGACCAGATGACGGCGCAGAGCTTCCGTCTCGTCCACTTTCTCGGTCATGAAGCCTCCTACTTGGCTACGGAGTCGTATGGGACCCAGACCCAGGCCAGCACATAAGCGCCCTCACTGCTGCGAGAGACCCGGGCGGTCGGCAGGGGCGCGGATGCCTCATCGACCTCCAGTGCGCCCTCATCCTCGTGAAGCCGCTTGGCGGCTTTGACGATCGCTTCGTCCGTGATGTTCTTGCTATTCTCGGTCATTTAGCCCTCCTTATTCGTCGTGGGAGGCTTGCCCGCAGTCAGCCGCAGGACCAGGAGTTGGAAGCAGAGGTCCATGATCTTCAGGCAGATGATCGTGCCAGAAGCGATCAAGGCGATGTAGATGATCGTCGTGTTAACGTCCATCTTATTCCCCCTAAGAATTAGCACCCCTCTTACCTGTCTTTCGGTTCCAACCATGAGATACCCAGCGCGTCCAGAATCTGCTTTTCGCTGTCCCTGGCAATTATGTTGCCCGCGACATCCGTGAGGCCGTAGCGCGTGAGATGAAGCCCCATCGTCTTGGCCTTGACCCGGCACTTGATGTTGAACTCGGCGCTTCCCGTAAAGAAGAGCAGCCCCGCTCCGTAGGCCACCTTCGGGACGATCCGCAGGTCGACCTGGATGCCCTCCTTCACGATCGACGTAGCCTTCTCCCCGAGGTCCAGGTTCTTACCGAGCGTCCGACAGAACCGGGAATAAGCCACCTCGCCGTCGTCCCCGGCGATCAGGATGTCGATGTCCTTCGGGTCCTTACCGCGTCGAAGCGACCCGGCCACCTCGACACGCGCGTCGGGGAACCGCTCGCGCAGGGCCTCCACGATGGCGGTCGCCACGGACATTGCCTCGACGTGCGGGAACCTCTTCTTGAGCTGAGTCTTCCCGCGCAGCTCCTCGAGCAGCGTCGTGGTCCCGGTCGCCCGCAGCTCGCCGATCGCCTTGGCGATCCCATCCCCAATGCCGGAGACCTGGAGCAGCATGTTGCCGTCGTACTGCTCAAAGCTGTCGAGCTCCTCGATCGCCTTGGCCGCGTTCTTGTAGGCCACGGCCTTGTACTGGTTCTCCCCTGCGATCTTCAGCCGCTCCGCCGTCTCCACCAGCGCGGTTATGATCCCGGACCGCGGGAGCACGCTCTCGACGGTCGCCCCGGACGGAGGAACGTAAGGCTGGATGACCCAGCGGCTGCCGGACGCGATGCTGGCCCGCTTGAGCGTCCACTGACCAGCAACCTTCCCCGAATCGACGCGGAAGCGGACCAGATCCGGCGTCCGCTCCTCGATCTCTAGCTCGCCCTTCTCCCAGATCTCCACGGTCCCCGCCCCATAACCCGCGGCGATCTCTCCCTCGAATCCCATCCAGGAGACGGGATGGTTTTCGGTCTGGATGGCCAGGCGGGATTTCTTGCTCTTGGCAGAGAAGCCCTTGGGGATCGCCCAAGACGGAGCCACCTCGCCCTCGACGAAGCGGAAGTCGTAGTGCAACCCGGCTTTCTTGGCCAGGTGCTTCTGAATCACAAATGGGGTCATGCCTCCTCCCCGTCGACCCTGATCTTGAGCGAGACCGGAGCGTCTTCAGATGCCAGGAAGGCCTGATAGTTCTGAAGCGTGGCCATCGGCTCGAGCTCCTCCCGCAGCGAATCCCGGATCTCCTCGTACTTCTGCTTCTTGGCGATGGCGTTCTGGATCCGGGGCAGGAACGTCTCCTCGTAGAACTTCTGTCCCAGCCGCCTGATGATCTCCCGGTCGTACATCGCGTCTGTCTGCGGGATGCCGGAGAGCTCCTTCCAGGCGAAGAGGCCCGGGATCATCTCACCCTTTGGCGCGGCCTTCTTGCACGCGCAGTGCTTGGCCGCCTCGACGGCAGGGGAGGGCTTGTTCTCCAGGGCTCCCCCTCCCACCTTCAAACGCCTACCGCCGGCGACGTGCTTGGCCAGCCAGAGGGCGTCGCCCTTGGCGCGCGAGACGGGCATCCCCTTGCTGACGTTCTTGACGAAGTTGTACACCGCGAAGACGTCAAATCGGCGAAGCATGGGAACCTCCTAGATTTCGGCGTCCCGCTCGTCCTTCTTGGTGAAGAGCTTCCGCTTCTTGCGGGGAAGCTCCGCAGCGGGAAGGTTTTCCTCCTGCGGGAAATCCTTGGTATTGATCGCACCGGACGCATCCAGGGGATGCAAGCTCGAAGTGGCCTCGTGGGAGCACGAAGCCTCCGGCTTCTTGTCCAGATCGCCGGGCGTCTTGGCTCCGGGCCGGTCGACCAGCTTCTTGTGCTGGGCGTTCCACAGCATGCTGCCTGCAGCAGGGTGGGCCTTCATGGTCTTGATCTGCTCTTCTGCCCACTCGGTGGCGGAGACCGCACAGTTGTCTCTGTCCAGCAACGGGTAGAAGGTCCCGGCGTAAAGGTTGCCTTCCCAGTAGAGGGCCCATTTCTGTCCCTCGTACTGGACCAGCAGGCTGCCATCCTTGGAATGGCAGGCCGTCAGCTGAGGTTGCGTCCAGCTGGGCCAGTTGGCGTGCTCGACCGCGGGCCACGCAGTGATTTCAGGCATATGACCTCCTTGGGTGCTTTGTCGGCCTCACGCCAAAATCCGCACCGCTTGCAGGCATAGTATCCATCGGCGTTGATCTTGAGCTTCCGGCCGCAGTTGAAACAGCTTGCCTGCTTCTGCTCGGTCATAGGCTCATCTTCTTGACCCAGGCCTCAGCAGCCCGCCGGTTGGGGAACGACGCGTGCAATTCCCCGTCGGCCATGACGACGGCGGGCATCTCCGAACGGCCGCTGACTCGGATGGTGAACTTCGGGTGCCGGTACTTCGGGTGCGAGTACAGGACCTTGTGCGTCTTGGTATCGATGATCCTGACGATGCACTCGTCCATGATGGCTTGACCGCCTGTCGACTTGGAATTGTGGATCATCAGCGGAACCTTGACCGGCCCCATGCTCCGTCCGACGGTCCCTTCGACATCATGCTCCTCCAGCCAGTCAAGCCCGGCCTTCTTGCCCCTGGTGTGGCCGTACCGGACACGGATGCGACGAGCGTGCGGCCAGACTCTGCAGTTTTCAAGGATCCTCACGACTTCGGGCGGCGTCCGGGGATCGTAGCTGGTTTCGATGGGTTTCATTTCAGGTTCCTGACTTTCCTCTTGGAAATGGCCATCTGGGCCACTAGCCTGCGACGTGCCTTGATATACCACCGATCAAGCGCCTTGAGCTTTTTCGCGTAGGTTGCCTGGAGCTCGCACTCAGCCCTGTTGAAGTGGCGCTCGATCGACCGCAACATCTCGGCCTTCGTGTTGTCCTTGGTCTTATCGAGCCTGTGCAGTTCCCAGCCGACCTTGTGGCACGGACACATGCAAGCCCACTCTTCGTGAGACGCCCAGAGCTTGAAGATCTGGTGTCCGCACTCTAGGCATCTCTTTTGCCAGGCCTTCTTCATTTGGCCTCCTGAACCGCGACGCAGGCGACATAGACGACGTCGCGGTCCCGTTTCTTGAGACTGGTGATGACCTCTTTGCAGGCCTGCGGGAACGCGCCGTCGCGATCTGCCTCCACGACCACCGCGCCCTTCTCGAGGACCGAGTCGTCGTCCTCGAGGCGGACCTCGTAGAGCACCTTGAACTTGCCCATGGTCTTCCTCCCCAGCTTGCACATGCGCTTGTACCAGTGCCACTCTTTCTCCAGCTGGATCAGTACGACGCCTAGCACGACGCCCAGAAGGATGTCGAGTAAGTGTTCCATGGTGTCGGTGTCTCCTAGAAGTAATCGTCGAGTGTTGGAACGACCGAGAATCCCTTCTTCCGCAGCGCTGAGCAGACCCTCCCATACATGACGCAGGTCGCCTCGTCGTCGGTGTTGAGGCCTCCCCGCGAGTCCTGTCCGTCCTTGACTTCGACGTTCTCGACATCCGTGTCGGCCGGGTCCTTGACCGGATCACGATCGGCAGTCCGGAACCCGCAGACCCACAGATGGTTGTCCCGCTTGGCCCCCTTCGCGGTCAATATCAGGTTCTCCGTGTCGACGTCCCCTCCCGGTTCCGAGACTTCGACCTTGGCGGCTAGAGGCTTTAGCAATTCGACGACGTCTTTCGTCTTCCAGTGCGTCACGTTCGCTCTCCTAGAAGTCCTCGATGCTGAGAATCCTGCTGCCCATGCTGCCAATGGCGTTGGGCGACTTGGCCAGCTTGTCTTCCGCGATCTTCCTGATGATGGTCTGGCGCATCTCAGAGGAGAGCTTCACCAGTTTCACGGCAGCGGCGATTCCCACGTCGACGACGGTGAATTCCTCCACCCATGCGTCGCGAAGCGTCTCCCACTTCTTGTAGGCTTCCTTGTACTTGGCGCGACGCACCACCTTCGTGCCCTGGCTGACTCCCTGGAGGCTGATTATGTCCAGCGCAAAGTCCATCTCCCTGGGTCGGTCGCCAGCGAAGGTGCACGCCAGTTGGACGACAGCGCTTTGCGCGGAAATCCTGCTGTCGTAGGGCCGCGCCTGCTCTATGTCGACGGGCCAGTTCAGCGGCGGCTTTCCTCTGATCTGGCCATAGAATGTGTTGGTGGATGCGTGTCGGATGAAAAAGGCCATAGGCACCTCCTGACTGATCAGCTTCCGGGCTGATCAGCCCGGAAGCTAGTTCCATCCCAGGACGCGCTGGAAGACGACCTTGACGTGGTCGTGCTTGAGCTCGTCACCGAACGCCTGGAGCTCCGCCATGGTGACGCTCTTCTGTCCGGGCTCGTGGTTCAGGGGAGGCAGCCAGCCGTCCTCGACGGGAAGCGAACGCTGGCTGTCGGCGATGAGGGCGTCGAACTTCCCCGGTTCCACTTCCTTGTGAAAGATGATGACCTGCGTCGGCGCAGCGGACGGCGTGTTCGACATGGGTTTCCCTCCGACACCCTGCCGCCTGCTTTATGGGCAGGCGGCAGGGAAGGATCGGGCCTAGTTGTTGAGGACGGAGCTCCCGTCACCCGACAGGACGTCCTTGTTCTTGAGCTTCGTCTTGGCCTTCTCGACGACCTGGCCAGTCCGGGCGATGAAGAAGTCCTTGAACTCCTTGCACTGCTCCTGGCTGCCCTCGAGATCGAACTCCCGGCAGAGCATCGAGCCCACCCACGTCTGGAGGTCGGTCCGCGCCTTGGGGTCCTTGATCTGGTGCGTCGCGATCTCGGTCGCGAAGTTGATCAGGTCATTGACCGTGGTCTGGACCGGGAGGGTGGACGCCCTGCGGTCGCTGAGCCCTTCCACCTGGGAAAGGCCGTACACCTTCACGAGGTCGCCGACGATCCCGCCGAACCGTGCGTGGATGCGCATGTTCGAGTCGCGCTGGTCCTTCGACTCCGGCACCTTCGCTTCCGGATTCGTCGAGGAGGTCGCGAACGGACAGGACCGGTTGAGCACCTGATAGAGAGAGCGAGCCTCACGGATGGAGGCCCACGACTTGGCCGCGTTGTTGATCCGCTCGGCCACGGCGGCGAAGCCCTCGTCGTTGGAGTAGGTCTGGATCATGCGGACCAGCGCGTCCGACACGTCCCCCTTGTTGTCCTTCCCCAGAGGGATCTCCGTGCGGAAGGCGGACGAGAGGACGGTCGCACCGTTGGAGCACACCAGGCGCATCAGCTCCAGGTAGATCGAGGGATTGCCGTAGCCGTCGATCGGCGTCTTGAGGCAGAACCGGGGCTCGTACTTCTCGCCGGCGATCTCCAGGTCTCCCGCGCTGGAGAGCTTGTGCTTGCTGGTGACCTCGCCGTCGGAGTACTCCGCCTCGATCGCCTCGTGCTCGCCCAGGATGTTCATCAGCCCGTAGTAGTCCACGTAGGGCTTGTTCGGGCCGGTGAGACCCAGGAAGCGGACGTCAGGCCCCTTCACTTCGGTGAGGATGCGGACGCCATCCCCGCCCGAAGCGATCAGGCCGCTGCGCTTCTCGGCAATCCGGTCGAAGACCTCCTTGTGGTCGAACAGGTTGAAGATGTTCGGGCTGATCCCGAACCGGGCGCAGAGAGACGACCAGAACCGCTGGCTGGTCCCGTACGACTTGCCGTCCACCGTGATGGTCGAACCCTCCAGGATGCGGCGGCTCCCGAGCTGGAGCTGGGAGAGTGAGGCCACGCGGGGAGGAGCGACCACCGCCATGTCGCCGACGTTGGTCGCGACGGTCTCGAACTTCACACCGGGAGCGGCGTTGAGAGGTGCCTTCACGCTCATCTTGTGTCTCCTGACCTGCGTGGACGGCGCTGGCAGGTTGCCCTGCTTTTGCGCCCCACGTGGTCGGGCCACGAAAAACGACACGCGCACAGATCTCTCTGATCGGCCCTCCTAACTTGAGAACGGATTGTACCAGGGGAGGGAATCCCCTGTCAAGAATTTAGGGTTTGTGGAGCCCCATCAGTGCGGCTCCTGGGATGATCAGCACCATGGCGGAGACCGCGCCACAAACGCTTGCAAGGAAGAACCGGGCAATCCCAAAGGCAATGCCCCACGCGTCCACGGGGGTCATCTTGACCGCCTCCACGAACTGCACGATCCCGCCGATCAGGCAGAGCCAGACGCCGACGTAGAAACCGAGGGCGATGCCCAAGACGACGAGCAGAAGCCCGAGCCAGACCTTCATAGATCCTCCTGTGGTGAAACCTTACGACGTGCTCCAAACGACCCAGGTGTCGGTCTTGGGCATGATCTTCTTGATCTCGGGCGGAAGCGCTGCGATCTTGGCCTTTGCTTCCATCTTCTGTGCCGCCGTGGGCTTCTTGGCGATCTTGGACAAAGGGAAGTTGGAGCACTCGTCGAAGGCGGCCAGCTCGACGCCACAGAACCCGGCGTCGGGGGCGACGTGCCCGGAATAGTGCGTGGTGAAGAAGCCTCCGTCTTCCTCACCGACTTCCACGCCGAGCGTCTTTTCGCAGACCTTCTCGATCTCTTTGGTGAGCGGAATTCCGTAGATGACGTGTCCTATGGCGTACATACCTTTCCCTTTACTGTGAGCTGAGCCACCCGCCCAGGGACTCTCCCCGGTTGCGGCGACGGCGAGAACTCAGAGACTTCTGGATCAGCTGGGGCAGCTTCACGGACGCGGAGTTGGCGATGATCCGAAGCGACGTCGCCTGGGCCAGCGCCACGTTCTCGTTGCCCACGACGCTACGCCACTGTCCTTCCTCTGATGATCCTTGCACCCAGACCCACTCAGCCAGCGCCTTCACCTTGTGGGGGAAGGCGAAGCGCGTCTGCTTGCACTGGACGATCTGGGCGTACTCCTTTGACGGGTGCTTGCGGAAGACGCGGCCTCCCATCTGAATGGAAGGACCGCGGCCAGACGGACGAACGAACACGGTCTTGAGAGACGGACTGTCGAAGCCTTCCGTCAGGATGAACACGTTGATGAGCACCGGGATCTCGCCCTTCTCGAACCTCTCGAGCTGCGCGTCCCGGTCCGTATCGGCGGTGACCACTTCGGAGGCGACGCCCTTCTCCCACAGGAGGTTCTTCATCTGGTAGCACTCGTCCACCGAGAGGAAGAACACGAGCGTCTTGCCCCACTTCTCCTTCTCGC
>Ga0315291_10000640_pt1 | contig 46479 bp, 44 predicted proteins | sample YL17G12_20_MG_FD_203070 | JGI IMG/M metagenome (GOLD analysis project Ga0315291, IMG submission 203070) | Sediment microbial communities from Yellowstone Lake, YNP, Wyoming, USA - YL17G12_20 | ecosystem: Environmental > Aquatic > Freshwater > Lake > Sediment | place: USA: Wyoming | collected...
CGATATAATCCACCCCCTTCTGCATATATTTTCTTATAGCAAATCCCCTTTGCGCTTTATCCCCAGATGCTCGTACGCCGGAGCGAGAGCGATTCTGCCCGCCGGAGAGCGCTGCAAAAATCCCAAAGTCATCAAATACGGCTCGTAAATTTCTTCGATCACGCCCCTTTCCTCGGAAAGCGCCGCCGAAAGCGTGTTGATGCCCACCGGCCCGCCGCCGAATTTTTGGATAATAACCTCAAGCAGGCGGCGATCCTGCGGCTCAAGGCCAAGAGAATCAATTTCAAGCATGTTGAGCGCCTCCCGCGCGACGGCTTCGTTTATTGACCGTTTCGCGACAACCTCGCTGTAATCCCGCGCTCGTTTCAAAAGCCGGTTGGCCACGCGCGGCGTCCCGCGCGAAGCGCGCGCGAGAATTTCAACGGCCTCGGGCTCAATGACGGCTCCCAAAATTTTTGCCGAGCGCCCCAGAATTTTTTTTATGTCGCCCAAATCATAATAGCCGAGCCGCATCGTCGCCCCGAAGCGCGAACGCAGGGGCTGCGAGAGCAGATTCTCGCGGGTCGTTGCGGCAATCAGGGTGAACGCGGGCAAATCCAAACTCAACGTCCGCGCGCTCGGCCCCTTGCCGACGACGAGATGAAGCTTACGGCTCTCCATCGCCGGATACAGAACCTCTTCAATCAAAGGATTGATGCGATGGGCTTCGTCAATAAAAAGGATCTCGCCTGGCTCCAAATTGGTTAAAATCGCCGCGAGGTCCCCGGTTTTCTCCAGCGCCGGCCCGGAGGTCGTTCTCACCTGCGAACCGAGTTCTTTGGAAACGAGATACGCGAGCGTAGTTTTCCCGAGTCCGGCGGGGCCGGAAAAAAGCATGTGGTCGGACGACTCTTTCCTTTTTTTGGCGGCGTCAATAATGACGCGCAAGCTCGCCTTGATCCTTCCCTGGCCGACGTACTCGTCCCACCGCGTGGGACGCAAGGCCTGATCAACGCTCAAATCATCTTTATTTTCCACGCGATTTTGGGTTTTCATCCCGTTAGAAGCAGATCGCGATCTGGCAATCTGCAATGTTCGTTAATTTAATAAAATGACTATTTATTGGTTAAGATATAACACAGCCCATTAAAGGCGATCGCGGCTTCTAACGGGATTCATGGCACACTTGACAGATTTACCGTTCTATGCTAACATATACATGAGGCTAATTAAATCCCGAGTTGGGGTCCCGGGGAGTCGGGCCCTTCTTGGGAAGCAGCAGCTGCTTCAAATCTGGGGGCGGGAATTGTTTCCAGACTCCTAGGATGGTAAAGTTTCGGCTCGACCACTCCTCGAAATAATTCTAACCTCTTTTATTTTAATAAAAGGGACTCTATCAACTCCGATGCAAGTCGGCGTTTGCCCCCAGATTTGAGGCAGTTCCGCGCTCCGGCGCGCTTTCAATTATCAAAACAACGATCAGCTTGTTCCCTTGAGCCATTCTATCTCGCCGGTCGCCGATTCAACCTCTTTAAAGGTTGTCTCCCCCGACAGCGTTTTTAATACTCCGTCTTCTTGCATGGTAACCATTCCCCTTTTTTCTGACAAGGCCTTTAGGGCCAGTTCGGAGGCGTCTTTCAAGATTATCTCTTCAAGGTCCAGTCCTCCCTCCAAGAATTCATAAATTCCCACCCTGCCCTTATAGCCCAAATTGTTGCACTTTGCGCAGCCGACCGCTTCATAAATTTTGTAATTCGCAAATTTGGACTTATCGACTCTCTGCGGCAAGCCATCAAGGAATTTTTTGATTTTGGCCCTAAGTTCCGGCGGGGTGTCGGCCTGTTTTTTGCAGTCGGGACAAAGACGCCTTACCAATCTTTGGGCTATGACCAAGCTCAAAGCCGGCCCGATACTCACGGCCCTGACTCCCAGGTTGATGAGCCGCGGAACGGCGCCGATGGCGTCGTTCGTGTGAAGCGTTGACAAAACCAGATGCCCGGTCAAGGCCGCCTGAAGAGCAATATCCGCGGTTTCCAAATCTCTAATCTCCCCTACTAAAATAATATCGGGGTCTTGGCGCACGATCGCGCGCAAGCCGTTCGCGAAAGTGTACCCTGCTTCCTTGTTAACCTGCGTCTGCTCGACACCCTCAAGGCGATATTCAATAGGATCCTCTAATGTGATAATTTTGATTTCCGGGTCGTTTACTTCGCGCAGGAAGGCATAGAGGGTCGTCGTTTTGCCGGAGCCGGTCGGGCCGGTGTTTAAAATCAAGCCGTTTGGCCTGGAGATTTGCCTGTGGACGATAACCAAGTCGTCTTCGCGCAAACCCAGCTTGACGAGACCGATTGACGTCGCCTCCGGGTCAAGAATCCTCATCACAATCGTCTCGCCGAACTCCGCCGGTATCAAAGAAACGCGGATCTCAACTTCTTTTTTCCCGACGTTAATGGCGAAGCGTCCGTCTTGGGCGATGTCGCGTATGTTGAGTTTCAGGCCTGACAGCAATTTGATGCGCGTAACCAAAGATACGTGATTCGGGAGCGGCAAATCGTCAAAAACATCGTGAAGCAAGCCGTCAACGCGAAGCCGGATTTTGGCTTTTTTCTCTCCGGCCTCGATGTGAATGTCAGACGCCCTAATAGAAAGAGCGCCGGCCAAAACGATTTCCATAAGCGTCACTGGCGAGGCCTTTGCGAAATCTACTTTCTTTATCTCTTCTTGAACGGCGCTGAAATTCGTAAGGCGTTTGGACAATTCCTCAAGGCGACTCTCTTCTATTTTAACCTTGCCGGTGATTTCTTCCGCCTCCGGTTTTATGAATTTATACAAAGTCCAGGCTTGCGCGAGTCCCGAGAGGGACGCGACAAAAACTTTAACCTCGTATTTTTTGGCTTCCAGGTCCTTGACGGCTTTCTGGGCCGCCAGAAGCTGCGGATCGCTCACGGCAAGCGCCACCTTCCTGGCCTTTAACGCAATGGCGGCTATCTTGGCGCCTTTGGCGTCGGCCTCCGGAATGATCCTTAGGGCATCAATGGAAACCGGGGTCTTGGAAAGGTCGGCGTAAGGAAGACCCAGTTTTTTGGCAAGCTGTTCGGCGGCGCGCTCTTCGCCTTCGCGCCTTAATCTTGCGAGTTTGTCCTGAAGATCGCCGGCGGCCGTTTTTTGGGGATCGTCCATCCCGTTAGAGATAGGAAGCGCTTGCGCTTCCGTAAGGACACGGCAAGACCTTTAATTGACACCTAAACATGATTGAAAGAATTGATTTGGGTTTGATTGTTGAGTCATCTCTAACGGGATCCATTATCTTTGATTCTAATGCCAAAAACTCCGCTGTTCAAGGCCGCTTTACTTCCGGGAAGATCTTTGCTATAATGAACGCATGACCGATCAAGAACAAGAAGGGCGCCTCCTTGATCTCGCGCAGAAAGTATATGACAAAAAGGCCTCCGCCGAGGAAGAAACGGAGTTTTTAAGGCTTTTAAACGCCCTGATTGTGGACCTGAAACAGGATCTTGACAAATCAAAGGTTAAGTAATATACTTATAAAAGCATGAATTTAGAGCGAACAAAACCGGCGGAATCGCCGGAAGCGGCAAGGGAGGCCGAAATGAGAAAACTCCGAGACAATCTTGGGGGGCTTGAGGAAGCCGCCAGTGGGGCCGAACCGAAACGTCTTGGCCATGGCACGTTCCGCAAGGTGGCGTTAGTTGGCACGCTGTTGGCCGCTTTCTTCGCGGTAGGCACGGAAAGAGCCGAAGCCCAGAGTTGGCAACAACCCCTGAACCAAGGGGTGCACACGATGCAGCAGATATTGCAAATGAGAGAACGGGCAAAAATGACGGAGAGGCAGCAAGAGATGCAAAGAGAGCAAATGAAGGCGCGCACGGAGCAAATGCGCGCGCAGCAAGAAGCACAGAGGAAGATGACAGAGCAACAAATGGAGGCGCGAAAGGAAACAGCCAAAGAACAATCACAGTCGCGTCAGGGAGCGGCGGCGGAGCGAACGCAAGCGCAGCGCGAGCAGGCCCGCCAGCGATTCTGCGAGGCGCTTATCCGCGATCCGAAAATCACCAGCAATCCCCGGCTTGCAGGGGCGGTGGAAAGATGCACGGATTCCCTCCTCGGAGAAGAAAAACCGGCGCCGCAAGGGACCGGCGCCGAAGAGAGAAGGTAAATTCGGACGCGTTCAACTCCTACCTTGATGGCGGACGACCAAAATCGTCCGTCTTTCTGTTTTTGCCGAAAATTATATAATCTTATTGCGGTTCGCCGTTTTGTCTTTCTACTACATTCTACATACTAAATACCACATTCTGATTTTATGTCTGGGCACTCCCATTGGGCAGGAATTAAGCACAAAAAAGAGATCACCGACCAAAAGCGCGGGAAGGTCTTTTCCAAGCTTCTTTCGGCGATTTCCGTCGCCGCCAAACCGGAACCGAATCCGGATTTCAGTCCGCGCCTCCGCACGGCAGTCCAGAAAGCCAAAGACGCCGGCGTTCCTTCGGACAACATTGAACGCGCAATCAAGCGCGCGTCAGACTTCGGGCAAAACCTTGAAGAATTGACTTTCGAGGCCTACGGCCCGGGCGGCGCGGCAATTTTGATAGAAGCCGTAAGCGACAACCGCAACCGCACCGTGGCCGAGATTAAAAAAACCCTAAACGATTCCGGCGGCAAGTGGGCCGAAGCAGGTAGCGTCCGCTGGGCATTCGACAAAACCCGCGACGGCTGGACGGCTAAATTTCCCCAACAACTGAAAGACAAAGATAGGGCCGCGCTACAATCACTGATTGACGAGCTTGAAAACCAAAACGATGTGCAGAAGGTCTTTACCAACGCCACGGCATAATTTTAGTTTAGTTTGACCGCTACATTCTACTTTCTACGTCCTAACTTCTATGATAATTCTCGGCATCGATCCCGGCACCAAACGCATCGGTTACGGCTTAATAGAAAAGAACGAAAACGATCTCAGGTTTATTTGCGCTGGGCTTCTAAAAATTAAAAGCGCGCAAAGCTTGGAAGCCCTGCTGGAAACAAGGGAGCAAATTGCGGCGCTCATAAAAAAATTCCGGCCGCAAGTTTTGGCGATTGAAAAAATCTATTTTGCGAAAAACCAAAAAACCGGCATCCAGGTTGCCGAGGCGCGCGGAGTCGTCGTCGCGACGGCAATCGAAAAAGGACTCGCCGTGCAGGAGTTCGGGCCGAACGAGATTAAAGCGGGAATAACGGGCTACGGCCTGGCCGACAAGAAATCCGTGCTCAAAATGGTCAAATTACTGCTCGGAAGGCCGGACATTGACGTAATAGACGACGCAAGCGATGCTCTCGCGGTCGCCATTTTATCCACAAGGAAGAGATATTGACCACTCGCACTCGGAGGATAAAATAGAGGATAAATCTCAATGGGGAGGGATCGTTTGTCGTGTCCCGCCCCGACTGTCGCATGGCGACAAATCCCCGAAAAGCGAGGGGGATTGACCCCGTTAGAGGCCGCGAGGGCTCGCAGCGCGCCTCTGCCTCTAACGGGGTTGACAGGGTAAGCGGTTTTAATATACTTTTTCTGAAACTAAACGAAGCGACCACCATTGATCTGGTCATATTCTATATTATTGACACAATTATTCGCACGTGCGCCGTGCCTTCCGAAGTCTCGTACGGCGGGTAGGCGCTCATAGTGCGCTACCCGCATACAACAAAAAGGTCGGGAAATCTTTCCAATTATGGTTGAGGAACTAAAAACAATAAACTCGGCTTTCCGGGGACTCAGCGACGAAGACGAAAGCGCGGAGGACGGTGCCGGAGATGAACCGAAAGACGACGAGGACCTGGATGACAGCTCGTCGTTCGAAGAGGAAGAAGAGGAGCAGGGAGGGGGAATTACCGAATAAAACGGCGATAATTTCTATTTGAAAACGGCCTGCCTTGTTGCCACGAAGGCCGTTTTTAATTGATAATGAACATAAACCAACCGGATATGACGCCTCATCGCGGCAAAAGCGGGAAAAGAAATAAGGCGGCCCTGGGGTCGGTTTTGAGGGTGGCCGCCTTCGCTTTGCTTTATCTTGCGCTCGTTTCGGGCGTTTTGCTGGCGATTTTTGTTTTTTATTTGTCAAAAGATTTGCCGACAATCGAGCAGATTTCCAACCGCCAGGTAAACCAATCAACAAAAATTTACGACCGGACTGGCTCGGTTCTTTTATATGAAATAAGCAACGGCCAGGAGAGAACGGTTGTTACTTTCGAAGAAATACCGCAGCCGCTCAAAGATGCGACCATATCCATCGAAGACGAAAGATTCTATTCCGAGCCGGCGTTCGACTGGCGCGCAATAATAAGAGTGCTCATTGTGAACGCGCTGCACGGTAAGATCCTCCAGGGCGGATCAACCATAACCCAGCAACTGGCCAGAAACGCTTTTCTGTCTCCGGAACAGACGATAACGCGGAAGATCAAAGAATTAATTCTGGCGATAAAACTGGACCGGCGCTATTCCAAAGACCAAATCCTGACGCTCTATCTGAATGAAATACCGTACGGCTCCACCGTTTACGGCGTGGAGGCCGCGAGCGAGGCCTTCTTCAGAAAACCGGTGAAAGACCTGAACCTGGCTCAAAGCGCGATTCTTGCAGCCATCCCAAAAGCCCCCACATATTACTCGCCTTGGGGCAATCACACGAAGGAACTTTTTGGCCGGCAAAAATTGATCCTGGAGAAAATGTTCAAACTCGGGAAAATATCCAAAACAAACCTGGACGAAGCTGAAAATTTTAAGATTGTCTTTGCGCCGCAGGGCCACGGGATCAAGGCGCCGCATTTCATAATGGCGGTCCAGGATTACCTGGTCCAAAAATATGGAGAAGATATGGTGCGCGAGGGCGGCCTAAGAGTCATCACAACGCTTGACTGGAATCTGGAGCAGGCGGCCGAAAAAGCCGTTTCCGATGGCGCAGCCAACAACGAGAAGCTTTACGGCGGCAAAAACGCCGCGCTGGTCGCCGAGAACCCGAAAACCGGCGAGATTTTGGCGCTCGTCGGGTCAAGAGATTATTTTGACGTCAAAAACGACGGGAATTTTGACGTGGCAACCCAGGGCCTGAGGCAACCAGGATCGGCGCTGAAACCCTTTGTTTACCTGACAGCTTTTCAAAAAGGATACGCGCCGGACACTGTGGTCTTCGATGTTCCCACCGAATTCGCCTCGCAAAATCCCGCCTGTCCGGCGATTCCCAACTTTAGTAACAAAAATCCGGAGTGCTTCCATCCGGAAAATTTTGACGGTCAATTCCGCGGACCGGTTTCCTTAAAACAAGCCCTTGCTCAATCGATCAACGTCCCGGCCGTCAGGGTTTTATATCTAACTGGCCTCAAAGATTCGGTAAAGAACGCTTATAATTTCGGTTTGACCACGCTCACCAGCCCCGATCTCTACGGACTCTCTTTGGTTTTGGGCGGCGGAGCGGTTAAATTAATTGATTTGGTCGGGGCTTATTCGGTCTTGGCGCAGGAGGGCAACAAACATGAGCAGACCATGATTCTGGAGGTGAAAGATTATCGGGGGAAAATTCTGGAGTCATATTCGGACAAAAGCGAAAAAATCGTCGAACCGCAGCCGGCGAGACTTATAAACAATATCCTTTCAGACAGCGAGGCGCGAAGCGGCCTTTTTCGAAACAGTCTTTATCTAACGACTTTTCCCGAACACGACGTAGCGCTGAAAACAGGAACATCTAACGACTACCGCGACGCCTGGACCGTTGGCTATACGCCGTCGCTTGTCGTCGGAGTTTGGGCCGGGAACAACAACAATTCTCCCATGCAAAAACACGGCTCAAGCATATTGGCCGCCGTCCCGATTTGGCACTCTTTTATGGCAGAAGCAATCAAAAACTCGCCCTTAGAGACGTTCACTCGCCCGGATCCGGTTGTGCCGCAGAAACCGATTTTGGCCGGAGATTATCTTTGGGGCAAACAGATACATTCGATCCTTTATTATGTGGATCGCGCGAATCCGGACGGACCTCGGCCGCAGTATCCCCAAAATGATTCACAATTTGAAAACTGGGAAGCGGGCGTTCTCTCTTGGGCAGAAAAAAACTTGCCTGAATTTAAGGACTACAATCAACCGATTGTCGTAACTTCAACGACGGCGGTCGCGCCAACGCCGCCTATCCCCAAAATAGACATCGAAATAACAGAGCCGAACCCCGGGGCGTTTATTAAAGACAAGGTTGATATTGCGGCCCAAATTAAAACCACCGACACTGTGTCAAAAATAGCAATCTACTGGAACGGACGATCAATCCAAGAATTTGCCGTCGGCTCCGGAAATTATTATGATTTTCGCTGGAGTTTTGCGCCGCCGGCCACGGCGCCGCAGAATCTTCTGGAGATAGAAGTTTTTGACAGAAACAACCTATCTAACAAAACAGGGGTGATAGTTTATTCTCAATAATTTAATCCCATTGGAGACAAAAAGAAGCGTTTCAGTAAACCGTTGGCACGATAATCGCAGCGTGAAACACGGCGTTGGTCTCTAACGAGGCTAAGGGCCGACAATTGGTTTTAGGATGTAAAAATAAGAACTGTCGCTTGGGGATTTGATCTCCGCCGGCTCATTCTCTTTGTTGATTCCCAAAAAAACATCTTCTCCGTTTATGACCTTGAGCGCATCTGTCAAATACCTCCAGTTAAAGATTATTTCTTTTAGATTTCCTTGAATCTTGGCTGTTAGGATATAGTTATTGTCGCCGATGGCTTGGTCGGAAGAAGTAATTTCGACGATTTTCTTGTTTTCTTGGATCTTCAACTTCACTTCGCTGTTTTTGCCGCCGAAGATTCCCGCAAGTTTCAAGGCATTTATTAACTCTTGTTTGTTCAAAACAATCTCGGTGTTAAATTTTTTGGGGACGATTGCTTCATAATCCGGGAATCTGCCCTCTGTTAGGCGCGATAATAATTCAACCTGCTCGGTTTTGAAAAGAACTTGATTCTCGTCGTGGTAAATTTTCAGAACATCTTCGTTTTTAACGATCCTGGGGAGTTCTTGGGCGGTTTTAAGTGGAATTAATATTTTAAACCCTTTTTTGTGGTTTGTGTTAAACTGGTCCTGATTTATTATTTTCTCTGCCAAACGGAAACTATCGGTAGCGGCAAGTTTCAATGCGTCTAACGTAAAATCAAAAAGAATGCTGTTTAATTCGGGACGCAAATCTGAAAATTGAACAGCTACAAGTGTTTGGTTCAATGCTTCTTTGATAATTTCTGCTTTTATTTCTATAAACTCGCTCTGATTTTTGATTTTTGGCACTATGGGAAATTCATCCGTCGGTGATCCTTGAATCAACGCTTCGTAATTATCTGTTTTTATTTCCAGTTTATTGCCGCTTTTGTTTTCGAGATTTAATCTGTCGCTTGTCAAGTTACTGATTAAATTTAACAGAACGCCCGCGGGCACGGTAAGTTTTCCTTGTTCAATGACTTTTCCCGCAACGAAAAAATTAATTGCTGTTTCTAGGTTGGTTGCCGTAAGTTTAATCCTATTGTTATCGGCTTCAATAAGGATGTTTTTTAAAATCGGCAGATTTAGATTATTCCCGACAAATCTTTCGGTAATAGAAACCCCGTCTTTTAAATTAACTCTAATAATTATAAACTTCATCTTATTTATTATTAATCTTATTATTGTTTTTATTGTTAGTATATGTGATTTTGTGGATAAGTTTTGGTTTCTGAATAATATCAATCATAAAAACACATAAAACTTGTTATTATCTTGTTGATTAATCCTTATAAATCATCTCTTTTATAAGGAGAACTTTTTGGTTTAGATTGGGATTCTTGTTGATTTCGTTGTTAATTTTTTCATAAGAGTGGATTGCTGTGGTGTGGTCTCTCCCCATTTTTTCCCCAATGTACGGATATGAGAATTCCGAGATATCGCGGAGAAGATACATGGCAATTTGCCTCGGTTCTACGATTTCTTTTCTCCTGCTGTGACTGACCAAGTCTTCGAGAGAAATATTGAAAAATTCGGCTACCGCTTTAAAAATTTGACTGTCGGTTACGTGTTTAGAAAAAGTTTGGGTTGATTTTTCTATAATTTCCTCGGCTGCTTTCTCCGTAATCTCTAATTGTTTTTTATCTTGGCAAAAAACAATCTTTTTTAACACACCCTCGAGCTCCCTTATGTTTTTCTTGATTTTTTTGGCTATTAATTCAATGACAGCATCGCTTAATTGTCTCTGCATTTCTTCAAGTTTGCTTTTAATAATAGCGACGCGCATCTCATATTCTGGGTATCCTATGTCAGCTATAAGACCACCTTCAAAACGGGACCGCAGACGCTCCTCGAGTGTCGGTATTGATCGCGGCGGCCGGTCCGAAGAAATGATAATTTGTTTGTTTGTTTCATAAAGCGCGTTAAAAGTGTGGAAAAATTCTTCTTCTGTTTTTTCTTTGCCGCCGATAAATTGAATATCGTCAATGATCAAAACATCAACATCGCGGTATTTTTTCTTCGTATCCTCCATTCTTTTGTTCCTTATTCCCCAAACGATGTCACTTGTGAACTTTTCAGAAGAAACATATTTGGATTTTTTCTGCGGATATTTGGACTTGATTTCGTTTCCGATTGCTTGGATGAGATGCGTCTTCCCCAAACCAACCCCGCCGTACACAAAAAACGGGTTGTATTTATTTCCGATTTCCTGAACTATCGCCGTTGCGGCCGCAAAAGCCAGTTCGTTGGAAGGACCGACAATAAAAGATTTTAACGTATATCTCGGGTTTAAATTTGTTTCGGGATCTATTTTAAACTCCAAATCAATTGCGTTTTCCAAATTACTCAAACCCCGGGGGGCCAGCTTGCCGACGGCGTTGTTGTTGCTTGCCACTAAAAACTCCAGTTTTTTAGCGGAATCATCAAGATTTCTTAATATGCCCAAAATGTTTTTTTGATATTTGTTTTCAACCCATTCTTTGGCAAAGTTATTCGGAAAAGCAACGTAGAAAGTTCCATCTTTTTTATCCACTAGGTGGCTGTTTTTAAGCCACGTGGCAAAATTCGCTCTCGAGAGTTGAATTTCCATCTCGCCCAATGTTGATCGCCAGAGTTGGTCTAGGTCCATGAAATATCGTTAGCTTAATTCTATTTTCTATTTACCTTTAGTCAAAGGGGCAGGTCTCATATTTTGTGGATGATCTGTTGATAACTTTTTTAAGGCCAGCCAGTAAAGCGATTTGGCGGCGGCAGGGCGACTGTGATAGTATAATCTGGATGTCTGTTACCTACCAGCCAAAAAAGAAGAAGCGCAGTCGGGTACATGGTTTCAGGGCGAGACAGCGGACGCCCGGCGGAGGAAGGGTTTTGAGCCGCAGAAGGAGGAAAAAGAGGCACAACCTTACGGTTTAAATCCTAAATCCTAAACAATATCGAAATCCCGGGTCACAAGCGCCGACCCGTTTGGAAAATTGGAGTTTAGCGCCTAGAATTTGTTTAGGGTTTAGACGTTAGAAATTAAGATTTCCCAATGTATGTTCCCGAAAAACCACCGCCTTCCCCTGCCGGTTAAAAAGGGGTCCCCTTTAAAAATGATTTCGTCGCCATGTTTTCTCCTTAAGATTTCCGAGAATAAAACCGGGCATAATCGTTTCGGGGTTGTAATCGCCAATCGCATTGTCAAAAAATCAACCAAGCGTCATTTTTGGAAAAGGCGAATAATGGGATTTTTGAGAACCTGGCCGAATTTAAACAAAGATTTTTTGATAATCGTCTCGCCGCAAATAGGAGAGATTACCCCAGGCGCGCTGCAACAAGAATTCCAGAAGGTTTTACAAAAAATTACTTAACGTTCCCAATTTCATAATTCTTTATTCGTAATTCACAAATAGAACCAAGCATGATCTCTCTTTACAATGAAATTTTATACCGGCCGCTCCTGAACGTTCTGGTTTTCTTTTATAAGACAATCGCCTTTGAGGATTTGGGATTGGCGATAATTTTTATGACAATCTTGATTCGCTTGCTCTTGTTCCCTCTTTTTCATAAAAGCGCCCGACACCAAACCGTGATGCAGAGTTTGCAGCCCCGCATCAAAAAAATTCAAGAAGACCACAAGGGCGACAAAGAAAAACAAATGCGAGCCACGATGGCCGTTTACAAAGAGCACGGCGTGAGCCCCTTTTCGGGATTTTTGCTCATCTTAATCCAGCTTCCGGTGCTCATTGCGATCTACCAGATTTTTTGGAAGAGCCTGAAGCCCGGCGCACTTGAGGGGCTTTACGGATTTATCGTCCCCCCGGCCTCAATCGGAACATCGTTTTTGGGGTTGATAAATTTAGGGGAAAAGAGTATTCTGATGGTGGCCCTGGCCGCTTTGGCCCAGTATTTCCAGGCCAAAATGAGCCTGCCGAGGGTTGACGGCGGACGGGTTCTCTCTCCGGCCGAGAGGGCTTCAAGACAGATGGTTTTCATAGGTCCGGTTATCACGCTTGTCATTTTCTACAATCTGCCCGCGGCCATTAGTCTTTACTGGCTCGTGGCCACCGTCTTCTCTATTGTCCAACAGAGGATCGTTAACAAACAAATTGCAAATGGAAAATCCGGAACAATTAATCAAAAAAATAATTGAGTTTATGGGATTTAACGATTACCGGGTAGAAACCAAGCCCGACCAAAAACACGGCTCGGTTTTTATTTACGACAACCCGGTTTTGGTCAAAGAAAATTTACCGGTTATCGTTGAGAGTTTAAACCATCTTTTGCAGATGATGGCCAGAAAAGAGAACCAGCCGCCGATTTTCTTTGACGTGAATAATTACCGCCAGGAACGGGAAAAACTGATTGCCGAGCTGGCCCGGGCCGCCGCCAGAAAGGTTACATTGACCAAGGAGAAAATTTCTTTGCCGGCGATGAATTCTTACGAACGTAGGCTTGTTCACGTTGAACTTGCAGTCCATCCCGAAGTGACAACGGAAAGCGTCGGAATCGGAAAAGAAAGATGCGTGGTTGTTAAACTGATTGAGGATAAATAAAAAATCGCTCCGGCTACGGTCGGAGCGATTTTTTATTTTAAAGAGACGGCGTAAAGTTTTTGGTCAAGCCGGTTGATAAAGAAAATGGTTTGATTGAATATTTTCAGATTGGAGGCGTCAAGGTTTTGCCCCGAGCCGGAGAAGACCGGCTCAATGTTGCCCGCCTCCGGAGCGCCGAGGTTCAAATTTATCCTGAAGAAATCGTCCGTCGTGAACATCGCTCTTTTTTCATAGTCGTCGGGAAGTTGGCTTGCGGCAAGTTTATTTTGGTCTTGGGGTACGGCGCAGTATAAGAATTTCTTTGCCGGCGGAGCGGCCGGAACGGTGGAGGTCGGCGTCTTGGTGCTTGTTGCGTTTTTTGCCGTGCTTGTTGTGGCCTTGGTGGGCGTCGTCTGTGGCTGTTGGATTTGGATGTCAAAGGCGCATTTTGACGGCAGCGTGAGGAACGCCAGGTCGTTGAGCGTCTTTCCTGTTCCGTCAATAAGACTAAGTTTTCCGCCGAGGCCGTTAAAGTCTGCTTCAAGGGCCAGGCCGAATTCCCATTTGCTGCTCCAGACGGATTCCAATCCTGGTTTGCTATCCGTAAGTTCGGTTGGTGTTTTCGTTTTGGCATCGAAGCTCCAAATAGAGCCGGCGAAAAAGGCGCTCCCTCTGTCGCTGATAATAATTTTGTTTCTGGTCGGCCAGTTCAATGAAACATCTTGGAGGTGGAACTTCGCCAATTCCTGCGGTTTCGCTTTGGGGTTTGCGGTATCAAGGGTCGTGAGCGCGGCCGCACCTCCTTTGCTTGTGAGGTAAACTATCTGATAATCGTCCGGCGACCAAGCAGGCGATTTCAAGCCGGGAGAGAGCGGCTGCCACGATTTATTCAAAATATCAAAAATGCTCGCTTGGGGACTTGATTGATCGCCGAACACCGCGAGGATCCGTTTGCCGTCGTAGGAAAAACTGGCTTCACGGAGGTTGGTTATAGCCGATGAGCTCAATACCGAAACCTCGCCGTTTACAACCCTGACTATCTGTCCGTCTGGCTGGACCAGTACGGCAATGTTCTGGCCGTCAACAAAGAAGCTCATTACTTTGTTCTGGGCGACTACGCCGAATTTCTGGCCGAGAAAAGTCGTTTGAGGAAGCGTCCCGCCCGGTTGTCCGGCCGCGCTTGGCGGTTGGGCTCCCGATGTGGATGTCGGGAATCGCTGCGGCGGAGCAGACGGCAAAGCGCCCGTCGCGCCCCCTGTTTCGCCGACGTTGGCGCGTTCGCGTAAAAAGTAGCCGACGAGGACAACGAGGGCAATAACCGCGATTATTATGAATAGGTAAAGAAAACGTCTCATTTTTAATTATTTGCCCGTAATTGGTTTCTAGGGTTATTTTTATCTTAAAAACACCACGAGGGTTACCAGTTACCGCTGGCACCGCCACCGCCAGAGCTACCTCCTCCGAAGCCACCGAAAGTGCTACTACCGCTAGGGCTGCCACCACCACCCGGCGTTGTGGCTTCTATTTTCGGAAACGTTGGCAACGACAGTTTCACTAAATCGGGATTAATTGTGTTTAAAATTATGTAAGCCCCGACAAGCAGGAGAAGCCCAAGAAGCGCGCTCTTCACCCATTCCTTGCCTTCGCTCTGACCTGATGGATTGCCGGCGGCAAAGGTGTATTTCACTCCTCCATAGACGATGGCGCCGAAGGCGAGAATGCCGCCGATCATAAGCGAAAATTGGTAAAAACTGGCCACGAATTCTCCGGGGTTGCTTGACTGGCCCATGCCCGGCAAAGTGGTCGCAATCTGGACGCCTCGGCTGACGCTTGCCGCGCCCAAAGCGGCCAGAACAATTAAGCCAAGAGTTAGAATTTGCCAACACCCCTCCATGTTTTTATTTGATAAAAGTTAAAACAAGATTTTGATTTGCGGCCTCAGAGCTGTTTTTGGGGTTCTGCACGGTAAGGCCCACGTTTATAGTTGAACCAGATCGGGCATCGGGATTGATTGTGGCGACAAGTTCGTCTGGATTTTCTTTGGACTCGGCTGTTTGGCCGTTCACGCTCCAAGTGAAATTAAGCGCCGACGGATTTAGGACGCTGAAAAAGTACGGCACGGCCTTCAGGCTTGCGGATGTGCCGTTCACCATTCCGCCGGGATACGGCGATTCAATTACAACTTCCGGCGCCACGACGGGAATCTGCACCGCCCTTGAGAGGAGATTGTCGCGGTAGAATGGCAGTTGGATTTTTAGCCTTATGACGTCCGGTGCGGAGCCGGGCGCGAGGAAATTCACCGTTTGTATTCCTGGGACATTGCTGATCAGCAGGTCGTTCAAATACCAATAGATCGTCTGGCCGGAGAGATCTGCGATTTTGCCGTTCTCTATAAGGTCAAAGGAAGCCGTTATGCGCGAGCCGGCGGTTGGCAGGACCTTTCCTTTGTAGCCGGCTGGAGCGTAGTTCTTGGCTTGCCAAGTAATCAAAAGTTGCTGGCTGGGAACCTGGGCTTGGCTTTTCGCGATCGCTAACCCGGCCGCGAGAACGAAGGCGAGCGCGATCAATATTTTTACAACATTTTCTTTCTTCATCTGGGTGGGCTTTCTATTAGATAGTTAAATTATAACAGAAACAGCTTTTGGGTTATTAAGTAATTGAGAAATTAAGTAATTGGGCAATTGTGATAATTTTAAAGCATTTCTTCGTCTTCTTCCTTGGGTTTTTCCGGAGTAGGCGTCTCGGTGGTGAGTTTCTGCAATCTTTCAAGCGGCGTCGGTTCTTCGCCAAGGGCCTCGCGGGTAATTTCTGGCTCTTCCTCCTCTTCTTTCTTCTTCTCCGGCTCCGGCATTTCTTCCATTATTTCTTTGACCTTCTCAATCAGCTCTTTTTCCACACCCAACGCTTCTTCCGGCACTTCTGGTCTTTCCCCCGGCCCAATTTCTTCCGGCGCCCTTTCCGCTGGCGCGCCTGCTTCTTTTGGAATTGCCTCGGCTGGCGCCGCTTCGGCTGTAACCGCCTCCGCGCCTCCCGCAGCCGCCCTTTCCGCGCCCGCGGCGGCTTTTGCTCCTCCTGCGGCTGCCTCCGCTCCGGCCGCCGCCTCTGCGCCCGCTGCCGCTTCAGCTCCTGCGGCGGCCGCGCCTCCAGCGGCCGCAGCTTCACCTCCTGCCGCAGCGGCCGCTCCCGCTCCGCCGGTTGCCGCTCCCACGGCGGCAAGCTTGGCGACAGCCGCGAGTTTGGGATGGTTTGCCATAAAAACGGCGATCATTGTCGTTATAAACAACGTTTCCGGTACGCCGATCGTTTCCAGAAGACCGCCGGCTGCGCTGACCAGCCCGGGGCCTCCGAATAATCCTAATTTCATGAAGAACCAAAATTGCACCAGTGCCCACACCGCGAAACTGTAAAATTTATCAGATAGAAATACTACCTGGCCGATGACGGGTACGGCCGCAACGAGATCGGAAAAGAAGGTCGTAACTCCGGTTAGCCCCGTGATTATCAGTAGGAGCACTATTGAAACGGTGTCAAACGGTTTTTCCGCCTTTTGTTCTTCCATCCCGTTAGAAGCAGATCGCGATCGGCGATCTATTATAATTTATTTGATTCATAGGAACGATTTTCATTACATTGAATATCTTGGAGGGTGCTCCGAGGGATCGCGGCTTCTAACAGGATCCATTTTAGTATGCGAATAGCGCACTACCTGCCCGACTTGCCCGTGAGGCAACTCGGGCGGGCGGGCGAATGCGCACATGCGAATTATAATTTTCTCCCATTCGCGGCATTCGCATGCATTCGTAGATTAGCATTACGTTCCTTTTTCCTCGAGGAGCTGCTCCGGATTCGTGGTAATCACCTGGTCTTCAAAATAGGACGAGACAATCTTGATGGCCACGTGCCGCTTGCCGGCGAAGAAGAGTCCGGTGCCAATCTCCGCGCCCAAGAGAAAACTTTTTTCGACGTCTGTGAGGTCAAAGGCCTTGGCCACGATGTCTATTGTCGCCGGCGCCTGCTTCAGGAGAATCTGGAGAGAGGAGTTCGTGATAATCGGCCGGCCGTAGGGTGAGCGCAGGAAGTCCTCAACGTCCTGAGTGATAGTCGTTACGCCAAGATAGTATTTTCTCGCGCGCTTGACGAGGCCGAAAAGGAAAGTGGCACTATCCTCGTTTTTCATCATAATCCAGGCCTCGTCTATGAAGAGCAGGCGTTTTTTGAGCTGGGCGCGGATCAGGTTCCAGATGTAATTCAGGATGACGAACATGGCGATAGGCCGCAGTTCTTCTTCCAGGTCTCTCATAGAAAAAACAATCAGGCGGTTGGCAACGTCTATGTTCGTCGGTCGATTGAGAAATCCGGCGAAGCTCCCTTTGGTGAATTTGTAAAGCCGCTCGGCCATCGCTTTGCCGCCCTCCATGTTCCTTAAAACCGTTTCCAGGTCCTCCAGAACCGGCGGTTCTTTTCCCGAGAAGTCTTGGTCGGGCACTATTTCCCTTGAGGCGTACGTTTCTGTGATGGCCCGGTCCAAAAGCGAGTCCTCCTCCGGCGTGAGCTTGCCGAGCATGAGCTTCAATAGGCCAGCCGTGGTTACGATGTGCGAGCGCAGGACGTCCGAGGGCGACTCGCCTTCAGGCACGACGGGTATGTCAAAAGGGTTTATGTGCTCGTGCGACGAGAGTGAGATGTTGAAATAACTGCCGCCCAGAGTGTCGGACAGGCGCTTGTATTCGTTTTCCGGGTCAATGACGATTACGTTTTCCACGCCCGCCATAAGAGATCTTATGATTTCCAGTTTTGTCGTGTACGATTTTCCAGATCCGGACTTGGCAAAAACCACCTGGTTGGCGTTCTCCAGAGAGAACCGATCAAAGATGACGAGGTTGTTGTTGTGCAGATTTATGCCGTACATTATTCCCCGGTTGGAAGAGAGGTCTTCGGACACGAAAGGAAAAAACGACGAAAGCGGGCCGGAGTTCATGGGCGAGTGGACCTGAAGTTTGTCGTCGGCCAGAGGCAAGATGGAAAATAATCCTTCAAGCTGTTCAAAGAGCGCCGGCTTGATGTAGATTAGTTTCGCTTCCATAAGGGAAACGAGTTTTGATTCCAGGCGAGACAGCTCGTCCGGGGCGTCGGCGTATATTGTGACATAAACGCCGGCGTTGAACAGTTTTTCTTCGGACTGCTGCAGAGTGTCCCGCAGGTTTTCAACGTCGTGAAAGGCGGTTTCAAGCACCGGATCCCTGACCAGCCCTTTCTCTTGCTGGTCGTTTATTTGGGATTCAAGCTGGGCGGCTTTTTTTCGTAAATTTTTAAGGGCGGTGCCGGTGTCTATCGGGCTTACGAAAATTGCCGCGTCAAAAAGATGCGGCAGGTTTATCAACGGTTCAAACCAGCCGGTTGAAAGATAGCGCGGGTAGGAATAAACAAAGAATGTTTTGGCCAATTTATCCCCGATTTTCACATAGGAAGGCAAAACCTGCACACCGGCCGGAGCTATGATTTTCTTCACTTCTTTGCTGAAATTATTTTCTTTTTTGTCGTCGTCGGGCATTTGTTTATTTTAATGGGATGGCTATCCCTTTTCTTTCAATCGCCTCCGGATTGTAAAAATTATAGAAAAGTTCTATCAATTGCTCGTCGTTCAAAACCGCGGCTTCAAGGCCGATGGCGGAGAGGCCCTCTAGAACCTGATCCACCCGCTGTTTCAATTGGGATACGTTCTCGGCGAAGTTCCGCGCGGCTTCTTCACGCGCCTTGGCCTCGGCCTCGCTGTTTTTCTTGCTTTTGCCGAAGAACGGCAGGGCTTTGCCGACCGTTCCTGCTCCCGGCAAGGAAAGAGGAACGAACGGCACCACGACCAGGAATATTTTTTCCATGATCGCGTTCTTTTGCACGAATCCGCGTATGAATTCCCTGTATTCCTCGGCTTGGTTTTGGAGGATCGGCGAGGGTTCCTTGGTTTGGTATTCGGCGAGGCCCTCCAGATATTTTTCAATATTGACTTTTCTTGAGTGGATGACGATTTGCGCCGGGAAATCCAGGCCGTTCAGAAGATTTTGGTACCCCTGGGTGATAATGTTCTGTTCCGTCTCCGATTTAAGGGCGAAGTTTATCCCGCCGACCATTATGACTTGGCGTAAGCCGCCGTCTTTAAGAACGAGGGTGCTTTCTTTTATTTCCTCAATGGCCACCAAATCCTGGGTGTTTCCCAAATCTTTGCGAATTGGCATAGTAATTGATTTCTAATATCTAATTTCTAAATCCTAAACAATATCTAATATCTAAATTCTAAACAATATCGAAATTATAAACAACAAATTTCAAACATTACTTAGATTTTTCAAGTATTGATCCGAATATTTTCATAAGTTCGGTAGTTTCTTTAATGAGCGAGTCTTTTTCTTGTCTCATTCTATCCGCCGGCTCCGCAAGTTCGAGCCAAAACCTGCTTTCCTTCGCCTCCTTTTTAGCTATTTTTATTCTTAGCGCAAAATCTTTTTTACTGATCGCTTCATTAGCTTCAATGTAATTTGCCCCGACTGAACCGGCAGACCTTACCAGTTGCTTGCCATTTTCCATATTCGAAGTTGTTTTTGGAAGTTCGTTTACATATTTATTAACACGTCTAGCGAATTCCAGAGTCCTTTTTTCTAAGTCATAATATTTCTCTCCCATTTTTTCTTTAGTTCGGAGTTTATAATTTGTTTAGTATTTAGAAATTAGTATTTCGTATTCGGAATTGACTATCGCTAGCGATAGTCAATTCTGCGCGCCGCTTCCATTTCGCCGCTCGGCCGCTGGAATATTTGGTAGCGCTCCCGCGCCTTCCCGAAGAATTGTTGATTGGACATCTTTGTGCCGGTTTGGAGGTTTTGCCAAATGTTGCGCAAGGCCGCGCCGGAGACGATTCTCTCCAATGATATTCCGCCGGCTTCAAGCGGTTTTAGTGTTTCTTCCGTCTTGGGGAGTTTTGGCTGCTCCGGCTGCCAGACGTAAGTTTGCGGACTCCAGTAGAAGTTGAGAGCGGCGAGCGCCACGTGAATCAAGGGCCTCTCCCCGATTTTTACGAAAGCCAACCCCCCCCCGAGTCCGAGAACAAGGACAGCGAGTATGGCGAAAAGCCATGTTTGCACCATAAAGTACAAAAGAAACACGACTCCGCCCGCGGCGGCGACATAGATAAACTGCCGTATGGTGAAGGGGCCGACGATCTTATCCTCTGTTTCTATGAATTGCGGAACTTGAAACTGCATAAAATAAATTTAAAATGTAAATATCAAAATGGAAAATGACAGTTTAAAATATCAAAATTATTTCTTACCCTTCAGGGTTAATATGCTTGAAGCTATAACATTTGCAATTTCGATCAACTCGTTAAGTAACCATTCTAATTCCGCGCGATCTCCTTTGCCGGTATCGCGCGCAGCAAAGTAAGCCAAATCTTTGATTCGTTGGCGGATTTGAGGGAGTGCGTGAAAAAATTAATAAAATCCTTCTTGGAGCTTGCCGAGCCTGCTTCTATATAATTCGCCAAAGCACTTGTGCCGCTTCTTAAAAGTTGCTTGCCGATAACGTTGCAAACCGAGTCTTTTGGTAGTTTGTCTATAAACTTGATTAATCGTAGCGCCCAGCCGCAAAGTCTTTTCTTGAATTCACTTTTAAATTTTGCATTGTCTCCCTTCGGGAGATCTTTACGATCATTTTGCACTTTGATTTTTCAACTTTAATTTTTTTTCGGCGGTACCGGCGGCGGTTCAATTCTTTGTCGTTGAGGTGTCGGCGGAGGCGGTAACGGCGGTTCGATCTTTGACATCGGAGGCGGCGGCAGTAACGACCCTGCCCCGTTAGAGGCAGAGGCACGCCCCGTTAGAGGTAAGAAATCAAAGATTTCTGCCCCGGCTTGCGCGGGGACCTCTAACGGGGCACGCTGCGGGCCCTCGCGGCCTCTAACGGGGCCTGCCCCTAACTCAGTCGAATGGCCCATCCCGAGTGTACTTGTCCCGAACGTGGTTGAGGGAGTCGAGGGGCTCGTCCTGAGCTCCGCCGAAGGGCTTTCCGGTTTTGGCGGCGTCGGCGATTGTGGCGGCGTCGGCGGCGTTTCTTCTTCTAATGGCGTTCTGAATTCCGTATAATAGTGGACCACTCTTGGCTTCGGAGGTCTGCCCTGAGTTCCGTCGAAGGGCCCGCCCTGAGCTTGGCCGAAGGGTTCGACGGGTTTCTTTATTTCCGGTTTTTGCGGTTCCGTACCCGCTGTGGACCCCGTTGAGCCGCCAGTGGTGAGCTCTGTCGAACCGCCGAACTCCAATACTGCCGGTCTCGGCGGCGGAGGTTCTCTTTTGACACTTGAATCCGACAGTTTAGTGGAAACGGGCGCTTCAATGCTGAATCCGGAAGCCGCCCTTAGTGGCTTAGTAACCGCTTCCTCGTGGATCATTTTTGGCGCCGGCTCGCCCGCCTCAATGGAGGGTTCGACTTTTTCGGGCGGTTTGATTTGCGGTTCTTGGAACTTGGAACTGAAAATGTCGGCAGGAGATACTTTTGGCGGCTGCGGTTCGGTTGGGATCGAAGAAAAAATCTTGCCAATGTCAATTTCTGCCGGCTTTCTCGGCACGATTTCCGGTTCGACTACGCTCACCGCAGGCGGCTTGCCCTGAGCTCCGCCAAAGGGTTCGCCCTGAGCCCGGCCAAAGGGCCCGCCCTGAGCTTGGCCAAAGGGCTCGCCCTGAGCTCCGCCGAAGGGCCTCTTGATTTCTTCAATTATTTTTGGCGTCCCCTCCTCAAATTTACCGGGCGGTTCGTAAATATTTTCAAGGTCGGCCCTGATTGGATTAAATATCCTTTCGCTCACGGCATTGGCAATTATTGCGGCAAGCTGTGGGGCGAGGTCGGCCGCTTCTTTTATTTCTTGCGCCATATCGCCGGGATGCAGGAAGCCCATCATCACATAACCGGTAATTTTCGCCACCTCCCGCGTTTTTTCCCGGGAGAGATGTTCGTTCTCGCAGGCCTTCCAGAGGAAGTCGGAATTTTTCGGGGAATCCATGGCCCCCCTTATGTTGTCGGGCAGGGTGTCCCACCTTTGGAAGGCCTGTTGTTTGGTTATGCTAATCATTGTTTAGGTTTACCTCGGCGGCTGTGGCGGTGGCGGTGGCGCCGCCGTTGCCGCTCCAGCCGCTGCGGCTGTGGCGGCTGGTTGCGCTCCAACCTCCGGGATTAGGCCCAGGGCAAGGTTGCCAATTGAGTCCTTGAGGGCATCAAGCCTTTTCTCTTTCTCATCCGCGGACAAATCGGACCCTTCTATGGTTTGGCGGTACTCCACGACAAACCTCTCTCTGTTCCCCGCCTTTTTGAATCTGTTAAGCATGGATGGCATTAACTCCGGCCTTTTAAGCGCAGTGGTCGCGGCCAGTTGTTTTGCCAGCAGATCGTTCGTTTCTTTGCTCCGGCCGAACATTGCCTGACCGGAGAACACGCTGTCCAAATCCATCTGGGGGACGTCTTTCCCTCTTTCCAGCGTTTCGGCAAATCTTCTGGTGGCCTCTCCCAAGAGTTGGAGCGCGTTAACGGTTGCGCCGACTTCGCCAACGATTCCTTTTTCGTCAACAATCTGCGCGTTCGGATCTGCGGCGGCGGCCTCGGCCGCGTCCCTCATAACTTTATCGGCGCCGAATTGTTTGCCGATGTCTCCGTACAACTTCCCCTGCCCGTAGTTTTGGAAGAGTTTTTCGTTCTTCATGTACTCGTTGAAGCTTCTTCCGCCGATACCCGTTTTCTCTACTTTTTTGAGATCTCCGCGTCTTTGCAGTTCGGACAAAAAGGCCAGCCGCTTTTCGTTGCCCATGAATCCCCGGAGCTCCAATGCCAACCTGTCCGAATCTTTGCTTGACGCCTCTCTCGAGTCCGCCTCAACAAGCTTCTTGCCGCCCCTTTCGGTGAGCCCGGCTATGCCGCGGCCCACCATTGAAACTCCAGGAATGCGGCTCCTTTGAAGACGCTGTGTGAGCTTTTCTCCGCCGATTCCCTGATATGCCGCCCGCCCGCCTTTCTTCGCCTGCTTGCCGACAAATCCTTGCACGGCTCCGCCGGCGCTCTTTGCCAAGCCCATGGCGGTGCTGGCGCCGGTTATAGATAGCGAGTTGGCTGCGAAAAGCCCGCCCAGGGCGAGGGCAATGACGATTATGCCCTTCCCCGCGGAGGCCAGCGCTCCGACGCTGGTGTCGCTTGAAGCCATTATTCCGGTTTCGGGCAGCCGCCGCGGATCAACCCCCTCTGTTCCAGCCGCCAGGCGCGCCTCCAGATAAGAACTGCTTGTGGCCGTTAATATCGCAAGGTACAGGAAGAAAACCACGAGCGGAGCAAACATCGCCCAGCGCAGGAAATTGTTCCACCATTTGCTCCAAAGATGCGCGAAATTGGGGAAAATCCACATAAGCCAGGCCAACGGCGCGAGTATTAAAAGAACCCCGAGGTAAACGTATCTTATGAGAAGCATGATCGCCAAGGCCAATACAGTGAGGGCAAGAACCAAGCCGAAGACGATTGAAAACACCAATGCCAATGTCTGTTTTATGAGATTATCTATCCTGCCGATGCCGGTTACGAATCCGACCGCCCCGACCGCGCTTTGGACGGATTTTGCGGCAGCTCTCGCGCCGCACAGTGTTGCGGCAAGGCCGCCGGTAAAAGCCGTACCAATAGCCAGCCCCCTTCCGGAGCAGAGCTTGTCGCTCCACGACGAAGAAGCCGAATCCGTCGGTTGTTGGAGAGCTTGCGGAGAAAAGGAGTCGGTGAGCTTATTGACGAAATCCAAGAATGAACCGGTAGCTCCGCTGCCCGACATGAAATGGTTGGTTAAACTTTCCGAGAATCCCAAAATCGCCCCGCAGATTACCAGGCTGAAATTAACCAGTATCGCCGCTACGACAAGTTTCCAGAGTATTTGTTTTATTCCGTAGGTTTGGCTCCTCAAGATTGTCGCCAGGGCAACAACGATAATTCCCAAAATGAATCCCAGGTTGGCGATGGCTAAGGATACACCGAATCCGGCTTGGACCGCCGGCGCGTTGACAATTCCGGTGCTGAATTCCAGGGCCAGGCGGACCAGCCAGGCGCCGATTTGTATAAGTAGTCCGAGGATAAGATTGACAAGGTAGGCGGTGATGTAAAGGGCGCAAGCTAAAATGCTTCCATTGTTGATATCGCACGCTGCCGAAGCGGTTTTGTCATTTGCCGCGGCTGGCGCACTTGCTTGCGCGGCCGGCGCACTTGCTTGCGCGGCCGGCGCACTGACTTGACTGACTTGCGCGGCGGCTATATTTGTTGAGGAGAGAAAAAGAAGGGTTAGGCAAATAATAGCCGCGCCCGCCATTCCGATCTTTTTGTTTTTTGTCAGTTGCTTCGGCATTTTCTTTTATGGCGTCCCGTTGCCGCTTTATTCTACCGAAACGTAGCATCCGGCGGACCGGCCGCCGCTTGAAACCGTCACGGTTTGCGAGCCGAGGGAAGAGTATGATGTGTCAAACGACGAGCCCGTGCCGCTTGAGGGCGAGCCGCCCTGCGCCGACCACGCGTAATTTACGCCGTCTCCGCCCGTGGCGCTGAAACTTGCTGATTCTCCTGCCCCAACGGCTTGGGACGACGGATTGCAGGTGAGCTGCGGTTGCGCCGGGGGCGTGTATGGAATTCCCTGCGCGGTGTTGTTCAAACATTCGGAGAGCTGCGGTTCGGCAAGGTTGTCGCAAGATGCGTTTGATGCGGCGGCGGCGGTCGGAGGCGCGGTGTTAGCCGGAGTTTCGCCTACGTCTCCGGGAGATATGCCCCTGATGCCGGAATCTATTGATTTGCTGCCGGAATCTATCAGTTTGCTTAGGTAAGAAGAAGCAAATCCCGTGAGCAATCCGAAGAGATTGTTGGCGTTGACGATTCTGTCGATTTGCGCTCTTGTCCCTTGGCTTGAGATATCGGCGACTGTTGAGCCAGGGGTGGCGATTTTTGGGTCGCTGCCGTCCGCGCAGGAACCGTTATTCGGTTGTGATATTGGCGCGCTCCCATCTTCGCATTGTGCTTGGCCACTGCCCTCCGGCATCACCCTTGTTACCCCAAAGCTGACTTCGCAGATATAGGAAATACCATTGGGGTCGCTGCCGTCGTCGCAGACCGCGGTTCCGGTGTAGCCCTTGTTGGCGACAGCTTCGTTTTTAGCCGCCTCCTGGGCATTTTTGGCGGCGGTGTCTGCGACCACGCCGGCGGCGAACAACGATCCGTAATAATTATTACTCGCAGTCAAGCTTGTCCCATAAGCCAGCCATCCGCCGCCGCTGGAGAAATTCGAAGAATCGGAGTAAAACTTTTGAACGTCACCTACGGTCCGCTCTAGAGAACAACCTCCTGTTCTTGATAGGCCGGGAGATGACATGTTGCGAGCAGAGTTGCCATAGTTTGGAGAAAGAATATCGGAAATAAGTGGCCTGAATGCGCCGCACGTGTTAGGAAGGGCGTTGTTTTGCAGAGCGGCCACCCCGCCTCTAATGAAATTACTCGTGAGTGTTTGTGTCCAGTTGGTCACGAAACGCGGCGATCCGTTGTGCTGAAGCCAGCCCAGAATATTTTTTTGAACCAAGTTAATCAGGGTTTGCTTCAGTTTTTCCGTAAGGAATACCTGCAGCCATTCCCAGATTTTGCGAAGCAGATTGGCCCAAGTGACGGCTGATGTTTTCGCCTGGATGACTAAGCTGGTTTTTTGGAATGCCATACAGCTCGGTCCCAGGCAGTCAGTTGGTACGGCTATAAACGCTTCTGCTTTTTCTATCCCGAAAATACTTCTTATTGTTGCCAGAGATCCCGCGCCGCTTTCTCTGGAAGATATTTTTTGAAAATCAATTTTTTCGAGTTCGTTCTCCAGATCTTGAGAATCGCGTCGCAGAACTTCGCCGATTTTGTTTTGAGTGGCTTGTACCGCTACGAGGGTTTTGAGCGGGTCTTCCTCGGCTCCGGCCGCAATGCCTATGAATTTTTCGCGATTGGCAAGAAGGGCGAGGATCTGCTTGTGGGCTTGCGCCATTGGCGCTGGAGCCGGCGTTGACCTGACTTCGTTCATTGCGCTCTCATAAATTAACTGCATCGCGGAGACGGACTCCATGCTGGGTTCCGCCTCGGCCAGCTTATTCACCTCGGGGCTGGCTATCGTTTTCTCGAGAATTCCGTTGATTGTCCCTAAATATTTTGAGACATCGTTTGGCCCGAAGTTGGAAAGAATTTTTATTTCTTCGTCTTTGATTTTTTCGTCAAAATTGAGAATCGCGTAGCTTCCTTGCGCCGCAAATCCGGCAATGCTCTTGTCGGCGGCAGCCGTGAGTTTCGTGTCGCTCGGCATTATAAGGTTCTGCTCGCCCGCGGCGTCTTGGGGGCCGGAGGGATTGGACTGCAGAAGTTCGCGTGTTAAATTTTGGGCCAGATTTTCGGTGAGATTTGAGGAGTTGGCCACCGGTGGCAGGTCCTTAAGCGGCGAAGACGCCGCAGAATTTGCGCTTATTTGCCCGCCTTGCCCGTCGGTTTTTACAAAAGCGTTGGTCGGGATCTGGGTTTGAGATTCGGCGGTGATTTCCGCCTGGTTGGTATCTGCCGCGCCGCGCGGATTGAGGCCCGAACCCGAGAAAACAAAAGCCAGAGAGCCGGCGACGCTCGCCAAAATCAAAAAGCCGGTGACTAACTTTTTGACGTCAACCATTTGATTTAATTATATCCTAATTGAGTTTGCGGAGTTATCCCCACCCCCGGTTGCTACCGGATTGTATCTCTATTGTATTTCTTGAAAAGATAACTTGGTTGATTTGATTTTTGCTGGCTTTGTTGCATACTCGTCGAATCCGCGATCGCGGATTCGACGAGTGATATTGGTCGGTTAGCCGTTTAGGGCCCGCTGGCGGAATTAAATAACTTACTTATTTTGATTATATTTTCCACGCTCAAATTTTGCGGCCTATCATTCGGATTGATTCCTATTTTCCGGAGTTTTTCGGACAAATCCTCTTTTTTTATCGGCAGCAGTTTTTCTCCGGCGATCAGATTGTTCAAAATAGTTTTCCTCGGTTGCTGGAAAAGAATTTTCACCGTTTTATAATATTTTTCTGCCCACCTTGTTTCATGTTTCATGTTGCGTGTTTCAAGTTTAATTATCGCCGAGTCCACCTCCGGCGGCGGTTCAAAATCTTTGCGTGAAATGCGGGCGATAATTTCCGGTTCTGCCCAGAATTGAACACTCGCGGCAAGTCGGTTCATCCCGTTAGAGGCAGAGGTACGCTGCGAGCCCTCGCGGCCTCTAACGGGATTCGTCTTCGGCGGAGCAGCGGCAATTCTCTCCGCGACTTCTTTTTGGAGGGTGAGAACGCAAAGCTCCGGCTTGTTTTCCAGCCCGCTTAAAATCCGCAGCAGCTTGCCCGTGATGTAGTAGGGAATGTTGCCGCAAATCTTAAAACATGAAGCATGAAACTTGGAACATAGTTGTGGAAGTACCTTGAGTGCGTCGCCCTCAATAACTTCAACGCCTGTAAATTTTTTGCGAAGTTGTTCTGCGAGACCGCCGTCTTTTTCTACCGCGACAATTTTTAACTTTTCATTAGAAATTAGAAATTGGAAATTAGAAATTATTTCTTCTGTCAGTTCCCCGTGTCCCGCACCGATTTCTATGACCGTGTCGCCCGGACGCAAATCGAGCGCCGCAACGATTTTCTTTATCGCCGAGCGGTTTTTCAAAAAGTGTTGTCCTAAGCGTTTATGCATTTTATATTCGCATGTGCCAATTCGTTAAGGCCATTCGCATACCAAATGTTGGCCAAGTCGTCGCATTAATTTTTTGTGGCAGTGTGTTAATATGGTTTTATACCATGTTCGGCTCGCGGAAATTTTTGGCGGTAGTCGGGTTGATTGCCCTCGGCGTTTTCGTTGTCGGAGCTTTTCTTTTGTTTTCCATGCGTCCGAAGCCCGCTTCCGAACCATATCTTGCTCCTGCGGGTCGGCCTCTCGAGTCCACGTCTTTCAGGTTACCCCAGAATGCTTTTTTGCCAAACGACTCTGGGCGCGGTGTTGCCGGGGGCGCTTTTCCTTCGTACGAGGAAGCCGGCAAGCAGGCGGCTGGCTCGCCCGCGGGAAAGCCGCAAGGCCAGCAATTTCAGGCCAATTTGCCGTCAATTCAGGATGTGAAAGACGCCGTTGAGACGGCCCTGGGCGAGAAATTTAGTCAAAGTGAGCTTCTTCTGTTGCCGTCCGTCTCCGACGCGGAATTGATGATTGATCCCGGTGGCGTTACCAGCACAGCCGGCTACTTGAGTTATTTTGCCGCCAACCAAACCGCTGGCATTAAATTCGACTACGGGAAATTTGCCCAAGTCGCGAAAGGCGAAAACGGCATTCCTCTTTTCTCCTACGAGTTGGTCGGCAAGGTTCTTGGCGGCGATAATTTTTCGAGCATCCGCGGCAGCTTTAATGTCCAAAAAGAATTTTTGCTCGCCAAAATAAATTTTTTCAAATCCATCAAAGTCGGAGGCGAAGCCGTCGTGCTGAACAAAAAGATGATTGCTTTTGACAAGCTGACGCTCACATTGATAGACAAGGCATCGGATTTCGGCGACGGCAAATTATCAAAATCCAAACTTCAGGATTTTTACGACAAATATCAAGCAACCGCGATTGCGAATCACGAAGAATTCATAAAAAAATCCGGCCTTCTCGGGTTGGAATACAAAGATAATTTTTTCTACAAGCTCGCCAACTTTCTCGGACTGGCCAATATCGTTTTTGCCCAGATCCCGTTCGGGGGGGCAATAGCGTTTACCGCTCCCTGCACTTGTCCGCCGACCGGATTGGCCATCACTGTCGGCCCGCCCGTCGGCGGAATATTTTATCTCACCACCCCCTTTATAGCTTCGCCGCTTTTCTTTCCGTTTAAGGCGCCGCACATCGGGGCTTTTATTCTCGGTCTTTTTGAACCGGTTCCGGTTCCCTGCAACATATTCCCCTTTTGCGCCTTTGTTCTCCCCCCGGTTACGATGGCTGGCACAAGTTTATAAGAACCGGTCTCAATCCAGGACGACGCACCGTTCTTCGTCGGCATTTTCTTTTGCGGAAGCCGCGAGTTCTGCTTCCGTGAGCTCCGGCGGTATTTCGCCTAAGAAGCGCGACGGCAAATCGTAAAAACTGATCGCGAGTTCTTTTCTGGCGCGCGTCATAGCGACGTACATCAACCTCCTCTCTTCTTCGAGTTGATATTCGTTCGCGAGCGAGCGGGCATGGGGCAGGAGACCCTCGGAACAGCCGGCGATAAACACCCGGTCAAACTCCAGTCCCTTCGCGAGATGGATGGTCGAGAGATGAACTACTTGACCATGACCACCGACACTCTTTTTGTCATTGTCATTTGTCATCGTCATTGTGCCCGCCGAGGGCAGGTCAGTTGCCTGGACGAGGGCGACTTCTTCAAGAAAGGATTGCGGTTCGGCGAAGCGGGAAGCGAAATCAATGAGTTCGGCGACGTTCTCTTTCCGTTCGTCGTAATTTAAGGATGTTCTTTCCAGATACTCCAGATAATCCGTAATTTTCAGGAATTTTTCTATGAGCTTGACAGGCGCGAGCTTTTCCGCGCCCGAAATCCTCGCGGCGGCCTCGGCGAATTCCTGAAATCTCCTTTTGCCCAGATTTTTCTCCAGCCGATCCCGGCTTATCTCGTCTTTCCCGTTCATCGCGTAGCGCATGGCGGCCACGATGTCTTTTATCTCTTTTCTTTCGTAAAATTTCAACCCGCCGAAGATGTGATAGGGGATTTTATTGCGGATGAGCGCTTGTTCAATCGCCCGCGACTGCGCGTTGGTCCGATAAAGCACCGCCGTTGATCCTTTAGAAATTAGAAATTGGGAATTAGAAATTTGTTTTGTTATATATTCCGCTTCCTCGTTTTCATCTTCAACTCCGATAATCCGGATTAGCTCGCCGCTCGGATTTTTCGTCCACAAATTTTTCGGCCGGCGGTACTGATTGTTTTGCGCGACGGCCGAGGCCGCGCCGATTATGTTCTGCGTTGACCTGTAATTTTCCTCCAGGAATTTTACCTGCGCCCCGGGCCAGTCCTTTTCGAAATTCAAAAACGTTCCCAGGTTGGCGTGGCGCCATCCGTAGATCATTTGTTCATCATCGCCGACCACGCTAAGATTTTTATGTCCTCCGGCGAGGCATTTTATCAGTTCGTATTGCTTCGGGTTCAAATCCTGGTATTCGTCAACCAAGATCGCGTCAAATTTACTCCGGTGTTTTTTCAAAACCTCCGGATGTTTTTTGAAAAGATAAACCGGTTTTTCTATCAAGTCGTCAAAGTCAAAGGCGTTGTTTTCCGCGAGAGCGTTTTCGTATTTCTGGAATATCTCGAGAACAAGCCGGTCCATCTCGCCGCCGGATTTTTTTGGATCGGCGATTGCCGGACTCGTGCTTTTGATTTCGGAGATTTTTTGCGCGAAAAGAGCCGGCTTCTCAAGATTTTTTAACGAGCGGCTGCGGTCGTCGCCGTCGCCCCTTTTTGAAGAGACAAGACGTCTTTTTATGATTTTCTTTATCAGCCCGAAGGAATCTTGACTATCAAAAATTGTAAAGTTGGCGCCACGCCCCAGAAGACGGGCTTCTCGCCGCAGGATTCTTGCGCCAAGTGCATGGAAAGTGCCGATGAAGGGCGTGCCGCCACGATGACCATAATAATGACTATGACCATGACCATGACCATGACTATAACCATGACCAGCGTGTCCCTTGTCATCGTCATTATCAGAAGTCATCGTTCCTACCCGCGAGAGCATCTCGCGGGCCGCCTTGTTCGTGAATGTTATGGCGCATATTCTCTCCGGCGGGATGCCCCTATCCGCGAAGCGAGCCAAGCGGCTCGTTAGTGTTCTGGTTTTCCCCGTCCCTGCCCCAGCCACTACGAGAAGCGGGCCGTCCATGGCGGCAACCGCTTCTTCCTGCTGTGGATTAAGAGTGGATAAGCTTATTTTTCGGTTGTTTTCGCTCATTTTCATTGGAAAATCAATATTTGGGCCATGCCACCTTCCCTGGTTGTTTTAGGCCCGTGGATGTGATATGGTAGATCTATCAGTACAATTCTAAGCGAATTAAATAGGGATAAGAAGCCATTTGTCGTGGCCATTTTTTTGTTGCTGCTTCTCGTTGTTTCGGGTGTCGCCTATTCCCCGCGCCGCGGCCAGCCGGCAGTCGGCAGGGGCGTATTTGGGGGGCCGTCCGGGCAGATTTTCCATTCCGGCGCGTCCGGCATGGTTTTGGAGGCCCTGGCTTTTGGCGAGGAGCCGGTCATTTCCGGTTATTCGCCCGCGGACTCTCCTTCTCCCGGGAACCGGGCCGACGAAGGGGTTTTGGCGGCCGCCGTAAGCGACAATGGCGCGGGTAGCCCCACAGGAGACCGCGAGAATCTTTTGGTTTACAGGGTCAGGAGCGGAGATACCTTATCCGGCATAGCTTCTTACTTCGGAGTGTCCTTGGACACCATTGTCAACGCCAACCAAAATGTCAGAGCCAGGTTCCTGCAGCCCGGTGACGAGCTGAACATCCTGCCGACCTCCGGGATCGTCTATCAAGTCCAGGACGGCGATACGCTGGAATCCGTGGCCTCGTATTTTAACATTCCGGAAGATTATATCGCGAAGTTCAATAAGTCCGTTAATTTTGCGACCCTCGGAGCTGGCATGTCTCTTGTTATTCCCGGCGCCAGAAATCTTGGCCTGACGCAAGGCAGGGGATCGCTTCCCAACTTTGACGGCAACTTTATTAAGCCGGCGGACGGGTTCAACTGGGGGATAATTCATCATTACAACGCGGTTGATATCGCGAACACTTGCGGCACGCCGGTTGTCGCGGCCGCCGAAGGCCTCATCCTGCCCGATGAGAGCTTCGGCGACGGCAAAGGCGGCTGGAACGGCGGCTACGGAAATTTCGTTTTAATTGAACATCCGTTCGGCGACGGCGTGCGCACGCGCTACGCTCATTTGGCAAAAGTTCTGGTCGGCATCGGCGACTACGTCAAACAAGGACAGGAGATCGGCACGATGGGCGACACCGGAGACGCTTCCGGCTGCCACGTGCACTTTGAAGTTTATGGCGCGCAGAATCCGTTTGCCAAGAATTGATTGGTCTTTATTGTGGCCAATGTCGGCGGTATACTCTTTATTGCCAGGATTTTTTCTGAATAAATAGAAATGGGGAAAGGATTATTTGACGGGCATCGTCCTGCTCGGGCCATAAACATTATCGCGCCTCTGACTGCGGCGATTGTATTTTTCGCGCTCGGGGCATTATTCGCGCGTACGTTTTTGCCCCAAACACCAGAGTCCTCGTTGCCGTCGCTGTATCCGGTGCGGGAGGGCTCTCGTGGACTTATCAATCCCCTTCTCACGACCACAAGCAGCGGAAAATCTCCGCGATTCGTGCCTCTGGAAAATAAAATAAACACGCAAATCAGCAAAGAAATAAACTCCGGTAATGCCAGTGGAGTGAGTGTGTATTTTCACGATTTTAATTCCGGCCAATGGACCGGAGTAAACGAAAGCGAACAATATTCTGCCGCTAGCTTACTCAAGATTCCGATTATGATGGCCTATCTCAAAACCGCCGAAACAGCGCCGAATATTTTGAACGATAAATTGTTTTACGACGGTTCTTTTGACGATAATTCGCTGGAAAACATAAAACCGACCAAAGAAATTCAACCCAGAAAAGAGTACACGGTTAGCGACCTAATCAGATTCGCTATTCAATATTCCGATAACAACGCCAACTTTCTTCTTGTGCGGCATATTGGCGACGCCGCGGTTAACGATGTATTTTCCGACCTGAAAATACCGTATCCAACTTCAGCAACAGATGAATACACGCTGACTCCGAGGCAATATTCGATTTTTTTCAGAGTTCTTTATTCCGCGACATATTTAAGCCGCGAAATGTCCGAGAAAGCACTCGAGCTTTTGAGTTATTCCGATTTTCCTCAAGGAATAGCGGCGGGCGTTCCGGTTGACGTTGTGGTGGCCCAAAAATTTGGCGAGCGAGCTTTCCCAGGCGAGAATAGCGGCTCCAATAAGGAGCTCAATAACTGCGGCATTATTTATCATCCGCAACACCCCTATTTTTTATGCGCAATGACAAAGGGCGGCGACTTTACGAAATTAAGCAATGTTTTGCGGGATATAAGCAAAATTGTCTGGAGCGAGGTTGAGAATAATTACCAAAAATAAGCGCCGATGAGCGCGTGCGGTTTTCAATAATCTATAATATTCGCGGGGCGAGACGTGAAAGACGTCACCAGCTGCCACGTGCACTTTGAAGTTTACGGCGCGCAGAATCCGCTGGCCCGGTAGCGGTAAAATATTATGTTCTCAATTACACGCGGGCTTGCGAACTTGAGATAGCAAAACCGATATAAGTCAGTAGAAACGAGTGGACATTATTGGAACTCGAGGAATACTTGCAACAATTGCCAAAATTGTTAAATTAGCAGATTGCGGCAACCTCGTAGTAGGATGTACACGAAGTTCACACGTTCATACATATGAACTACCGCGCATCCTTTGTCTTAAATTTATAAACCGCCCTCTGGTTTGCCGCTCTGAAGTTGTGGCGGCTCAATTGCTGAGGGGAATTTATCAGCGATCGTCGGTGGTGGCAATCCTCCCGTAATAATTTTTCCGATAGCAAATCTTATGTTTTGCGTGTTTTGATGTATTGCGGCATAAATCATCAGTCGTTCTTCCCATTCTTTTTTGTGCGTTTTAACCTCTTTCTCCAGCAAATTATAGGCATCCATTGCTTTCTCTAAGTTGCCAACCATATTCTTTTTGAATTCCCCGGATTGCATATACCTAAGAATTTTTCTGCCTTTTTGTTCCGTTTGCCCTTTAGTCAATTTCATTCGGTGCATCTCAAGTAGAGTATTTCTTAGAAAAAATGCCACGTCTAGTAGGCCAATAGGATCAATAACAACAACGTCTCCCTCCATGAAAAACCTTGATTTGTTTTCTTTTTGTGCGTGAGTGACAATGACCGCATAATTAGCTTGTGCCGTTTCCTGGTGTCTTTTTATTTCTTTAACAAAAGCGTTGCTATATTTCTCGGTTTTTTTACATTCATACAGAATACTCCCCACCTTCTCATTATTGAATTTGACAGTTTGTATAACATCGCCCAACTTGCCCGTTGACCGAATGTCATCTTCTTGAAACGTTTCGGCCAGCATTTTTTTCACTTCCTTCTCGTAATCGAAACCGGCCAGTTGCGGAGTTTTGCCTTCCTTCAACTGCCTTTCCAATTCTTGTATTTTCTTATTGCCAGCCTGTATATCGCGCGTCTGCTTCTGAATCATTTTGGACATACGCGTTCTTTCACCCTTTTCTTTTTTTATACCCTTTGCTATGCCGCTTTCCTCCGCTAATTTCTTGGCCTCCTTAAGGTCGTTTTTGTGTTTTTTTTCAAGTTCGGCGTTTTCCTTTTTGTATTTCTCGATTTTTTTCTGAGCAGAAACAATTAATTCTTGTTCTTTTTCCCATTGGCCAGTTATTTTAATCCATTTTTCTCTGGTTAGAATGCTGTCGCACAGCGGGCATTTATAAACTTTGCTATTTGCGTCCATGAAATTATTATATTCTTAATAAAAGAAACCCTGATGTCTTGTATTTTTCACCGTACTACTTCGTTAAGTTTGGTCACCAACTCTTTATCACTTAAAACCGCAGTATCAATCCTTTTTAATCTCGCCGAAACTGCTTTCAAGAGTGGCCTTCCTTCGTTTCTCGTTCTTGGCGGGGATTGCTCTAGCTTTTTCAATACCCAATTTAAAACCCTTTCATCTTTAAACGCTTTATATGTGATTATTTCTCTCCACAAAGCCCAAAGTCCGATTTTTTCCAATGTAGTTATTGGGTGGTGAGCCAAAAGAGAAGCTATCCTAAAGTCGTTTCTAGTTTTACTAATCTTGCTTGTGGGAGCTGTCTTGCTGATAAGCGCTGAACACCCATAGAGATGATCCCAAAAAAGTTTTTCTTCTTCCGGTGATACCCTGTGTTTCTCTAAAAACTTATTAATTCTAGTACCAATTAAATACCAAGCCCCTAACATATTAGATTTTCTGGCTTCTGGGGTAAGCATCTTTTTTTTCAACAAAACTTTTTCAATTTCTTGTATCTCTTGATTTAGGGCGTTATCAAAACGATCCGCCTCTTTGATGTCTTGGGGGGTAAGAATTTTTTTAGTACTTTTATACTGAACGGTTTCCTTGGGCCCGCCCCTTTTTCTTATTTTGATGGTCATATTATTCCTCTAAATCCCACAGAAATTCACTATGCCTACGCAGGAAGAGTTGATAAACCGCCGACGTGTCTTTGGCTTTAATAAGCTTTGTGAATTCCTTATCCTCCTTATCGTCATCGGCAATCACCTCCTCAAGCTTTATTTGAAGTGCCAACATTGATCCTTGCTCAAAAAGATAATCTTGCAATTTTTCATAGTCCCTCAATAGTGGCTTAATACGAGGATGGAATTCATTGTAAAAGATAACATAACCATCTTCTTCCTCTTCCCATTCGAATAGATAATTTTTATCATCTCTGCCCCTTGATTGAAATCTGATAGGTCCAGATTCTGGGGGATCTATTTCTACATAAAACTTATGATTTATACGCTCATATAAAATTGTACCCTTTTCGATTTTTGTTCCATCTGGTAAAGATTTACTTTTTTCTTCCAATGCGATCATCCGCGCTCGCAAGGAATATCCACCGGCGCCATATTTTTTCGAAATAATAATTTCATCGGCACCAATTTTTGGTCCTTCTCCATTGTGTAAATTGATCTCCCTTTCCTGCAACATCTCTGTCTTGCCATCCGCCGATACTACAAAGACACGAACAAGCACCAAAATACTTTCGCCAAATTCGTTTATAGGAACAACATAAGTACCACTTATTTTTTCTCCGTAATTAACTCGTTTGCTATCTCTAGGAAACCGTAAATCGGGAACCGACAATCGTAGCGGCTCATTCTTTTTTCTAGTGGATTCTTTTTTCTTTCTTTTTCCTCTATGCTTTCCGGAAAGTCCGAGTTTCTTAAATTGCGGGGCAAGGCGCTTTAGTGCTCCTTCCTCGGCCGTTTTTTGAATTTTATTTTTCTTTGCTTGTTCCGAATCAAAAATTTTCAAATCCTCTGCAAATTTGCGTATTTTTCGTTGAATATAGCTCCGAAGGTATCGCGCGGGATTTTGGGTCCAACTAAAATCAAAATGTTCTGGTCCCTCGCAATTGATTTTCATTTCTTTTTCAAGGGGTTTGCTTTCCATCTCTAACCATCCATAAATATCCGTCATTCCCTGTTCTTTTACTAGTTCCTCGGCTGGTATTCTTTCTATGGTCATTCCGCCGCGTTGTATGGCGACGCCCCTGATGGAATCCGGCACATTAAGATTTGGGGCGTACCTCAATACGAGACGTTTAATTTTGTACTGGGTTCCTTCTTTAATAATCTCGGGGGGGGAATTCTTTCTCCTCAACCCCTTTCAGTTTATTTCCATACCAAGAAGGGAGGGGAACATATTTTTTATCATTCCCATCATTCACAAATATCTTTGCCTCGTATTTTTTAATGGTTTCCCATCGAGAATTACTAATAAAAGAAATTAATTCTCCTCTTTTGATTGCACGCACAACTGCCTTATCGGGGTTCAAAATAAAAATTCTAGTTCCATGCCAGGTAATCGGATTAATATCCTCACTAAGTTCTGACCTTAACATTGCCTTTCCGTCATCACCATAGTGCAAGCTAAACTTCACCTGCTTGTCAGCAGTATCAAGATAAAACCCTCCAAAAACATATGTGTTATCACTCGATCGGAGCGAATCAAAAAATACTTTCTTCGTTTGTGAGGTGACCAAAAAGAGCGTCTTGCCACGACCCCTGTTACCACCTTCCTCATTAGATTTTGCGCTCCAGTTCGAGTTTAAGAAACATGCTAAATCCTCGTTTCTTTGATTTTCGCTTGGATTTTCGCTTGATATTTTTTCTAAAATTTTTATGAGATCTTCATCGGTATAAAATTTTGTACCATTTAGACCAGTCGTGCCTTTATCCGAAATACAAAGAACATCCTTATTGTCGATCTTCATTAATGAAAAACCGCACCCCCAATCCTTTCCGTGATTTTTATCGACGCGGGCGTCCCAGCAGTTTTGAATTGCGTCTTTTTGGAGGCCATCGGCCAACCACAATTCGTGATTGATCTTTGTCTTATATCCATCCGCAACGGCCTTAATGTCTTCCTCTTGGTTTACCTTTTGCGTGAAAATCTTTCGTTCCATGGATCTATAATTTAAATTCTTTATTCTTTGGAACGTGAAACTTGGCCTTTATTTCTTTCGTTTTCTTATCGATTTCCCCGAATATTTTTTCGATGTCTTTTTCGTCATATTCGTAAGCGCTCCGATTTGAACAATTACCCAAAACCTTGAGGCGTTTTAGGACTTCGTTTGTTCTTCTGGTGGCCAACCTCACGAACCTCTCCCTGGGCGCTTCCGCTTTATTTTTATTGATTTCTTCCGCCATTTGATTAGTTAATTACTATTGTACCAATATCGACTATTTATAGCCATTTTAGCATATACGATATATCCGTCAAGCCCGTGTTGTGGATTAACTGTTTATAACTACACAAAAGCAAAAAAGTCAAATAAAACAAGCTTAACCAGGGAAGTTGGTTGAGCGCGTCGCTAACCGAGTTGGCTTGGTTACACTTCTTCTCTCAACCTATAGCTGAATGCCTCAGCCAGATGTTCTGCCGCGACTTTTTCTTTTTGTTCCAGGTCTGCAATCGTGCGGGCTGTTTTGAGTAGCCGGTAATAGCCGCGGGGCGAAAGGCGGGCCTTGTCAAGCGTTCCTAAGAATTTCTCCGCCTCCGGTTCAAGCTTGATCATCTCCTCGGCTTGGCGCGAGCTCATCTCGGAGTTTGTCGCGAGAGTGATCTTGGTCTTGGTAGATGGATTTTTTCCCTTCCCGAATCGCTCGGCCTGGATCTTCCGCGCGTGTTCAACTTCTTTTTTGATCGCCGGACTTTTCGGCTCAAAATTCTTCTTTTGGCGCAATTCCTCTATTTTTACCCGTCCGACTTTGATTTGCAGGTCAATGCGGTCCAAGAGCGGCCCGGAAATTTTCTTTTGGTAGCGGATTACCTCGTAGGCGGTGCAGCGGCATTCTTTTTCCGGATCGCCGTAAAAGCCGCAAGGACAAGGATTCATTGCCGCAATCATGGAGAATTTTGCCGGAAAAGCCATTGTGCCCCTGGCTCTGGCGACGTGCACCACGCCCGATTCCATCGGCTGGCGCAGGGCTTCCAGAACGTTTTTTGGAAATTCCGGCAGTTCGTCGAGAAACAAGATGCCGCGGTGCGCCAAACTTATCTCGCCGGGCTTTGGGTCGCTGCCGCCGCCGATAATGGCCGCCACGGACGCCGTTTGGTGCGGCGAGCGAAACGGCCGCTGTCCAACCAATCCTCCATGCGCGAGTCCGGCCGCGCTGTAAATCTTCGTGATTTCAATGGCTTCGTCCAGCGCAAGTTCCGGCAGGATGCCAATCAGGGCTTGCGCCAACAAGCTTTTCCCGACTCCGGGCGGCCCAATCATCAGCATGTTGTGCCCGCCGGCGGCCGCGATTGTCAGGGCTCTTTTGGCGTTCTCCTGGCTCACGATCTCGGAAAAATCGGGCGCCTGGATTTCTTCGGATTCAACGGCGCTGAAAACCTCCGGCTTGATTTCTTTGCGTTCTTCAAGAAAATCCATGGCGTCTTGCAAACTTTGGAGCGGTATGACTTTCAGATTTTTGACAACCGCCGCTTCGTTGGCGTTCTGGTGCGGCAAGAGCAGATATTCAAATCCCCCTTTCTCCGCCATTTCGGCGATGTTCAGGGCGCCGTTTATCGGCCGCAATCTGCCGTCAAGCGCCAGCTCGCCCAGGAATATTTTGTTTTTGGAATCAAATTGTTTTATTTGTTGCGTGGCCGAGAGATAGCCGACGGCAATCGCCAAATCGTATTGCGAGCCGGTTTTCTTTACGTCCGCCGGAGCGAGATTTATCGTGATTTTCCGATTTTCCCGGTTCGGCGGTTTGATGCCGGAATTTTTCAACGCCGAATTGACGCGCTCCTTTGCTTCGTTGAGCGCCTTGTCGGCCAGCCCCACAATATTAAAAGCGTGGAGGCCGACGTTCAAATCAACCTCCACCTCTATTAATTTCGCTTTTATGCCCTCAAGTTCCGCGGAATAAACGCGCGCGAGATTCTTGATCATCCCGTTAGAAGCCGCGATTGCTTTAATAAGATTATAATCTCTAAAATAAATAGTTGCTTCATAAACTTAATAAAACTCGTGGAGATCGCTGATCGCAATCTGCTTCTAACGGGATCATCCTGTTTTCTTGCAATTCTGGCATAGCCGCGATTCCGGTATGACGTCCAGAACCGCCGCTCCGATTTCCATTCCGCATTTTTCGCAGATCCCGTATTTACCCTCCAGAATTTTATTGAGAGCCGCGTCTATGTCGTTGATGCGATCTTTTAGTGTTCGCGCCTCGGCCATACGATAACCGAAACTTTCCGCTTCGTTGGCTTCTTCGTCTCCGTGGTCAACGTCGCTGCCGAAATCCTCCGGCGTTTCTTCTTTCAGCAGCTCTTTAATGAGCTCGGCGCGCTCTTTCTCAAGCCTTGTTTTATATTCGTTTGCTTTTTCGGAATTCATTTTGATTTGATTATTTTAAGGTTATTGATTTGTCTATTGCAAGTCAACCTCTGTCAAGAGGGTTTCCGAGGGGGCCTCGGCATCATGCGTTTTCCCCGGCTCTTCTCTTCACTAATCGTTGCTAATAATCGTTGTCTGCGGTAGCAAGGGGAGCCAAGAGAGATTAGTTTTTTCTTTGTTTGCCAAAAAGACAATCCGGCAATCGGTAAATAATCCGGCAATTGCCGCATTCGGCACAAATCCTATTGTCTGTCGGCCGTCTGACAAACATTTTTGTTTAACACGATAAACCCGGTAGGCGAGTAATTAACTACAATTTCTGTGCTTTGTAAAGCGCTAAACATGCCGAACCACTTTGCTTTGTAACGCGACAAACATCGACCAGATTAAAAACATGCCTCAACCCCAGGCCGTTGACACGACAATGGGTCATTGAAACTTGTTGTTTTTATCATAGAATCCAGATTTATATAGTTTGCTTATAATACTAAATCCTTCTGGCACGTCCGGGTCTAAATCAATCTTTCTTATCCAATTTTCAAATTGGATGCCCTTATTACCCACAAGCCGTTTATACAGAAGGGGTACGATTATATTCTTTAATTGACCGAGATCTCTGACCATAAGAATTGCCGCTCCTCGCCTTTTATATCCATCCTTTCTTATTCTCGGCTTATAGATATATACAATATTATGTAAACCAAGTTTATTTACCACTGCGCTTAATAGATTCCCGTCCCCGTCTGCCATTCCTATGGCAAAAGTTGGTATTTTCCAGATTTTTCTGCCAGATTTTGCAGTACAGAAAGTAAAACACCCCTTACTCTCAACAAGCCCCCGTACGTAGTCAAGCGTTATTTTGATCGTTTTGTTGTCCATGTTTGTCGGTAAACTGGTAATATTGTTGGCGTGCACACACTTATATTATACCGCTTAGCTTGGTATAATCCACCATATGGACAAGTCCATGGTTGGCGAGCTCGGCGAAGACCTGGCCTGTGAATATCTTGTGAGGAAGGGATACAAGATATTAGCGAGGAATTATCGGGAGAAATTGGGCGAAATTGACATTGTCGCCAGGGCAAAAGACAGAACGCTCGTTTTCGTTGAGGTCAAAACCTTCAAAAGCGCGAGTGGCACGGACGCGGAAGGTGATGAATTGATGCCGGAGGATAATTTAACAAAGGGTAAGCTTGGACGGTTAAAGAAGGCCTGCCAGTCATTTTTGGCAAAAAACGAAGCTCTGCTTTATGAAAAACGCGGCTGGCGGATTGACTTGCTGGCGATAGAAATCGGCCGGGGGCCGGTTGATGTCAAAAATCCGGCAAACAAAATAAGGCATTACGAGAATATATGACGTGAACCATGCCGGACGAAGACGAATTAAGACAGACAAAAAAACCGCCCCGACCTTGGTCGGGGCGGTTTTTACTTCACAAATTCCACCACTTTCTTGAACACTTCCGGTTCGTTTTGGGCGAGATCGGCCAAGATTTTCCGGTCAAGTTTCACGTTCTTTTTCTGCAGGGCCGCAATCAGGCGGCTATATTTGGTCCCGTTCGCGCGGGCGGCGGCGTTGATTTTGACGTTCCAAAGCTGCCGGAAAACGCGCTTCTTCTCCTTGCGTCCGCGGAAAGCGTGCGACCAAGCGTGAAGCAGGGCCTCTTTCGCGGCCCGCACTTTGGATTTCCTCCCCCAACGGAAGCCCTTGGTGTATTTTAAAGTTTTCTCGCGCCTCTTGTGCGCGGTTTTTCCTCCTTTAACTCGTGGCATTGGAAAAGTATCAAGTTTCAAGTATCAAGTGTCAAGTTTTTGATACCTGACACGCGACACCTGATACGAGGTTAATAATTTAATATCTTCTTCCTGGGGTAGTCAAGGGACAGCGTTTTGCGCTTGCCGCGGACGTTTCTGTTGGATTTTCTCGTGCGGAAATGGTCCACGGCCATTGGCCGCCGGATAATCTTGCCGTTCTTTGTGATTCTGATCCGTTTTGACAAACTTTTTCTCATGTTTGCATCAGCGAATAGCGAATTTGATATCGTTACTTTTTTATTATCTGCGCCGTCATTCCTCTGCCGCCGAATTTCGGTTCGCTCACTGTTTTATATTCCACCGCAATCATTTTCATAAAGCCGGCGAGTTTTTGGCGCGCCCAGTCCTTGTTGTATTTTTCCCGGCCGCGTAGGCGCATATTGACTTCCACCGGATGCCCCTCGCCCAAAAATTTTTCCAGCTGCCGGACCTTGATCATTAAATCGTTCGCGGCCGCCCGCGCGCTGATTTGAACCTGTTTCAGTTCCCCCGTTTTATGCATCCGGCGCTCTTTTTTTTCCTGCTTCGCTTTCTCGTAGCGGTATTTGTCAAAGCTCATCACGCGCGCCACCGGCGGCTTTGCTCCCGGGACGATTTCAATAAGATCAAGGCCTTCTTCCGGGCGCGCGAGCTTTAGCGCCTCCTCGCGTTTCAAAACGCCGAGGTTTGTTCCGTCCTGGCCCACGACGCGCAGCTCCGGTGCGGTTATTTCGTTGTTGATTCTGGGCTTGTTTATGGTTTTGTCTCCGGTTATGGTTTCGGGGTTGTCTAAATTTTATATTGTATTATCTGTCACGTCAACCACTTAATTGTTTTCTTTGCCGTCCCGCCGTCTCCCAATAAAGAAATGGCCCGTCGCGGAAGTTCGCGACGGGCCCGGGGGCAAACTCATACCCCTTGATCGGTACTGCGTTGCCGGATGGGTTGCTTCGTCGGCATCACCTGCCTCGCCCACTCGTTAAAACTCGTGGGGTTGATGCCGATGCGAACGATCCTCCGGATTTGCTCCAGTGAGAGCCGCGTCGGCGGAATATCCCGCGCGGTTAAGCTGCCGTTAAGCAGCATTTGGCCCGCGTGGTGGAAGTACCACCGGTCGTCGCCCGGGACGTTGCCTTCGGCGGCCAGCGCGTTCAAGTCGGTTGTCACGATGCGCCCACTCGCTTGCTGTTCATATAGGCGAATCATGCAGGCAACTCCGTTCATGGTCAGTTCAAACCTTTTACTTGTGAAGATTTGGACGTTCCCCGACGGCTGCTGCTGGATGACGATGGCCGCGTTTCCGCCTTCTTTGGAGCGAGCGAAAACATTCATTCGCTCGTTGTCGGAGGCGAAGGTCGCCACCCTCAACAACCGTCCGCCAGGCCCGACGATCTCCTCAACTTTGGCGTTCCGCTCAAACTCTTCCTTTGCGGCCCAGAAGTCCGACTGCTCACGGTACTTTGCTTCCAGCGCTATTGTTGCCCACTCAACCGCCATCTCCGGATTGCCAGGATGCTGACGATGAAGAAGGGGAATAACGTCAGCCAGATCGAATGCCTGGTTTACGCCACCGAGGTCCGCGTTGCGGGCGAACTTGAGGATTCTCCGGAGCGCCTTGTCTTTGTTCACTCCGAGGGCCCCGGCGACAAGTGTGGCGGCGCACTCCCTCTCTTTGCGCCCGCCGCTCGCGGTTGGATGTTCGTCAAAACGGCCACCTCCGATCCCCAATAGAAGAACGCCATCCCGCTCGCAGTCCTCCGCCGAACGACCCTCGAAAGCAGTGCGGTTGAAAACCAGCTTGGCGGTACTGATTCCGGGGAATTCTTTCTCCCCGAACCTATTCAGTAGCCAGATCGCGACGATCTCGTCGAGATGCGGCCGCTCATGCGTCACAATCGTATTAAACTGCATTCGCTCCTCCTCTTCGAGCCATCCGGCTTATTTGATTTCGCCTGCCTGCGCAGGCAGGTCCGATGGGATTGCCCACCGGTTGCTGTCTGAATTATAACATATATCCATTTGATTTGTCAATAAGCGGTGCCATTGAGCTATCCGCACCTCTCTTAATTCTCTGTAATGAAAAGCCGCTCCAGAAAAGATAGGATTTACCTCCTGTGCATAAGTGGTTTGCGGTGGGGGGGGTGCCAGTGGAGTTATAATCATGAAGATGAGGTTTGTATCGGCAGTTAGCAAGGTTTTCAGTCCGAACGTTTTCTTGGCGTTCGGATTTTTATTTTGTCTTCTCGCAGCGCCCCTGTACGCCAAAGCCATTGGCTTTCAGAAGGATACTGACCAAACGCTCATGACTGGTCTCGTTGCCTACTGGAAACTTGATGAAGTATCCGGAGCGACGAGGGTGGATTCTTCCGGCAATGGCAATGACTTGTCAGATAACAATATTGTCGGCCGGGGAACGGGCAAACCTTCATTTTTATATGCCGCCGACTTCGGCGCGAGCAATACCACCAAGTATTTGAGCATAGCCAGCAATCTCGGTTATACCGACAGGACCGCCTTCTCCATGTGCGGTTGGTTCAAATCGGAGACGGGCAACGGGGCTACGACTGCGTTTATGGGTGTTGGCGCGAATGTCGGTTACGGAACCGACCTTTATATCCGTTATACGGGTGGTAACTCATCAACAGATTTCCGTCGTGAAACAAACCAGAATGATTATGCGCCCGATAGTATAGATATTCGTGACGGAAGCTGGCATTTCCTTTGCGAGATTTATGATGGAAGCACTGTCTACGGAAATATAGACGCAAGGGCGCAAGTTTCTGCATCGTCTACTGCAACGAGCGATTACGGCGCAGGAAGTACGAACATATTCACCGTGGGGACGGCCCCGTTTACCAATAACTATCTTTTTTCCGGTCTTGCTGACGAAGTTGGATTCTGGAACAAGAAATTGTCGAACCAGGAGATTGAGGATCTCTACCATAGCGGTAGTGGGAATCCGTTTTCCGGACTCGTGCAGTATAAATCGGACGGTGCCACGATCATTCCAAGAGGCGCCACCACAACGGAAAGCTCGATTGTGTTTGGCAGTACGTTGTATCCAAGCGGTACGAGCACGCTCAAGCTAGAAGTTGAGGTCCAGCCCGCAGGAACGGGTTTCACGGGAACGCCAAACGCTTCAAGCGGCCCTGTATCTTTCGGCAATAATGCGACGACTACATTTGGCACGAGCACACTTGTCTATCCGCGCGACCCCGAAAGCTGGTCTAACGGCAATTTCCACTGGCAGGCGAGAGTGGAAGACCAGAACGGCGCGACTTCCACGTGGCAATTATTCGGGGCGAGCACGAGCACCACTGACTTCAAAATCAACACCGTGCCATTGTATATGCAGAAACATGGGCCGTGGCCATCGGCTACAGGAACAGATTCTTGGGCCGATGAACTCTATAATGGCAGTACCACTGTTGATTGTGGGCAACTTCCAGCCACTTCCACTATCGGCTACTGCGGCTGCACTATTACCGACGTTGTCATGTGGTTGAGATACTTCGGAATCGCCACCGATACCGTAGGTAATACCGTGAATCCCAAAAACTTAAATACGTGGCTGACTAATAATGGTGGTTATGATGCAAGTAGTAGTATGTATTGGACTTCTATCCAGAACTATGCATCATCTACAAGCGGATCGATTGTTTTTGATCAAGATTCTTGGAACTACGACAATTCAACCAGTTCAATTCCTGCCTATATATATCCTCTCCTCAGCTCCAGTACGCCGGATCCTGTAATATTGTTTGAAAAATCGGCTGGTCACTGGATTGTTGCAACTGGATTCGCCCAGAATTCGGGAACGTCAACTTATACCGTAAGGGACCCAGCTTGGTACAACACAAAATATTTGAACCAGGCAGAAACGAGCAGCACTATAAAAAACTATAATAACAATATTGATAAGGTGCGCGTTTACCATGATCCGCCCAATCCTCCCCGCACATACGAATATCACGTGAATCTTCCCAACGCCCTGATGCTTGTTGATTCGCAGGGTAGGAGGACGGGCAAGGATCCGTCCGCTGGCGTGTTCTATCATGAAATTCCAGGAACTGGTTATGGCGAAGGGGAACATTCCGGTCAGCTTGGCATCTCTGGACCAGTGGGTCAGTACACTTTATATATTCTTGGTGGTACAACGGGTTCATATTGGATTGGCGCGTGGCCGCCCCAAGAAGTCACTGGAAATATACAAGCAAGCGCGATGGACGTGTACACGCTTGACTTCAGTCCGACAAGCACAGAAAATCCCAAGCTTGTTTTCCGAAACACGGCTTCTTCTACGGCGAGCATAACTTCCACACCTCCACACAATTTGCCGTTACTGTTGCCTCAACCACTGGTACGGCAAGAACCAGTTTTCATTCCTGCGTCACACCCATCTGTTTCGACTAGTAGTACACCATCAAGTACGATTATTTCTTCGACTCATGTTTTTGTGGCCACCTCATCGGAGCAGGCCATTTCTTCCACTTCATCGTCGCCATAAATAAAAATGATTGCAACAAAAACTCATCTCTTAAATTAATGAACCCCAAAAAGTTTATCGTTACCATGTCATTAATTGTTCTCGCACTTGTCGTAGCAGTTGCTTTAATTTTCTTTAGATCGAGCCGCAACTTAACAACAAATATCCCTATTGTTACGCAAATACCCGCCACCACAACTAGTCAAGTTTCCAATGCCACTACTTCTAATAACACGACTACGTTGCCTCAGCAACGTCGGACCCCCCGCACATACGAATATCACGTGAATCTTCCCAACGCCCTGATGCTTGTTGATTCGCAGGGTAGGAGGACGGGCAAGGATCCGTCCGCTGGCGTGTTCTATCATGAAATTCCAGGAACTGGTTATG
>Ga0315291_10000641_pt1 | contig 46462 bp, 34 predicted proteins | sample YL17G12_20_MG_FD_203070 | JGI IMG/M metagenome (GOLD analysis project Ga0315291, IMG submission 203070) | Sediment microbial communities from Yellowstone Lake, YNP, Wyoming, USA - YL17G12_20 | ecosystem: Environmental > Aquatic > Freshwater > Lake > Sediment | place: USA: Wyoming | collected...
ACGATATTTAATATAATCCAATACTATATTGAAGTGCTGGGTCAGGACGGCCTTGAGCATTTTACCGTCCAGCTTCCGCTTCAACCGCTCAAAATCGGCGAGTTCCTAAAGGAGCCGCAAAAGTGGTTTGAATTCGCAAAGGGATTGATTGACGAGGCAAAAAATAACGCGGGGGCAGATATAAGGCAGTACTGGATCGATAATTACGACAAGCTCTGGGGTTACGGGCAGGTTTTGCCATTCAGGAGAGGAGGCGGGACCCCGCAAAATCCGCCACCGGCTGAAAGCGGACCGGACAACGGATCGACCGGTGACCCTACACCACCTAATTCAGCAAGCGGTTACGTTCCGGAATATGACGAAATTGAGGGAGTCGATGAGGCCGATTTAGATGACGGCTCTACAGACGTAGAAGAAATTGATACATATGTCGACGATTCCGTATTGGAGGGAGGGTTCGCCTTTATTGATGTATCCACAACGCTGCCGGAGTGGGCGCCAGTCTGGTAATTATGCCTTATGATCTTATCTACAGTTTGCTTTCCGATCCCCAAAGCCGCCAGGGCTTGGCTGTCGCAATAGATGATTTTGCGAGCGGCCATCCTCAAGATCCCGACCTTGGGGAGCTTTTTGAGTTACGAAATCAAATCGGCGACGGTTACTATTTCATGCCGCTGTCTTTGGAGCAGATAACCGTCCTTGAAAAAGTTGTCGTGTCAAACAGCTTTTCTCAATCCGCGGCCAGATTTGCTTCGGAGCCGCCCACTCTTCCCACAACTCCACAACCTCAATTCGTCCCGAGAGAAGAAGATGACGACCTCCGTCATTTTCTCAAACACATGCCGTTTCAGTTCACGCAGGAACTTGTGGATGATTTCAATGAGGCCAATCAAATCAATCTTGAAACAGTGAGGAGATGGGGTTCTCAAAATCCAGGAAACGGTTTTGTCGAGCCGCAAAAACACAATCTTGATAGGGTCCTGAAAGTCTATGAGTGGCTAGACAAAAAAGCCCGTGAATATGGAATGCGCGTCGATCTGTGGGATTATCTTGCATCAATATACCCGCCCGTCAGAGAGATGCTCAAAGACTCGGCTTCGACAGGCGGCGAGATCGTCGTGCGCGTTCCGAAGTTCATGGAGAAAAGATCTTTTGACCAATTCAATTACGCCACATTTGCGCTGGATGCGCATCTTGCAGGACTGGTTCCGGAGATCCCTGAAACCACAAGGGCCAGCCATATCAGGTCCCTCCATAACGGTAATGGAGATGACAATGAAACCAATGTAATCCGTCCGCAATGGGAGACTCTTAATAATTACGCGAGATACGCCACCGAGAAGGCCGACGGCGACGATGTCCACCGTCAGCAGATGCTCAATTTTCTGACGCTCCTGCGTTTTCTTCCCATACTTAGGAACACTGTTCCCGCACTCAATGTTAACGACCATCCTTTGACAACTCCGGATAATGGCCACCCCACCCGCTTCACTTTGCGTGTCGTTCCTGAAGATGAGGTGGTGCAATATATCCCGTACGGCCGGACCGTAAAGTTCAGCGCGCAGCGCTGGCCGTTTTCGGAAATCGCAAGCGGCCTGTTTGACCGCATGATCGGGATGCTGGAAGACCGCATCTCAACCATGCGCGAGTTTTCATCCATGCTGGAAAATGATTCAAGCTCGCTTGAATCGCTTGAAAGCAAGCTTCAGGAATTCCGCATAAGGCACGCCTCCTACAAAGAAGCTCTTTCCAGCCGTGATCCGTCCTCACCCATGGTAACGGATGGATTTGCGGATGAAGCAAAGCCGTTTTACAGGGATTTGGGCCGCTTCTTTGAACAAACACTTTTTCACACGCATGCACGCGGCTCCGTATCGCTGGGAAATCTTTCAATCCCGTTTGAGATCGTCCCTGAAATTTCGGGCGTCGATGTCGCACCAGCCGCCGGAGGGCGCGTATCGGTCATCGCGGAAGACATTGCACTGAAGGCCGATGCCGAAAACTGGCCCGCCGAGATGGAAAAAGACGTCTTCAATCTCCGTGTCTTCATGGCATGGCAAATCGCAAGCGGGCTCCTGGATCCAGGCACACTCGAAGACCCCCAAAAGATTATAGATGCGGCGAACCACTTCGGCCCCATTTTTGATTCAGAAAGGCTGGAGGCATCCGCCAATATTCTGGTCGGATTAAACAGCGAGGCCAAAGAGCGCCGGGCTGCCGCAATAGACCCCACGCTTCACCGCGCGCTTCGTTTAAGGACGATTGGCACATCGCATCTTCGCGATTATTACGTCTATGATTATTCGACTCCATGGCAGGAACGAATGGCGCAACACTACAGCCAAAATCATGACAGCGCACAAGTCGATCAGGATGCTCAAATTACTGAAAACTATTTCAAATCAGTGCGCCATCCGCATTTCATATACAATCCGGCAAAGTTGAATGCCGCCATAGCAAAAGTTTACGAAACAGATGCTGAAAGGCAGTTTGCCCTTGCAAGACTTTTGGGATTTTTTGAAACCATAAATATCAGGACCGATTCAACGCCGATCCGTCCTCTTTCGGCAGATGAGGCGGAGCCGGAAACCAGGGCCATAGAGTGGGCCTTTCAGGATTATCTTGCGCTCTTCCCGGGCGCGGCCGAATTCGAGGCAAAAATCGAAATCAACGAAGCCCTGCTTGCGGAAGTCGTCGACCGGCAGATCGCGGAGCATCCCGGCGCGCACCTGCGCAGAGGCATTATAAAACGCGGCGTCCTGGCGGCCATCAATAAATTCAACGAAGGAAGGTCGTCCCCCTTCTCTGAAATCACAGCCGACTTCAATCCGCTGCCCGATCAGGGAATATTCCCAGAACATTTTTATGATTTTGTCAGCAGCTGGGGTGCCGATCATAATATGGCTTTCTTCCTCAATGAGGAAAAATTGCTTGCCGCTTTTTCTTTTCTCAAAAATAGCGGTCTTTCACGTGAAGGCATCGACGTTGCACTTTTACAGGTGGGTCTCGATCAAGGGTATCTGGATGTCAATGAAAGGCTCCTCTTCGACTATCTTGTAAATACCGAACATGAAATGAACATGTTTGAGAGGCTTGCAAGTCCCGATCGCGTGCGCAACTATTTGAACAACAATTACAACGCACCGCTGATCTCCGCCGAGGCGGCTTCCGCAATCATATCGGAATATCTCAAGGGGAGGCTCACTTCGCCCTACCCTGTTGATTTGAACGGATTGATCGTCGAGGAGATAGGCGACCGGTTCGACCCATATCCCACAATCAAGGCCGAAGTCGTTGCGTTCTATCACATGCTCGTCCGCGAGTATCTGCATGACACTTTCAAAAACATGCAGAATGCCCACGACAGCGCGATTCAGGCCATCGACGATAACGCGGCAGAATTTCTAAACGACGGTGGAAAAATGTTTTATGGAATGGGATTGGATCTGGGAAAAGCAGCCTTGTTCGCCATCAATCCCGTTTTAATGGAAGGCAGAGGAATTCCGGACGCCCAATTGAACCTGTTTGGGAATGAAAAACATCAAATCGAGGCAATTAGAGCCGAGCACCCGGACTATGGCACAATAAAGAGATTTGATTCCCAACTGTATCTCTTGGCGGAGGCATTGGGTGAACCCCCTCCGTCTGTAGGCATCGAAGAATATTTGACTGAAACAGATGAGGCTGTGAATGAGAAGGTGGAGCTTTTGAGACAGAATGCGCGGGACTCGGTCCGCAGCGATGAGTATGCACTTATAGCCTCTTTGAATGCAATCAGTGCCTTTGCCAAAAGCGTCGAATTGTTTGCGAAGGAATTTGAACCTTCCGACTCAACCTTGTCAAAAATAGACACCATGGACATTGGGCAGATCGACGCTGCAACCGCGAACATTCTAAGAGGGCTGGAAATTGCAACCGGCCTTGAGGCTCAACTTGACGGCCCAATTTTGTATGCAAAAAAAAGGGCGGTCGACCTTGCTAAAAAACTCGGCGAAGACGATGATGCATCAGATATTTTTAACACTGCAAGGGAGACGCTCACACGGGTTGTCAGTAGACTAAATGAAGAAGGGATCCTCCTTGAAATGCGCAAAGAGGATATAAATCGTGCCGAGGCGCGCGATCGTGCAGATACCCAAGCGTCACATGCCATATCCGGGGCAACTGATTTGCTTAGCGACACAGGAACGCTTGGGGATGATATCGGCCGCGCTTCGGCGGAAATCAACGCGCTCCGCGAAGAGATTCGAAGCTACCGCGATCTTGAAATGCCGGGCACTTCTAATAATATCAGCTCTTATCTGGCTGCGTGGACAAAAATTGAGGCGTTTCGAAACCGCGCGGATGAACTTCGAAGGCGTCTGAACGGGCTCCGAACGCGAGCCGATTCGCTTTCGCCGGGCGGCGTCCTGGCCGCACTTGCTCAAGTCAACGGCGTGTCGGATGGGATGCGGGACAGGCTTTCGACGGAAAGGAAAAACATCGTCCGCGCGATATCGGATACGCGGGTCCGGCTTGAAGAGGCGGAAGGCTTCATCACGCAGCTTGGCGGCACCATAACTTCGACTGAAACCAGGCTTGTGCGCGCGGAAGAAAACATCCCCGTCCCCGCAGCTTTCGAATTACCGCAGGGAATTGAAGTATCCGGAAGCGAGATTGCCGACGTGGATAATTCAATTGTCCTGTTCAATACGGCGGACACGCCCAAAAAAGACCCTTCAGACAGGCTTTCGCAAATCAGACAAGCAATCGGACGGCTTGAACTATTGGTCGCCGGTGAAAGGGCTTATATCGTGAGCAAACCGACCGCTGATAATGTCAGGGGCTGGCTCGCGAACCGCACAACGCCGATTCAGATAATAGATATATTCGGCGAGACTCTTTCTATAAATGCCGGCACACGCGGCATACGCATTGTAAGCGGCTCTCAAGACTCCGATGCCCTGCTTACATTTCGGATCAAACTGAACATCCTTCTATCCGTAAACAAAAGTTATGAGGCCGATTTCATCGTTAAATTGTTCGGAAAAGCGCAGAACGAGTCATCAAATCCCGAAGCCGGCGCGCTATGGAGAAGGCTCCTTGCTGAAATCGCGGGTGCGGATATCTTATCGGAAGATGATGCAAAAATATTCATCAGGCGCTTCGCCATAACGCATGGAGAGGAAGTGGAAGAAATCGGCTTTCCTGAAGATCTTGTTGCCAACTGGTTTGTCGAGGCACCCGCCCCTCTACAGATTGAACTCACTAACGAGCAAATCGAAGAATTGGAAAGAAACCCTATCGAAGACGTTGCGAAAGAAGTCGGGATTACAGGCTGGGCAAACCAGCAGGATAAAGAAGCCCATTTGAGAAGCCTAAAAAAAGAACTTAGTGAGGCCATCAAACCGTATCTCACATTCTCCGTTCGCCAATGGTGGGTCGCCCACGAGAACGAAATACCGGATAAACTGGCAATGGTATGGTATCTGGCTCATCAAGCGAACAGGCCCGATATATTAAAAGGAATTTTCATTGACGGCCTTTCATCATATTTGGAGTCGCGTCGGCAAAAAGGCGGCGGCTCCCTCACAATACCCATGGAAGAAACTCTAAGATACGCCAGATTATTCAACATGGAATACTGGGCCGAGATCAGGTTCCACCATGTCTTATACAAAAATGGAGAGCTCTTGCACGACTTTGGGGCCCAGCGGAGAAACGCGCAGCTCTACAAAATGTACGACGAGCATCCGGAGCTCCAAACCATTATGACCAGACGCAATGGTGCAAACGGCCCCGAAGCAACCAATTATTTTATTTCACAATCGGACGTGGACCGTTTCAACGCTGCGATAAGGGCGGGTCAAGATGAGATCACCGTTTCGAGCTACAATTATCTGAATGAGGCGTTTGAAGATGAAACCATCAAACTTGCCGGATTTAAACCACAGGATTTGCCCACAACAGATGAAAGAGATCCGATCAGCTTCACTCATATCTTAAATCTAATCTATAACGAACCCGAATTGCTGGCATTGGGGTTCATGGTAAAAAGGATTATAAAGGAGCGTGTAACCGACGCGATTGGCGCAAAAAGATACGAACATTTCTGGGAACTCCTTGGCGAATATGACCGTGCAATACAGAACCAGCCGGATCCGCTTAAACAAATTGAAATCCTTGCCGATCTCGAATCAGACGTGTTCAGATTATATAACTCGTCTCCCCGTGTTTATAACGTATTTCGCACAGTTCGAAACGCCATCGAAAAAGGCATTGAAACATTCATGGGTGAGGCGTGGCAAATCCTTTCAATGGATAAAAGGAGGGTTTATTTAAATCAACGGGCCCACGCCGTAACACCGCGGCTATCAGGCGAATATGATGAAGAGATTACGGGTCTTTCCGTCGAGGATGATCAGGCAATATATAGTATAGAAACAGGCGACATGGAAGAATATTTCGAAGATCCGAACGTAGGCATCCTGCCGGGCAATATTATACCCGTCGAAATTCCGATGGCTGAATTTTTACCCTGATTGACTGTTTGAATTATATTGTGTAAGAAAGTTTTCAAATGACTATGAACCGCGTACCGATGACCCCCGCGGGAAAAAAGATGCTTGAGGAGAGACTCAAGCAGTTAAAGAACGTCGAGCGTCCGAAGGTCATTGCGGCGATTGAAGAGGCGCGCGGCCACGGCGATCTGTCAGAGAATGCCGAATACGATATCGCCAAGGAACATCAGCTCCAGCTCTCAAGGCAGATTCAGGATATAGAGCATAAATTGTCCCTTGCCCATGTGATCGATCCCGCGTCTATAAAATCCAACAAAGTCGTTTTTGGCGCGACAGTCACATTGAGGGCCGTTGAAGGCGACGAAAAAGTAACATACACGATTGTGGGAGTCGATGAGTCTGACTTGAAGCAGGGAAAGGTTTCGATTGAATCGCCAGTTGCGCGCGCCCTCATAGGAAAAGGGGAAGGCGACGAGGTGAAGGTGACGACCCCGCAGGGTTTTAAGGAGTTTGAAATAATGTCTGTCGAGTACCGCTAAAGGCCTGTCAAAACTCTGACTCCCTAGACAATATTTCTCAAAAAGATAATCCCCTCCCCTTTGGAAAGGGGGGGATTGGCCCAAAGCCTCTGGCACGTGATATGCAAATTTCAGGGGTTGGAGAATGAGGTTGTTATGATAATTGGAGCGATCACATCGAAAGACGTTTTGAGCCATCCGATGGCAATGGTCGTATCATTCGGCATCGTCCGCTATCTGTACTTTATTTTCAAGGCCCTAAGCCCCAAGACCTGCCATTTCTTAAATCTTATTGTCCATTAACTATTGCGTCCCCCTCACCAGCTTCACAAGCCCCAGAGATATATCCGGAACGTAGGTGATCAGGATCAGGAATAGAAACAATATTACAAGAAACGGAAGCGCCGCGCGGCAAAGCTCTGGTATCGGTTTTTTGAAGCGGTAACTGCCGATGAAGAGATTAAGCCCGACGGGCGGCGTCGAATAACCGATCTCAAGATTTGTTAAGAATATAATGCCCAAATGTATGGGATTGACTCCAAACTCTCTCGCGATCGGCAGTATCAAAGGGACCACAACAATGATCGCAGAGAAGATGTCCATAAGGCAGCCGACCACCAAAAGACAAAGATTTAGAACAACCAGGAATGTAAATTTACTGGATATGTGCTGGCGCATGAACTCGACGATCTTTGCCGGCACCTCCGCATCAACGATGTAGTTTGTAAGGCCCAACGCACAGCCCAGAATTATGAGGACTCCGCCGACAAGTATCATCGAATTGGCGGCGATCCTCGGGACGTCCTTTGTGATCTTGAGGTCGCGGTAGATGAAAAGCTCGATGATGAGCACGTAAACGACGGTCACCGCGGCCGCTTCAGATGCCGTAAAAATCCCGCCGTAAATGCCGCCCAAAATGATTATGGGCAAAGGTATTATCCAGATGGCGTCGGCCAGCGCCTTCATCGCATTTTTTAAGCTGAACGGCTCCCTTCCGACCTTGGATGCGGCTCCCGTGAAAATGCTGTAGATTGAAAGCAGAAATATCAGGACACATCCCGGGACTATTCCTGCAAGGAAGAGGTCGTCCACATTTACGCGGGCAATGATGCAATAAAGGATCAAAGGCAAGCTCGGCGGGAAGAGGAGCCCAAGACTCCCGCTTGTCGTGAGAAGACCCAGCGAAAATTTATCAGAATATTTTTCTTTCAACAGAATCGGATACAACAAACCGCCAAGCGCGATTATTGTAACGCCGGACGCGCCCGTGAACGCGGTAAAAAATGCGCACGCAATGAGCGCCACGATGGCAAGGCCTCCGGGCATCCACCCGAAAAGCGCGCGCGAAAGATTGACCAGCCTCTCTGGCGTCTTCGATTCGGCCATCAGATAACCGGCGAATGTGAAAAGGGGAATGGCGACGAGGGTCGGCGCCGACGCCATCCGGTACATCTCGATGATGACGGCGGATGTGTCGATTCCTACTATTGCAAAAAGCAAAAGCGCAAGGCCGCCGAAGAAGACGAAAAGCGGCGCTCCGCATGCGGCACAGAAGATGAGCGCGATGAGAACGAGCCAGGTCATGGAGCGCCCTCCGCGACAGGATGCCTTCTTTGTATTTCGGGATAGAAGATTCTCAAGATATCGAGGACAACTCCGATGCAATACTCAAGCGCCATCATCGCAAAGCCGAAGGGTATGATCGCCTGGACCATCCATGTCTGGATACCCAAAAAAATAACCGATTCCATCGCGCGCTCATCCATAACAAAGGTGAGCGCGGCTTTGGCAAGAAGCATGCAAATTGCGGCCGCAAAGGCATCCAGAAAAACTCTAAGCGCGTTGCGCGAACGCTTGGGCAAAAGCCTTGTGACCGCATCGATATTCAGGTGCTGGCGCGCGCGCGTGGCTAGCATGGCGCCCAAAAACGCGATCCACAAGACTGCATTGCGCGAGCCGACCTCCGCCCAGTCTATACCGCTGTAAAAAAAGTTTCTAAGGATGACCTGAAGAAACGTGACACCAACCATCGCGATCAATATCGCGACGATTAAGACCTGAACGATCCACGCGAACGCGCGGTCGATGAAGCGGAAAAAGCTTATTATCATTTGCGAAGCTCGGTTACCGCAGCCATAGCATCGTTCAACAACTCTTGCGAATAAAGCTTTCCGACAAGGTCTTTCCATACCTGCTGGCTCGTCTCGCGGATCCTTTGAACCTCATCTTGCGGAACCTCAACCGTTTTGATCCCGACCTTGGTCAATGTCGCATAGGATTTATCATTATCCGCGCGCGTACGGTCGACCAGCATCTTTGAATACTTCTTTGCGGTCTCTTCCAAAATTTTTCTATCACTCTCCGGAATCGACAAAAGGGCGCGCTTTGTGATCAAAATACCGCCGGTGGAATCTGCAAGTTTCAGATCCGTCATGAATTTGGTCTTTGTGTGCCACTGGAGCGCTATCGCGCCGAGCGGCGGCGCATAAACCGCATCGATCAGGTTGGTTGAAAGGGATGTGAGGACATCAGGGAGCGCCAGAGGAATCGGAACAATGCCGAAGCGATCATACATCGCCTTGACCAGCGGGTCCCCTTCCCACATCCACATCTTCATTCCGTCCATATTTTCGCGCGTCGCGATGGGCTTGTTCGAAAAAATATTCACAAAACCCGTTTCCGCCCATCCGAGGAGTAGAAACCCCTTCTGCTCAAAACCTGTTTCCAGCTTCGGCTGCATCTTTTTTGTCACTGCATCCGCTTCTTCATACGAGTTGAAGAGCATGGGGAGCTCAAGGACGCGCACCGACGGATTCACAATCCCAAGCCCCAAGCCCGTAAATCCGCCCATGTGGACCTGGCCGATCTGCATCTTCCTTATGACGTCGCGTTCATCGCCCAACACACCGCCCGCGTAGATCTTGAGCTTCAAATTTCCGTTTGTTCTCTGCGTGAGCTCCTGATTCCACTCGTTCATCACCTTTGCCCACGTCGAACCTTCCGGCGCAACAAGCGCGAGCTTCAACTCCATCGCAAACACTTGGGATGCTAATCCCAAAATCACCGCAACAATAAAAAAGAGATTTTTTTTCATGATAAACTCCTTTTAATTTTTCTCTGTGCCTCTGTGGCGCATTAAAAATATTTCTTTTCCTTCTCAATCAGGATTGCAGCGCGCCTCTTTGCAAGCTCGTTTGCAAGACGCTGTTCCGGCAACACCTTGACATCCGCATTCTGAACGTCAGCCAGGAGCCTTTCATAAAGGCTTCTATCCTGATATTGCACGGCATAATATTGGGCGAATAGGACCTTAGTCATAAGATAATTGTCATTCACACCCAAAGCGGCCCCGAATTCATCTTCAGCAAGTTTCTGGTTCCCCCCGAGCATCGCTGGACGGGATGCGGCAAGCGATCCTAAAAAACTGTGCGCCGAGCCGTAATAATATGAAGGATTGAGCTTCAAGACCCTCTTTATGATTGCTTCAACTCGCGAAATCTCTGCAAACGCCTCGACGTCGTCGCGGTGGAGGTTTATCCAATTGCCCCAGCAGAACGCGGCCCAGAAAAGAGAGGAAACCTGCCCTTTTCCAAATTTGCCAAGCTCCTTTTCGAATGCATCCTGGGGGAGCGAAAGAACCTTCTGTTGCATCTTCTTTGGCCAAAGCGCGGAGATCCCGTATTCCTTTCCACGTTTATAAAATAAATCGGCCCTGTCGTAGGCCTTCTGATATGCCGCCTTATCCACATCCTTATACTTCAGGAGGTCCTCTTCCAAAAAACCGAAGGCGTATTGGCCGTAAGATCTGGCAAGGAGTGCAAGCATCCTGCGGTCGTTGGGATTACCCTTGGAGAGAACTTCAAGTGTCAAGATGAGGGTTGGGGTGGAGGATTTTGCAATCTCCAAATCCTGCTCCGATTCGATGACAGTCGTGCCATCAGTCGCGATCTTACCGATAGTCGCAGTCGTCATTTTTTTGAGGCTGCAACCGGAAAAAAGGAACGCGATAAGCACGATCAGAAAAAAATTGGTTTTTTTCATATAAATAATTTCTCTGCGTCTCTGTGGTGGATTTTTTAGCAACGGCGGGAAAGAAAAGCAACGAAAACGAAGATTGTCATGACGCAGTGTTCCGTGGCTCCTCTTCCTGCTCAATATGGCGCGGGGGGCCGACGTAGAATTTTATTGCGTCTTCCAGGGCATCAAGATCGATATGTGTGTCCTTGCATGGGCCGTGCGGCCTCTTGTTTGGTATGCCTATGACCGAAAGGCGGCCGCCTACATCGCGGATTCCGGAAACCAGGTCGCGCTCGCAGGCAACACCGATGACGGCAGTCGGCTTCAATTCCTTGAGCTTCTTTCTGGCCAGCTCGCCGCCGGAAACGGTGAACACCTCAAAAGGATAGCGCAGCTTCAAATCCATCGCCTTTTTCAGCTCTTCTTTCGTCAGACACCTCGGAAGCAAAACCAGAAGCCTTTCGCTGGGCGCCGGCTGTTTGAGCGCGCGCGAAACCGCATTTGAAACCTTCACAAACGAGTGGCCGAGCCTGTCCCTTGAGACGCCGAACAGATGGCTTAGCTTGATCACCTTCGTAAAAAACAGCTCAAAGAGAAAATGCGGCTTTGAGCGGAAGAGAAAATAATTTTTCTCGTGATAAACCGTGAATACGAGCTCAAGAAACCAGAATAGTGTAGCAGCGACGTATAGCCCCGCAAGCGTCCACGCGGCGACGGGCAGCTCCTCTATAAATGAGGCAAGCCTCGGCGTTATGAGATAAGCGAGCAAAACCAAAAACAGATCGGAGATCAAAACGACGCCGAACGTGAACCAGAGGAAAAGCCCTTTCCCTTCATCTATCTCCTCGTCGTGGCCGTCCCAGTCGATCCACTCGTCGCCAAGATTCCGGTCTTCCGGCGATTTTGCCTTGCTCTTGTATTCCTTGAGATGGCTCATGAAAGCCTCACATATCACGAATTTCTTTTGCTTCAAGACCCATTTGCACAAGCCCTTCAATATCGAGGTTTTGTTCCACCCTATCGACCTCTGTGACTGTCGTTCGCGTAACCGGGTTTCTGGGCATCAAAAAACTGCAGCAGTCGTCATGCGGCTGTATTGCTATATTGAACGTCCCTATCCTTATGGCCTCATCCACTATCTCCTGCTTGTCCATGCCGATAAGAGGGCGGAGGACGGGCATCGCCGACACCGCCTCAATCGTCGCGAGATTCGAAAGGGTCTGCGACGCAACCTGCGAAAGCGCGTCGCCGGTCACCAGCGCCAGCGCTTTATGCTCGCGCGCGATTATCGAAGCGATCCTCACCATAAACCTTCTATATATAATGATGCGATAGGCGGACGGCACGCGGACGACAATCTTTTGCTGCACGGGACCGAAGGGCACGACAATGAGTTTTGTCTGCGGCTGTCCCTTCATGAGCACTGAAACGAGATCTATCACCTTTTCCTGCGAAGCGGCCGATGTGAACGGAGCGGAGTGGAAGTGAACGAACAGGGGAAGGCAGCCGCGTTTCATCACGCGCCATGCCGCAACCGGCGAATCGATACCGCCGGAGATCAGGCAGGCAACCTTTCCGCTTATGCCGACGGGCAGGCCGCCGGGGCCTTTTATCTGATCCGCAAAAACGAAAGTCTGCCTGTTTAAAACTTCTATCGAGACTGTGAGCGAAGGATTTTCGAGATCAACTTTCGCACCCGAAATTTTTTTAACCATCGCGCCGATCTCTTCGTTTATTTTCTGCGATGACATCGGAAAAGATTTTTGTGCGCGCCGCGTCCTGACCGCAAAGCTCTCAAACGACCGTTCTCTAATAATATTTTCCGCTGCTTTCTTTATCGCTTCAATCGACGTTTCACAACGCACGGCACAAGATGCGCTTGCCACACCAAATACCCGTGAGAGCTTATCCATCAAGGAATTGCCGATTGCGGGCCTCTCAAATTCAAGATGTATGCGCCCTTGAAGCCGTCGAATCTCGCACGCATTGTCTTTATCGATAACAGCGCGAATATTCTTCACAAGCCGGTCCTCAAACATGTCGCGATTGCCCTTCTTCAGCGCAATTTCGCCGTAATGGACCACAAATGAGGAAAAACAGTGGAAATCCCGTGGATTAGTGTTCATTTGGCCACCCTAATACAGTCTTTTTTTGCATTAGCAAGCTAAAAGGAAAATTTTCGTTGACACCACAATATGTAGTATCTAAACATCAGGACACCACACAACATATTGTGGATAAAAGGCACAATTCAAAACCAGGAAAATAGCCTATAATATTGAATTTATTAAGCATTTTTTATTATTCACAGCTTGTGAATGGAGGGGCGAATGGTCACGAAGGCGGCAAAGGGGGGGCATCTGAAGAAGAAATCTCATGTCAGCGCAGTCCATAAAGGCATTACCATCCCCCGCCGCTTCACGCGCCGCGGAGTGAACCCTTTAGACGATCTGAAATACGATAAAAGGTCTTCGATAATAACCAATCCCGACGGCTCCGTCGTTTTCAGGATGGAGGATGTTGAGGTCCCGGAAAACTGGTCGCAGCTCGCAACGGACATCCTCGTTTCAAAGTATTTCAGGAAGCGCGGCGTTCCGGGGACGGGCCACGAAACTTCTGTGCGGCAGGTGATTTCGCGCATCGCGCACACGATAAGATGGGCCGGGGAGCAGGAAAACTATTTTGCATCGACTGAAGAAGCGGATTCATTCGAAGCGGAACTCACCCACATGCTTGTGAACCAAAAGGGCGCGTTCAATTCGCCCGTGTGGTTCAACTGCGGCCTTTATCATTCGTACCACATCGAGGGAAGCGGCGGGAACTGGCACTGGAATTCAAAAGCGGGCGAGGCGGAGCAGACAAAAAATTCTTACGAATTCCCGCAAGCGTCCGCATGCTTCATTCAGTCCGTCGACGACGACTTGATGTCGATCTTCGAGCTTGCGAAAAACGAGGCCAAACTTTTCAAGTACGGCTCCGGGACCGGCACAAATTTCAGCAGGCTGCGCAGCAAATACGAAAGGCTCTCCGGCGGGGGAACTTCATCTGGGCTCATGTCCTTCCTTGAGGTTTTGGATCGCGGCGCCGGGGCTACTAAATCCGGCGGCACGACGCGCCGCGCGGCAAAGATGGTCTGTCTGGACATAGACCATCCGGAGATCATCGATTTCATAAACTGGAAGGTGAACGAAGAAAAGAAGGTCGCCGCGATGATCAACGCCGGCTATTCTAACGATTTCAACGGCGAGGCATACCGCACCGTCTCCGGCCAGAACTCAAACAACTCCGTCCGCGTGCCGGACACGTTCATGTACGCATATCTAAACGACGAGCCGTGGAAGACGATGCTCCGCACGACAAACGAACCGTTTGAAACGCTTCGCGCGCGCGACATAATGCATCTGATGTCGGAGGCCACATGGAGCTGTGCCGACCCGGGCGTGCAGTTCGACACAACGATCAACAAGTGGAACACATGCAAGACGTCGGGGAGGATCAACGCATCCAATCCATGCAGCGAATATCTATTTCTTGATAACAGCGCGTGCAATCTTGCTTCACTCAATCTGATGAAATTCTACGACGATGTGACCGGACATTTCGACATCGAATCGTTCGTGCACGCCTGCCGCATATTCATCATCGCGCAGGAAATTCTGGTGGACTTCTCATCGTACCCCACCGGTGCGATTGCAAGAAACAGCCATCTCTTCAGGGCCCTTGGGCTGGGCTATGCAAATATGGGAACGCTCCTTATGGTCATGGGCCTTCCATATGACAGCGACGAGGGTCGCGCGGTCGCCGCAGCCATCACAGCCATCATGCACGGCGCTGCGCACCGCTCATCAGCCGAGATCGCGTCGCAAAAGGGCGCCTTCTCCGAATATGCGAAAAATCGTGAATCGATGCTTGATGTGATCCGCATGCACCGCGACGCCGCCTATGAAATCCCGGAGCACCACTGTCCGGAATATTTGACACACGCGGCAAGGCAGGAGTGGGATCGTTGTCTCGCCGACGGCTCGAGGTGGGGATACAGAAATGCGCAGGTCACGGTCCTGGCCCCCACCGGAACCATCGGCCTTCTCATGGACTGCGACACGACGGGGATCGAGCCGGATTTCACGCTGGTCAAATTCAAAAAGCTCGCGGGCGGCGGATATTTCAAGATCGTGAACCAGTCTGTGCCGCTGGCCTTGAGACGGTTGGGTTACACGCCAAACGAAATCAACGACATCGTGCGATCTGTCCAGGGGACCTCTTCACTTGAAGGCAGCCCCCACATAAACGAGCACAGCCTGCGCGACAAGGGATGCAACGATTCGGATCTTGAAAAGATATCGAAGGCCCTGCCCCGCGTCTTTGACATCTCTTTCGCGTTCAACTCCGGAACGCTGGGGCCCGAGGCGATGGCGCGTTTCGGCTTCACAGAAGAGCATTATTCAAAACCGGGATTCAACCTTCTCGGCGAGCTTGGATTCTCCGACGGGCAGATTGAAGAGGCGAACATCCACATCTGCGGAAAGATGACGATCGAGGGGGCGCCCCACCTGCGCGCGGAGCATCTGCCGGTTTTCGATTGCGCGAACAGGTGCGGAAAATACGGCGAGAGGTATCTCGCGCCGATGGCGCATCTAAAGATGATGGCGGCGGCCCAGAAATTCCTCTCCGGCGGAATCTCAAAGACTATCAATCTGCCGAACAAGATCACGGCGGAGGAGATCGAGCGCCTTTACGTCGAGGCATGGAGGATGGGGATCAAGGCGGTCGCCTTCTACCGCGACGGTTCAAAACTGACACAGCCGCTCAACGCGACAGCGGATGATATCAAAAAAAAACTGGATTCGATCCCGCAAGATATGGGGATCGCTGCCCAACAGATTTCGACGGATCCTCAATATGCGGTTCTTAAAAGAAGGCGCCTTCCGAAGAAGCGCATGGGCTTTACGCAGGAGGCCAGGGTCGGCGGCCATAAAGTTTATCTCCGCACAGGCGAGTATGAAGACGGCACATTGGGCGAGCTCTTCATAGACATGCACAAGGAGGGTGCCGCATTCAGAAGCGTCATGAACTGCTTTGCGATTGCGGTTTCGCTTGGCCTCCAATACGGCGTTCCTCTGGAGGAGTTCGTCGATTGCTTCACATTCACTCGTTTCGAACCGCAGGGAGTCGTAGACCATCCCAACATAAAGATGGCGACTTCCGTGGTCGATTTTATCTTCCGCGTGCTCGGCATGGAGTATATGGGCCGGACCGATTTCGTGCAGGTAAAACCGACAAAGGATGAGGACGTGAAGCTCGAGATCCAGAAGATAGAGGACGAAAGGAAGCAGGAGGAGCCGAAAAAAGTTGTAGTCGCCGCCTCACGGCCACAGGCAACGGAGAAGCTCATCTCCCGGATGACGGAAAAACCCAAAGAAAAAGAAGACGATCTGCCCATGACTGTCGCGGTGCCGGCAAGGGCTGAAGGTGCGGCGCAGGCCGTGGGCCAGCTCCAGGCCATCGCCACATTATCGGGTGTTGTCGTCTCGATCTCGGATGCAAAACGCGGTTCGGCCACCACCTCCGTCACCGATGCGCACCTCTCGTCAATGATGGGAGACGCGCCGTTCTGCGATCAGTGCGGACACGTCACCGTCAGAAACGGCGCCTGCTACAAATGCCTGAATTGCGGAAACTCGATGGGGTGTTCATAGCCTTCCCCTCCTTTGTAAGGAGGGGTTAGGGGAGGTAGATCACGATCTACCCCACCTTTATCCTCCCCTTACAAAGGGGAGGATATGGAGAACTAAAGTTGGACAAAGATCGAATCATAACAGAACCGCGTGTATACCTAGTCGGCAAATCCCAGCTCGATCCCGATATGTTCAAGGCGTTCTTGGACGACGAAGGAATGATTTTTGAGACGGATACGAAAGTCGATGCGGAGATCCTTGCGGAGGCGGCCGGGCGCGTTTGCTATTTATCATTCGGCAAGGGAAGAAAATCAAATGCGGAATACTTGGAAAATATTATAGCGTCGCACCATGGCTCCGTCCTTGAGCACGTCACATGGAATTTTCTGATCACAGGGATCAGCCGCTCGCTGACGCACGAGTTTATCCGCCACAGGGCCGGCTTTGCATACAGCCAGGAAAGCCAGCGCTACGTTGATGAATCAGATACAAGATACGTTGTGCCTCCGCTTTATCAGGAAAATGCCGACATAAGGGCGAATTGGGAGGCAGCAATTGCGGCGGCGCACAAAAGTTACTGCGAGCTTGTAGAGGAGACGGAAAAATTTGTGGCCTTAAAATATCCCGAACTTTCAGGGACGGATAGAAGAAAACTCGTGCGCCAATCGGCAAGGTCCGTTTTGCCGAACGCCTGCGAAACAAAACTCTTCGTGACTGCAAACGCGCGCGCATGGAGGCACTTTGTCGAGATGCGCGGCTCAATTCACGCCGACGCGGAAATAAGAAACCTCGCGGTCATGATCGCAAAGATCCTCATAGATGAGTCGCCCAACATCTTCGGCGATATCGAAATTGCCCTTGAAAACGGGATTGAAGTGACGCGCGCTAAACATTCGAAAGTTTAAAGAATCTCATCCACCACTTCTCCGTCACCGTGACAATCTTATAAATAATTACTGCCGCCAGAGCACCCGCCACAACATCGGCTATATAGTGCTGCTTCACGAAAACCACGGAAGCCGCAATAACGACGGTCATTACGATAAACATGCCGCTGGAATATCTGTGGTGGCGCCATGAAATAAGCGCGGCAAGGGTCGGATACGCAACGTGCAGCGAGGGAAAGCAATTGTGAGGCATGTCGATAATGTAATAAATTTTCGTGACACCCGTTCCAAAAGCCGTGACCGCAGAAAGATCCGGACGCAGCTCAAATCTGACGGGAAAGACAAGGAAAAATATGTAATGAACCGTGGTCATGAGAAGAAACGCGACGACGGCCCTGCGGAAATCTCCGATGTCGTCGATCAGAAAATACAGAAGGAGCACGCTGAAATAGACAAGGATGTAACCGAAAATAAAAGCGGGAATAAATGGAATCGACTGTTCGAAGGAAAAAGAGACGTCAAAATAATGGAGGCGGAATTGATTGATCCAATTGATCAAAAGATATCCGCCCGCGAAATATCCTATGATAAAGAAAAACCAGTTTCTTTTTTCCTTTTTTGCTTCGGCCGTCAACATAGGTGTTTTGCAAGTTGCATAAAAAATTCAAATATGCAAGCCTGACCCCAATAAGGAGGGGCGATGAACCGCAAGGATGTCGAAAAGGTGCTCAACGAAAAGATCAGGCCGAGGCTTCAAGCGGACGGCGGCGGAGTCGATCTGGTCGAGATAAAAGCCGACAACACGGTGGTCGTAAAGCTCACGGGGGCATGCGGCTGCTGTCCTTTTTCTTTGATGACGCTCAAGGCGGGGGTTGAACAAATACTGCGCGAGGCGTTTCCGGATTTGAAGGAAGTGATATCGGTGTAAAAAGGGGCTATTCCCCAAATACGGCCTTTGCGGTTTCAGATTCCCAAATCTCAACGCGGGCAACCGGCAATTTTTTCGATCTTGCCTGATCGTGGACCAGCTTTGCGATATTTTCCGCGGTCGGATTTCCATCCATCATAAAGATGCGCTCGCCCATTTCCTTTAAGACCTTTGCAGTCGGATCCTCTTTTGAAAGAAGCATCGCATGATCAAGATTTTCTTCAATCCACTTGCCGATCGTTTCTTTGAGATTGTCGAAGTGGCAGACCATCCCTTTATCGTCGAGATTTTTCGACTCCAAATGAACGACGATCTTCGCCGTATGTCCGTGCAGATTTTTGCACTTGCCCTTGTCGCCAAGGAGGCGGTGCCCGTAACAGAAAGAAAATGATTTGCTGATGGAAAACATGTTTACCTCAACATCCTTCCCCCATCGACGGCAATAATCTGTCCCGTAAGAGAAGGCGACGCCTTTGCAAGAAACGTCACAATCTGCGCGATCTCATGCGGCGGGCTTTCGCGGCGCGCCGGCGTCTTGCTTATAAGATCGTTCCACCCCATATCGCTCATCCCCTCGGGCCGCGTCACAATATAAGGCGCGATCGCATTGACCGAAATCTTCGGCGCGAGTTTTTTGGCAAGTCCCTTTACGAGGGAATCCACTCCCGCCTTTGCTATGCAATACGGAAGATAACCGGCATAGGGCTTGGCTGCCGCGATATCGCTCATGAAGATCATGCGCCCGTTGTCTCCCATGGCACGGGCCGCTTCCTGCGCAATGAAAAATGCCGACTTCAAATTGATCCTCATTATATTGTCAAAGACCTCTTCCGTTACATCCTCAAAAGAGGTCTTCATGAATATCGCGGCACAATGGACCAGAAGATCCAGCCCGCCCAAGTCTTTGGCGGCGGCCTTGACCATCCTTTTGATTTCAGCCACATCCCCGATATCCGCCTTCGCGACAAATACCTTATGACCGAATGATTTTATCTCCTCCGCCAGATCCATGGCCCTTTTCTCTTTTGAATTATAATGAAGGGCCAGATCAAAACCGCGTTTAGCAAGCTCGATTGCCACGGCCCCTCCGATGGAACCCGTGGCACCTGTTATTAACGCTTTGCCGTTTTTCATATTTTTGGAGCCTATGGAAACCATTTCCAAAAGGCAAGAGCTTATCGCCTTCCCTCTGCAAAATCTGCCACGGAGACACAGAGAAATACTATTCAGCCACAGAGACACAGAGAAGAACAAAGAATATAGTTTTGGTGTCCTCTGTGTCTTAAGCGTCTCTGTGGCAGAATTAAATTAAAGATTTTGCCTTTCTCTGCGCCTCTGCGTCTCTGTGGCATCTTTTGATTACAGTTTTTCTCCGTGTCTCTGTGGCGGCATTTAATCAGGTTTTCTCTTGGGGACTCGAGACCCCAGAAATCACGTCAAAACCCGCATATATAATGATGCACCTCAATAAGCCCCTAACCTGGCACTAATTTAACCATCAGATATCATTAGATTAATCGCTGATCGCTGAATTGGCATCCTTCCTGCATAATCAATGGTCAGACAACTTATAGGAGGATTGTATGAAATCAAAGTTTTTCGCGTTCGCTGCGGTGCTGGCATTCGGGTTGATGATTGGAGCAACTGCTCTGGCCTATTATCCAGGTCCTGGTGGTGACATGCCCGATATACACATCCCTGGTCCGACGGATTTTTTCTCTTTTCACTTCAGGGGACGAGTTCCTTGCGTCGGTCCCGCTTGTCCGGGTTGGCATCCATCGCTTCCTGACACAGATCATGACACCACTCCCGACATCACTGATACGGATGACGATGGTGATGGAATCCTTGATGTAAATGATAACTGTCCTTTGGTTGTGAACGTCGATCAGGCTGATTTAGACGGCGACGACATAGGCGATGCTTGCGATGACGACAATGATAACGACGGTGTCATCAATGCAGACGATCGTTGCGACGATTCCAGCCCGGATTTCGAGGTCGATCCAGACGGTTGCACAGTAGATACCGACGGCGATGGTTTAAAAGATGACGTTGATTCATGCCCCGATGTTGCTGCAGATACAGATGACGGCTGCTTAGCAGCAGCTGTTGGCGGCGGACAGCAAATTGGCGGCGCCAACCTTGGCGATCTGAACGGCGACCAGGACGGCTCCGGCTTGACTGAAGAGGCAGACGGCGGCGGCTTCTGCACACTGATCGAAAATGCGTCTTCAACCAACGCCCTTTCAGCACTTATTCTCGCGATATCGCTTATCCCGCTGGGCATACGCAGGAAGATAAAGTAACCAAAATGGAATCAAAAAAGGCGGCCTTCAGGCCGCCTTTTTTATTTGTCATGCCGCACCCTTTTGTGATGTAAGGCCGCCATGGATTACGATATCATAGTGATCGGTGCGGGGCACGCGGGCTGCGAGGCGGCATTGGCCGCGGCGCGCATGGGCGCCAAAGTCCTCCTTATCACCGGCAAACTGGACACGATCGCCCAGATGAGCTGCAATCCCGCCATCGGCGGACTTGCGAAGGGCCACATCGTGCGCGAGATAGACGCGCTGGGCGGCGAGATGGGGCGCATCGCCGACGCAACAGGCATCCAGTTCCGCCGGCTCAACATGAGCAAAGGCCCCGCCGTCCGCTCCACGCGCTGCCAGTCGGACCGCGCGCTCTATCACAAAATGATGCGAAGCGCTCTTGAAAGCGAACCGAATCTGACACTGTGTGAGGGAATCGTTTCAGAAATAATTACAGAAGATAACGCGGCGATTGGTATCAAACAGAAAACTGAAATGCCCCTCCTTTGTAAGGAGGGGTCAGGGGAGGTAGATCTACCCCACCCACCCTCCCCTTACAAAGGGGAGGGGCTGATTACCGCTCGTAAAGTTATTGTCACAACCGGCACATTTCTAAACGGGCTGCTCCACTTCGGCATGGAACACAAAGACGGCGGGCGCATAGGGGATTTTGCGTCAAAGGGGCTTTCAAAATCCCTCAAAGATCTGGGATTTGAAATCGGGAGATTAAAAACCGGAACCTGTCCGCGCCTCGACAAAAACACGATCGATTTTTCGATCTGCCAGGTTCAAAACGGCGATGAACCGCCGCCGAGATTTTCATTTTTTGGCAAATCGCCGCTCCTTCCCCAGCTCCCCTGCCACATCACATACACGAACAAACGCACGCACGAAGTTATCTTGAAAAGCCTCGACCGGTCGCCCCTCTACGCCGGAAAGATTTCCGGTATCGGCCCGCGATATTGCCCTTCAATTGAAGACAAAGTCGTCAGATTCTCCGATAAAGAAAGGCATCAGCTCTTCCTCGAACCGGAGGGGCAGGGAACCGACTGGATCTACGTCAACGGGCTTTCGACTTCTCTGCCCCTCGATGTCCAATATGAGATGCTGAAAACGATTCCAGGCCTGGAAGACGCGAAGATCCTCCAGCCCGGATACGCCGTCGAATATGATTTTGTCCCTCCGACGCAGCTTTATCCATCGCTTGAAACAAAACTCATCAAGGGACTCTATCTTGCGGGCCAAATCAACGGAACGTCGGGCTATGAAGAGGCCGCGGCGCAAGGTTTGATAGCGGGCATCAACGCGACACTTTCTCTTAAAAACGAGGAGCCTCTCATACTGAAAAGAAACGATGGGTACATCGGCGTCTTAATCGACGACCTTGTGACAAAAGGCACGAACGAACCCTACCGCATGTTCACATCCCGCGCGGAACATCGTTTGCTCCTTCGCGAGGACAATGCGGATCTGCGGTTAAGGCCGATAGGACGACGCATCGGTCTGGTGAGCGACGAGGCTTGGAAATACTTCGAAAAGAAGAGAGTGGCGATTGATGATGTTATAAAAAAGCTTCGCAAAGCTCCCCTCCTTTGTAAGGAGGGGTTAGGGGAGGTAGATCTACCCCACCCATCCTCCCCTTACAAAGGGGAGGAGTGGTTAGAAATTTTGGAAGCGGCCTCAATTAATCTGAAATACGAAGGATATCTAAAAATGCAGGAGCGCACCGTTGCACGGATGGGTGAGCTTGAAAATTTCCCGATACCGCAAAAATTCTCCTACGAATCTGTAAACGGATTGTCGAACGAAGTCAGAGAGAAGCTTTTAAAAATAAATCCCTTAAATCTGGCGCAAGCATCGCGCATCCCCGGCATAACACCGGCAGCAATTTCTATTCTGATGGTTTATTTGAAAAAATAAAATTTGTTTTTCTCTGTGCCCTCTGTGCCTCTGTGGCGAATTTAGAAGACAAAGTGGACGCCGTCCTCACGAAGATCGTGCGGCTCCCACCACCACCTGCCTCCGCGCTCGTCGCCGGACGTCGTGGGCCTCGTGCAGGGCGCGCATCCGATGCTCATGAAACCCTTCTCATATAAAGGATGCATCGGGGCGCTGTGCTCTTTTGCATATGCCCAGACTTGTTCCCAGCTCCAGTCCGCAAGCGGGCAGATTTTGACTATGCCGCCGTGCATGGGATCAATCGCGACCTTGTGAACCGCCTGGCGGGCTTCGCTTTGCGATCTCCTCAAGCCCGCCATCCATGCCTTGCAGTCCTTCAGCGCGCGCTTTGTGGGCTCGTGCCTTCTTATCTCGCAGCAACTCATACGCAGGCTGTGATCGTGCCTGAACGCATTCGGGCCGTTGGCTGAAAGATAGGGCTGCAATTTTTTCGCGTCGGGAAAGAAAAATGAGAATTTCGCTCTGTACCGGTCGATGATCACGTCTATGAATTCGTATGTTTCGGGAAACAGGCGGCCGGAATCCACTACTATCACATTCGGCTTTGCGCCGATCCTTGAAAGCATGTCAAAAAGGACCATGTCGTCGGCCGAGAATCCGCAGGAGAGCACAAGCCCGTCTTTGAACGTTTCATGCGCCCAGTTCACGACCTCCGTGGCGGAGGTGGAATCCATATCACGGCCGTGGGTCAAACGTTCAAGTTCGGCTAATTCCATTTTAAATTGTCTTTAAACTTTTGAGTATCGGCGGATCCCATTCAAATGAGAGTCTGGACCTCTTGGCCTTCGCCCATTTCTTGAGCACAGATCCCACGACTAATGGCAATGAAACGGACGGCTCCACGAACGCCATGCAGTGCGTGGCCTCTTTGGAGACCTTTCCCCAGCTTGTGGCCTCGGAAAGAGTCGATCCGGAGAGCCCGCCCCAGTGCGGAACATCTGTCGTGAGCTGGATCGCGTAGCGGTGTCCGCCGGTATCCATATTGAAGATGTAGGCCATCACGACGGAGTCGTTTATGAAATTTTTGGGCACGCCGCCCGCGATGTAAACGGCGGAAGTCGCCTTCGATTTCACGACGATCTGCGTCAGCTCGTAGTTGTCCTGAATCGAATCGATCGTCACGCCGCGGCGGTTCTCTTTGACGCAGCGGTGATAGTGTTCGGTAAGGCCGATGCCGATGGACGAATCGTTTATCGCCGGCGAAAAGACCGGAACGCCGAGACGGGCTGCAGTCGCAAGGATCGAGTTGTCGTCATTTATTGAGCGCCCCAGCTCCTCCAGAAAATGTCTCGATGAATAGCGGCCCGGCGGCAGCTTATCCGCAAAACTCCCCACGGAACAGTCAAGGCGCCAGAACTGCGACTCGTCGACGTATGTGTCATATATGCGGTCGATGTATAAATCGCGCAGCTTTTTGTCGTCCGCGTTGGGCGTGCCCACGTAATGTTTGAAATTCTGCGACTGATAGAGGTCCTGATAAAGGATCGCACCCGTTGAAACAACCACGTCTACGAGATTGTATGCGATCATATCCCTTATGACTTTGCGAAGACCCGCAGCGACCAAAGGCCCCGCAAGCCCAAGCATGATCGTCGGGCGGGCAGCATCGGAGAGCATGCGATCATAGACTTCAGCGCACGTGCCGATATTTCGCGCCTGAATGGACGCCTTTGAATACGCGCTCACAAGATCGCCGATATCGTGGATCTTTTCCAGATCAACCGATTCGACGGTCGCCCCGAGGATCTCGCGCTTCTTCGCGGCATCCCCCTTTGAAAGCTCCGGAAAATTGTAACCGGAAGGCCGGTCAATGACCGTAAATTCTTTTTTCTCCTTCATGACCCCTCCTTCTCCATCTCCGTGATGCGGCAGGCGAGCCAGTCGCGAATCTCCGCTTCGATTGAAAGCTTCGATTTCAACGGAGAATAACGCTTCCTTATTACTTCAACCAGACCATCGAAATCCCCGCTTACACCCTCCAAATCGTATTTTGAGAGCCTGTCCCACTTGCAAAGGATTTCGGGACTTATTTTTTCCCAATATCTTTCCATGCGGTTTGGCTGCATATTTTCTTCCTAGCCGATAAAATGATGTATTGTCAACGAATTAGGTTCCGGTTATCATATTTATAGAAGAGGATGTAATGTTAAATGGATTTAAAACATTTTTTTTACTTTTGATTCTCGCGGCGGCAACCCTCTCCTGCGGTGTAAAAACCACTAACACGGACATAACGGACGATCTCCTCCAATACAAAGAAACGGAGCTTTCGACCTTCTCCATTTCCGGGACGGCCGCCTGCAGCTGGTGCAAATCATCGGACGTCACGGCGATGCAGGTTGAGGTTGTTCCGGCGGACGATCCGACGGTTTCACTTGCCATGAATGTCTTCGACGGGTTGGGCTCGTTTTATTTTTCGGATCTCCGCTACAAGAAGGGGGTTAAAATCACGCTCTACGGAAAGGTCTACTTCGGAACAGGCAATACCGGGGCGGAGGCATCGACGGACATCACGGTCCCACAAAAGGACGGGGATACGGTCTCCTGCGTCATGAACTTCCCTTCCCGCTGATATGCTTTATTCCGGCGACGCCTCTTCCTTCTTCTCTTCGGCACGCCTAGCAGGGAACAAAAATGAAACGCCCGCATTGAAGGCGATATCCGCGTTGATCGTGTCTCCCGTTGGATTGGGCGTTGGATGGATGTAGTTGTTCACATCGACGCGAATCGCAAACCACGGCCAGCCCGTGTAGACCTTGAGCCCTCCGCCGATCATCCCCATCGGTTCGTAGTGTTCATTGATCCATACGGTCCCGCCGCCGAGCGTTAGATAAAAATCGCACCTGATCACACTCTTGCCGGCCCGGAAAGCGGCGTCATTGGAGATCATAACCTGGCCATCGATCGTGTGCGTATTCTTTGTCTTGAGACTTAGGCCGAATGTGGAACTGTTGTCCGTGTAAATCGGCGAATACATATAACCTGCGCCGACGGCGAAGGTATTGTTGATGTGAAAGAAATACTGGGCGCCCACATCCCACGAATTGTGCCACTCGTCCCCCAAAAGATCGCCGCCGAATATGTTGATTTCGCTCTGGTGCCGCTTTGAAAAACGGTTCTCCGCATCAACGGCGTGACGCAACGATTCCTCTTCCGCATGTACAGGCGATATCGAAAGGATTCCGATCGCAAATACAAAAACAAAAATGATTTTTTTCATATCACTTTCCCTTATGAAAACCCAAAACCCTCCAGGCGATCGGCGGCATCACAAGAAGCGCTGCAACAGCACAGCAGATCGTTCCGATCGCCATGATCTTCCCCAAACTTGCAATGCCCTGATGCGCCGCGATCATCATCATTCCGAATCCGATCGCATTTGTGACCGCCGTAAGCAAAACGGAAGTTCCTGTTGCGCGGCCGAGCGCCGGCAGCTCACGCTCCTGTTTCAGGCGATGGATTATATGAACGCCGCTGTCCACACCTACACCGATGATAATGGGGATTGCAAAGAAATTGGCCAGATTGAAGGGGATCTTGAACAGGCCCATGATCGAAACGAGCCAGACGCCTCCCAGCGCCAGCGGCAGCGCCGCCATTGCCGCCGCCTTGAATGATTGGAAATCGGCGAGCGCAAGAACGTAAATCAACACGAACGCCAGGACGCCGGAGATCAAAAACGCCCTTATCATGATCCTTCCCGACTCATAGACCTCGATGGGCGTCCCCAGAACCGCCGGATCAATTTTCCTTATCTCCGACACAAATCGCGCAAGGCTCTCTTCATTCCAGATGTCCTCCTTCGGAGTTATGTAGATCGCGTAGTTTCCCTTCGGGCTTATGAATCTGCGCTGAATGGTTTCGGGCAGATCCTCGATTTTCAAAGGCGCGGGATGCATGCCGGAGGCCAGAAGGGTCAGCTTGTCATGGAGGTCCTTAAAAAAAGCCTTTTCGAATTCCAAAATTCTTCCCGATGCCTCCGGAGCTTCTTCGATGTGAACCGCGAGTTTTGATATCCGGTCCCTGAATCCTTCAAGCTCCTCCACTGCGTCGATCCGTCCCGCGGAGAAGGCCTCTTCTTCCAGCCTTCCCAGAGAGTCGCTGAACTCCGTTATGTTTTTTACCAATCCCCCTCCTTTGTAAGGAGGGGCCGGGGGAGGTAGACATCGATCTACCCCACCTTCCCTCCCCTTACAAAGGGGAGGAAGGTTTTCAAACGCCGGCGCCATCCTTCTTATGAGAAACATGCGCGCCTTCTGGTCAAGCGGCACAATGGTCGTTATATCGTCCACTTTTTTGACGACCGGAAGTTTCCGGAATTTCTCCGAAAGCTCCGCGGATTTTTCCATCGATCCCGCGACCGCATTCGCGAACCACGTCGACTCGTCGGATTTTGTGATGAGCTTGCGCTCATATTCGACCGACTCCATTCCCTTCGCCTGAAGGTTCAAAAGATTAAAATCGAAAGACACCTTTCCGGCGAAGAACGATACGGCGACGGTTAAGATTGCGGCGATGGCCAAAATAGTTGCCGGGCGGCGATACAGCTTCGTTATTGCCGTGATGCGCATGGCGGGCTTCGGGGCGGCCCATGACGGTATCGCCCTGTTCCCGTAGAGCTTGTGATCGCGGATGACCAGCAGCGCCGGCAGAACAAACAGCATCGCAGAGAGGCAAAACACGATTCCCATTCCGGCTATCGCGCCCAATTGTTTCAGCGCGCGGAAATTCGTGAAAAGGAGCGTCGCAAAGGCGCCCGCGGTCGTCGCAGCGCTCGTGATGTCGGCCTTGCCGATGGCCAGAAGCATGCGCCTCACGGCCTCGTCGATGTTCCGGTGGCGCGAAAGCTCCTCCTGATATCTTGCGACGACATGAATTCCGTATTCGATGGACGACCCGACAAGGATGATCGCAAACACGATCGAGAGGAGATTCAATGTCCCGAAGGCGATAGTCACAAATCCGTAGGTCCACGTGATTCCCATGATGAGCGACGTCATCGCAAGCATCGGCCTTGCAACGCTTCGAAACGCGATTATGAAAACGATCGCCACGGCGACAATCGAGAGGATCGTCGCCAGATTCATGTCGCGGTTCGACGTGGCCATCTCGTCGGCGGCGAGCACCGGCCGCCCCGTCAAGCCGGCCTTGATCCCCGGGAACTCCCACCTCGTTTCTTCTATCGCGTTCCTTATCCGTTTCAGCGGCTCCTCGATGACCGCAAGCGTCCCGTAATCCTTCGACGGCATTATGAGGCATATGAGGAATTTTTTGTTTTTGGTTACGAGATAGCCGTCAGGATCGAAACTCCCGTCTCCGAAGAAGAGCTCCTCGAGTTTCGATTCGTAAGGCGCCCCCGTTGCCACCGCGTTACCCAGCGATGTGACGAGCCCGTCCAAAAATTTGAACCCGAGTGTGAGCTTTTTTTCTTCGGCGGGCGAGACGGGCTTTTTGATCTCTTCGTTAATAGCGGCAAAGAGCTCGCTCAAACTCGAGAGCGAGGCGAATCTCTGGATCGAAAACGCGCCGCCCCCCGCCATGTCCGCAAGGGATTTCAGCTGATCCTGATTCAAAAGGAGCAAAAAACTTTTTTCCAAAGCAGGGTTGTCGATCTTGTACGTCACCTCGCGTATGTCGGGGAGCCTTGAGATCCTCTCTGCGGCGGATTTCACAAACTGTTTTGCGCGCGCAAGGTCCCCGTTTGCCTCCACGACAAGATAGAGATACTCTTGATCGCCGAATTCGCGCAGGAAATTTTTGTAGCGCTTATGGTACGCGAGCTTCTCCGAGATCAGATTGTCCTGATCCGCGTCAAGCGAGAGGCGGGTGATCGCAAGGGCCGCGCAAACGACGGTCAGGACCGTTGCGGCTATCACGATCTTCCATGGGTGCCGCGGTATCCACTTCCCAAGCCAGGTGAAGAATCTGGTGCGCATAGTGTAAGAAATTCCCCTCCTTTGTAAGGAGGGGTTAGGGGAGGTAGATCATGTTGAAAGTTTCCCCCATAAATTTTCCAAGACTCCGTCAAGATTCTGCATTATTTCTCTATTCGTGTATCGTATGACACGAATGCCAAGAGAACACAAAAAATCTTCTTTCCTCTTATCTTTTATTTTTTCAATTTCCTCGCCATGCGTATCACCATCAACCTCAATGACAATCTTATTCGTGGAACAATAAAAGTCCACCACATAAGGTCCTATACCGTGCTGCCTTCTAAACTTTAAGGTTTGAAACTGCTTCGAACGAAGCAGCGACCAAAGACGTCTTTCGGGCTCTGTCATATTTGAACGCAACTGACGCTTGAATACAAGATTCCGAGGATTACCCCTAAGGATTCGCGGGACCAAGGTCTACCCCACCTAACCTCCCCTTACAAAGGGGAGGGATTATAAGCTTTGCCTTGCGCGAAGCGCTTCGGCCGCAAGCTTTTTGCCGACCGTCCATGCGTTTCCGGGGAAACGATGGCATTCCTTCATCACAGAGTCAAACGCATTCAGAAATCTGTCGACATGCGCATCATTTATAATGAGCGGCGGCAGAAGTTTCACAATATCGACATTGTGGCCCGCGACCTGCGTGAGGATTTTGTGGTCGGACATCAAAGGCACGACGACCATCTGGCCAAAAAGGCCCTTGTTCACCGCGTGCAAGATCTTCCATCCGGCCTTGAGCGAAAAAGATTTGGGCTCGCCGAATTCGATCCCTATCATGAGGCCCAACCCCCTCACCTCTTTCATCATCTCATAGCGCGGCGCCATCGCGCGCAGACCGCTTATAATTTTTCCGCCCATGCGCGCGGCATTCTCCGCGACGTTTTCTTTTTCCATCACGTCAATCGCGGCGAGTCCCGCCGTCATCGCAAGGACGTTCCGTCCGAATGTATTGGAATGGACAACACAGTTTTCCATATCCGTGAAAACCTTGTCGTAGATCTCCCTGCGATAGCAGATCGCGCCGACGGGGATGTATCCGCCGGACAGCGCCTTCGCCACTGTCACGATGTCGGGCGAAAGCCCCCAGTGATGATGCGCGAACCATTTTCCCGTGCGCCCGAATCCCGTCTGCACTTCATCTATTACAAAGAGCGTCCCGTATTTGCGGCAAAGATTTTGGGCTCCCGTATAAAATTGCGGATCCGCAATGTAGACGCCCTTGCCCTGAACGGGCTCGATCACGAATGCCGCGACGTCTTTTTTCTTGAGCTCATCTTCGAGCGCTTGAAGATCGTTAAACGGAATCGCCTTGCATCCCGGCAGAAGATCTCCGAACCCTTTTCTGAATTCCGCGTTTCCATTGAGAGCAAGCGACCCGGTGGTCAGCCCGTGAAACGCATGCTCCCATGACAGTATGCGCGGCCGTCCCGTCGCCTTGCGCGCGAATTTGATCGCGCCTTCATTGGCTTCGGTCCCGGAGTTGGTGAAGAAGACCATGTCCAAACAACCGTGATTCGTGATTCGTGATTCGTGATTCGTTTTGTCTTGCGTCTGATTTACGACCGACAACAATCTCTCCGCAAGCAAACCGGCCAAAAGCGGCGTGTCCATCTGCACCATGTTCGGCCACTCGCCGTCGAGCGCCTTGTGAAGTTCTTCTTTTATAACTTTATTATTGCGCCCCATGTTGAATACGCCGTAGCCCGCAAGAAAATCCAGATACTCGCCGCCCTCTTCATCATATAAATAGGGGCCCTCCGCGCGAACGTAATTCTTTGAAAATCCTATGGTTTTTATGACGCGGGTAAGTTGCGGATTCACATAACGGCCGAACAGTTCACACTGCCTTCCCTGATGAGTCTCAACCAAGGTATTTATATCCGGCTTCATTGGGCCTCCGTTATTGGCTGGCTCCCTAGCAGACTTGCCGTCAATAATCAACCATAAGTCTTGACAAACCGCCATTCAAGGGTGTCTGCTCCCGCTTATAGAGGCTGGACGCGGCCTTTGTGTCGAACAATGAAAGGGGGTAATTATGTTTTCAGCGGGGCAGACAACAATTGTTCCCACCCCACCACCAGAATTATCGATGTGCACTTCCGACCAGGCGACCTACGAAATAATTTCACCCAAAATATGTAACAGCACCGCATTGAGCGAAGATCAATACACAGACTGCATTGATGATCTATGGAGAAGCTATGACGGGAACAGGCAACGAGTCCCCACGTATCTTCAGGCGTCGTACGACTTCAGCGCGCTACTTTTGACCAGCTATGTTTATCACGCCTGCAATCTTAGGGTTGTGGAATACATGTTTTCCGATCTTTGCCGATCAAACGGCTGGACCGACACAAGCGGAGCTCAATTTTTACAACTTATGGCACAGTGCACGTATCAGGCAATTCACGGAGAAAAAATAGTTGCGCCGGGAATGCCTGACGACTGGACGCCGCAAATCCGGCTTCTGGACGGCGTCACATATACGTTCCCTCAACTTTTTGAAAAAATTGCCGACGATCTGATCAGCGGAGAAACACCATCAAATTTATTCTTCAATTATTATATTAACAGTGAATCTAAGGGGCAAAATTTGTGATCGGACCGGTTGCATTGGTGTTGTCTTCTTCCCAGAATGAAGATGCCAGGGAGTTTACCAAAGATGTGTTCACGACAGTTATCGGAGGACTCCTTTCGGCTGCCGGTGCCGGCTGTCACAGCGACTCCGTCTCACCGTACGCAAGCGATCCCGAAAATCCCGGACAACCGCCGACATTATTTTCCCCCGCCGAAGATTTGATCTCTAATGAATATAAGGGACGGGTATTCAAGGAGAGCAACGACCCCAACTACTATGACGATCTGTACAAAGAGGGGATCGAAAATTACGCAAACACAAGGCTCACTCCGTGCCTTCGCGATTTGAACCAGAGACAGCTGGATTTCTGGTGCTGCGTGAAGGGCGGACAGCTTTTCAGATCCGAAAACCACGCTTCGTGCAATCAATGGCGTTTATATAATCCCGACGACATTGAAGAAGTGTGCGCCGGCAGAATTTTACATGTCGCCGAATTTTTAGACTGGTCCGATTTTAAGATGGGCGGCACAAAGCTCGACGACGACTACGACCAGATACATCTCTACCGCGGCGCGATGATGCTGCTTCCGGATCCCAGCGGCGTGCCGGGAATCGACTGGTGGAATTATAATTTAAGAATCGCAGGCGCCGACTTCGCCCTGCCCTGCGAGCTGGTGCGCAGGGACGCCGCACGAAGCCGCGAATTCAGAATGAAGTTCATCCCCCTCGCGCTTGAAGAGCTGCAAACCAATCCCGCAAAAAGAAGACACATAACTGATATCGCAACTTCGCGGCGCGCGATACTTGATCAATTGATCGCGCTTGAAGAAAATCCCTTCGATAGAGAACGCCTTCTGATCGCACCGGTGTGGAATTATTTTTACAACGCATCAAGAGAAAATGACTGGGCAACACTCGTCATATTATTGGCCTCCTCAATTGAAGGACTGAAGCAATATTATAAAGAGTTCGTTCACAGGCCCGGATTGTCGGCCGCAGAATTTTTTGCAAGCGGGATGTGGAGGAGTTTGGGGCCGCATCCTGAAATGATAGAAAGAACGCTTGAAAGCATGAAGGCTCTGTTGGCCGAACTCCCATATCGTTGTATGCGCGATGAATATTGCCAAAGCATCGAGGCGCACGAATTTGTCACGGAAATTATAGGGGAAACCGAACAATTCGGGCTGTTATGACTTGTAAAAACTTAAATAATATTAATATATTAGATTACATGGGCCACCGGATTGAAAAAAGGCTAAAAATATCACGCAACTTTTTTTTAGAGGGGGCGATAAAGCGATCGAAGGCTTATTAAACTTAAGTTAAAATAAAGGAGGGTTATTATGCCGGGACCAATAATCGTATATGGAGTCATTGCAGGAGGAGCCGCAATAATTGGTGTTGTTACAGGTGACTACTGGGATCCATTCGAGGATGAAAGCGAATCACCAAAAGCACCACCGCCACCGCCACCGCCGCCGCCGGGAGAAACGGCAGGCAGTTGCTATATAACGGCCCCATTTGGAACGCATTATCTGGCAGGTAATGCGTGCAAACCGTGTCCGGATGGACAAAGAACTGTCGACGGCACACGTTGCACAACTGAACCCGCAATCCCGTCGATTCCGGAATACGACGGTACACCAGAATACTACACCGATGTATATAATGCGTTTAACAGTTATTGCACGGCGCTTCGCGCATGGGACCCGTCACGCTACTGTGACGGAAATAATTTTCCCGCATTTGGACCGGCAGCGACAATGTCATCGGAGGCCTTTGAAGTTTTGACGTACGGAGTCTCCTCCACCACATTTAACAACCACAGCTTGCAGGGCATCGATTTCGATATATCCGGTTCAATCGGATCTCCGGGTTACGCGGGCAGGTCAGCCTACGTGCGCACAGACGGCCAGCTGAATCTCAACTCGGCCCAGTCCGTTTATCTTGCCGAATGGTTCGACACGCCGGTGGGCTTCGGCACAACTTTCGCCATAACCCCGCGCCACAAAGATATCAGGGCCGAACTTTTATATGCAATGTCACCTTTCAATTTCCCTGTCAGGTGGGCGTCCGAAAGTTTTGATACCGCGCAAAAGAATGCGATGGCACAGGCAATCATAGCTTTCGTACAGAGACAGCAAATACCGATTTGCAGCACGGATCCGGCAGCCGCAATTGTCAACGACGAACAGGCGCTGCTCATGGCGCTCATCCAGATAGGCGCTGATAAGAATGCTGACACGACTCCGTGGGAGGCCGTATATCAGGCGAACAATCAGCAGTTTGATTTTTGGGGCTGGGACATCTCTAATATTGGATTAGAACATGCATGGATGGTGGACCTCACGTTTGTCGGCGCAAAGGCCAGCGTGAGCATGGATTCGGAAAACGCGGAGTTTACCGCATTACAACAGCGGATCAACGACCGCGAATTGAAGGTCACAGAAAAAGTGATCAATGGCGTAAAGGTGAAATGGCTCACCCGCGGCAACAGAGGCAACAAGGGCGAAGACATACCTGTATCGGGTTTGTCGGCTACAGACTATCTGTCCTTGAGGATAGAGACCGCAATTACACCGGAAACTATGACGGCTATGCGCAATGCATACGCAGAGGCGCAAAGGCTCGCCCCGCAGAACGATATCCCTTGGATATATGAACTCGACGATAACGGAAATATCATTATGGAAAACGGCAGGCCGAAGATCAACATGGAAGCCGCCAGATGCATCGGCACCCTGACCGAAGAACGGTTAAATACAGATGAAGACGCAGACGCGGCTACGAGAGTTGCTTGGTGGATGCTCCAGCTGGAAGGCATGAGGGGTAACAACCTGCAAGCCAGACACGGTAGCGGTGGTGGCGGTGGCGGCGGTGGCGGCGGTGGCGGTGGCGGCGGCGAGGGCACAAAGCCGTGTTGCAGCACTCTTACTATAGCAGAACAAACACGTGTTGCGTGTGATGATGGTTGCTAAATTAGATAAGATAAAGGAAATATCGTTATGGAAAACGGTAGGCCGCAGATCAACATGGATGTCGCCAGATGCATTATGACGCTGACCGAAGAACGGTTAAATACAGATGAAGACGCAGACGCGGGCACAAGAGTCGCGTGGATGATGCTCCAGCTGGAAGGCATGAGGGGCGACAGCCTGCAGGCCGGCGGCGGCGGCACGACTACACGCATTTGCGATCATGACGGCATCGTCGAACCCAATCAAGGCGAAAAGTGCGACGACGGCAATATGAACAACAACGACTCGTGCAAAAACAACTGTACGCCGCGTATTGACGACGATGGCGAGAACACAAAGCCGTGTTGCTCCGTATCCGGCACGACATTGATTACAACAGGCAGATGTGATCCGACATGTTAAAAAGGACATTTTCAATAATTACGATTATTAAAATGCCTTGAAAGGAGGCTATATGTTTTCAGCGGGGCAAACACAGGTAACACCAACGACAACGCCGGAGACAACAACACCACCGGAAACAACCAGATCAACGCTCAACTACATAAATACCCTGATGTGCAACAGCGAAGCGTTGGAGAGCGATGAACATACGCGGTGTGTTAACGCGCTCACCGACAGCTACACGACAAACAAAAACCTCGTTCCCGAAGCGCTGAAGAAGATGTTCGATGCCACAGTTGAACTCATTACAAATCTTATCTTTACCGACTGCAGCTTTGAAGAGATGCGTTCAAGACAGTCCGCATCTGCGAGGGCACGCATGTGCATTCCAGTAGGTGATAATGAGTGTGAAGGAGAAAGACCTGTAACACCAGTAGCACAGTGCACGTACGAGGCGGTAATGGGCGAAAGAGTCGCGCTTCTTGAAACATCTGAACCGGTCACATTTTTGGGTGCAATTTTCAGCTATCTTGGCTCATTCGCTGAAACTGCACGAATGCTTGGTGGTAGCACGCTGCCCTGCTGCAGCGAATTCGACGCGACATCGGTACAAATGGGCCTGGTAGTCTGCAAGCCCGGCTGTTAAATATGTTGAGGTAAATCAATAAGTTAGCACTAAAGGGGCGTTTTTACCAAGCGCCCCTTTAAAATACCACGCAACTTTTTCGGATTTCGCACGAAAATAAGTATGAGGGGATTAGGGACTCCAAAAAAACTTAGCAACTATTTTTCAGCGGTGCCGATAAGAGATATGAAAAATAGAAGGGATTAACGGAGGGTTAGATGGCAGCAAATACACCAAAAATTCAACCGGTTCACAGCTGGACCAATCCGACATTTTTGCCGCCTGATCCGCAGACACAAACGGCACAAACTCAATGTCAGGATCCTGTTGTCACTAATTATACGAACGTTTTTCTTTCTCAAGGCAATCAGGCTTCATATGAGGCTTCATTGGTAAGACTTTTTATTACGCTTCCCAATTCTATTTGCAATGCAAACGCCGATCCGATTCTCTTCAGCAGGGAAACGACTGCCGACTTTTCGCCCATAATAGCCGTGAATCAAAGCGCCCCTGAAGATGTATATTTTCCAACAAGTATGGAATGGAGTGCTGCGTGCTTCATTGTCACTAACGATACCGTAAGAGACTTTTATAAAGCCCTGCTTCAAAATCTTCACAATTCCGATCCTGCGTCGAGGAATCAACCTGTATATGATGGCGCGACCGCATTCTACGATATGTTAATAACATCGGACGGGTATTATCCGATGTTCGGTCAGCGGGTTTCAATGATAATCACAAATTCATCCGCACAACGTTTCACAAGCGTTGAGGGAGCACAGCGCGCACTGTTTTTGGCGGCAATCGACAATGAGCAAAGCAGCCAGTCCAGTCCTCTGGAATTCTGGCGGGCGGCGAACCTTTACGATGAAGTCGCTAATAATGAATACGCAAGCCCCAACTGGCAAAACAAAATGCATCTGGCGGGCTCGTCTCTGGACAGCATAATGGATTTTGCGGAATTCAAAAGAGACCAGCTCAAAAATAATCTTCCCACGGGCTGGAGGATTCGTGGCGGAAAACTCGAGCGGCCGGGTCAACCCAAAATATCTTTGGAAGATTATTTTAATGTGGAGATCTGGACCGAATACGCGGCACAAAACGGCATCACTGTCACCGATCCTGCGAATCCGAGACTGTCTGTCATAAGTGAAGCGGCGGCGGCAATCGATAGCGCCCGTTCGCTTCCCGGCGGCGGCGCCGCAATACATTCCGAGGAACTCATAAAGATTTTAGTGGCGTCCGGCAAAACGATGGAAGAGGCGCACTGGGAATGGACCGATCTGCCCGTCTACTGGCTCATGCAGGTAAGGGACGGCGATTTTGGAAAAATGCTGGCGCGCGAATTCGGCAGGGGCGGCGGTAGCATCGTCCCGAGAACACCGTGCTGCAGCTCTCTTACGATAGCAGAACAAACACGAGTTGCGTGTAATGATGGTTGTTAAAGAGTAAATTTTAATTATCCGGGGGGATTAAGGAGGGTTCAATGTTTTCAGGTGGCCAAGAAACAACGGGCGCGGCGGGTGCAACGAGCACACCGGCACTAAATTATCATGATCTCCTATTAGGCAATATGTGCCCCAATTATACCGGCACTGCGGACGACGCATCGTCTGGAGAATGCAGAACGACGTGGGATGGCTATTACACAACTAATAAGCCTCAAAAAACCCCGGAAATGAGCGATGCGGACTACCAAGGGGTTTTGGCCTTATATGACCAGTGGATATACTATGCGTCAGAGTCGGTCCGCGCAGGCTGTCAGTCAAAAGCAGGACAGACAACTAATGGTGCCACCGCCTATCGTAATGCAGTGCAACGATGTGATCGACAGGCTGTCGCCGGCGAAGAAATAAGCCTCTTTAACGCACCACTCAATCAAACCCCAGTTCCATACGGGCTAGATCTGTTCAGGTACGGCGCCTTCTTCGCTAAAGCTGCGGAGTTTGCAAACGCCAGCTTTTCACCGGCAGTTGCATGCGAAGCGGGTCTTATACCGCCGCCGCCGTTTCCGCCTTCTCTTATAGATCAGCTTGAAGCGATCACCGGAAGCCGCGACCTGATGAACCCGCTCAACGCGGAAATCGTCCGCATCTATCAGGAAGAGCTTCACCGCCTCCCCCTCGGAGGAAACGCCGGACAGCAGAACAACATGGACACGCAAGTCATGGTGGGCCAATCCGTCCTCAATCAGGTGGGGCCGAAATACACGGCCATCAAGGCCGAAATCGCAGACGACACTCCCGAACAGGAAGCTGAAAAATTCTTAAACTGGCTCGTCAGGAGCTTCGGCGACAACGTCGACATGGACGAATTTGACGACACGGCCGATGCAACTGTGACAGATCCCGAGGCCCATGACGGCGAGTTCATGGCGAAGATCGATCAGATTCCGGAAGGCGTCCTCACGCAGCTCGGTATAAGCTCACGCCGCGCAATCGCCGATGTCCGCAGGCACTTCATGCAGGTCGACGATCTGGCGAGGGAACATCCGGATATCATGCCGCTGCTTGCCGCCCTCACGACACAGACGGCGCACGACAACTTCTTCAACCCGGTAAGGGACGATCAGGCCGGCACGCTTGATTTTGTCGATCAATACGCCGCAGCTGCCGCCCCAATAATCCAGGGCCTGCAGCCCAATGAAATCCACGGCATATTGCAGCAATACGACGCCATAGCTACGTTTGCGGTCAACGGCGAGACGGTGACGATCACCAAGATCGAACTTGTGAAGAGAGTAACACCCAACGGCCTTGGAATTCCGGAAGAGCTTATCGCCGGAACCGATGCCAACAGATCTATCCTCCGCTATTCAGGGGTAGCCAGAATCTGGCAGGACGCGGTGGAGATGGCCACAGGAGAGACCGATCCGCAGGCCCAGCTGGAGGCGCTTAGCCAGCCGGCAGAGCCGGGATCGGAAGAGACGGTCCAGGACAGGCTGGTTTACGGCCTCATCGGCGATATCATGAACCCGCAGCAGCACCCGGGCGAGGAGCTTTCGGACGAAGAGGTTTCCCTTGCCGAGGTAACACGTGCGGATGCCACGGATGCGGCGAACCCGACCGAACTTGCGATCGCGCCGACACCTGAACATCTGGGAGATACAGATGAGTGGGGAAGGGCAGAGTTAAGAGTCGTACTTATGACCCACCTGCCACAGGCAGTGGAGGCTGTTCAGGCAGAAGCGCCGAGCGGACAGACGGTCGATCCGCAGATGGTTTCCGACGCGCTGGATGACGCGCTAAACCAATACTTGCACGACACAGCCGGCAGGCCTCACGACTTTACGTCATTCAGGATCGTCGGTGCTGAAGTGAGGGCAAACGAAGACGGCTCGATCGCAGGCATCGACATCACAATCGAAGGGTCCAGAGGGGGGGAAACACGCCAGGCAACAGGGGGCATCACATATACCAACGGCCCGCACTCGCTCTCACTTGGTGCCGACCTGTTTGCCGCATATGTCCGCATGAATGGCAATGATTTCACGGCCTATATCGACCCCTTCTTAACCTATTCATACATGCCGGACGATTCACTCTTCGGATTTAGTACAAAACTTATGTTCTCCTTCTACAGGTTCGCCGACATGGTGACGCCTGCCGGCCAAAACGAAGCGTTTGAGGTCGTGGAAGGGGACGCGCAAGGCATCATCTTAAAAGAACTGTCTTTGGACTTCATGTTCCGCTGGGACGATGATAATCAGAAATTCCACATCATAACCGGCTTCCCCAACCTGCGTCCGTTCTCGAGCATCGACGCCTCTTCTCTGGGCGACACGCCCTGGTGGTACGGAACAAGGGACATCGCCGGTTCGCAGAGGCCGCTTGCAGCCATGTTGAGATACGAAAACAACTGGGACAACGGATCAAGCGTCGGCGTGCAGGCCTTCGTCGGCAGCGGAAAGACCAGCTTGAGTTTGGACGATATCGACGGAGCAACAGTCGTTGACGGCGCCAACGTGGGCGGAGCGGTTTCCGGACAGCTGGCGCTCGACCCTGTCATTCTAAGCCTGATAGCCGGCGGCAACTACATAGCAAGCGGATCGCACAGCGGCGACAGCTCATTCACGGGCGATGTCGGCCTGCTCTATAACATCAATGATAACCACAGCCTGGGCGTCGGTTTCCGCTACGAGAGAAACTCCTTCGGCGGATTGAGCTTCAATGAGTTAACTCCTTCGGTCAACTACCACGGTGTGCTCTACGACACCCCCAACTTCCAGGATGAGCTCAATATCAACCTAAGCTATCTCTACAGCGACCGTGAGATGACCATCGGCGGCGACGATCCGGGAAATGACTGCACAGGTCCGGATGTATGCCCGACATCTATGAACAATCCTCTGCCGCAGGCCGGACTTGGAATCGCGGCCATCAACAGGTTCGATCTTCCGTGGTTCTACATAGATGTAGGCGCTGGATTGATGATATCGGGCCAGGGCAACGACAATCTTGGCATAGTCCCGGTTCTCATGGCTGGATTCGGAATTAACCATGACTTCCTTGGAGGAAATGCCGGCAGCAACTAAGAATGATGAAGAAACGATTTAATATATAGTAAGAAAGGGGTTTAGGAATATGAAAAACACATCAATAGTGTGGCGCCTGGTTGTTGCGATCGGAATTGCGGTATTCTTTGCCGCATGTTCCGACGGCGAGCTGCAACTTGGAAACAACCTCAACATCGCGCCTCCGGCGCCCGTCATCCTGAAATTCGTGGCGGATCCGGCAGAGGTCAAGGTCGGCGACTTCACTACCCTCTATTGGGAAGTGGAAGTGGCCGATTCGATCGAGATCTCTTCCGCACCGGAAGGGCTCCTCAACTTCCATGCCGGCCCCTTTGAGGATCTCTCGGGCTCAACACGGGTGGACGACTTAACGGAGACGACCGAATTCATACTCACGGCCTCGAAGACCGTGATGGCTGTGGTTCCGGCCAGCGGGGACGAAAGCGCGCCCTCTGATGAAAATCCGGCCACGCCTGCAATCGTCATCGAGAAGGCCGGCCAGATTCCGCTCCCCGGCGAGCCGCCGGTTCCGTCGACAAGCCCTGTGACTTCATCGGCGCAGAAGTCAGTAACGGTAACGGTTGTCGCATCACAGGAATGCTCCGTGGATATCACATCCGATTCCGGCAGCGCGCCTATCAACGCGGGCGACTCTACGACGATCCGCTGGACGGCGACGCCGGGCGATGTGCCGGTTACTGTGACCGCAAGCGACGGAACGCCCGTGGCCGACAGCTTCCCCGCAGTAGGCAACGCGACGGTCACGCCTGATTCGACAACGACATATACGGCGAGAGCCGTTTGCCCCGACGGGCAGGAGAAAAATGATTCAGTGACGGTCACCGTTTCCGAACAAGATATCGAACCGAACATTAAGGCCAACGACGAGGAAGACCTCGTAACGATTCCCAACTTCACCAACGGCGTGAACATAACCTATAGCGTGACACCCGAAAACGCGCTCGTGAAAGTCGGGGCGGACAAGGAAGTCAATTGTACACCCGAACTTCCCGCCGAATTTGTAGCATTGACCGACGGCACGGGAACCCCGAGCCTTTGCACACTCACGGGCGACACCACATTCACCATCACGGCGAAAATCGGTGACCGTGACGAGACGGACAAGGTGAAAGTGGTCCTTCAAGGCGGCCAAACGGCCGATGCAAAGATATCGGCCCCTCCGTGGGCCTTCGAAGGCGAAACTGTGAAGATCACGGCCGACCCCGATGCGATTGAAGGCAACAACCGCGAGCTCATCAAAGAGATCAAGGTCGCCGGCAAGGTATATCCGCTACCGGCAACTGGGCCGCTGGTTGTGGGCGAAGCGCTGGTCCCGAGCGGCGGCATCGATGTGACGGTCGTCAGCGTCTCCGACGTTGAGATCTCACATCCCAAGGTCGTGCAGGCGGTAACACCGATCACGATGCTCCCGACTGAAAACGTCGAGGAATTCTCGAGGATCGTCCTCGATGCGGCAAATCCGGAGCTCGCATATGTCGGTGTAAAAAGGCCGGGTTATTGTCAAAACAACACCTGCGGACACGTTTCCGCATACAAATCGAATATAAAAAATGTCAGCGAATATTCCGCGATGGATATCGATATCGCCACAGAGCTTCTGGCCACGGGAGATTACTGGAAGACAGGCGATGACAATGTGAAGGGCAAGGCGTTCTTCGAGATGGTGAAGGATTATCCGGTCAGCGCGATAGCGGTAGACGAAAGCCGCATCTTTGTGGGAACGACCGGACTTCTGGTCTACAGCGAAGATAACGGCGCAACATGGAAAAAGATCACGACCTTCCTGCGCTTCAACGCAGACGATCACAAAACTTGCGCCGGCGAAACGCAGACCGGAAACGGCGACATCCTTGGTTCGTTAGGACGCGCATGCGACCTGATCGCGCAGGACAACCACCTGATCATCGCGACCGACCGCGGCGTGCTGACGCTCAAAGACGTGGATTCGTTCGCGACATCGGCAGACAGCTCACTCTTCATGGGACGTCCGCCGGCAGGTTCGATCCCGTCCAGCCCGGAATATCTGACCTACGGCGCAGTTGCCAATGATCTGGAAGCCACCGATGATGCAGTGTATGTCGCATCCGAGAAGGGACTTTTCAAGACTTCGGACAACGGCGAAACATGGGAAAAGATAGACGGCATCGATGATGAATTGTTCTCCGTGGCCGTCGATAAAATAGACAACAAGATCTACGTGGGAACCGGGACGGGCGTCAAATCCCGCTCCTTGACCGACGGCGGCACATGGCAGCCTAAGGAACTCGCGCAGAAGGTCTACTCGCTCGCAGTGGATCCATACCAGGCCGGAGTGGTTCTGGCCGGAACGTCGTCAGGTCTCTATGTGACGCGCGATAAAGGCGAATCATGGACGTCTGTGGGCGCCGGCGGGTTCGAAGGAAAAGCGGTGAAGAGCGTCGTTATCGCCGGAAAAGTGGTGGATGCGGCGACGAATCAGATTCAATACTCGATCTCATTCGGCGGCATGGGCGGCGCAGTGGCCGACAGCATAACGGTCGGAATTGTTGCGCCGGCACCGGTACCGGAGGATGACAGCGGCGACGAAACCGGCGATGAAACCGGCGGAACAGACGACGGAACGACAGGCGATGTGACCGGCGACACTACCGGCGACACGACCGGCGGCGATGTGGAACCGTCACTGGCCATCAGGGCATATAACCGTATCACTATGTTCTTTGCACCGTTGATTGGTGACTAATACAAACAGATCCCCAAAAGGCCACTGGATTCCCAGTGGCCTTTTTTTATTCAACTAATTACCGACGTCATTAATGAAGCATGCTTTGATGGCCAGCTTGTTTTGATACTATTCGTGGAAGATAATTGCCTGGAAGCGGGAGAGGTTGGCGTCCTTCCATGCGCCGCGGGGGAGCCCCGCCTTTTCGCAGATGCCTTCCAAAAATCGTTCCTTGCTCCAACCCAGCTCCGCCGGGACCTGCGGGAGGAGCACGCCGCGATGAAAGCCCTTCTGTATGATGAGCCCGTCTACTCCTACGCGGACGTCCAAGGGATTCGGAAGAGGTTTGGGCTCCGTCAAAACGGATATTTCAATGTCGATGTCCTTCAACTCGCCCGCGGAAACCGGCGGAAAGCGCGGATCTTCAGATGCGGCGGCGATCGCGTTGTCGCGGATGGATTTATACAAGGGCTCCATAGCGATTATGTGGCCTATGCAGCCGCGGAGCTCCCCATGTTTGCGGATCGTAACGAATGCGGCGCCGTTCCTCAAAAGCAGCGGGTCTTTCACATCAAAGACCGGCTCCTTTTTTCCCCGAACAAGCGCCTCGATTGAGCTCCGCGCGATCGTGAGCAGCGCCGTTTTCTGTTCAACAGATAATCCCCCCTCGCCCCCCTTTTCCAAAGGGGGGGTGGGGGGATTTGCGCCACCGAGAAACGCAATCGCGCCGTAACCCACAACACGCGATTTGTCGCCCGTGGTGTCGCCCGAATTCGCGTACTTTACAAGCACCGCCTTCCCCTCACGAAGTTTTGCAATGTCCATGAGCGCCTCGACAGGCGCGGAACCGCACAGTTCCGCATCGCCCTTCTTCTCTGCGCCCGCAAAGGCCTTTGCATCCATATTCTCAATCAGCTTTATCGTCTTTTTGTCTTTGGCAATCGCTTCATTATATGGATGAAAGTGGGAAAGGTCGGTGGAGGCGACAAACAACACATCGCCCCCCGGAAACATATTGTTGAGGGCGGCTGCAAGCTGACTTAGCATCTCCGAATTGCAAACTCCTATGATTATCGGAAGCAGCCTGAAATCTTTGAGCGTTGTTTGTAAAAAAGGAAGCTCTACCTCCAGCGAATGTTCGGCTCCGTACGGGCGCGGATCATCCTTCGCCCAGTTAAACTTGGAAATCAATTTTCGGGCTAACTCCTTCGCGACGGGTATCCTGCCAAGCGGGGTCTCGTAAAAATCTTTGGTCGTCAGAGCTATGCCTTCAAAGCCCACACGATGCGACGGCGCCATGACGACGACGGTGGAATACTTTTTCCCTTCAATCAATTTATATGCATTCGCCGCGACCGGCCCCGAATACTGATATCCCGCGTGCGGCACCGCGACGCCGAAGATGTGCTCTTTGACGGGCGCAGGATTTGCGCTCAAAAGATATCTATCGATCAGCTCATTCAGAGCCGCTTTGTCACCGGGATAAAACTGGCCGGCGACGACCGCGCGAACGACGGAGGGCTCCGCCTTTTTTTCTTCAGGCGATTTGGTGCAGCCTTCACTTGAAAATAAAAGACTCGTGATGAGTACGAAGCAATACCAATATTTTTTACCGCACATAATTCCTCCCCTTTGTAAGGGGAGGTAAGGTGGGGTAGATCTACCTCCCCTTTCCCCTCCTTACAAAGGAGGGGAACGTTTCTCTATCCTCCCAAATGGTCTGCTCTCTTCCAATATCTTGCGGCATGCCCTTCACTTCCCTTTGACGATCCCCACTTGAAAAGGGAGCCAAATAATCTCGAAACCGCCAAAGCGACGATCCCCAGGATCATCGTAATCCCGAATTGCCTGCGTGTAAGTTGCATGATTCCTCCCCTTTGTAAGGGGAGGTTAGGTGGGGTAGATCTACCTCCCCTGCCCCCTCCTTACAAAGGAGGGGAATAGTGTCAATTCAAAAAGGGTGGACTTGAAAAATCCGTTGATATAAACCGTGTTTTGAAACGGAGGTCCTATGCGTAAAATATTTTTAACCATCTTACTGGGGGTCACGATGATTTCAACTCCATCCATTGCAAAGAGGGACGCCTCAAAGGAGCCGCTGTCATTAGATAAAATGATACATTCGGCCGATGAGCTCATGCGCAAGCAATCTCTGATGTCGTGGGAAAACCGCATCAAGGGAACGCCTGTGGATTTTGAATCCACCTACAAAGGATATGAATGGCTCTTCACGCCGGAGGCGATAAAGTTCGTGGATGGCAAGGTGAGTGAGCCGGGGATCTCGGCCGATGAACGGCGCGCGCGCTCGTTTTTCAAAGACTATCTCGTGGAACAGCACGTCGGACGCGAAGTGGTCAAATTTGACGACCGCCTGACGAACACCGAATCCAAGACAACCGTCAAGGTCCCGTGGCTTGGCAAAGACGTGGCATATCGCGAGATCCCGATCGTCATCGCCAAGGAAAACGACGCACAAAAAAGAAAAGAGCTTCAGGTCCTTTCATCGGAGGTCCAGCGCGATAAATTGAATCCGATCGTCCTGGAGCGCGACGCCAAGGTGCACCAGATCATAAAAGATCTGGGTTACAACTCATATCTGGACTTCTCGCTCGCGGCCCGCCACGTGAAGGATTTCAGAAAGATCATCGAGGATGCGAACGCGCTGAATCAGAGGACGGAACCGATATACAAAACGCTTTTGGCCGAATTTACAAAAGAGCTTTTGAATATGGACGTGAAGGACATGCGCAGAAGCGATCTCCAGAAACTTTTCCGCTACGATTCTTACGTCACATACTTCCCCGCCGACGCCTTGATCCCGTTCCTGAAATATTCCCTTGCAGGCATGGGGCTTGACCTCACGACTATCGACGGCCGTGAAATCCTTCTGGACGACGCGCAAAGGCCCAAGAAAAATCCGCGAGCGGCATGCTACAGCATCGTGGTCCCCTCCGATATCAGGATGACGATAGCGCCGCAGGGCGGAGTGAGCGACTACACTCCGCTTTTCCACGAAACAGGACATGCGGTCCACTTTGCAAACACGACGGCCCCGGAATGGGCGTTCAAATATCTTGGCGATTATGCGGCAACAGAATCATATGCCGGACTCTTCGAGGGGGGCTTCGGCGATCCCGACTTTTTGCGATACTACCGCGATTTCGTAGTCCAGTGGAACAAAAAGCTTCCCGCCGATAAACAGGTCCCCGTCCTGACCGACAGAGACATTGCAAAGCTCATCCGCTTTGCCATCTTCAACGATCTCTATTTTATGCGGAGATACGGCGGCGCAAAGCTGATCTACGAATCGATTTATCACGGCGACGATCCGAAGTGGTGGCGGGGAATTTATAACGGTTCGACGGACAACAAGCGCGAGGCTTACCGTTCGCTGTTTGAAAAGGCCTACGGGTTCCCGATGGAGGAGGTCGATGCCGAAAGGTATCTCACGGACATCGACGAATTTTTGTATGCGGTCGACTATGTCCGCTCTTTTGTTCTTGCAACGCAGATTGACGCCGCCCTGTCGGGGCGGTTCGGCAAAACATGGCACACAAACAGGGAATCAGGTAAATTTTTAAAGGACAAACTTTTCTTTGCTGGAGACAAACTCACCGCCGATGAAGTTGCTGAGGTTCTGGGCGCAAAGGCGATCGACTTCGGCACATACGAGCGCGATCTCCGCGTGCGCTTATCCGAAAGCGACCGCCTTCTGAAACATTAATCTCAAACCTGATCGGCAAATTTGCGGTGGGGAGGCGGGGTCTGGAGCTGCGCGCCTCCCTTCGTCTACTCGTCGCGAAAATTTTGCTGGATTTCAAAAGCAAATTAGGTGTCTTGCCGCTGTCAGCCCCCAATTCGCGAAACCAGTCAAAATTTTCACTCCTCATACGACTTCGGTCGTCTACGTTATGACTTATTCAACGATGG
>Ga0315291_10000643_pt1 | contig 46411 bp, 41 predicted proteins | sample YL17G12_20_MG_FD_203070 | JGI IMG/M metagenome (GOLD analysis project Ga0315291, IMG submission 203070) | Sediment microbial communities from Yellowstone Lake, YNP, Wyoming, USA - YL17G12_20 | ecosystem: Environmental > Aquatic > Freshwater > Lake > Sediment | place: USA: Wyoming | collected...
ACTGGAACGCATATTTGAAGAGGATAGCCCTGAGAAAGCGCTGCGACGTGCCGATGAGCTGGGGGCGCTGAGGCAACTGCATGAGTCTCTTAAGGCGGATGGCTGGATGGTCAAGAGGTTCGAGGAGGCTCGAAGATCTAATGATGGCTCGAAACCGGAGCCCAGCCTTTATCTGGCGCTGCTCGTGTGGCGATTGAAAGAGGAGGAACTCGAAACAGTCATGGGGCGTCTGAAGTTCGGCGGTGAGGCAGCGCGGGTTCTGCGTGGTATGCCGAATATAAAGCGAGCCATGTACGAGCTGGGCTCTGCGGGAATCATGCCCAGCGAAATCTACAGGCTGCTGGAGCACCATCAGCCACAGGGGATTCGTGCTGCTGCGCTGGCTACGGATTCAGGCCTGGTTCGGGTGAGTCTCGAGCTTTATCTTTTCGACTTGAGGTTTGTCGTCCCCGTCCTTACAGGCGATGAACTGAAGAGGATGGGCGTCCCCGAGGGCAGGAGGCTGGGCTGGATGCTGCGTACGCTCAGAAACGCGAAGCTGGATGGGGAGGTAACAACCAGAGAGGCTGAGGAGGCGCTGGTGTGGCAGTGGCTGAGCAAGGGCAAATCATAAGGGTGCTGGCATGAACGAGGTTTGTCATGTATGCGGGAAGCCGCTGGATGAGCTTTACGCTGTAACCTGCATGTCTTGCGGCAGGAAAATCCATTTCCCCGCGGTGGAGAGCGCTGGGGATGACTGCGGGTCTATTGTGACTGAGCTATACGCCTGTGCGCTGGCTTTTGTGTGTAAATGCTGTTCAGAACAGCAGCAAAATAAATTCTAAACGGGAGCGGTAAGCTGTCAAAGGTCAGCTATCAGCCCCCTAAGTCCCCCAGTCTTGGGGGACTTTGAAGGTTGGGGGACACCCCCAATCCCCCGGCAGAGGGGCTCTGCCCCTCTGCACTCCCTGGGTGCTGCTGGTATTTTCTGCTTGCTTTTTGGCGAAGTTGAGGATGAGCGCAATCATTGAGTAAGGGCATAGCATGCTGTGCCTTTACAGTTCTTAATTACTGGTGGATTTGGCGGCTTGCTTTTTGCTGAACTTGAGGATGAGTGCAATCATGAGCAGGGATTGGGTCATTCCTGCGGCGTTACCGACTATGAATACCAGGTCGTCTCGGTAGACGCTGTAGATGAGGTAACAGAGCAGCGCAATTGCCAGGATGAACCACGAGGGCAAGGATAGTCCGCTTACATCGCGGTTTCGCAGTATCTTAAAGGTTTGGGGTATGTAGAAAATCTGAGTTAAAGCGAAGCCAGCCCAGCCAACTATTTCCATTTTTTGCTCCTCACCTTCTTCTCAGGATGCTGTTCAGGAGCCATGCGCTCCATGAGGGCGGCTACGTGCTTGGTGTTCAGAATAAAGTCCGCAATCCTGATATGCTCGTCTGGGGCGTGGGGTCCCGAGCCGGGGTATTCCACTCCTATGCCTGCGGTGGGCAGTCCCAGCATATCGGTGAAGTAGTACATGGGTCCGCTGCCAGCCATGGAGGGTATAATCACAGGCTTCACTCCATAGACCTCCCGGGCTGCTCTGGCGACTATACTGGCGAAGGGCGAGTCCAGCGGGGTGCGCGCCGGATTTTCACCCTCTGTGGTTGGTGCGATTGAGATATCGGAAAAGCCATGTCTATCGAGGTGCTTTCTCAGCTTAGCCAGTATCTCGTCGGGATGCTGGTTGGGAACGAGGCGGAAGTCCAGTTTGGCTCGGGCAACGCAGGGGAGCACGGTTTTGGAGCCGGCGCCCGTGTAGCCTGAGATAATGCCGCAGATATTGCAGATGGGTTCGAGTATATGGCGACGCTTGAACTCGAACCCCGAAACACCCTTGACCAGCTTTTTCAGTCCCAGGCTCTGCTTTGTCTCTTTCTCGTGGGGCGGGATGACTTTGAGAGCCCTTATTTCCTGCGGGGTTGGGGGCAGCACATTATCATAAAACCCGGCTATGCGGATGTTCTCGTCCCTGTCTTTTAGGGAGCCGAGAGCCCATACCAGCCGCCAGGCGGGATTGGGCACGACCGTCCCCAATGATGAGTGGACATCATGTGTAGCGCCGCGCGCCTCCAGTTCCACGTAAAGGATTCCTTTAAGACCCAGGGTGATGAGAGGCTGGTTATGCCAGGTTACCCCCCCGCATTCCCAGATGCAGGCATCAGCCTGGAGAAGCCGGCGATTGCGCTTAACGAAGGCACCCAGGTTGGGGCTGCCTATCTCCTCCTCGCCTTCGATGAGAAACTTCACGGTGATGGGCAGCTCTCCGCGCGTCTTCAGGAAGGCTTTGAGGGCGAGGAGGCGAGCAACTATATTGCCCTTGTTGTCGGAGACGCCTCTAGCGCGCAGGTTTCCCTCCACCATCACTGGTTCAAATGGTGGTGTAGTCCATAACTCCAGAGGCTCGGGCGGCTGAACGTCGTAGTGGTCGTAGAAAAGGAGCGTTGTCGGCGATACCCCTTTGATTTCGCCGTAGACCACAGGGTATTTACTGCCGGGCACAGGCAGGACTCTGGTGCTGATGCTATAATCCTGCATTGTTCGAGCCAGAAGCTTCACCACCTCTTTCATGCCCACACCCTGGGCGCTGATGCTGGGCTGGCGGCAAAGCCGAATCAGGTCATCGAGTGCATTCTGCCAGTGCTTATCTATATAGTCGTAAATCTTCCTCATGGAAGCCTCCAACCGGGGCTATCTCAGATTAGATAGAGAGCTACTTCTGCTTCTTCCCAGGCTCTCTTTTGTCCCATTTCAACCACTTCAACGCTGTTGTGGACAGTTCACGTGATGGTCCTTTTACCACAGTGCACGCAGGTATCGAGGTCAGGAAGGCTGAGCCGTATCTTTTGGACTGAACCCTTCTGTCCAGAATCACCACAACGCCGCGGTCTGTCTTGCTGCGGATGAGGCGACCGAACCCCTGCTTGAAGCGGATGGTAGCCTGGGGAATGGAGAATTGATTGAAGGGGTCATCGAACAGCTCAGAGCGAGCGGAGAATACAGGGTCGGTCGGCACGTTGAACGGCAGCCGGGCGATAATCAGAACACTTAAGGTTTCTCCCACGATGTCCACTCCTTCCCATAGGCTGGATGTGCCCAGAAGCACAGTCTGAGGGTTTGCCTTGAAGGCTGCTAAAAGCTGTTTTGGCGAGCCGTCAACCCCCTGACCCAGAACCAGGATGCTTTCTCTTTCCAGGTGGGATTGAATCGCTGATTGAGTGGCTCTCAAGGCAGCGTGTGAGGTGAACAATACCAGCGTGCGCCCCCGGCAGGCGGGACAGAGGTCGAGCAATACCTTCTCCACAGCCTGTTGATAGCCTGAGAAGCCGGGCTCGGGGATGTCGATGGGTACGTAAACCATGGCTGCGTTCATGTAGTCGAAGGGCGCGCCTAAAAGGATTTCTCCGGTGTATTCCAGTCCCACCCTGCCCTTGAGGTACTCGAATGTGCCCTCTGTACTCAGGGTGGCGCCGGTGAGGATGACCGAGTCTTTGATAGAGAAGAGGGATTTCTCCAGTATCCTGCCTACATTAAGCGGGGCAGTGTACATGCCTACAGCGTTATTCTGGCTATTGATGGTAAGCCAGTAGATGCTGTCGGGGTCGGGGTGTGATATCAGTGAGTCTATGCGCTGGCGCAGCTCTTTGTTTTGAAAGTGCAGTGAGGAAAGCTCCAGCATCAGGTAATCGTAGCCGGAGACCTTGTTCTCAGCGAGGTCCTCGAGCCCTGTGTAGAGCTTATCTAAATCATCGGCGATGGCGACGAGCACCTGGTTCAACTCGTCCCAGGCAATCTCCACCCTTGACCAGCCGGGCTGGGCTCGGCTGCTGTGCGCCAATCGCAACGTGCGGTCGTAGTCCCCTTGGTCGGAGGCGTGACCTTCTATGAAATCGCGAAGCTTTTCGAAGAACTGAGAGACTTTGAGCCGTGCCTTTTCCACGTTGTCATTAAGGGATTCGGCTTGCTGTTTCACCTGCCTTTGTCGGGATAAAGCTACGGTGCTGCCGCGGAAGCAATCTCCCAGCCAGGTGAGAAGACCTGTGCTTCTCTGTCCGCTGACTTCCTGTCTGAACAGGTTGAGGTGATTTATGAGGTCCCATTGGGAGACCTGAAAACCGAGCTGTCTGGTTGCCCCCTCCTCGAGGTGATGCGCTTCGTCAATCACAAGGTGGCTATAGGGTGGCAGCACCTTGTTCTCGGCAACCATGTCCGAGAGAAGCAGGGCGTGGTTGACCACGATGAGATGTGCGCCTTCGGCAGCCATGCGTGCCCGATAGAGGAAACAGGTGTCTCGCTCCTTGTGGGGACATTGAGCCTCGAGACGTTCGTCGAACTCGGCGCAGAGCTTGCCCCAGATGAGCGCCGCATCTCCGGTGAGATTGAGTTCGGCGCGGTCGCCACTTTGAGTACCTGGCAGCCAGACCTTTATGCGTGCCAGCAGTCTGGCTTCCTCGAGTGTAAGGCTGTCTCGCATCCTCAGGGTCTCATATTTCTTAATGCACAGATAATTGGCACGACCCTTCACCTGAACCGCCCTGAGGTTTGCGGTGACCTTGTCGTGCTCTATCTTAAGGGCTTGCAGCAGGTCGGGGATATCCTTGCTGATGAGTTGCTCCTGAAGGTTTATGGTGTTGGTGGAGATGACGACGGGGAGGCTGTTTTGAGAGGCGTAGAAAATAGAGGGAAGGAGATATGCCACCGACTTTCCGGTGCCTGTGCCAGCCTCAACGATGAGGTGTTCGCTGCTGTTCAGAGCCTGCGCCACAGCCTGAGTCATGCGCACCTGTTCGGGGCGGTGTTCGTAGCCGGGGAAGGCTCGGGACAGGGTACCATCGTCTTTGAGTATGCCTGTGAGGCTATCTGTATCCAGAGGTATTCTCTGGGCGAGCGGGGTGAGCTTGGGCTTATCGCTTTTCCCCAGAAGCGGCTCTTTGCTGACTGCTTTCCTGGTGCTGCGACTTTCGGAGAAGGCTGTTTTAGCTTTGACTTTCAATACGTCACGGAAGAGGGGACCCAGCGACCAATCGGACTTTTCGGCAAGCCGCACCAGCTCTTCGAGTGCGGTGATGTCGAGCTTGTGTGCGCGGCTCAGTAGTTCAACGAATAGCTCTTTGGTAGCAGTGGCGTCTATTAAGGCGCGGTGCTGTGGCTGTGAAACCCCGAGCAGTTTCGTTATCGAAGAGAGGGTGTAGTCGGGCACTTGGAAGAGCAGGAGGGTTGACATCTCGTAGGTGTCGTAGGTTGGGTTAGACAGCTTGATGCCTTTGCCTGTGAGGAAGTTTATGTCGAAGGAGACGTTGTGTCCTACGATGGGGTCAGTGCCCAGAAACGAGGCAACGCTGTCTGCGATGTCGGAGAATGCGGGTGCAGCATCTACGTCAGCCTGAGCGATGCCGCAGAGCACCTGGATGCGGTAGGGCAAGGGGCGCTGCGGATTGACCAGTGATTGAAAGGTATCTATGACCTGCTCACCCTGAAACCTTACAGCGCCGATTTCGATGATTTCGTCTGTTTCGGGGTTCAAGCCGGTGGTTTCGAGGTCGAGTGAGATGCAGGTCTGATTCATGGTGGAATTATAACACTATGGAGAGGGGCATTCATAGGTGTCTGGCGAGAAAAGACTATTACCGCCAGTTTGCTAGCAGGGGCAGTAGCCAGCCGAAGATGGCTGCGAAATCCAGATTCAGGACCAAGAGCAGCCAGCCCCACTTTCGGCGGGTGAGGATAAAAAACAGGGTGGGCAGCATTGCTAGCCCGGAGGCGCAGAGGATTGCCAGGGTGAAGGTTGAGTTGGAGCTGCCGTATCCTGTGGCTGGTGCGGCATCAGTGGCCCAGTTGTATAGCGCGCCCGCTATGGTTCCGAATAGTCCCCAGCCGGGCGGTACCGCAATCAGCAGCGATAGCATAACAATTGTCGGGGTTATGTGCGAGGGCAAGCGCCTCGCTAACCGGTCATAGGTGTCCCGGTTGCTGAGTATGATGTAAATGCCTGCCCCCAGGAAGATTGTCCCCATCACCAGTCCGCAGACGATTCCAGCCAGGATATCTGTTAACATGGTCAATCACCTGTTAGGAACTGAATTTGATGGTTTAACAGCTTGGGCGAGATGTGCTTCTAAGCCCTCATTTTCGAGTCGGTTACAGATAGCTTCGCCTAGGGCTTTATCGGGGACTATGGTGAATAAGCTGGGACCTGAGCCGGCGAGGTGAACACTTCGGGCTCCCGCTTTTATAAAAAGAAAGCGATAACCGGAAAGCCCAGGGAAGAAGTCGAATGCTACCTGCTCGAATACGTTGAACAGGAATGAGCCTTCAATTTTGCCACTGTGATTCAGGTGGGTGACCAGCTTCTGGGTGTGTTGTCCTGGGGTGAAGTGGGAAGGGTTAAGCCGGGAGTAAAGCTGCGCTGTTTTTTTGGGCACAGGCTCGATGGTGGGCTTTATGAGCACGAGCCAGAAGTCGGGAGCAGGTGGCAGAGGGGTCAGAATCTCTCCGCGACCTTGCGCCAGGGCGGTGCCTCCGTAAAGGAAGAAAGGCACGTCCGAGCCCAGCTTGGCTGCAAGCTCTAGCAATCTAGGAAAGGGAAGGTTCAGTCCCCAGAGCCTGTTCAATCCGACCAGGGTGGCAGCGGCGTCTGTGGAACCGGAGCCGAGACCGGCAGCTATGGGTATCTTCTTAGTCAGATTGATAATGGCACCTTTACTGGTGCCCGTTGTACCCTGAAGCAGTCTGGCTGCTTTGGGTACCAGGTTGTCCGAGGTCAGCAACTCCGAGACATCACATTTGAAGTCGAGGGCTTTGCTATGCTCGAAGGTGAGTGTGTCGGACAGGCTGATGGTCTGGAAGACGCTCGATAGCTCGTGGTAGCCGTCAGGGCGCTTGCTTAGAACTTCTAGCGTCAGGTTTATTTTGGCGTATGCTTGTAAGGAAATCATAAATCCTAATTTCTAAATTCTAAAAACAATTTCAAATGCTTAAAGGCAAATGTCGTAAACGTTTCTGCTCTTCGGTGATGTTATCGTCCACAGCGAGCAATAAATTGGGGGACACCCCCAATGCCCCCGGCAAAGGGGCTATGTCCCTCTGCGCTCCTTATTTTTTATCTCTGTCGACAAGTACGAGCTGCAATTTTGACCATTCTTCGAGAGAAAGGGTCTCGGGACGGCGTTGCGGCGCTATTTTGGCTTTTCCCAGTAATTCTACAGCATCTGCCGGTGCGATTTGCAGTCCCAGGGCGAGCGAGTTACGTATTTGCTTGCGCGGTGTGCTGAACCCTGCCTTGACTATCTCGAAAAAGCCTGCTATGTCTTTCACAGGGACTGCTGGCTCGGGGTAGACCTCTATGCGTACGATGGCGGAATCCACCTTGGGCTGGGGATAGAAGCAATGTGCAGGCACGTAGTCAACTATGGTGGGCTTTCCGTAAAGCTGCACGCTGATGCCCAGGATGCTCATTTCTCCGGGCTGAGCCACGATGCTCTGGGCTACCTCTTTTTGCACCATTACCACCATGAGGCTGGGCTTGAGCGATGCTTCCAGAAAGTGGCGCAGTATCGGCGCGGCTATGTAGTAGGGCAGGTTGGCTACAACCTTGTAGCTCTTTGTTTGTCTGGAGGTCAGATCCGCGGGGTTTATTTCAAGGATATCAGCATTTACCACAGCCAGCTTTAGGAACGCAGAAAGGTTCTTTTGCAGGGCTGCGGCGAGCCTGGAGTCAACCTCTACGGCGATTACTCTTCCTGCTTTGTGGAGTAGCTCTGCGGTCAGAATCCCCAGACCTGGACCGACTTCTACCACTGTGTCCCTCGGACCGAGTTCTGCTGCGGAGACTATCTTTCCCAGGACGGTCTTATCAACCAGGAAGTGTTGCCCCAGCCCTTTCCGTGCTCTAGCACCTAGACGATGCAACTGGCTTTTTGCCTCAACAATAGACGATTCTGATATCAATCTCCTAACTCCACGATGAATGCCTTAAAGAAAGCTTTGGGAACAGCCGTCTGTGTATTATAGACGACTGTTCCCAATTAACTAAGATCGTAGCGATTATGAACCCTTTGAACCCCCTAAATCCCCCAGCCTTGGGGGACTTTTAAGGTTGGGGGATACCCCAGACCCCCTCCAGAGGGGCTTTGCCCCTCTGGACTCCCCTTTCACCCCTAATTCCCCTCCTTGTTTCAGAAGGATTTGGGCAAGGGCGCATGGCCATGCGCCCCTACGCGTGGGATACATATCCTTGCTTATTTGCTCTTTTTAGTGCTCTTCTTTTTGGGTACGGAGTCTTTCAGGTTGAACACCTTTATGGCATTCTCGCGCATTATCATTCGCTTGGCTTCGTCGCTCAACGGCAATGCCAGGAACTGCTGCTTGAATGCTGTGAGCCCCATGTTGTTGGTGCCGAAGAGGGTCTTCTCCTGTCCCGACCAGAACGACATGAAGGCGAACAGCTCGGGATGCAGCTTGGGCAGCAGCTTGGGCATCCAGGCGGAGCAGTCGCAGTACACGTTGGGATGCTTCCAAGCCATGGCTACCAGTTCGTTGCCCCAGGGCCAGCCGGTATGTGAGCCGATGATGGTAAGCCCGGGGAAGTCCAGGGCTACCTCATCGAGGTATATGGGGCGTCCGGGCGAGGTGGGGAACAGCTCCGCTGCGTGTCCGGTCTGCATGCCCACTGGTATCCCCAGCTCGCTGCACTTGGCGTAGCAGGGATAGAGTCGCCTGTCGTTGAGGGGTAAACCGAAGGTAAGGGAGTGGAAATAGCAGTACTTTGCACCGTATTCCTTAACTCCCCTTTCCATTTCCTCAAGGCTTTCCTCGATGCGGAAGGGGTTGTAGCCGACGACGGGTATCAGACGGTCGGGGTAGTCTTTTATGTGCTCGTGTACCTCGTCTATGGTGTAGTTCCAGATGAACTTATTATCCCAGTGAGACCACATCCTGATGGCAGGGATGAATATCTTGTCGTAGCCCTCAATATCCATCATGGCTACGAATTCCTCGGTGGAGGGAATGGGAACGGGTAAACGCGGCGCCGGCTTCTTCAGGGTATCGGTGAGGATGTTCTTGGGGAACTCGGAGCCTGGACCTGTATGCGACCTCATCATGGTAGCTGCCAGGATTTGGAACTCCCTGCCATCCCAGGCATGAGGGTTCCAGAAAGGGTAGTTCATGATGTCTATGGGTTTGATATCTTCCACGCTTTTTCGTTCTCCTTTTACGGGTTTTGGATTATTTTATGAGATTGATGAAATAGTCTACATCAACCCCCTGTGTCCCTCACTATTGGGGGAGAAGGAAAATTTGGGGGGGACACCCCCAAACCCCTGGCAGGAGGTGTCCTGCACCTCTTTTTGACTCTCTAAACCCCCTCCTTCATGGGAAGGAGGGGGGAATTTTTGAAACTGTGCGGCACTACCATCCTTTCTTAAGAAGGACCGGCAAAGGGGCGAAGCCCCTCTGCACTCCCCAGTTGTTAAACGACCTCTATGAATGCTTTGTTCAGGTATATCTACACCATGCTGAAACCGCCGCTGACGCTGAGAGTCTGACCTGTGATAAAGGCGGCTGCATCGGAAGCCAGGAACACGGCGGCATTTGCTGCGTCTTCGGGCTTGCCCATCCTGCCCAGAGGGTACTGGCTGATAATTCTATCCTTGGTTTCAGCAGGAATCATCGCGGTGGTCACGTCGCCTGCCCACATGCTGTCCTTGCCCGCTGTGCCTGCGACCTCGGGAATGGTAGCGCCCGGGCAGATGGTGTTTACGTTTACGTTGAATCTGCCCATCTCCTTGGCTATAGCCTTGGAGAAGGCGATAACTGCGCCTTTTGTTCCGGAATATACGGCTTCCCTGGGCTCGCCCACTCGACCGGAGTCGGAGGCTATGTTTACAATCTTGCCGGCTTTCTTCTCCACGTAGTGGTCCAGAACAGCCCTAGTGCAATAGATGACGCCGAAATAGTTAATCCTTATCTCTTTGTCGTACTCATCAACCGGCTTCTTCAAGAAGAGCTTGTTTGATACGTAGCCGGCGTTGTTTACCAGCACGTCTACCTTGCCGAACTGCTCTATGGTTTTCTTTACCAGCGCCTGCACGGATTCCCAGCTTGTGACGTCTGTCTTGATGCCGATGGCTTTGCCGCCCAGGGCGCTGGCTTCTTTAGCCACCTTCTTGCCCTGCTCTTCATCTATGTCGGCAATGACCACGTTGCACTTCTCTTTGGCGAAGGCGAATGTGATGGCTCTCCCGATGTTGGAGCCTCCGCCGGTAACGATTACAGTTTTGCCTGCTAGACCTAACTCCATTTAGTTAACCTCCTGAAATGTTAATTTTAGATTCTCTGAGAATGCTGAAAAGTCTTAATCAACCCCCTCTGGCCCTCCCAATCTTGGGGGAGAAGCAAAAATTGGGGGACACCCCCAAGCCCCCGGCAGGAGATTTCTCCTGCACCTCTCTTCTAACAATAAGGGTAACGACCAAAGCATAGCAAACTTAAGGTCGTGCACCCGCTGTCGACCCTTCCCCCGCCGGCTTATCCCTGACACCGGCTCCCACCAGGTGCTCCTGCGGCACCCAGAATTTACTATTTACCGCTGCTTCCTTCCGGATCTGACGGGGTTCATAGCGTTCTGCCGCGCAGGACCCAGTGTTCATAACCGATGGACAGAAGACAGTCACGGAAAGAGCAGAGCCTCGAGCGGGGATTCGATCCCGCTATAGCGGATTGCGGGTACAGGGCACCGCTGTCTCCCCATCTAGCACGACCTTGTGAAGATATTACTATAGGGGTAAATAGGAGTCAAGCTGGTTTAAGCGGTCAGCAGTCAGCCGAATTTGAAAATCTGATAGCTGAAAGCTGATTGCTAAACCCTGCTGGCGATGAGGTCTCCCATTTCGCGGGTGCCGACCTTCACCATGCCCTCGCTCATGATGTCGTAGGTGCGGTAGCCATCGTTGAGGGTCTTGGTGACGGTTTTTTCAATGGTCTCCGCCTCTTTGGTGAGTCCCAGGGAGTAGCGCAGCATCATGGCGCTGCTGAGGATGGTGGCGATGGGGTTGGCCATGTTCAGTCCGGCGCGTTTAGGCGAGCTGCCGTGTATCGGCTCGTATAATCCGAAGATGGCGTTACCCTCTTTGGGTATTCCGGCAAGGCTTGCTGAAGGGAGCATGCCCATAGAGCCAGCCAGCATGGAGGCTTCGTCGGTGAGGATATCGCCGAAGGTGTTCTCGGTTACTATAACGTCGAACTCCGCGGGGCGCTGGATGAGGCGCATGGCGCAGGAATCCACAAGCTGGTGCTCCAACTGGATATCAGGGTATTCCTGTGATAACTCGGTGGCAATCTGACGCCACAGTCGAGATGATTCTAATACATTTGCCTTGTCTACGGAGGTGAGTCTCTTTTTGCGTCGTCGTGCCAGCTCGAAGCCAACGCGGAGGATACGGTCAATCTCCATCTCTGAGTAGGTCATGCTGTCCACGGCGCGTCTGCCTCTGGAGGTCTGCCAGCGGCGCTTGGGTCTGCCGAAGTAGAGTCCTCCGGTAAGCTCACGCACTACCAGCAGGTCTACTCCGCGCACAACCTCCGGTTTCAGCGTGGTGTGGTCGGCAAGCACAGGGAGCACCTTGACCGGACGCAGGTTGGCGAACAGTTTCAGCCCTTTGCGAAGGGCGAGCAGGCCGTCCTCGGGGCGCACCTTGCCCAGAGGGTCATCCCACTTAGGTCCGCCTACGGCTCCCAGCAGCACGGCGTTACATTTTTTGCACAGCTTAAGGGTATCTACGGTCAATGCCTCGCCGTGCTTATCGATGGATGCTCCGCCGACGTCGCCGGGGTGGAATACGAAGTCGTGTTTGAATTTGCGTCCTACTGCTTGCAGTACCTTGGTCGCCTCAGCAACCACCTCGGGACCGATGCCGTCACCTGGCAGGACGGCTATGTCGTATTTCATCAACGGCTCCTCTTTGCTGCTATCTTGCGTTTGGTGTACTCAATAAGCCCACCTGCTTTAATTAGTTGTAGCATGAAATCAGGGAAGGGTTTTGCCTTGAAGGTAAGCCCTCTGGTGATATTCTTAATTTCGCCTGTAGAGAGGTCTACCTCGAGTATGTCTCTGGCCTCTGTTTTATCGGAGGCTTCCTCGCATTCCAGAATGGGCAGTCCTGTATCGAGCGCGTTGCGGTAGAAGATGCGGGCGAAGCCCTTGGCGATGACGCAACTCACGCCTGCCGCCTTGATGGCGAGGGGCGCGTGCTCGCGCGACGAGCCGCAGCCGAAGTTGGTGTCGGCGACGATGATGTCGCCCGGTTTGACCCTCTTCAGAAAATCGGGGTCTAAATCCTCCATGCAGTGCTGCGCCAGCTCAGCGGGGTCGTACACATTTAGATAGCGTGCCGGTATGATGACGTCAGTATTCACGTCGGCGCCGTATTTATGGACTTTACCTTTCAATATCATATGAATAGCTCATTGTATATGATTTGGGGGTTGTCCTACGTTATTTGAACGGACTAAATTCCTTGGCTTCGGTTGGTATTTGTAAATTAGTCTCCATGTGACTCCGCAACTGATTTATGGTTTCGAGTGCTAGCGTTTTGAAATAGTAAGTCCTTGGATTGCCTCTGCCTTTCGGTTTTGGACAGACTTTCTTCCCTGAAAGTACGAAAATCGTTCTGTCTATTTCTCTTTCATGAAAGTCTAAGTCGTGCGCTAATCCATTTCGAATTTTATTCATCTTAGCAATATTGTTGAAGATGTAATCAGGTAGAAGTCCCATGGAATAGATGATTTGCAGCTTAACTGAGAAAGGATAATTTCTCGAGTCTTCGATGATTTTCTTAGGGCTTTTACACTTCAATTCAATTATTCTATTCATGAGATATTCAAGCAATAGGTGCCCTACCACCACAATTGAAATATCGTTTGGCTTTGTCCCAACCCTTAAGAAGTACTGGATAGTAACATCTTTGCTTAGTGTATCAAATATACTGGATATTATACCGGATTCCATGTTGGATTGAGCTATTTAGATCATCCCCGAACCTGTTACTAGATCGTCACTATATCTCTTCATGTTAGGGCTAATTCCCTCGGTCCCCCGATTCTCCCCAGGATGGCGCTGGCGGCGGCTACGGCTGGGTTGGAGAGATAGACTTCAGACTGGGGGCTGCCCATGCGGCCCACGAAGTTGCGATTGGTGGTGGAGATGCAGCGCTCTCCCGCGGCGAGCACCCCCATGTAGCCGCCGAGACAGGGTCCGCAGGTGGGCGTGCTCACTACCGCGCCAGCCTCCAGGAACAGCTTTATCAGACCTTTGCGCAATGCCTGCATGTAGACCTCTCGCGAGCCGGGGATAATGATGCAGCGCACGCGCTTGTGTACCTTCCTGCCCCTGAGTACTTTAGCAGCGATGACCAGGTCCTCGAGGCGCCCGTTGGTGCAACTGCCGATGACCACCTGGTCTATTCCGACTTTGCCCACCTTGCTTATGGGCCTGGTGTTGGAAGGCTTATGGGGGAAGGCGACCTGAGGCTCAATCTTGGAGACATCGTATTCAATGACTTTGGCGTATCGAGCGTTTTTATCAGGCTGGTAGACCTTATATGGACGCTTCGCCCTTGGCTTTACATAATCTAAGGTCTTGTCATCAACGTGGAAGATGCCTGCCTTAGCGCCAGCCTCGATAGCCATATTAGCCATGGTGAAGCGGCTATCCATGGAGAGGCTGTTTATAGCCTCTCCGGTGAACTCCATAGCAGCGTAGGTAGCGCCGTCGACGCCGATATCGCCGATGGTGTAGAGGATAAGGTCTTTGCCGCTGACCCATTTCCTCAATTTGCCGCTATAGACGAACTTGATGGTCGGGGGCACCTTCATCCATATCTCGCCTGTCGCCATGGCGGCGGCGATGTCGGTGGAGCCCATGCCTGTGGCGAAGGCTCCCAGCGCCCCGTAGGTGCAGGTATGGGAGTCGGCGCCTATGACCACGTCGCCGGGCAAGACCAGCCCCTTCTCGGGGAGCAGGACGTGCTCTATGCCCATCTCGCCGACCTCGAAGTAGATCAGCTTCTGAGCCAGGGCGAACTCGCGCATCATCTTGGCCTGCTCGGCGGAGGGGATGTCCTTGTTGGGCACGAAGTGGTCGGGCACCATGACCACCTTTTTTGGGTCGAACACCTTTTTCACGCCGATGCGGCGGAACTCCTTGATTGCGAGCGGCGCGGTGATGTCGTTGGACAGGACCAGGTCGACCCTGACGTTTATCAACTCGCCGGGGCTAACCTTTTTCTTATCGCAGTGGGATGCTAATATCTTCTCTGCTAATGTCAAGGAAGTCTCCTTATCATCATCAACCCCCTAAATCCCCCAATCTTGGGGGACTTTAAGAAGTTGGGGGATACCCCCAAACCCCCAGCAGAGGGGATGTCCCCTCTGCACTCCCCCTCAGGTTGGAGCACTAACCCCTCGTCGTCTCCCTTTAGAAAAGGGGGGATTATAAAAGGACTGGAGCCGATGCTCCAAGCTACCCTTTTTAAATGTCTGTGGACTAATAGGGCGCGGTCACCGCGCCCCTACAAAACTGAATGCTGACCGTTGAAAACCTTCATTCATGCCTCTGCATAGCAGACAGGAGGCGGTTGAGGGCGTTCATATAAGCCTTAGCTGAGGCTACGATGATGTCGGTGGCAGCGCCGCGTCCTGTGTAGGTCTTGCCGCCGCTCTCTATCCTGATGGTTACCTCGCCCATGGCGTCTATGCCAGCTGTAACCGATTTCACGCTGAACTCAATGAGATTGTTGGGCACTCCCACCAGGCGGTTTATCGCTTTATATACTGCATCTACGGGTCCTGTGCCCAGGGAGGCATCGGCGATGACCCGTCCGTCGGGTCCCACCAGCTTCACCGATGCAGTGGGGACTAGGTTGTCGCCGCAGGATACCTGCACGTGCTCCAGATGGTAGGTCTCGGAGAAGGTGCGCAACTCCTCGGCAACCAGCGCCTCGATGTCGCGGTCGCCTATCTCCTTCTTTTTATCCGCGAGCTCCTTGAAGGCGGTGAAAGCGCGAGTGAACTCCTCGTCGCTGAGGTTATAGCCCAAATCCTGAAGCCGAGCCTTGAAGGCGTGCCGTCCGCTGAGCTTGCCCAAGGTCAGGGTGGTGCCCGTCAAGCCTATGTCCCGCGGGTCCATTATTTCGTAGGTGGTTCTCTCCTTGAGCATGCCGTCCTGATGGATGCCCGATTCGTGACGGAAGGCGTTGGCGCCCACTATAGCCTTGTTGGGCTGCACCGACATGCCGGTGAGGTCGCTGACCAAACGGCTCGTCTTATGTATTTGAGTGGTATCTATGTCGGTTGTGTACTTGAACAGGTCTTTGCGGGTGCGCAGCGCCATCACTATCTCTTCCATGGAGGCGTTGCCGGCGCGCTCGCCGATGCCGTTGATGGTGCACTCAATCTGACGTACACCGCAATCGAGCACAGCCAGGCTGTTGGCTACAGCCAGCCCCAGATCGTTGTGGCAGTGCACGCTTATTACAGCCTTCTTAATGTTAGGTACGTTCTTGACGATTCCCTCTATGAGGGCGCAGAACTCTTTGGGAATGGTATAGCCCACGGTGTCAGGGATGTTGACGGTGGTGGCCCCAGCAGCGATGGTTGCTTCCAGTATCTGATAAAGGAAGGACGGGTCGGTGCGGGTGGCATCCATGGGGGAGAACTCCACGTCATTGAGATACCCTTTGGCGCGGGCAACCATCTTGCTGGCGGTCTCCAGTATCTGTTCCTTGCTCTTTTTGAGCTGGTGAGAGATATGTATCTCTGAGCTGGAAAGGAAGACATGGATTCGGGCGCGCTCGGCGTCCTTAACAGCCTGCCACGCAGCATCTATGGCATCCGCATTGGCATGTGCCAGGGCGCAGATAACCGGACCGCGTATCTCCCGGGCGACACGGCGCACTGCCTCCAAGTCGCCGGGCGAGGCGATGGGGAAGCCAGCTTCTATTACATCGATTCTCAGTCTCTCCAGTTGCCTGGCAATATCCAGCTTCTCGTCTATATTCAGAGCTGCCCCTGCCGACTGCTCGCCATCGCGCAGGGTGGTATCGAAGATTATTACCTTGTCCATAGCCCTACCTTATTTCTCGTATAGCTTCGCCTTTAGCCAGGGCATCATCGCCCTGAGCTTCTTGCCCACAATCTCTATCTGGTGGCTCTGCTCTCTCTTGCGCATGATGTTGAAGGAGGGGCGTCCAGCCTGGTTCTCCAGAATCCATCTGTTGGCGAAGGAGCCGTCCTGAATCTCTGCCAGAATCTGTCTCATCGTCTGCTTGGAGCACTCGTCAATTACCCTGGGTCCAGAGACGTAGTCGCCGAACTCAGCGGTATCGCTCACAGAGTAGCGCATGTAGCTCAATCCGCCCTGATAGATGAGGTCGGTGATGAGCTTAAGCTCGTGGAGGCACTCAAAGTAGGCGACCTCGGGCTGATAGCCAGCCTCAACCAGCGTCTCGAAGGCAGCTTTTATCAAAGCGGAGACTCCTCCGCAGAGGACTACCTGCTCGCCGAAGAGGTCGGTCTCGGTCTCCTCGGCGAAGGTGGTCTCCATGACTCCTGCCCTGGTGCAGCCGATGCCCTTGGCATAAGCTAGAGCCATCTTCTTAGCCTTGCCTGTGGCATCCTGGTGCACCGCTATGAGGGCTGGGGCTCCGCCGCCCTCGGTGTAAACGCGGCGCAGCATGTGCCCCGGGCACTTCGGAGCCACCATGGTTACGTCTATATCCTTGGGCGGGATAATCTGGCTGAAATGTATATTGAAGCCGTGGGCGAACATGAGCATTTTGCCCTTGGTCAGCCCCTTCTCCATCTGGCGGTAGACCACAGGGTGCAGGGTGTCAGGAACAAGCAGAATCATAATGTCTGCCTTCTTGGCTGCCTCTTCGGCGCTGAGCACTTCGAACTTAGCCTTCTTGGCTTCCTTCCAGGGGAGGCTGTCCTTAAGCTCAGCCACGATGACCTTACAGCCGCTGTCCCGTAAGTTCTGGGCATGGGCGTGCCCCTGGCTGCCGTAGCCTACGATGGCTATGGTCTTGCCCTTGAGTAAACCCAGGTCCGCATCTTTGTCATAGTACATTTTCTCACCTCATTTTTTCAATTCAGTCTATCTTGGGAGTGTTCAAGAACGCTTTTCAACCACATCTATCCCCCACCCTCTGCGGCTTCTCGTCAGCCTATTTGACCCTCTTGGCTTTGGGGGCAGGAGGCTCTTGTTCCTCTTCCGTCTCTGCTTTAGCTACTCCCGATGTTCCCCGCGACATGGCGATCCAGCCTGTGCGCGCCAGCTCTTTGACGCCGAATCGCTTGAGGAGGTTGTACAGGGAGTCTAGTTTATCGGTGTCGCCTGTTACCTCTACTATAAGTGAGATGGGAGAGACATCTACTATGTTCGCCCGGAATATATCCACAATCTGAATAATCTCGCTTCTGGTGGCAGAGGTGGCGTGAACTTTAATGAGCGCTAGCTCCCTGCCCACAAGGGGCTCATTCGTGATGTCAACTACTTTCACTATCTCTATCAGCTTGCTGAGCTGTTTTCTCACCTGCTCCACAGCGGTCGTAGAGCCGTCAACGACGATGGTCATTCTGGAAAAGCCTGATTGCTCCGAGTGTCCGACAGCGATGCTCTCTATGTTGAAGTTACGCCTGCGGATGAGGCTTGCCACCCTGTTCAGAACACCGGGTTTGTCTTCGGCCAGGGCGACCAGAGTGTGTTTTGTCTTGTTGTTCATGGTTGTTTTTCCTTAAATTATTTAATCAGCCCCCTGAATCCCCCACTCTTGGGGGAGAGGGAAAAATTGGGGGGCACCCCCAAACCCCCGTCAAAGGGGCTTCGCCCCTCTGCACACCCCATTAAGAGAGCAGAGAGATTCCGTCAACTCTCTGTCTCCCTAAAGGGAAAGGACACACAACTATGCGCCCCTGCATTTGGGGAACACCTCCCAGAGACTATAAGTTGCTGGTATCCTGCGAGGTCGCTTTGACTTTCACTTTGTTCCAGGGCGCCTCGATGATTTCAGCCAGGGTGCAGCCTGGGGCTACCATGGGATATATGTTCTCCTCAGGCTCGACCACGAAATCTATGAGGAAGGGTCCTTCGTATGCCAGGGCTTTCTGGATGGCGGGCACAGCCTGTTTTTTATCGGTTACCTTGATACCGGGTATTCCGTAAGCCTCAGCCACTTTCACGAAGTCGGGGTTGCTTAAAGGCGTAGCCACGTAGCGGCGCTTGTAGAATAGCTCCTGCCACTGTCGCACCATGCCCAGGAAGCCGTTGTTGATGATGGCGATTTTGACGGCTACGTTGTCCTGAACCGCTGTTGCCAGCTCCTGGATGGTCATCTGGAAGCCGCCATCGCCGCAGATTGCCCACACATTGTCTTCAGGGCAGCCTACCTTTGCCCCTATTGCAGCAGGAAGCTCGAACCCCATCGTCCCCAAGCCGCCTGAGGAGATGAAGGTGTTGGGCTTGTTGTACCAGAAGTGCTGAGATGCCCACATCTGGTTCTGTCCCACGCCGGTAACGATGATGGCGTCACCTTTGGTGACTTCATAAATCTTTCTAATCACAAATTGAGGCAGCAGCTTGTCGGTTTCACGAATGACTACCGCAGGGTGTTCCTGTCGCCAATCCTCGACCTGTTTTATCCAATCCAAATGTGCCTGGACGATAATCTGTTTATTTAAGGACTTCAGGACGTTCTTCACGTCGCCTACGATGGGCACGTCAACTCGAACGTTCTTGCCTATCTCGGCAGGGTCTATGTCTATATGGATAATCTGGGCATGGGGTGCGAAGCCGCTCACCTTACCTGTGGCTCTGTCGTCGAACCTCATCCCTATAGCGATTACCAGGTCGGAGCCATTTACGGCAAGGTTGGCATATGCCATGCCGTGCATGCCTATCATGCCCAGGCTGAGGATATGGTCTTCGGGGAAGCATCCTATCCCGAGCAAAGTGGTGATAACCGGGATTTGAGACTTCTCGGCTAACTCCTTGAGCTCCGGAAAAGCCCCTGAGATGATGACTCCTCTTCCTGCGATGATTACAGGCTTCTTGGACTCATTTATCAGCTTCGACGCTTTCTTGATTTGAGACGGATGCCCCTGAACAACCGGCTTGTAGCTGCTCAGTGTAACTTTTTCGGGATAGTGGAATGTCGTTTCCTCAGCGAAGACATCGCGGGGCACGTCGATAAGGACTGGACCCGGTCTTCCGGTTCTGGCGATATGGAACGCCTCCCTTACCACTGTAGCTATTTCGTCGGCTTTCATCACGAGATAGTTATGCTTGGTTATGGGCACGGTGATGCCTGTGATATCGATTTCCTGGAAGGCGTCCTTGCCTATGAAGGGTCTCGCCACCTGTCCGGTTACGGCTATCATTGGCGAAGAGTCAAGGTGAGCGGTGGCGATGCCGGTCACCAGGTTGCAAGCCCCGGGTCCTGAGGTGGCGAAGCAGACGCCTACTTTACCCGTAGCTCGGGCATAACCATCGGCGGCGTGAGCAGCGCCCTGCTCATGGCGCACCAGGATATGGCGTAGCTGCGGGAACTGAGGGAGCGTGTCATATAGAGGAAGCACAGCACCGCCCGGGAAGCCGAAGACGACATCCACGCCCTCTCTAATCAGGCATTCACATAGGATTTGGGCACCTGTACGTTTCATAGCGGGCTCCTATTTAAACACTGCCCCGGTTGCTGCCGAGGTTACTTTTTCCACGTATCGTTTTAGATAACCTGTCTTTATCCTGGGCTCGAATTTAGGCAGTCTGGAAAGACGGTTCTTAATCTCGCTGTCGCTGAGTTCCACATCGATTCTATTGTTGGGTATGTCTATCTTTATCTTGTCGCCATTCTTCAAAGCAGCTATGGGACCTTTTTCGGCTGCCTCGGGCGAGATATGTCCTATGGAGGCGCCTTTGGTGGCTCCGGAGAAGCGACCATCGGTAATCAGTGCCACCTCTCCGTCCAGCCCCATGCCCGAGATAAGCGAGGTCGGCGTGAGCATCTCGGGCATGCCGGGTCCGCCCTTTGGACCTTCATACCGGATGACCACCACGTCGCCTGACTTTATCGAGCCTTTCATAATGGCTTTGGTGGCTTCGTCCTCTGAGTCGAATACCTTCGCCGTGCCCCTGTGTTTCATCATCTCGGGTAGCACCGCTGCGCTCTTAACTACAGCCCCTTGCGGAGCCAAGTTCCCATAGAGGATGCTCAAGCCCCCTCTGTGGGAGTGCGGGTTCGATAGGGGGCGTATCACATTGCTGTCCCTGACTTTGGCACCGGCGACTGCTTTGCCCAGGGTTTTGCCCGTTGCTGTGATTACATTCAGCTTCAACTGCTTTCTGAGCTGGTTCATTATTGCTGGCACGCCGCCGGCGAGGTCGAGGTCTTCCAGATGATACTCTCCGGATGGTCTTATCTTGGTCAGGTGAGGCGTGCGCTGGCTTATCCCGTTTATCTCTTTCAGGGAGAAGTCCACGCCAGCCTCGTGGGCAAGCGCCATGAGGTGCAGAACGGAGTTGGTGCTGCCGCCCAGCGCCATGTCAATCACAAAGGCGTTGTAAATCGAGTCTTTGGTCACGATATCGCGAGGTCGGATGTTCGTCTCCAGCAACTCCATGACTTTGCTGCCTGCCTCTTTAGCCAGTCGTATCCTGCGGGCATCCACGGCGGGGATGGTTCCGTTGCCGGGGAGACCCATACCCAGCGCCTCGGTGAGGCAGTTCATGGTGTTAGCGGTGAACAAGCCCGAGCAACTGCCGCAGCCCGGGCAGGCTTTATCCTCAAGCTCGGCAAGCTCTGCGCGGCTCATCTGACCCTTTGCCGCCTTACCCACAGCTTCGAAGACGCTGTTTAAGTCGACTATCCTGCCGTTGCCCAGGCGACCTGCCAGCATGGGACCGCCGCTGACAAAGATAGAGGGCAGGTTGAGCCTCACCGCAGCCATGAGCATACCTGGAGTTATCTTGTCGCAGTTGGGGATGAACACCAGGGCATCGAAGCCGTGGGCATGCACCATTATCTCCACAGAGTCGGCGATTAGCTCGCGGCTGGGCAGGCTGTACCTCATGCCGAGATGCCCCATAGCGATGCCATCGCAGACGCCGATGGTGTTGAACTCCAGAGGCGTTCCTCCAGCGCTGTAAACGCCGTCCTTCACCGCTTGGGCAATCTCTTTGAGATGGATGTGGCCGGGTATAACCTCATTGAAGCTGTTCACGATGCCCACTAAAGGACGCTCGATTTCCTTTGAGGTCAGCCCCAGCGCGCGAAGCAGAGAGCGCTGCGGAGCGCGTTCGACGCCTTTCTTGATAATATCGCTTCTCATATTGTCTCCAGCCCAGGCTAATTAAAAACCGCCCTTGAGGGCGAAAGCTGTTCCCGGTTCAAAAAAATGATTATGGTAATTAAACCACAGCATACGATATGTGTCAAGTGAAATGCAAGCGGTACTTGACGATGAGGTTTTGAAAGCGAAGAGGTATAAACGATTAGGGGCAGGTTTCAAACCTGCCCTACTATAATAGACGTTCGACTAGCGTTTCTTTTTGCCATGCTTTTCGGCGAGTACCTTCTGCATGGTGGAGCCTATCTCCGCGGGGCTCTTGGTAACGGTTACCCCTGCGGCTGCCAGGGCGTCCATCTTGTCCTGCGCCCTGCCTGAGCTTCCCGTGATGATAGCGCCGGCGTGCCCCATGCGCCTGCCCGGGGGGGCGGAGGCACCTGCCACGAAGGCGACCACCGGCTTGGTCATTTTGCTCTTTATGAACTCCGCTGCTCGCTGTTCCTGATTGCCGCCTATCTCGCCGATGAGCACCACTGCCTCGGTCTCTGGGTCTTTCTGGAACAGCTCCAGGGCATCGATGAAGACCGTGCCTATGATGGGGTCTCCGCCCAAGCCGATGCAGGTGGTCTGTCCGATGCCCAGCGCGGTAAGCTGGCTCACCGCTTCGTAGGTCAGCGTCCCGCTGCGCGAGACCACGCCCACGTTCCCTTTCAGGAAGATGTCTCCGCTCATTATGCCCGCCTTGCACTTCCCTGCGGAGAGCAGTCCGGGGCAATTGGGCCCGATGAGCCTAGTGCCCTTTTGTTTCAGGTAGTTCATCACAGTGACCATGTCCAGCGTGGGAATGCCCTCGGTGATGCAGACGACAAGCGATATGCCAGCGTCGGCAGCCTCTAGTATGGCGTCGGCGGCGAACGCAGCCGGTACGAAGATGATGCTAGTGTCGGCACCGGTCTCGGCTACCGCTCGTTGCACGGTATTGAACACAGGCACGCCCTCAACGGTGGCCCCACCTTTGCCCGGTGTGACGCCTGCGACCACCTTGGTGCCGTAATCTATACAGCGGCGCGTGTGGAAGCTCCCCTCGCCGCCGGTGATGCCCTGTACTAAAAGTCTTGTCTTTTCGTCAATCAAAATACTCACGGCAAATACCTCGTTAGGATTTTTTCGCTGCTGCCACAGCCTTCTGCGCAGCCTCTCTGAAGTTGTTGGCTCTGAAGAGTTTCAAACCCGATTCGTCGAGTATCTTATTACCCTGGGCGACGTTGGTGCCCGCCAGGCGCACCACGACAGGTACCTTTATCTCCATCCGCTTGTGCGCTGTAACCAACCCCTGGGCGATAACATCCGTGCGTGCCATGCCGCCGAAGATATTTATCAGCATCGCTTTTACATTGGGGTCTGAGTTTATGATGCCGATTGCCTGAACCACACGCTCAGGGTCGTTTATGGTGCCGATATCAAGAAAGTTGGCTGCGTTGCCGCCCTCCTGACGGAGCAGGTCGAGCACCGCCATAGCCAGTCCCGCGCCGTTGACCAGGCAGCCAATGCTGCCATCCAGCTTGATGTAGTTCTCGATGCCCTTGCCTTTGGCTTCCGCCTCGAGGGAGTCTTCCTGGGAGATATCGCGCAGCGCCTCTACCGCTTTCTGGCGATAGGAGGCATTGTCGTCGAAGTTGAGCTTGGCGTCTGCTGCCAACACCCTGCCGTCCGCGGTGACTACCAGTGGGTTTATCTCAGCGAGCGAGCAGTCCTTAGCCTGGAACAGCTTGTAGAGACTTGCTATAAGCTCGGTGCCCGATTTCATTTGCTCCGGCGCCAGGTTCAGACCATAAGCCAGGCTCCGTGCCAGGTAGGGGCGGACGCCAACCCCGGGAGATACATAAGCCTTCAATATCTTTTCTGGTGTTGTCTTGGCTACCTCCTCGATGTCCATGCCGCCAGCCTCGCTCGCCATGATTACGGGCAGTCCGGCGACGCCGTCAATCACGATGCTGAGGTAGAGCTCGCGTTTAATATCTAGGGCTTCCTCAACCAGCACGGCGCTTACCGGCACGCCTTGAGGTCCGGTTTGATGAGTGACCAGACTCGAGCCGAGCAGCTTCCTGGCTGCCTGCTCCGCCTCGTCGGGCGAGGAGACGACCTTGATGCCTCCGGCTTTGCCCCGTCCCCCTGCGTGCACCTGTGCTTTGACTACTACTTTCCCGCCGAGGTCAGTGGCTATCTTTCTAGCTTCGGCGGGCGTTTTGGCTACCGAGCCTCGGGGCACAGGCACCCCGAACTCTGCCATCAGTTGCTTCGCCTGATATTCATGTGCCTTCATACTCTCTTTGCTCTCCTTGAACTTAGCGCTCGGGCATTACATGGGCATGATAAGAGAATTCTGCGGGATTTTGAATCTGATGAGAGGGTTTAAAACGGGATGAGAGGGGGCTCTTTCGAAGAGTCTATCGGAGCGAGCAAACACGATGACATATTAGCATATATGGGGTCGAGGTGCAATTGGCCCTTTGGTCGTTTGAGTTTTCAGCCAAACGACCAAAGGGAAATCCTAAACTCTAAGCTCTAAATTCTAAACAAATTCAAAATCAGAATAACAGAAGTTTTGAAGCATTTGAATTTTGAGTATTCTATATTGTTTAGAAATTAGGATTTAGAGTTTCTCGCGAGTGACTCAACCTTGACTGTAATACATCGGCGATGCTACAATGAGCCAGTTGACTCCTAGTAGGACGTGGTGTGTGGTGGGCGTAGCCGAGCGGTTTAAGGCGCCAGGTTGTGGCCCTGGAGAACGAGGGTTCGAATCCCTCCGTCCACCCCATTCTTCGAAATCTCAAACGAACTAGGGTTATAGGGATACACCCTCATCCTTCGTCTAGCTCAGGACGGGCTCTAACCTCTTCCGTCGAGTGAGGGAAAATTCTGGGGAAAAAGCCAAGTTCAGTTTAGCTTGAAGGACATCATGAAGCACTGCGGTGCCATATTCATAATTCCTCAATATTCGATTATTTTGCTTTGCCCAGCGGCAGCACATCCCTCCCAAAAAGCGTATTGATGAGCACCCCTGCCGCAGTATACCAGGCTATTAAGGCACAAAGTATACCTTCATAGCCTGCAATTTTGTGTACTGTAGCGTTCCACTCGCCTGCGGCGAGCATGAAAAAAAGAACTGTAAGCGTCACAAAAATGGAGGCTACAGCCTTGTTCACTTTAAGCGAAGCTATTGTAGCATAAGCGGTGAAGATGCCCCAAGCAATGAACAGAACCGCCATACCCTCGCGCGGTACAGGAGCTATTACTCCTGTCTTTTCCAGAATTATCATCACCGCTACACTCATCCAGAAGGCACCGAATGACGAAAAGCAGGTGGCGCCAAAGGTGTCGCCGCGCTTGAATTCCCACATACCAGCACAGAACTGAGCCAAACCTCCATAGAAGATACCAATTGGTAAAACCATACCCAGATTATCTTTTGAAATAAGTCCTGCATTGACAATGTTGAGTAGGAAGGTTGTCAGTGCAAAGCCACCCAACCCCAATGCTGCCGGATTAGCTTGTTTTACATCGGTCACGGGATATCCTCCAGCTTTCTAGGCTAATCTGCTTTGTGCCCTTGAAATGAAGCGCCATATTCTCGTTTTTACATATGCCTCCTTCATTATTTCAAACAAATACAATTGATGTTTCGGACCGTTTCACACCATATTCTACTCATGTATGTCGGTGAGGGCAAGGAGAATATGGCGAGGTCGTGTACTAACCGTTTTCAACCCCCTGTATCCCCCAATCTTGGGGGAATTTTGAAGCTGGGGGACACCACCAGACCCCCGCCATAGGGGCTTTGCCCCTATGGACTCCCCAGTTACTAAACGACCTCCTATGTCCGATGGGCTTGGCGCAATAGCACGCATGAGGCACTACGGGGTGGGGGTGGGGTAGCCAGCGTGATGCGTCTAGTAAGTTAAAGCTGCGACCTGTTGATTCTCGCTGCCACATTTCTGGGGAGAATTCTATATGCTTGCATAGCCAGTCCCCATTTCAGACCTGGAACAGCAATTGCCTTGCCCCCTTTTAAAGCTCTATACCCAGCTTCTGCAACAGTAGAGGCACTCATTTTTCTCCCTTTTGCCAATTTGCAATTCTGCATGTTTCCTTTTTTCCAAATTCGAGTATCTGTTGGCCCAGGGCAAAGACAGGTCACGCTGACTCCGGTTCCTTGCAACTCATTAGCCAGTGCTTCCGAAAAGCTCAAGACGAACGATTTGCTAGCTGCATAGATGGACCAAAGTGGAAAGGGTGCGAAGCCAGCGCCAGAACCAACATTCAAAATCCACCCCGATTTGTTTTCCAGCATCGGTTTGAGAAACAGGTTACTTAAGTGTATCACTGCAGCAACGTGCACCTGAATCATCTTCAGTTCTTCCTGCAACTCTGTTTGATAAAACAAGCCATATAAGCCAAAACCAGCATTATTGACAAGCACATCTACCCCAATGTGTTCTCTCTCAAGTTCAGAGAATACCTCTTGAGGCACTTCCGGCCTGGACAAGTCTTTTGTAGACACCTTCACTTTTGTTCCATGTTTGTTCTCAAGCTCCCTCTTTAAGTCCTCAAGCTTGCCTTGACTCCTTGCTACCACCACAATGTTCTTACCATCTTCCGCAAACAGCTTTGCCAGATCATAACCAATGCCACTGGAAGCTCCAGTAATCAGGGCGTATTTGTCTCTGCTGCCTATCATGCCTCCTCCTTCCAAAATGAAAGCTGCGCTTTACGACATTATTAGAGATGTCTTACAGAGATTTCAAATGATGCATACGTTATCTATCCTTTTCTCCAGTACCTTTGCCACCCTTAAAGAATAGGACTATCCAAAGTACCACTGAAGCTCCCAGAAACAACCCAAGTTGCGCAGAAAACATAGTAACTGGTTGCCAATAATCTTTGAAATCCGGCGCAAGCAACCAATCAATTGCCCCTCTAGCTGCAAGGAAACCGAGTAGTAGCGTGTCCAGGAATAATAATAGGAAAAGTAGATTCGGGAATCGCCCTAGTCTATATGACCAAACCTGACTCATGACGACACCACTCAAGCCAGCCAACACAGGCGATGCTGCTGCAATTGCTATCATTGCTTCTTTAATATAGGGTTCTCCATCCATGCTGACACCTCAAATATCATAATCTAGCAAACTGCTTGAATTATTCTACTGCGAGTATGTATACTAGCGCAAGAAATACCGGGTAGCACTATGGTTTTGAGTGAGCAACTCCTCATAGCACAACGAAAGTCCCTGTTCCTATGGCAACAATCTCTCCGTTGGATTTTGAAACTCGCATTTCAGCTATAATAATGCGTTTGCCTGACTTCACTACCCATCCCTCGGCATGAAGACTACATTCTAGCGCTGGATTCAAGAAATGAATCTTGAATTCACTTGTAGTGACCAAAATCGTTTTGCTTTGAGCTGCTACTGTGAACCAGCCTGCGGTGTCTAATAGAGTAGCTATCACACCTCCATGAATGCCACAAGGTTGGTCAAGGTTTCGGTTGTAGGGAAGGTCAACATGAGCATGTCCCTGCTCATCAAATGAAAGGGTTGTGCCAAATAACTTCGCAATTCGGCCAAGACCAAATAATTCAAGCAGTTCCTTCTGCCTTGTGGTATACATTTCGCCCTCCTATCCTTGTTCCAACGCTGTAGCTGTAGTAGATATATTAGTCTATAAGTAGTTTAGACGGCAACTCTGGCAAGTCTATGTTTCTAGTAGACAGTATAAAGAACTACAAGGCCCCGCTATACAAGGCCCTGTAGTTGGAATCGGAGGGCTTTCTGGGGTCAGCAGCATCTAATCTCTAAGTACACCTTTATTGACCAAATGCTCCAGGACTTGCGCCAGCCAGCGTTCCACATTTCACACACACTAAGATATAATAACTGTGGGCAAAATGTGAGCAACACTAGACATAACCACTTGAATAGAGTATAATTCTGAACGTGATGCGCCCGTAGCTCAGCGGATTAGAGCATTGGTCTTCGGAACCAAGGGTCGGGGGTTCGAATCCCCCCGGGCGTGCCAGTTTTTTCGAAGCTAAAAAGTGCTACAGCTTCAATAATACTCTTGTAATAGGTGGGCTGAACTCTTTAAGTATCGTTTGAAATGAATCAACATAGAGCTCCTGATTGGCTCATCAGATTCATCTGGCTTGTCGTTCTGCTGCTGCTCGCTTCAGCCTATTTTGCCCTGAATAAGCCCCGAGGCCCGGTTCATATCCTTGAGACCACAGTTGATGATTGGATTCCGTTAATTCCAGCGTTTATCTTTCCCTACATCTCGCTGTATGCACTGCTGGCGCTCTCGCTGTGGCGTTTCTGGAAAGCTGACATACGAGTATTCAAGCTGGCTGCGCTGGCTGTATTTATAGATTTTGCCTTGAGCTATCTCTGTTACCTTTTTTTTCATACTGGAATCGAGCGTCCTGTAATTACGGGTTCGGACATCTCATCGGACGTTCTACGATGGGTCTATTCAGTAGACGAGCCTTTCAACGCGTTCCCCAGTTTGCACACTTCCCTGTCTGCACTGTGCGCGTTGCTCTGGCGGAAAGCAGGTTCGAACATCTGGCTAATAGTATTACTCTGGGCTGTGCTGATTATCGCTTCCACAGTCCTTGTTAAACAACACTATATAGTAGATGTTTTCGGGGGCATGGCTGTAGCTATATTGAGCTACTATGGCGCAACTAAAGTAGCACGTTTAATAGGGAGGAGGCAGCAGAGCCATGATTAAAGGGATGTCGCTGGTCAAGAGGAAGCCGGGGTTGACGCTGGCGGAGTTCGCCAGGCATTACGAGGAAATACATGTGCCTTTGGCGCTGAAGCACTTCCTATTCAAAAAGTATATGAGAAACTACATAGACAAACCTGAGGATGCTGAGGAGCCGTGGTTCGATTGCATCACCGAGGTCTGGTTTGAGACTATGGAAGATTGCCAAGCTGCTGCGGAATTCTCGGTTTCGGAGTCTTACAAGGTCATTGCCGAGGACGAAGAAAAATTCATGGATAGGAGCAAAATCGTTGCCTTTATTGTGGAGGAAAGGGCAACGCTGTAGGGTTTAAATGGTCTCTATTTAACCGAGTCGTTGGTGGTTCAAATCACCCCGGGGCGCGCCACCCTTTTGAATCTAGCGCTGGATGACCTCGGCGTTGCTTTTCTTATCTGCAATCTCGAAGTGCCCAATCAGCCTGAATTCATCCCCCATCACCCATCTGAGCGCCTTGACGTAGTATTCCCATGCCACCTTGCCAGGCGTGGGCTCCATTATCTCCAAGTCTCTCTCTACGTCGTATATCTGCCTTATGATCTCGGGTTCTGTTCTCATGCCTTCCTCCCCCTGTTGCAATATCGCCAGTATGGTGTGGCGATCGACCACCTCCCGCCATGTACTGAGGTCTGCCCCCTAGCAAAGTATAGGAAAATGCCACAAGCTTGCTAGGAACAGTCGTGGTAGAGTATTTATACCATACAATATAGCGGGTGTCAAGAAAATTCTGCTCTGCGGCGTGGGGTAGCACGAAATGGTATAATGCATACGAATATGCAAAACCTCAGGATATACGGGAACAAGCCTTTCACTATAGCTGTGCTTCACGGCGGTCCCGGCGCCTCGGGAGAGATGGCGCCTGTGGCTCGCGAGCTTTCCTCTGGCAGGGGCGTCCTGGAACTGCTGCAAACGGCAGCGTCACTTGACGGGCAGGTACAGGAATTGCGGGAAGTGCTTAAGGAGAACGCAGACCTTCCCATCACGTTGGTCGGCTGGTCGTGGGGAGCCTGGCTCGGTTTTATCTTCGCTGCTAGACACCACCCTTCTGTAAAGAAGCTCATTCTCGTTGCGAGCGCGCCTTTCGAGGAGAAATACGCTGCAAACATAATGCAAACGAGGTTGGGTCGGCTTAAAGAGGAGGAAAGGGCGGAAGCCCTTTCTTTAGTGAAAGCCCTGAACGACCCTGCCATCGTGGACAAAGACACGCCCCTGGCGCGATTCGGAGAATTGATATCCAGGGCCGACTCGTATGACCCTTTGCCGTACGACAGCGAGCTGCTGGAATGCCGGTACGATATCTATCGGAATGTGTGGGAAGAAGCCAGCGAGATGAGGAGCAGCGGACGACTTTTGGAACTCGGGAAGAAGATCAGATGTCCGGTGATTGCCATTCATGGCGGCTATGACCCGCATCCTTACGAAGGGGTTAAAACCCCTCTATCTCATATTCTGAAGGACTTTCGCTTTATCCTGTTAGAGCACTGCGGGCATCGCCCCTGGGTGGAACGAGCCGCCAGGGACAGGTTTTACAAAGTTCTCAAGAAGCTGTGATGAGCCTGAGGCTCACCACCAAGGATGAAAATAGAATCTCTGATAATGGGAGACTTTCTTGACATTGAGGGCTGTTTTTTGTAATGATGGTTGCATTGCGACGTTATAATCTTTAGTCGGTAATTGGAGGGTCCTTTTCATGAAAAGAGCAAGGATACTGGGAGTGGGTCGTTACCTTCCTGAGCGGCGGGTGACCAATTTCGATCTGGAAAAGATGTTCGAGACCAGTGACGAATGGATACAGCAGCGCACCGGCATTGTGGAAAGGCGGTATGCTGACGAGGGGGTTTACAACTCGGACCTCGCTGTGGAGGCAACCCGCGATTGCCTTAAGAATGCGGGGATGAAGATCGAGGATATAGACTTCATCGTCTTTGCCACCCTAAGCCCCGATCACCATTTCCCAGGGAACGGGGTCTACTTGCAGAAGAAACTGGGCATCACCGATATCGGCTGCATAGATATTAGAAACCAGTGCACCGGTTTCATCTACAGCCTTGCTGTCGCTGACGCCTTTGTCAGGATCGGCATGTATAAAAGAGTCCTTGTGGTCGGTTCGGAAATACATTCCCATGCGATGAATTTCACCTTGGAGGGGCGCGATGTGGCGGTGCTGTTCGGGGATGCCGCAGGCGCCGTGATAGTGGGACCTTCGGAAGACCCTTCACGAGGAATTCTCTCCTCTCACCTCCATGCAGACGGGGGGTTTGCGGACATCCTGAAGCTGGACCTTTTTGACATAAGTAAAAAGCCAATATTATCCCAAAAATATCTGGATGAAGGGCACCAGTTCCCCTTTATGAAGGGCAAGGAAGTCTTCAAGGTAGCAGTGACCAAGATCCCCGAGGTAATTCAGGAGGCATTGCAGGCAAATAATCTCAAGGTCGAGGACGTCGATTTGTTCTTACCCCATCAGGCCAATCTCCGCATAAACCAGTTCGCCGCTCAACAACTGGGGGTACCACAGGAAAAATTTTATAACAACATGCAGCACTATGGGAATACGACGGCGGCATCGATTCCCCTCCTTCTGTACGATGTGCTCGAGAAAGGTATGCTGAAAGAGGGCAATATCGTGGTGATGGTAGGTTTTGGGTCTGGTTTCACCTGGGGTGCTAGCGTGATGCGGTGGTAGAAGTCGGTGGTCAAGTTTCTTTGCACATCGCTTCCTGAAGGTAGAAGCGACCAGAGCTGAAAGGCTAAGGGGAAGCGTCTCACTTCAATAACTCAGGGTTTACAAATAAGGCGTCTCGGTTCATAATGTGACATTAAGCGAGTATCGGTGTGGAGGTGGGAGCATGCAACGCAGACGACCCAACGATGACGAGCTTAACAATATTATAAAACTGAAACAGTCTGGCGCTAGCTGGCTGGAGATTCAAAGAGAGACAACAATCCCCCGACGAACAGCTAAGCTTGCCTATGAGGCATGGGAACGACAGCAATCGATGCGCGAATTGATGCAGGTGCGCAGGGAGGTGGCGGCGGACGAGTTCCGAAGGCATATCGACAGGCTCACGCGTTTCTCTGCGGCTTTTCTGGATAATCTCAGCGTGCGGGGTGCGCCGGCTGAGATGAGCAGCGCGGATGCAGCGCTCGACGAATTCTGGCGGAGGGATGTTTTCGGTGAACACGGGCAGGGCAACTTGCATGCCGGGCTGAACGAGAACAATGACCACCGTAATATGCGACAGAACCTGATGCTGTTCAAGGCTCTCAACGAGCATACGCGGGGAGCGATACGGTGGGAGCATCTGGACAAGTGGAAGGACTCCTGGAATCAATGTGCCATGACGCTGATGTTGCTCCAGAAACAGGGGCGGGAGTTGCTGGACAGTTACTTGATGCGCGAGCCAGCCTTGAGGGAAAAGGTGGATATGGGAAGAGGCGCTACAGATGCTCTGGAACTGATGCTAGGCGGATTGCTCTGGGCAATCTGGCAAGCTGTACGTTTCGAGAAATATAAGGATGGCTTTCCTTTGTTCATGGCGTCCGAGCGCGTAGGGTTCGTGGAGGTTACTACCAGCGAAGGGAATCCTGCCATACGTTTGAAATTCTCAGAGCATGCTGCTGCGGGGAAGGCGGCTGTGGTGTGCAACAATGCAGCTCGCGCTCTGTGCAAGGGTGATACAGTAAGCCGTCTGGAGCAGGAACTTGACGCTATCCAGAAGAGCGTTGGCGAACTGGAAGAGATGTTGAATCCCCTGGCGCTGCGTCCGCTGATACTGAAGACACGCTGTATCCTGTGCCCCGTGTAAGTTTCGCTGCTCTAAGTCCTCAACCACGGTTCTATCGTCCGCCAGACAGAAATTGTCTCCTTTGCCCACCTCCTGGATTTGTTAGTCAGACTACATTTGGCACGAAGCGGGAATTAGTGTATAATAATCTGAAGCTAATATCTTTATACGCAGGGTGGGGAAAATAGAAAAATGGGCGTTATCGATTCTATAGGGAATACTCCTTTAGTCGAACTTAAGAACCTGAATTCAAATAATAAAGTCAGGTTCATGGCTAAGCTCGAGGGCAGCAACCCCGGCGGCTCGGTGAAAGACCGCGCTGCCTTGTACATGGTCAAGAAGGCTATAGAGTCAGGGAAGTTGAAGCCCGGCAAGACTATCCTTGAGCCGACCTCGGGCAACACCGGGATTGCGCTTGCCATGATAGGGGCAACTCTCGGTTACAAGGTGAAGCTGACTATGCCCGAATGCGTAAGTATGGAGAGAAGACGCACCATCGAGGCGTTCGGCGCCGAGATTGAGCTAACTGCGGGGCAGCGTTCAACGGACGGCGCGATAATTCGGGCGCATAAAATCCTTGAGGAGAACCCTGACAAATACTTCATGCCCAATCAGTTCGATAACGAGAATAATATGCTGGCGCATTACGAGACGACGGGACCTGAGATATTCCGCCAGACCAAGGGTGAGGTGGACGCTTTCGTGGCTGGGATGGGCACGACAGGTACGCTGATGGGCGTATCGAAATACCTCAAGGAGAAGAAGCCCTCTGCAAAGATTGTGGGCGTGGAGCCTACCACTAACCACAGCATACAGGGTCTCAAAAATCTGCATGAATCTATAGTGCCTCGTATCTTCAAGGCATCTGCTCTGGACGAGGAGCTTACTGTAACAGATGACGAGGCGTTCGATACCACACGGCATCTTGCCACTAAAGAAGGTTTGTTTGTGGGGATGTCGAGCGGGGCGGCGGTGGCTGGGGCATTGAAATACGCCAGGGGTATGAAGTCGGGCACGGTGGTTGTGCTTCTGGCGGACCGCGGCGACCGCTACTTGAGCACCAAGCTCTTCATGTCAACCTGCGCCTGCTGCCCGCCGTAGGGCACGGAGCTGATCGTGCCAGGAGCAGACGCTCCTGGCTACCCTCCCAAATAGTCACAAACTTATCTGATTTGGAGTCAACTTTGTCTGGCGAGGAGGGCTGCTCCCAGGGCACCGACTATTTGAGGTTCCTCCGGAATCAGGATGGGAAGCCCGATTCCGGTTTCGAGGGAATTCTTAACGCCCAGGTTCTTAGCGACGCCTCCGGTGAATACCACTTGCTCCCTGTAGCCTACGGTTCTTCCCATGACCACCACTCTTGAAGCCACAGCCCGATGAATCCCGGCTACTATGTCCTCCCTCGTCCTGCCATCGGCGCGCAGCGAGACCATCTCGGTTTCGGCAAATATGGTGCAAGTGCTGCTTATATTGCAGGGCCCTTTGCTGGTCAAAGATATAGGTCCCATTTCCTCAATAGCGAGTCCCAGAACGTCAGCCATAACCTCCAGGAATCTGCCTGTCCCGGCAGCGCACTTATCATTCATTACGAAGTCGCTGACGGTGCCATTTTCGCGGACTCCAATGACTTTGCTATCTTGCCCGCCTATGTCGATGACCGTTCTGGCTCCCGGGATTAGAAAGTTCACCCCTTTGGCGTGGCAGATTATCTCAGTTACTGCTTTGTTGGAGAAGGTAACGCTGTTCCGCCCGTAACCCGTGGAGATGACAAAGCTGAGGTCAGACATGGAGAGCCCGGCTTGCTCCAGAGCTGCTTTGGTTACTTTTTCTGCTGCTCGAGAGACACTGTCGCCTGTCTGCATAACAGCGTAGGACAGAATCTTACCGTCTGCCACGATGACTGTTTTGGCAGTGGCTGCTCCAACATCAACTCCTGCGGTAATCATACTTTCAAACTATTCAGCAGGTTTCCATGTTTCCTGACACCTGCAACCCTATCTATAGAAGATGTTTATCGATTGATTTTCAACCCCCTGTATCCCCCAGTCTTGGGGGAATATAGGGTTTGGGGGACACCCCCAAACCCCTGGCAGGAGGAATCCGGCACTTCTTTTCAGTCTCTAGGTTTTCACTCTTAGGCTAATTAAGGTTTGGGATTTGACCCAGGGGGCTCTGCCCCTCTGAACTCCCCGTTGCTTATAGCCAGTTTGAAGACCATCAGCATAACCCTATGCTGCTTTGGCAGCTTTTGCCGCCCTCAGCAGTTCCGCAAACGTTTCGACTCTTGTCCTAAGCTGTCCGGCGCTGTAGTTCCGGGTGTCATAGCAGTCCCCCTCCAAGACCAGCACCGGTATGCCCAACTCTTTCTCAATGGTTCTCTTGGTTATCATCACGGTGGGGACCCACTCGCGGCAGGAGTAGGGGTAGAAATTTATCGCTCCATCCACGTTGAAAGCCTTGCAGTTCTCCATATTGATAGCAACATGTGCTTCACAGGAGTGAGGTATGTCCAGGCAGGGACCTACTCCAATCATGTCTGCCCACTCCCTGTATGGATGTTTTCGGAGCACCCAGGGGCTGAGCCAGAACGGTATCTGGATGCGAATCGCCAAGCCAGACTGCTCTATCATGCGTGTTATGCTGGGGTCAACGCTTATCGTAGCGGTGCAGAAGACACCGGGTGCTCCTTTCTCAACTACACCCTTGCCCTGGTTAACCCTCTCCTCCGCCTCACCGCACAGAATCTCCAGCGCCTCCTGTTTCCCTTCGATGTCTCTCGTAGGCATAGAGTTCAGAAAAAAGGCGTGTGTCAGGCTTACCTGACTTATCGGCTGCGGATCCGCATGCCCAATTAGCTCTATCAATTGCTGGAACTTCATCCGGAATATGGCGTTCGCCTTATTGGTGGTGCGTATCGCCTTCTCCTTCATCTTACAGCCGATTACATCCTCAAATGCCTGGAAGAGCTTGCGCGCCTGTGAGCCGCAGTAGCGGACCCTGTGGTCATTGAATTTGGGCCAGTCACCCCAGTTAGGGTCTGGACAGCTATCGAGATATACCACAGGAACACCATAGACCTCATGCAGCAATTGCTCTGCTTCAGCCGGCTGGTCACAGTGATAGGATGCTATTACTGACAAATCCGGGAAAGGGATTACGCCTTTCACCATCGCCCCCAATCGGGTCTGATACAGGGCGCAGTGGGCGGCTCCGGGCGGCAGGCCGTTCTCCTCTCCTGCCACTAAAAAGGGGGTGAGTTTATCGAAGATTTGTCCCATAGTCATGTTGAGAATCTGCCCCGGAGTCGCGAAATACACATCACTTTTATCGGTTGATAACATCATTGACATCAAGGGTCTGAGTTCCATGGGGAAATCGCTGTAGACTATTTTTCTGTGCTCTTCCCTTGCCAGTACGAGGTTAATCAGCTCCCTCATCCATATCCCGAGGAATCTGCGTACACCCAGCAGCTCTATGTCCAAATACTGCTTCAGCCTCTGCTCGCCTCTCTTGACGTCCTCCTCCTCTATCCCGAGGATTTTGAACGCCTTGTCAATCCTCTTACTTTCCCTTTTAATCTCATCCGGTTCGAAGCTACACAACTTGAGAAGCTCGGTGTACATAGCTATCTGCCTCCCCCTGCCTTGATGATTTCAACAAAGGTTTCAATCCTTGTCCTGAGAGGACCCCTCTCGGAAACAGCGTAGTCCGATTCTACCTTCAGCATAGGGATATCGAGCTCCTTCTTCATCATCTTTTCGAAATAGAATGACTGGATATCGTAGCTGCTGCGGTACATGAGCTGGTACCAGATAATCCCATCTACTTTGAAATCCCTGGCAAGCTTTATCAGATAATCCAGCCTCTCCGTGGATGGTCTGAACCAGGCTGGAGGCACTCTTCTCCTGAAGTACCTGTCCGCCAGGGACTGAATAAGGTCGTCATTGGGGTGGACATTCTCCCAGTAGTGTCTCATCCCCTCGGCAAACTCCTCGATGACAATGGATGCCCCAACCTCCTCTGCAATCTCCAGAACCTTGTAGTCGCCCATAGCCAGGGTGGAGCCTGTCAACAGGATACGCGGCTTCTTCGGGCTGGACGGAGGGTTCCTCCTCAATTCTCTTAGAAGCGACTCCAGCGAAGCGATGAAGATTGATTTATCGGCAATAAACGAGGCGTGATTCAGTTTCACGAACTCACGACCGGTTATCGGTGGTTGCTCAGAGAGACGCAGCAGGCTTATCTCCTTCAAGAGTTCTCTCATTCTATTGCACAAATCTATGGCTTCTTTCAGTTTGCCGTTCTCAATCTTGTTGCCTGTGAACTCCTCCAGCTTCTCCTTAAACTTATGCAGCCCCGCAAGATAGTAATCGAAGGCGTACTCGTCTTTCTGGTGGGGGACTCCGAATCTGAACACATTGGCATTAGCGAAGAAATTGAAGCAGTCGGCTATGGTTTTAATATTGTGGTCTGTAACGGGGACGACGAGAAGGTCGAGCATCTGGTAGAGAGGCTCCTCACCCAGCATTCTGTAGCCAATCTGCGCTCTGCAGAATGTATCTATGAATCGAGGAACATAGGCGGCGCTTTCCGCTACAGGCTCTGGGTCTCCGCCTCGGATAAGTCCCACCGGCACAGCGCCGGAGGCGTAAACCAACTCCTCCGGCATATAGCCCCCGGGGGCGTAGCCGATGACTTTAGTCCCGCTCTTCCTCAACCTTGCCAGCTCGGTAACCCTGGTTGCCAGGTGGTCAGAAAGTCTCTTCATCGCTTCCATAAGTAAACACCTCTGGCTTCATATGGTAGCATTGGGCAGTACCTGAGTCAATTGTTCGCTTGGGGATGATAACATCCCCAAAGGGCTGAAGATAAGAACTATGCTGTGTAAACAAGCGCTGTTTGACACAACATCACGTGGGATGGCACAATAGAGGCAAGAAAAGCATCGAGGGATAGTGGACATGGTCAGCAAGTCTGCGATTACCACTGAGATGAAGAAATCCATCGGCGCCAAGCTGTTTCTGGATTTTCCGCCGGATGAGGTGTCGCTGTGGGCTATCAAGAGGTTTATCGAAGCTACCACTGATGACAACCCGCTGTGGCAGGATGAGAAATATGCCAGGAAAACGCGCTGGGGGGGCATCATCGCTCCGCCGACTTTCCTTCATGTATTTGACCCTGCGAACCGCGCCTTCAGACAACTTCCTGACCTGTCTCACATGGCAACGACTCTGCCCTTCGAGCCTCCCTTTTCCCGAACCTTCCAAGCTTTTTGCGAGTTCCAGTTCTTCATCCCCTTAAGGGTGGGGGACTCTATAACGAGCACCGCCAAAATAGGCGATGTCTATGAAAGGGAAGGGAAGTCGGGCAAGATGGTGTTCATCCGGGTGGACAACGAGCACCGCAATCAAAAGGGAGAGCTGGTGGGCATAACCAGTGAGGCAATGGTATCCCTGGAAGGCTCTTCATCGGCTTCGAAGACCGTAGAGCCTGCTCTACCACCGGAGGAGGTGAAGCTCAAACCCCTGAGCAAGAAGCAGCCATACCTCGAAGACGTTGAAGTCGGTACCCCTTTGCCCCCGATGGTGAAAGACATCAGCCTGGTTACTATTCTGAAATGGGGCGCGGCTGTCAATGATTACGGTCCGCATCACTATGACCAGCAGTTTGCCAGCGAGATGCTGGGGCTGCCCAACGTGATAGCACATGGTCCGCATAACGCTGCCTTTCTGGCGCAACTGGTGACGAACTGGATAGGTGGCGAGGGCTTCCTCAAGAGGCATTACACAGAGTTGAGGGGCAATGTCTTCCCCGGCGATAAGCTGACCTACCAGGGCAAGGTGCTGGATAAATACCAGAAGGGGGGACAGAATCTGGTGGAAATCGAGAGTTGGGCGGAGAACCAGAAGGGGCGCAGGGTGGCTCTGGGTAAATCTACGGTTGAGCTGCCGCAGGGAAAAAGATGAGCTTCAAAGGCTATCGCACGCCATCATGGTTTCGCATGAAGGGGTTCGCTAACAAGAAGCAGTCCAAGCCCGAAAGGGATAAGCCCAGGGTATCAAAATCCAAACGTGTAGCGGGGAGGGAGATAAAATGAAGCAGGAATATGCGCATCTGCCATTGAATGAAGAGGTGCGGGGTTTGTCGGGGTTTTATATCCCGTGCAAGGAGGTGAGGTTGAAATATAATGGCAAGGAAGTACTTTACATAATAGGGAATTCTACATTAGATTCCTCCTGCTGTGGTGGTGGGGGCTCCTGTGGATATGCTTTGGTGCCGGGGTTCATTCTGAAATGGCAGAAGGGGAAGAGCAAAGACGGTCTGCCATTATCGGAGGTAGAGCCGATTGACGATGAGGTTGCCAAACGGGAGATTTCAAGGACCATCAGAGAGACAGAGAGCGTAGGGAATATAGATTTCTGGTGAATTTAATGGGTAGGGTGAAATTATGCCGCAGGAACTGGGCAGGATAGAGAAGCCGTCGGCTGAGGGGTTTAAGGCAGCGAGGAAGCTGTTCTTTGTACCCCTTGTTTTCTCACCCAGGGATATCCAGGGCGAGCTTTTTGAGATGATATTCAGGTATTGGGACCAAGTTGAGGCACAACTGGTGGGCCTGGAGCAAAAGCTGGGCAGTGTCAAGAAGGTCTATCATGAATTGGTTCCGGTGGGTGGCGAGGAAGGCTGCAAGATTATAGAGGAGCTTAATAGCACGAGCTATGGAGTTGTAAAAGCACGAGTGGAAAAGGGTGCTGAATTACAGGCTCTGGAGGATGCCGACATACTCACTGAATCTATGGACTGGACGAAGTGCCTGGCGGTGGGCTTGCAGAACGAGAAGGTATTCGCTCAGGTCTATGAAGCGTATGCGCTGGCTCAAAAGAAGCGGAACGAGCATATAGCAAAAGTGGTTACTGAGACATTGAAGGAGGGCGAGGTGGGGGTGTTACTTATGAGGGAAGGGCATCATGTCCAGTTTCCTGGTGATATGGAAGTGTTCTATGTATCTCCGCCGGGGTTGGAGGATATTAAGCGCTGGCTCAGGGCGCAGGAGATGGAAGCCGAGAAGCACCAGATGGATGATTTGCAGGGTGAGCACGGAGTCGAGTATCAATAGAACAAAGCTCAGCCTAGTTCAGGGTGATATCACCAGGCAAGCCACAGATGCCATTGTAAATGCCGCTAACTCCGGGCTTTTGGGCGGTGGTGGTGTGGATGGCGCCATCCACAGGGCTGGCGGGTCGGCTATTCTGGAGGAGTGCCGCAAAATCAGGGAGCAGATAGGTCGTCTACCTGCGGGCAAGGCTGTTATCACCACCGGCGGCAGGCTTCAGGCTAAGTACGTCATTCACACTGTGGGACCTGTTTGGCATGGTGGCAATAAAGGAGAGCCCGAGCTTTTAGCCAGCGCCTACACCGAGAGCCTCAAGCTGGCTGCTGAAAAAGGCTTGAAGAACATCTCCTTTCCTGCCATAAGCACGGGAGCTTATGGATATCCCGTAGAGCCTGCAACCAGGGTAGCTCTCCAGAGCACAATCGATTTCCTCAGACATGCCTCATCACTGGAAGAGGTCGTCTTCGTGCTGTTCGATGCTTACACCTACCGGGTCTATGCTGACACGTTCAAGGATTTAACATCTGAGATGCGGGGTGGAAAATGAAGGTAGTCTATCATCCACGATATCAGGAGGTTTACGCAGGAGACCCAGCGGCAGCGCCCGGGAGGATGGAAAGCATCCTGAAGGAGGTATCTCCTCATTACGAGTTGGTGACCTCTGAGCCAGCCTCTGTTGAAGATATAAAACTCGTCCATAGCGACTGGCATGTGGTGAACGTTCAGAAGATGGGTCTGACCTATGAAATTGCCTTGCTGGCAGCGGGTGGGGCAATAAAAGCGTCCGAGCTTGCGATGAGCGGGGAGCCTGCCTTCGGGCTAATCAGACCTCCCGGTCACCATGCCAGCCCCAGCCAGTGCTGGGGGTTCTGCTTCTTCAACAATGTAGCCATATCCATCGCCAAACTGAAAAATGAGGGCAGAATAAGCAGGGCGGTGATACTGGATATAGACCTCCATTTCGGCGACGGCACGGAGAACATCTTCGGCAATGCGGGAGATGTGGTCTATTACCATCCCGAGGCAAGGGACAGGCAAAATTTCGTGGATGGCATCTCGCGGTTTTTGGAAAAGCTGAAGGCTGATATCATCGCTGTCTCCGCAGGGTTTGACCGCCACGAGGAGGACTGGGGTGGATTGCTCAAGACCGTGGACTATAGAGCCATCGGGAAGCTGGTGAAGGAGTTTTCCGAGAAGGTGTGCCAGGGCAGGCGGTACGGGGTGCTGGAAGGCGGATATAACCACGATGTCCTGGGCGAAAACGTCAAGGCGTTCTTGGATGGAATGATCTAGGAACTCCGCGGAATCCCAAATCCTAATCCAGCTTTCAGCTATCAGCACTCAGCGGTCAGTCAATGGGAAGACTGAAAACTGATAGCGGACATCTGAATGCTAACAAATTGTTTAGAGTTTAGATATTCGAATTTCGGATTTCATGGAGCCTTTCTCTACTTGCTTCAGCCAAGTGTAGATGATAGAATATTAGACTGTTGGCAAGGGTGCTCTGGTAGCTCAATTGGCAGAGCAACTGACTCTTAATTCTAGGCTAGGTGTCATAAATGGTGGCGTTACGTTCAATTTAGAACAGTTGTGTTAAATGCTAAAATCCTGTTTTGAAGCTAGAGTAACAACCAGTGTTTTTTAATTTAACGCCAAATTAACGCCAAATTTTCCACTGCGGTCTGAGTGTAGGCAAAAAAGCCAAAAGGTTGTTAAGCCCCTTTTAGCAATCCTCCACCCACGATAACACCGTCCATATCTAAGTGTCTTTTCAAGGTATACGGTTTGTCATCTTGCGCTCCTATCCCAAGCCCTGTAGTCAAAATCTGAGGGGTTTGGGGGCTGAGGTGTAGAAGAGGGCAAGCACCACAGGGCGGTGGTGGGGTTATTTGTCGATTACACTACTCTTATTCCTAAGCCCATGCCACTTGGCCCCCCATAAGCGCCTACCGCAGGGCCTACCCTCGCCACGTAGATGGGCGCGTCCGGGAACGCCGTCCGTAGTCGCTCAGAGACAGTCTTCGCGTCATCATATTCGGTCGTGTACCCCAGTGCTATCTCCTTCACTTTTGGAAAGCCTTCGGCAAATTGGCACATACGCTCTAAAGCCTTAGCCCTGGTACGAGCCAGGCCTGACAGAAACACGTCACCATCCCGCATGCCAAGCAAAGCCCTAACTCTTAGAACTGTCCCAAGCAGTCCGTAGGTCTTGCTGAGTCGCCCGCCCCTGACCGCGTACTTTAAGGTATCTGCCATGATAAGACTGTGAACCTGAAGAACAGTATCGCGCACTAACCTATTTACTTGCTCCAGGTTACTTCCAGCTTGGGCTTCCCTCGCAGCGGCAATAACGGAAAGCCCTAAGCCCATCGACATAGACATGGAGTCTACCACTTCAATGCGGCATTTCTTACTAACGAGCTGTGCCCCCAAAAGCGCAGAGTTATAGGTACCACTTAGTTTGGATGTAACATGAATCGATATGATTTCGTCAGTTTCCTCCGCAAGCTTCCAGTAAGCATCAGCAAAGTCTTTAGGCGAAGGCACCGAAGTAGTGGGATGAACTGCTCCATGTACTAGTCTATGGTAGAATTCATCCTCATCAATATCCACCCTGTCGCGGTAGACCTTTTGCCCGAATATCACATAGAGTGGTACTACTGTAATACCCAACTCTCTCGCTAACTCAGGCAGAATGTCGGAGCTACTGTCAGTGACAACTTTGACTGTCATATATGACTCGCCAAATCTTTCTTGAAAACTCGGTTTGCGATATGCTGCTTCATTATGTCATGGACGGCAAGGAGAATTCAACAAGTCGAGTGAAAAAAGACCAGCATGAAGGACCAGATGGTGCTGTTGGGGGCAGACGGGGTAGTGAGTTCAATCACCAGGTTGTCCATTAGCTTTGTCTTATAGCTACTGGGCTCTAATAGCCGGTGATATTAATACAAGGGGAAGGTCAGTAACTGTACAGAGGTAATAACACTGCCATTCTTAAGGCGGTCAGACTCCAAATAGGGTAATAATATTACTTGGCTGTCCACTATTAATTCGAAACTCAAAAAGCCAATGCCATAATGCTACTCTCTTATGCCGGACACGGGCACGTCGCTGACAGCGGCGACCTAGCCGACGGGAGCTATATCGAGATTAAGGACGGCAACCCTCAGTTGTCATGGATTATACCAGAATGGCATCTGGTCGATGGTTTAAAGGGGTTGACGCCAGAAACCCCTATGCCTATTGCACAAAAGTTGTCATACTCCCCGAAATTATCTGATTGTGTTGGAAAAGACAAAGGCTGAATACCGATTTGTGATACTCAGCCTCGTTGTAGGTTATAAATACCGCCAGATTACTATATTAGTTTTATCCTTTTCCTATCCTGAACACCTTGGTTCCGCATTTAGGGCATACGCCCTTGGTGGCAGGCTTCTTGTTCTTCATCTTGATCTGTGTCGGGTTCTTGATTTCCACCTTTTTCCGGCACTTCATGCAGTAAGCTTGCACTGGTCACCTCCTACGTTTTGAACGAAGGATAGGGCATGCGTATGTAAATGTCAATAGCCAATAAATAGGCCCTCCTCGACGGGGGTCGAGGCCGTTGAAAAGGGCTGGTTCCTGGGGCAAGTACCAGCAACGAAAAAACACGCCCACACATGTCTGCACAAAATGGCTAATTGTTGGATAACGTCAGGATGCCCCGCCGATGCTAAGGCTCACTCACACCATATGTTGTACCGCATTCCCCACTGATCCGGGTATTGTTTGAGGAATCCTTGTAGAGAGTCCAGAATGCTTTGAGTAAAGCTCTGGGTATTGCTGCGGAAGTCACCACCGAAGCGAAATTCCACCTTCTCGCCGATAAACCCTCTAAAGGTATTATCCGGCAAGCGCACAATGCACCCTGGAAGCACTGCCGCCTTAGTGCGAAGAGCTAGGACTGCTGCCACGGCGGAGAATTGGGCATAGCCCCCAAGGAATTCTACTTTCACTAGCTTGCCTTTGGTAGGTGCGTCTATCAGCAGGGTTAGCAGTTCATTGTGCCGCAGCACCTCCACCGCGGGCATCATTCCATCCTGGGCAGATATAACGCCAATGCCAGCCTTACAGCGCAGATTGTGCATAAATCTGTTCAGCTTCTTATTGCTATAAGAAGAACTGACTATAGCATTAAAAGGGTAGTGGTGTTGGGAGAGAAACGTTGCCCCCAAATACCAGGAGCCCAGATGCAAGCCCGCTATAATGACTCCTTTGCCTTCGCTCAGGGCAGCATCAAGTCTATCTAGTCCCTCGAATAATACTTTGGCCTCGGATTTAGCAGGCCGTCCACTATACCAGCAAAGCTCTACTACATACTTGGCATAATTCCTCATGCACCTTCGTGTCACCTTGGATACTTCCCTGCTACTCTTGGGCAGCTCCAGCACACGGGCTATGTTGGATTTGGTATCGTCCCTTAAACGGGGGCAAAGGACATATGATACATCCGCCACTACCTCTGCCAGGGTATAGCATAAACGTAGTGGCAATCTGGTAGAAAGAAAAACACACAGGCGAACCAGCCAGTAATCCAATCCCATCTCTATGCTTCAATCATACCTGGTGACGCGACGCAAAGCAAATTTGGAAGCAGGTAAATATATGCTGTAATGCTTCATGCTATCCTCAAAGATGATTTATCATCGGAGGATAATTGATGCACCTATACTTGGCCCGGACGAAGCTGATACAAGTGGTCATTCTTGCAAAAATCACTAACATAATCACTAACATCCGCTGCCTGTCGTGGTGTGTTACCATTTGCCGCTGAGTCTGTGAGAGGTCGAACGAGTGTATGGCATGGAACGTAACAGCACCTCATAACACATACCCCTACACATTTACACACAGAAGGTCGGAGGTTCAAGGCCGACCGCTGGCTTTCTAGCTGCAAAAACGCCCTAAAAGGGGGCGTTTCGCCACAAATGTGACACCATAATCCGAAGACAACTTAGGGTTAACTTCTGGTCAATAGTAGGTCAACTTTGGCTCATACACCTTCAAAATCGGCCATCGGAGACCCGCGGTTTTTCGATTAGCGGCTCCAGTTTCGTTTTAAATGAGTTAAGTTATCTAAATCCAAGTTAAGCAGTCGTCCCAGATTCAGAACACCGACTACTTAACTCTTAATCAGGCTGTCATAATACCTACTTGTCACGCCAATAATAGCAACCCCGAATACCATCTGTATTGCTTATTCATACCTGCTATTAACACTTGAACTCACTTATTGACAACTAAGTAGCAGAGCTATTAGAATACCCAGACAATCGATAAGGTGAACTATATTGGCCACTGATTTATGAAGAAGAATGTCACCTGAACTCAATCGTATCGACGTCCACCATCACATAGTACCGCCTGAGTACGTCAAAGCTCTTGCTAAACTTGGTATCACTGAATCCGCAGGAATTCCTTTCCCCGAATGGAGTGCTGAAACAGCGCTTGATGTAATGGACCGGCAAGGCATAAAGGCTGCAATTACCTCGATTTCATACCCGGGTGTCTATTTCGGGAATCTTGCCTTTGCCCGTGACTTAGCACGACGCTGCAATGAAATATCTGCTCGATTGATTAGCGACCATTCGCAACAGTTTGGAGCATTTGCAGTATTGCCATTGCCAGATGTTAAGGCGTCACTGCTTGAATTAGAGTACGCGCTTGACAAGCTGCGACTCGATGGGGTGACGCTATTGTCCAGTATTGGTAAAGAGTACTTAGGCGATCCGTCATTTGACACCTTACACTCGGAACTCAACCGACGGAAAGCGGTAGTCTTCGTTCACCCTAGCGTCCCCCCGGGCAGTGACGTACCGAAACTCATCCTGCCACCCTCTCTAATTGAATTTACTTTTGATACCACACGGGCAGCAGCGAGCCTGCTCTTCAGTGGCACGCTTGAACGCTATCCAGACATCCGTTTCATCCTTTCACATGCCGGCGGGACGGTTCCCTATCTGGCATGGAGGATTTCATTAGGGCAATGGCTGCCAGGAATCAGTGAGAAAGTTCCCCAAGGCGTTATCACCTATATTAGACGCCTATATTATGATACTGCACTCTCAACAAGCAGATATACCTTGCGCTCACTTCAAGAATTGATAGATATATCCCATATACTCTTTGGCAGTGATTACCCATTCCTACCCGAACCTGCGGTGGCTGCAACTATCTCGGACTTTCAAAGCTACGACGGCTTTACCAAACAGGATCGCGGGGTAATTGAATGGACCAACGCACTGTCACTATTTCCACGGCTAAGACAGAATTCATTTAATCCAGATCACGACTAATCTCAGTACTGAGGTATCTCATAGATCGCTCTTATTTACTATGAAGCTGTAAATAGGAGAATACCTGTTCTTCAAGTCACAGTAAAGGGAGGCTACGATGAGTTCAATACACAAGATTATTCCTGAACCAGAAATTGTAGAAAAACATCAACTGGACCACATCGTAGGAGCAGAAAATGTTGTCGATGATCCTGATGTATTTGATGGGTATTCTCATGACATGAGTTTTATGCCAATGCGACGCCCATCTTTCGTCGTTAAGCCAAGGCAGGCTGAGCAGGTTCAGGAACTCATAAAATGGGCCAATCGAACGCTTATGCCACTTATCCCCATCAGTTCAGGCCCTCCTCATTTCAGGGGAGACACTGTTCCTCAACAGGGCGGTGTCGTAGTAGATCTTTCCAATATGAAAAAAATCCTGCGCATTGATCGCAGGAACCGTGTGGCCATGATCGAGCCCGGTGTCGCCTTCCTTGATCTTAAGCCAGAAGTCGAAAAACAAGGTATGAGGGTAATGCTGCCGCTCGCACCCAGGGCTACAAAATCGGTCATTGGTAGCTATCTTGAGCGAGAACCAATCCTTGTGCCTAAATACCACTGGGACATGTCGGATCCTCTTTGCTGCACGGAGGTCGTTTTCGGAACAGGAGATCTTTTCAGGACTGGAGCAGCAGCTGGCCCTGGTACACTTGAGGAGCAGTGGGAAGCAGGCCAAGCTCAAAAGAACCCCCTGGGTCCTGGCCCGAGTGATCTTTTCCGTGTTGTTCAGGGGGCTCAAGGGGCTCTGGGAATCGTTACCTGGGCGACAATAAGACTGGAGCTCCTGCCAAGTATTCAGGAAATATTCATGGTAGGGTGCGATAGGGTAGATGAAATCATGGAATTCGTATACTGGTTGCAAAGGCTCAAACTGGGCGATGAGTGTCTGGTCCTTGACAGACTCAACCTGGCCGCAATCCTTGAAAAAGAGCCGAAGGC
>Ga0315291_10000644_pt1 | contig 46395 bp, 36 predicted proteins | sample YL17G12_20_MG_FD_203070 | JGI IMG/M metagenome (GOLD analysis project Ga0315291, IMG submission 203070) | Sediment microbial communities from Yellowstone Lake, YNP, Wyoming, USA - YL17G12_20 | ecosystem: Environmental > Aquatic > Freshwater > Lake > Sediment | place: USA: Wyoming | collected...
CTGGACCGCACATCCGACAGGCTCGATGATGTGCCAATGGAAGACTACCCTCAGGATACGGTGGCCGGAGGGTTCATCAAGGCTATGGAAGCCAAAATGGCGCAGTGCCCACCGGACGAGAAGGACATCTACGCAGAGGCCTTGAGGCTGGGCTTCGCCCTGCTTCAAAAGGGACCCCGGGTGATCGAATGATACTCAACAGGATTCGAGTAAGAAGGTTCAGGGCTATCAATGACGGCCGCATAATCGAGTTCTCACCTGGGCTCAACATCATCAAAGGCAGTGACAACGAGGCGGGCAAATCGTCGCTTCGGATGGCCATAACCAAGGCTCTCTTTCAAGACCCCAATACCAGTCGCGAGGACATAGTCGGACTGACGAGTTGGGGAGCCGAAGAGCCATGGGAGATTGAACTCGACTTCGAGAGCGATTCCGGGGCATTTCGCCTGGCCAAGAGCCTGAAAACCAAGTCAAGTCAGATGGTGGACGCCAGGACTTCTCGCGTCATAGCCAGTAGCAAGAGCGCCATAGCCGCCAAGGTGGCTGAGATCACCGGCTGCCCTTCTGAGGTGTTTTTCGAAAGCACCGCCTGCATAGGCCAGGAGGAGTTGATAAGGATAGTACCTAAGGGAACCTCTCCGAATGAACAGCAGAAGGCCATGGGTACGGTCACCCAGAGACTCCAGGTTTCCCTCGGCGGTACGGAGTCGGTAGACGTCCGCTCCATCCTTGCCAAGCTGCTCTCCAAGACAACCCGGAAGGATGCGAAAGGTTCTCACTGGCAGCTTCTGCGGATCACAGAACGGATGGCCAGCCTTCAGAGCCAGAAAGCAGATCAGGAAGGCAAAGTCAAAGTGGTGATGGAGAATAGGAAGAAGCTCAACGCTGTGAAAGAGCAGTTGGCGCGGATAGACTCCGAACTCCCGCTCGCAGAAGGCCTTATGAAGAAGAGCAAGAGGATACTGGAGCTGGAAGCAGAGATAGAAGCGGGCAAGAGACAGTATGACAACTTCAGGAGAGCCAGAGAACTGAAATCGGAACTGGAACGCATGGATCAGGAACTGAAGGAATTCGCTCCTTTCATTGGTGCGGAAGACAAGCGGAGGCTGGTGTCAGATGCCCGAACGGAGGGCGAACGTCTAAAGATGCAGCAGTCCCACCTGGAGAGTGACCTGGAAACGGTCAACCTGCAGATGCCAGTGTTTTGGCCTGTGGCGGTGGGGGCGGCCATGCTGGCAATAGGAGCTGTGCTCATTCCCTTGGTCGAGCCCTATCTAGTGGGCATTGTGTCTGCCGTGGCCGGGATTGTTCTCCTCGCATACGGCATCGATCGCCGACTGGGCTGGCGCAGGCAGGTCAGGTTGGCGAAGGCCAACATGCTCAAAGTCGAACTGCCGATACGGAAGAACGAGCAAGCTCTGCGCAATGCCCTCAGCCACTTCGGATTCCAGGACTACGATGAATATGTCAGGCAGCTCGGCAGGTGCGACCAACAGATTGACAAGAGAAACGAGATAGCCCACAAACTCAGCGGCATCACTGGCGATCGCAGTTGGTCTGTTTTCGAATTAGAGAATAGAGACCTGGACCTGCAGGTCAGTGTCAAGCAGAAAGAACTTAAACAACTGCTTGGCTTCAAGATAGATCCTCTCCAACTGCAGAAGTTGGAGACTCAGGTGGGCCAGTTCCAGGGACAACGGGCCGAACTTGAGAGCAGCCGGGCCAGGCTGGAGGGAGGCTTCGAGGTCACTGATATCGACACGGATAGACTGGCTGCCGTTGACGAGGAACTGAAGTGGCTGGAGCAGGAGGCCAGATTCTGGGAGAGGAAGAAGAGAGTCTACGACATAACGCGGGAGACTCTCGAAGAGGCCTACACGCAGACGGTGTCCAAAGCCGCCAGTGTGCTGGATCGGGAGTTGGGCCGGTATGTATCTACCATCACGGATGGCCGATACAGCAAGGTCGAGATCAATGAGAAGGATCTGTCCATCTCCACATACTCGGCCGAAAGCGGCGAGAGAGTCAGTGTGCGTGATCTCAGCCGGGCCACGCAGGACCAGTTCTACATCTCAGCCAGGTTTGCGCTGGTGAAGCTGGTGACCGAAGGTAAGAGACCGCCTATGCTGCTGGACGACCCCTTCGTCAACTTCCACCCGAAGAGGCTGACGAGAATGATGGGTCTGCTTCAAGAGCTGGCCAAGGAGAATCAGATACTGCTCTTCAGCTGCAGCGACGCCTATGACACCTACGGCAACGTCATCTCGCTCGACTAATGGAAGCCCTTGGTCTCGGCCTGGATGCGTTCGACGTGTCCCAGAGTCAAAGTGATCTCCCCAGTTCTCCTCTGAATTCCTTCCTTTGAATCCAGCGTGGAGGCTCGTCCGGACTGATCAGTAGCACATCCACAGGTCCGCCGACGTTCTTGGGTCTCGCCTGGAAACGCATGGTGTCGATGGTAGTCCTCACGGCGTAAATGGCGAAGTCTATGGCGTCCTGAATGGTCATGGCATCCCAGATGATCGGCGGCTTCGGTTGGGCCTGCGTCGGCTGCACCAGAGAGGCAATCACGTCTGCCTGCCCACCCCACGTCGCTCCGTAGACCACGTTCTCTGAGTCCGGGGCCACGTTCTGCCTTTGAACCTTGTCTTTGCCAACGTGGCAGAAGAAAACGTAGGGGACGCTCTTCTTCTCCACCCTTTTGAAGCTGGCTATATGAAACGCTGAGTCGGCTTGTGGGAAATCCCGCCGGAGGAAGTCGATCAGCTTTCGTGGAATTGTGGTGACATCATCATCGTCGTCGAGCACTTCCTCAGAGAATCGCTTGATATGGCTCTCGGTGTTTATCTTTCCCAGAAGCGCCTCGCCAAAGGAGTTAATGCCGACTCGCTGCCTGGCCAAAAGATAAGTCTTGTAGACGGAATCGGAGCTGAGCGTATCCATCTTCGGCAGCGGCTTCCCATCCGGCGTCTTGCCCTCAATCGTGATGGATTGCCGGCTATCCGATGCCATGACTATGCCTGCTGGAACGTACACGGTTATCACGAATGACATCTGTCACCTCCAAGATTCTTATGCGCCCTGTTATTGTACCTCAACACTACAAAGCAGAATACCCCCTCAGCTTTTCGCATGGGATGCGCTTGCTCCTGACCCCGCCGAGGTTGGACTCAGGCAGTGACAATGAATTCATCCTCAGACGAGAGGAGAAAATGGCACGGTGATGCAGGCCAGGAGGCTTCTCGTCTTCAACTCAATGCCTGAGGCAGTCTTCGGACTCGCGTTCTGCTAACTTGCTGGTGGATCGGGGAGAGTTGAGGCTTGGTTTGAGGCTTCATGACTCTATGTGAAGGTAATGTGACAACAGCCACTTGACTCGAGTATTGACATCGAGTCACACCATTGGTATCATACTAACAGTTTGTGTAGCCGAAAGCTACGAGGCAGTTCACGTCACCTTTTCGGACGGCGTGAAGTGGTCTTGGCCAAGGAGGGGGCGAATGCGTGTACTGGTTACTGGTGGGGCAGGCAGGCTTGGCGTAAGCACCTGCAGAATGCTCCAGAAGAATGGCTTCGAGGTGAGGGTTTTCGACCTTCCCTCGCCGCGCAATAACAAGAGCGTCAAGGAACTAGGCCGTAAGGCTGAGGTGTTCTGGGGAGACATCACGGATGCCTATTCCGTGTCGCAGGCGGTGGATGGTGTCGACGCGGTCATTCACATGGCTGGCATCCTTCCTCCGGGGACGGAGGCCAACCCAGGCTTGGCCACTAAAGTCAATGTCGGAGGCACAAAGACGCTTGTTGATGCCATAAGGAAGAGAGAGAAGCGTATCCCATTCGTCTTCACGTCTTCGGTGGCTGTGTTTGGGCCGACCACGGCAGCCACAGAACTTATCAGCGTGGAGAAGAACGCCCCTGACCCAAAGGATGTGTACGGAGAGACCAAGCTCAAGGCCGAGGCCCTGATCAGGGAATCCGGCATCGACTACGTGATACTGCGCCTGTCGGCAGCCATGTACACCGTCTTCGAGCTGAGCGACGTCCGGCGGTTATATGACATCCCGCTGAATAACCGGTTGGAGCTATGCCATCCGGACGAAGTCTCTCTGGCGATAGTAAACGCCATAGTGAACTTCGAAGCAGCCAAGGGAAACACGCTAATCATAAGCGGCGGGCTCAAAGGGAGGATGCTTTACAAGGACATGATAAGCAGTATTCTGGGAGTCCTCAGGTTGCCGCTGCCACCCGCCCGCAAGTTCACTCAGCAGCCGTTCTATCTGGACTGGTACGACACATCGAAATCGCAGCTCCTGCTGCAGTATCAGCACAAGACGTTCGGCGACTACCTGGGGGACTACAGGGGAGCGCTGTCCCGGCGATTCTCGCCGGCCTTCCTGCCGTTCATGTGCTACTTCGTCGGCCCACTTTTCGGGAAGCTGGTTATGCGACTGATGTAGGTTTGCCCTGAGTGGCTCGACGTTCGCCAAGGCCGGGCAAGAATCACCGGGCGCGGAAGGATTTGACACAGGGGCCTCTTTCCTGTTATAGAATTGACACTATACGGTCGCAGTAAAGCGCAGCGCAAAGACTTTGGAAAGCGACCAATAGTCGGACTGGCAATCCTTTGAAGAAGAGTCGCACTCCCCGATCAATCTCTCCAACATCCATCCATCGTACGGATTTGGACGTCCCGCTCGTCGAAGCCAGTCCAGAACTCAACGCTTTGGCTGACCGCCTAGGAGGATAGATAATGCACCTACTCACCAGGCTCTCTCTGATCAACCGCTGGATCACCTTGATATTGGCTGTGGCTCTCGTGGGGGCTTCCGTGTGGGCCACACTCCGCATAAAGCAGGAGATGATTCCGGACATAGAACTCGGCATGACCACGATCATGACCGTCTATCCCGGGGCCTCACCACAGACGGTGATGGACGAGGCCACAGTCCCGGTCGAGGAAGCCATCAAGGGGATGCCTGGTCTGAAGCAGACCTCCTCAACATCCGTGCAGAGCATGTCTTTCGTCATTGCCGAGTTTGAGTACGGCACCAACATGGATAGGGTGAACGAGAGTATTGGCGAGAAGCTGAAAGAGATCGACTTGCCTGATGCGGTTAGCGACTACATTCCCGAGGGCCAAACCAGCAACCCGGTTATCTTTCCTCTCGATATCAGCATGATTCCGATCGTGATGTACAGCATCAGCGGCGAAGGCATGACTCCCAACCAGCTATACAGCATTGCCAGCAGCCAAGTTGTGCCAGCCCTGTCTCAGGGCAATGAAGATGAGTACCTGGTCAGCGTTGAGGGTGGCCAAGAGAAGGTAGTGGTTACTCCTGACGCCGGTGAGATGAATGCCAGAGGTATTCCGATGGACACGCTACTCTCGGCACTCAAGAACAAGCAACTGCAAACAGAGGATCAGGTGCTGGATGCGTCCGTCATCTCCGGGGTGCAGGTTGGAGATGTGGCTGCCGTCACCACCGGTCCGGCACCGGGGACCGCCGTAAGTCGAACCAACGGCGAGACCAGCGTCGTCGTTTTCGTGACCAAACTCCCTGAAGCCAACACCGTGGAAGTGGCCGCTAGGGTGAATGCCAAGATCGATGAACTCCGAGGGGAGTTGCCCGCCATCACCCTACTCAAGGTGTTCGACCAGTCGGACTTTGTCAAGGACAGCATCGGCGAACTGACGCAGGACGCGGTGATGGGCGGCATAATGGCCGTCATCGTCATCTTCATCTTCCTCTTGAGTGTACGTGGTTCCGCGGTTATTGCCCTTTCCATCCCTTTCAGCATTTTCGTTGGCTTCCTTATCATGTCGGCCGTGGGAGTGACCATCAACATACTGACTCTGGGCGCTATGACCATTGCCGTGGGCCGCATTGTCGATGACAGCATTGTCATGCTGGAAGTGATATACCGCCGCCTCCGCCAGGGCCAGCCCTTCAAACAGGCAGCGCTGGAGGGCTCCAAAGAGGTAGCTATGCCTATTGCCTCGGCCACCTTCGCCACAGTCGCCATATTCATCCCGCTAGCATTCGTGGGCGGCATTGTCGGTGAGATGTTCATTCCCTTTGCCGAAACCATAAGCTTTGCACTCCTCGGGTCACTGCTGATAGCGCTTACCGTGGTCCCCGCGCTCTCCGGCATTTTGGTGCCCAAGAACATCAGACCTGAGAGCGAGAAGGCCTGGTACCAGCGTCTGTACGTGCCCGCCCTGAAGTGGGCCCTGGCACATAGAGCACTGACCGTTCTGGTTGCTGTCGTCCTCTTTGCCGGCAGCCTGGCGCTCCTGCCGGTCATAGGCACCTCCTTCATGCCGTCCATGGGGATGAAGGAGATCATGGTGGAGGTCGAGATGCCTCTGGGCACTGACATCAAGACGACCGATGCGAAGACTCTTGAGGTTGAGAAAGTCGTCAAGGATGTCATGGACTCCAGAAACTCCATCGACATGTTCTACTCCACCGTGGGCACGTCCAGCAGTTTCAGCGGCGGATTCACTGCGCTGGCGGGAGGTGGAGGAACCAACACAGCCTCCATAGAGATATTGCTCAAGAAGAACGCCCACTTGAACAGAGAGGCAGATGACCTGCGCGATCGCATTGCCGCATCGGTCGGAGGTGAAGGCAAGATCGTGGTCACGCCGATGGCGTCGAGCATGGGCTCATTTGACCCCACCGCCTTCAGGGTTTATCTGACGAGCAACGACTATTCGGCAGTGGTCGACGCGGCCAACCATCTTACGACGTCACTGGAAGACGTGCGCGGTCTGGAGAACTTAGAGGCTGACATAGCCCAGACCGTTCCTCAGCCAACCTACAGCATCAACCAAGAGAACATCATGCACTATGCCATGACAGAGGGGCTGAACCCCACTCTGTTTGAGCCGGAGTTGACCGCGATGTTCACGGGAGCCGCAGTTGAGGGCGCATCCGTGGACGGAACAGGACTGTACGTAAACGCGGTTGCGCAGACTGCCGTGACTCCGGAGGAACTGCGCGGTCTTCTGATCAATGCCGGCATGACTAGTCCGATAGAGTTCGCTGATATAGCAGACAACGTTACCTTTGTCAGCGAACCCATCAACATCCGGCGAATCGACCGCATACGGTCGTCCACGGTTACGGCCACGGTGACGAAGAAGGACGTTGGAGCTGTTACCAGCGATGCACAGAAGGAGATAAAGCCCATAGAGTCGGAATTCAACGTCACGGCCACCCAGGGAGGCGTGTTCGAGGAAATGAACGAGACCTTCAGGAAGATGGGCACAGCCATGATTATCGCCATCGTTATCTCCTTCGCCATTGTGGTGGTCTCTTTCCGTTCCTTCCTGAGTGCACTTCTGATCATGGTCAGCCTGCCCCTGGCATCTATCGGAGCGTTGTTTGGCTTGCTGGTCACCGGACATACCCTGGGTGCTTCGGGCATGATGGGCATGGTGATGCTGGTGGGCATTGTATTGACGAATGCTATAGTGCTGCTGGCGTTGGTGGACCAACTGCGGAAGCAAGGGATGCACACCTACGACGCCCTCGTGTTAGGCGGCCGCACCAGGATTCGTCCCATCCTGATGACTGCCATAACCACCATGGTGGGCCTCATGCCTCTGGCCTTGGGCTACGGACAGGGCATACTGCTGGCCTCTGAGCTGGCCATTGTAGTCCTGGGTGGACTGGTTAGCTCCACCTTCTTGACACTGATAGTTGTGCCGGTACTCTACAGTCTGACAGATCGCTTCCGGCGCCAGGCCAAGGTGACAGTCACTGTGAATGACACCACGACAGGGAAACCGACCGGGGGGTAGGTCCGCGAACGCGGAAATCAAGTTGGGGCTGCCCTTTCGGACAGCCCCAACTTCTTTGGCAGACTGCTGAAGTGCCATCACCCGGATCTGTTCATGAAAGAGGTCGCCAACAACCCAGTCAACGGAGGAGACTCTTTCTGCTGTGGCGTTGTTCAGATAGACAGGGTGGGACTAAGCAGTTGCACCTGCTGGACTACTATGGCACGTGAGTCAAGGATGACTCGCATTTGGATGCGGTGGGACCATCCATAACCACCCACTCCATCAGGTTGTCATTCTTCAGGATAGAGACGATATGGCCGTCAAGTCGCATCTGGGCGACCTTGTACAGGCGTCCCTCAAACGACAAGGAGATGTTGGCGTCGTCCTGGACGTCGGCCACCCGGCAGGACTTCAGTCCGGCCAGGCCGGCGCCCGTGGATTTCACCACAGCCTCTTTGGCTGTCCAGCAACGGTAGAGGTTGTCCCATGATTCCCCACCGAATAGCCTCCACTCCTCGGCGCTGGCCACATAGCCGAAGATGTTCTCCTTCCGCGGCCCGATTTCCTCGATGTCGATCCCCATCCTGCCCTGGCCGATGACCGCCGCCACATACTGCGGTTTGTGGGAAACAGACCAGTGGTATCCGCCGAAGGGCAATGGGACATCGTCGCCGTCCTTGCGTAATTCCCCAAGAGCAACGCCGATCCTTTCGGCGCTCAATCGCAGTGCTTGCCGGGCACAGTTGCTCAGCGCCGCTACCTTCTCCCGACCCGAGAGCCGTTGCACGTCGCCGCCCACCGGCATGATCACCGGGTAGAGAGTCATCCTACTTGTCTGACCTCACCGTCTTCTTGACGATAACATCATCAAAGGCGTTCACCGCCATGCCGGCGTCCACCACAATCCCCTGCGCGTTGATGCCGCTGGAACGTTCGCTCAGGAGGAAGGCCACCACGTTGGCCACTTCCTGTGTGTCGAGTCCTTTCTTGCGAAGCGTCATCAGCTCTACGAAGAGGTGGTAGTCTATGAAGCCGGGGATTCCCGCCGAGGCGGAGGTCTTCAGAGGCCCGGCGTTCACTGAATTGAAACGCACCTGAGAGAAGGCACTGAACGACTTGGCCAGGAAGCAGACGCTGGACTCCAGGGCCGCCTTAACCGGCGCCATGAAGCCGTACGGCTCGGCAGCCATCTTGGAGGTCGATACCGAGATAGTGACCACGGAGGCCTTCTGATCCAGCAGGCCCTTGAAAGCATTGGAGATGCTGATGAGCGAGTAGCAGGAGATATCCACCGCCTGCAGGAAGTTCCTCTTCTTGGTCTCGTGGAATGGCCTGATCGCGCCCTCGTAGTCGGCGAAGGCAATCGAGTGGACTATCCCGTGGATCTTGGGATGCTTCTGGGCGACGTCCTGGGCCAAACTGATGATCTCTTCATCACGTTCTACATCGCAGACATAGATGTCCGCGCCGGGGAACAGTTTGGACACGCTTTCCTTCTTCTCGGTGTTCTGGACAACGTAGACCACCTGTGCCTTCTGCTCCGTCATTACCTGGCCCACGAAGTAGGCCACGCTCTTCCTATTGGCGACACCGAAGACCAGAAATGTCTTGTTCTCTACCCCCAAGAAATCCATATGCAACCTCTATTCCTTGGCCAGAGTCACCGCGTACTCGACCGTGACCGCGGTCTTGCCCCGGACCGAAGCGCGGCCTTTTAGGAAGTAGGCCGTGCCCATTCTCTCCACCAGCTCGGCCTCCAACTCCAGGGTGTCACCGGGCTTGACCATCTGTTTGAATTTGGCATTGTTGATTCTTCCCAGCACCGGGACTCCTTCGCCAACGTCAGTCATGATCCTGGAGAGAAGGATGGCGCCCGTCTGAAAGATAGCCTCGCAGACCAGGACGCCCGGCATGATCGGGTAACCGGGATAGTGCCCCTTGAAGTACGCTTCCTCCGGGTCCATCTTTCTAACTGCCTTGATCTTCTTGTCCGTCATTTCGACGACTTGGTCCACGAACAAGAACGGCGGGCGATGGGGTATGGCTCTCAAGACCTCATCCATATCTACAGTCCTCCAGCCACTTCCAGCGTGGCACCGGTGACATACGACGCCTCTTTGGACGCCAGGAAGAGCACGCATTCAGCCACCTCATCCACCCTTCCCAGCCTTCTCATGGGGATCATGGACAGATATGCCTGCTGCAGCTTCTCCGGAAGATCGCCGATGAATTCGGTGGCTATGAAGCCGGGGGAGACGCAGTTGACCGTTATGCCGCGGGTGGCCACTTCCTTGGCCAGCGACCTGACCAAGCCGACCTGACCAGCCTTGGAAGCAGCGTAGTTCGACTGCCCCTCAGACCCGTGCTTTCCCATGGGAGACGTGGTGATGATGATCCGTCCGTATCTCTTGCGCATCATGGCCATCACGGCGAACTTGCACATGTTGAAGTTGCCATTCAGGTTGACATTGATAACGTCGCGCCAGTCGGCCTCCTTCATCATGCCCAGTACCGAGTCCTTCCTGATGCCGGCATTGCTGACCAGCACCTCAAAGCCCCCGTGCTTCTCTTCAACGTACTTGTAGAATCTCTCGACCTCTTCGTACTTGGCCACATCGAACTGCTGCAGGTCAAGCCGGTCGGCATACTGCACATTCTCCTGTTTGAACTGGTCCGCGGCAGATTGGTTGGACGAGTAGCTGGCAATAACCTTGGCCCCTGCCTTCAAGAAGCTCTGCGAGATCGCCTTTCCGATCCCTCTGGTACCCCCAGTGACAATAACCGTCTGACCCGTGAAATCGTGCACGGTCATCCTCCTATCGCGAGGTCAAGACCTCAGGTATTTGTCAACGTTGTTGGACACGATCACTCCGTAGTTGGCTGCACCGAGCCAGCCGGACATGATTATGCCCACCGAACCCGTATGGAAGAGCCCGCCCACCTGCCCCGGCAGACCCATGCTTACCTTCAATCCCTCGAACTTGGTGCCAAAGGAGGTGCCGTTGGGGTGAAGCGTGTACCGCTCAAAGGTCTTCGGTGTGGCGGCCTCCACGTAGTCCAGCTTGTCCTGAACCCTCGGGACGTATTTCTCCAGGACCGCCAGCGTCGACTCGATCAGGTCTTTCTTGGATGCCTTGTATTCCTCAGGCGAGAGATTGGCCCAGTCCTGGTAGTTGGCATTCGTGGATGCCACGATGGCGTACATGTCAGAGCCGGGCCGGGTGTCCGGATAGTAGAAGGAGAACGTCCGGCTGGTGATGTTCCGGCTGCGGAGCATCTGTGAATCCAGTTTCTCGGCCACCGAGGTGAAGAGCAGGTCCCCGGCGTATTCGACGGTTTCTCCCTTCCTGATGCCGATATAAACCTGACAACTGCTGTTGTTCAGACGGACCTTCCGGTTCTCTTCCACAAACTGGGCATCGAAATGCTCCTCGCCCACCAGCTTCTGAACGGTGGCCTTGACGTTCCCGTTGGAGACGACGGCCCTGGCCCCGATCGCCTTGCCATTCACTACCACTCCGGTTACCTTCCTGTTGTCAACGATGATTCTCTCCGCCAGGCAGTGAGTCCGGATGTCAGCACCATTCTTGATCAGCTCCGCCTGCATCATTCCAATGATCTTGTCTGTCCCACCCCGGAAGATGTAGACACCTTTGCTCAGGAAGTTGGCGAACACGATGCCATACGTTATGGCTTCGTCATCCAGCGTCGAACCGTTGGCATATGAAATCGGCTCCATCAGGAAGCGGACGACATCGTCGCGGTTGGGGAAGAACTTCTGGAACATTTGCCTGGTAGTCATGGTGTGCTCATCATAGAAGTTCATGCCCTTAATGGTATTGACAAAGTCGTCAACCGTCTGGCTGGGAACACCGAACTTCTCGGTCATGGTGCGCTTGAAGTCCTCGGTATCGTATGTTGTGGTGAGGGAGAACTGCGGGTTGTCGAACCGGACCCCCTTGAGCTGGACGATCGAGTCGGCTATCTCCCGGCTCCAATACTTGCGGCAGGTCTTGACCATACCGAACGGAAAGCCGTGCAAAGACACATCAAAGATGTGCCCGCCTTTCCTGGGGAACCAGGTGGCCAGCCCGCCCAGCTTGTGGTGGTGCTCCAGTAGCAGTACCGAGTAGCCGTCCTTGGCCAGCATGTTGGCCGCCGTCAGTCCGCCCAGACCGCTGCCGATGATAACGGCATCATACTGCGGCTTCGTGTTCTTGAGCCAATCTTCAGCCATAAGCTCTGCCTTTCCTTAAGTCTTCTGGAGGACGTGGTAGTTTGCCATGGATATGCCACTCAACATCGAGCCAACGATTCCGAGGAATCCCTGGTCCGTCCCGCAGATGAAAAGGTTCTCCAAATGGGTGGCGCCGTTCTTGATCTTGTTGGGGGCGCCATAGACCGCTCCATTGATGTGCCCGGTGAATCGATGAATCGTCTTGGGCGTGAACACGTCCGAGTACACAATTGAGCTCCGGAAATCCGGGACGAGTTTCACCACCTGCTCCAGCGCCTTCTCCAGCCAGACTGCCTTCTGTTGTTTGTATTCTTCCTCGCTCAAGGCATTCCACAGGCCATAGTTGGCCAGGTTGGTTATCCGTATCATCCCTTCCGGCAGGGGCTTGTCCAGTTGGAAGTTGTTCGGACAGCAAATGACCCCGCTGGTGACGTCCACGAGGCGGTCCGGCTTCCGGTAGCTGAAGTTCTCCGAACCGTTGTAGAAGGTTATGGTGGTCTCGTAGCCCAATTCCACCGGCTCCTTGTCCAAGACAAGAACCGACTCCACCAAAGACATTTGACCTTCGTCACAGGGAAACTTCGAGGGCTCGTAGTCCGACAGAAGCCTCAGGGTCTCGATGTAGCCGATGGAGGATATGACTCTGGCAGCGGTCAGCACTTCACCGCTGTCCAGCACGACGGCTTCCACCTTACCATTGGAGACCCGCAGGCTCTTCACACCGCTCTTCAACCGCAGGACACCGCCATGTGCCTCGTATTTCTTCACCAGCGTATCCAGGATCTGACGTATGCCTATCTGAGGCCGCGCGAAACCTTCACAGTAGATGCCCTTGAACATGATGACGAACTGTCCAAACTCGATGTCGTTTTCTTGAGCGCTCCCGTAGAACATCAAAGGGCAGAACAGCATGTCGACCAGCAGTGGGTCCGAGATGTAGGAGCTGACAACCTGGCGAGCCGACAGTGGCTTCGCGTCCAGTGCCAGTTCGTCGTATTCACGAATAGCCGCCACCAACCTCTGGAAGTTGTCGATCTGCTTGGGGAAGTTCTGGTTCACTTCCTGAACGAACAGGCCAAACTCGTTGCTGAACCTGAGCGTCTTCTCGGGGAATCTGGTGACTGACATCCGCTGCTGACGGAGGTCGAAGTCTTCCGGTTGAAGCTTGAGCTGCCTCAGCAACTTGGGCAGAGGGGTGAGCCTGATGCCCTTGGGGACGTAGTTGGTCATCGCATGAAGACCAACGTCGATATCATACCCTTTGCGGCGATAGTAGGAGCTCAACCCGCCGACACGATGATGTCGCTCCAGGACGCAGACCTTCTTGTCGAAGTACGCCAGCCTGATGCCGGCGGCGAGGCCAGACATTCCTGCACCAACAATCAGAACATCATAATCCATGGCTGAACCAAACACATTGTCCTAGCGACCTGAGAGCTGGAAGACGTCTCTGAGACTCGCTGACGGCGGAGCAAACCGACTCGGCTCCAACGGTTGCCGGAATGCCTCTTGGTTTAGAGGTGAGCCATGCGTGGCTCAAGATAGGCTACACAGCTGTCAAGCGTGGCGAGCTTCATGTAGTCCTCTTCGGGGACTTCGATGCCGTATCTTTTTCGGAGTTCCATAATGATGTCCAGGAAATCCATGGAGTCCATTTCGACCTGGTCTCGAATCCGGACATCCCCTTTGAGTTTGCTCAGATCCTCATCTGGCAATATCTGGCCAATCACTTCAAGAATGATGGCCCTGATCTGGCTGGCGGTCATGTGCGCGATCCCCCTTTCGAACAAGCGAGTGCTCTCCCCTGTCTAACCATCAAACCTCTTTATGATTACAGTCGAGTTGATGCCCAACATCCCAAAGGCATTCTTAAGGATGTAGTCGATTTTGTCAACTCTCTTCGATCTGTTGATGACCAAGTTCTCAAAAGCGCAATCGGGGTCAAGGTTGTCCACGTTGATTGTGGGGTGTACCACATGGTCTTCAAACGACGGCAGGTTGCCGGCGAGCTCCAGAGCTGCGGCCGCTCCCATGGCGTGACCGATCATGCACTTGGTGTTGTTGATGTACGTATGCCGACAGTCTCCAAAGACCTGCCTGATGGCCTTGCATTCCTGAGGATCTCCCTGAGGAGTCCCCGTCGCATGGGTGCTGATGAGGCTGATGTTTTCGGGAGACAGTCCCGCCTTCTTCAATGCCAGGCTCATGCACCGGGCCTGACCCTCAGAATTGGGTAGAATGAAGTCGAGGGCATCCGAGTTGATGGCATAGCCGACGACCTCACCGTAGATCTTGGCTGAGCGCGCCAGCGCCGCCTCAAGCCTTTCCAGGACGAAGATACAGCCCCCCTCGGATACAACGACACCGTTGCGGTCCTTGTCAAAAGGCCGACAGGCCTTCTCAGGGTCTTCGTGTGAAGCCAACGCGCCCTCGCTCCTGAAACTGGCGAAAGCGCCGAAGGCGTGGATAGTCTCCGAGACGCCACCGCCGAGAGCCACATCGACTTGGTCAAGAAGCAGCATCTGGTAGCCTTGAATCAGCCCCAGGTTGCCGCCGGCACACGCCGCCCCCAGAGTGTAGTGTGGCCCGGTGATCCCCATGTTCAGGGTGACTTCGCCGGCCGGGTTGTTGGCCACTATTCTCGGGTTGTAGTGGTGTGAAACGAACTTGGTGTCGTAGTTGAATTGGCTGATCTCGTAGATCTGCTTCTCGGTATCCACGTTGCCGTGTTCGGTGATGCCAATGAAGATGCCGATCCTCGACTTGTCGACGGAGTTCAGATCCAGTTTCGCATCAGCCACTGCCTCTTGACAGCAATAGATGGATGTAGAACCTGCCCGCGTCCCGCGACGTATGTCCTTCTTCTTCTGGTATTTCTGAGGGTCAAAGTCGCATACTCCGGCTATAATATCGCCCATGTAGCGAACGTTGAACTTCCGAATGCCGGATTTTCCGTTGATGAGATTATTCCGGAATTCCGCGAGGTTGTTGCCGTTTGGCGATGCGAGCCCAATGCCAGTGATTACGATTCGATCCCGGTCAGTCAACCTGTGTGGCCCCCTAACGGACGTGGCTCCTCGGACTTCCACCCCACCTCGCCGTTGCGCCCTACCATTCAAGTCCAAGCATGATCGAGTTCAGGCCACTGCCAGCCGCCATCATGGCTACCTTGTCACGTGGCTTGAGGTGGCCTTCTTCGATTCCTATGGCCAGCGAGATGGGCAGCGAGACAGAGCCAATATTGCCAAGGTACTCTACGGTGGAGAAGCCTTTTGTCTCGTCCAGTTTAAGGGTGTCAAATAGCAGTTCGTGATGAATAGCACTGACCTGGTGCGTGAAGACCTTGTCCACTCCCGCTTCGGTCCAGCCAGTCTCGCGCTTGAACGCTTCCCACGTCTCAGCTGCCAGAGGAAGGCCGTTCCGTAGAATCCCTTCGGCATTGGCATGCATGTTGGGGAAGCTCTCCGGGTCGTGGAAACAGGTATCCGCATCCACGCGACAGAGACCATTGTGTTCCGAAGCATTGCGTACTACTCCACCCAGGAGCTTGTGGCCCGACTTTGATATCGAAGAGTGAGTCATTACCACCGAAACCGCTCCTGATCCCATAGTCAGGGAGGCAAACCCGAGTTTGAGTTTGCCCCTGGTCATGTCCGTGTCCTGCAGCAACTGTTTGATTGTAGCATCGGTCATTCGGCCGCCGCTCTCGCAGGCCACCACGATGCCTGCCTTGATCTGCCCCAGTTCAATCATGTTTGCCAGGGTCACCATGCCATTGACAAACCCGAGGCACGCGTTGGAGATGTCAAAAATAGTTGCCGTCTTGGGAAGACCAAGAGCGTCATGAACCACAGTAGCAGTCGCTGGCTCCAGGAAATCGCGGCTCACGGAAGTATGCAGCAAGCACTCGATGTCTTTTCTGTTTGTGCCGGCCTTGGCGATGGCTTTCTCTGCCGCTCTGGTGCTCGGCAGGCTCGGCGGCGTCCCTTCTTCCCAGACCCGCCGCTCGCGAATACCGGTCATCAGCTCCAGCCGGCCGAAGGATCGATTCATCTTGGCATATACTGGTGCCAGCCTCTCTTCAAGGCTTTGCGATGTAACTACTCTCTCTGGCAGTTCATAGCCAAAGGCTTCGACGCAGACTGTTCGATAACGCATGTGGCATCCCCCCTATGACTGAGCCCACTCGGGCATAGCCCTGCGCACGCTGGAATTGCCGATATAACCAGACTTCAGATTCATTCGTCCTATTTCAAACAGCAGATCAACTGAAGTCACTTCCGTGAGAACTTGGGAGTGGCTGTCAAGCTGCCAGGTCAGTTCAGGCTTGGCCCCCGCGGCTGCGTCCCCTCAATCAGTGTTGGAATATGGAACCTGCCGCGGAGCTTCTCCCACCTTTCAGCGGAATACATCGGGATTATCTTCTCCGGTATATACTTGCAGATCCCGGCAACGACAGCACAGAACTTCCACGAGTTGTCTACATCAGGCGGTACGTACTCATCGGCCACGACCAGGAGAGAGGCGCGGACATCCTCAGGCAACTTGCCTATGCCATCTACAATAGATGTCTTGACCTTTGGTGGAACACGTCTGTCCAGAAGGTTCACGTAGAAGAGCAGGAGTCTCCGGGGCACATAAGCGTTTACAGCCTTGACCTCCAAGGCTATGACCTTGTGGGAGACGCTTCTGATTGACGATCTCCTTCTAGAAGATGTCTTCGTCGGAGCCATTCCAACTCCCTCCTTCAAGACACTCAGGCATCCAGGTCTCTCCTTGAGCCCTGCCTAGTTTGTAGAAATACCACTTTTGACTCTCACTGTCAACTAATTCCGCTTGGGAGTCCCCTTCGGTTTTGCCGCATGACGATTCTGTAAGATTCCAGGGTTAGTATGAGACCAAACTGTGAGGTGGAGTTGGAGAATCGGCACCATCACTTTGACAATCCGTTCTGGCCGCCATATCATCCTGGTTTACACGTATCTGTCGGGGTGCATGAGGTATGGAAGAGAGCCTGCTTCAACAGTTCATCAAGACCTTTGTGCCACTCTTTATCGTCATCGATGCCTTCGGCAATGTGCCCTTTGTCATCACCTTGAGCGAAGGGATGCCCAAGCCCGAACGGAACAAGATGATCATGGTTGCCGTCATAACCGCGGCCATGGTCGGCCTGGCCTTCCTGTTCCTGGGCAAGGTTGTCCTCGACGCGATGGGAATCAAAGTTGGCGCCTTCGCCATCGCTGGAGGACTGATACTCCTGATCCTGTCTATCAGGTACGTGCTCACAGGTCACATCATGGACTACGTCAAGGAGGAGATGGTGGCCGTGGTTCCCATCGGCACGCCGCTGACCGTGGGACCGGCGACCATAACCACATTGCTCCTGCTGGTCAACGAAGGCTTCCATCTGTACATGGTCCTGCTGTCCTTCGCCCTCAATATCTTGATAGCCTGGGTGGTATTCATGCTCAGTGGCTGGTTTGTGGGTTTCCTGGGTCAGGGTGGTGTCAAGGCCATTTCCAAAGTGTTCAGCCTCCTCCTGGCAGCCATCGCCGTCACGATGATTATTCACGGCCTGGACATGATCGGCATAACCAACACTGGGATATAGCAGGCGAAATCCGTTCGAGTATAATGGGGGTGCCTTCCATCTCGAAGCAGAGTCCCTACGGCGCGCACGAGAACGGCCGAAGACAGATGAGCTCTAGCCTCCAAGTGAACCGGAACCTTCTGGAGCAATTTCGACGGGAGTGCTCCCTCGATCTCCTGGGTGTTGCTGACATGCGCCGAGAAGGAAGGGCGTTGGCCGGGCTCCTGGAGAACGTCCGCGATTCGCTGCCCCTTGCCGTGGTCATTGCCTTGCGCGTTTCGCGCGCGGTGTTGAGCACGTTGGAAGATGGCCCAAACCTCCTCTACTTCCACCACTATCGCCAGATCAATGCTCAACTGGATCGCGCCGCCACCAGAATATCTGCCGAAATAGAGAGGCGAGGCTGCTCGGCGCTGCCCATTGCCGCCTCGCAAATCGTCGATTGGGAGAAGATGGCTGGCCAAGTATCGCACAAGGCAGTTGCTCGCTTGGCGGGTCTGGGTTGGCAGGGCAGAAACAACCTTCTGGTAACACCGCAGTTGGGATCCCAAGTGCGTCTGGCTACGATCCTTACTGATCTTCCTCTAGACCCGGACCATCCGCTGGAGGCTGACTGTGGTTCTTGCCGCCGCTGCGTCGCGGTCTGCCCCGCCAAGGCCATAGGAGAAACTCCGGCCGCGTTCGACCTGCCGGCGTGCTATGACAAGCTGAACGAGTTCCGCAAGACCCGGCACATCCAACAGCACATCTGCGGGGTGTGCGTGAAAGCCTGCTTCGGACCGGTCAGCGTCCTGCGGGCAGAGCGGTAGACAGCCTATGGGAGAAGTGAGAGAGCCTCGGCCTGTCAAGGTGTTCGTTGGCATTCTGCTAGCCCTTCCGTCCGCTCTGCCAGAGGTGCGCGCCCTATTGGCAGAGCAGCTTGGGCCTGCTGACTGTGAGAGTCAGTTGCTGGATTTCTCTTACACCGATTACTACGAGCCGGAGATGGGACCGGATCTGAAAAGGGTGTTCTTGGGTTTCCACCGCCTGGCCATCCCGGACGCGTTGGTGGATCTCAAGCTGTTCACCAACCGACTGGAACAGACTTTCGCCGTCAACGGGAAACGCACTGTGAACATAGACCCCGGCTATTTGACGGCTGCCAGGGTAGTGCTGGCCTCAACCAAGGACTTCTCCCACCGCCTGTACCTGGGGAGAGGCATCTATGGCGAGGTCACACTTGTGTATCAGAAGAAGGACTTTCAGGCGCTCCCCTGGACCTATCCAGACTACCGGAGCGAGGGCTATCGACAGTTCTTCCGGGAGTTGCGAACGGTCCACATTGCGCAATTGGCTGCGTCTGGGAGCATGCTTGAAGAGAAGAACCTTCTGGCCTAGTCAGACGGAACAATCCCCCAGTGTGGGCAATAGGCTGGGCAATCTGGGGACTGAACGGCTCTGTTCTGCTATGGCGGTGTTGTGAAGACCATATCGACACCGTAGTTGGAGCCGTCGCCGACCACCTTCGCCCTGAAGTGGTAGGTCGTGTTCGGGCTAAGGTCGGGCAACATCGCGTTGAAGCTGCCAGATGACGTCTTGGAGCCAACCTCAAACTGATTGCCGTAGTCGGTGGTCGATCCCCACTCGAAGTAGACCGTGACGCCGCCGGCTGTTCCAAGGCTGTCCAGGTAGCCATTCAGGGTGGCAGTTGTCGGCTCCACACCGGTGGCCGCGTTGGTCGTCACGGAGGGTGTGGTGGGCTCTGGGTAAGCTGGCGAGGTCACATAGCTCTGTGAGTCGCCGACATGGACGTCCACCCAAAGACGATTATTGTTGGTCACCGTCATCCTTGTAGCCACATAGCCGTTGGATGGTACAGTAAACGAATTCACCCGGATGCTGCAATCAAACTCGTATACGTCCTGATTGTTCGTTCCACTTGCAATTAAAGTGTAGCTTCCATGGCTACTGAAGCCGCTGCCATCCAAGGTACCGATTTCGACAATGACCTCGTGGTCTTCTGTAAGATGGCTCAGAGCCAGGTGGACTGTCCAGTTGTCTCCCGGGTAAATATTCCCGGCCAGAAACTGGTCAGCCCTCCACACCTTTGAGACTGAAGATGATCTATCAGAGTGAAGGAGCACCTTCCCAATCGGCTTTGATGTGTTGTCGTGATACATAATATAAACAGAGTCAAAGAGTTCACCACTCAGGTACCAGGTCTTCTGCGCTGGCGGCGTGGTGAACACAATGTCGTCACCATAGGCAATGCCGTGGCCAATTGCCTTGGCCCTGAAGTGATATGTGGTGTTGGGGCTGAGTCCGGTCAGTTTGGCATTGAAGCCGCCAGTTTCGTCCTTGGGCAGCGGCGCAGTCTGATTGTCATAGCTGGTGGTGGTTCCCCACTCAAAGCACACGTTGACACTGCCGGCCGTGCCCAAGCTGTGGAGAATGCCATTCAGCGTAGCTGACTTGGAGTGTACTTCAGTGGCACTGCTGGTCGTCACCGCGGGCGGCGCAGTCAAGGTCGCGAAGCTCCTCTCCTCTCCGTAAACGGGATCTCCATCGCCATCTGCCTTGGCCTTGCAGTAATAGGTGATTCCTGCATCAAGACCCCCCAGATAAGAAGAGAAAGCCCCAATGCCCCTAGCCTCCGGAGCCGTCTCGTGGTGGTACGGCCCGCCGGATGTCGTGCCCCAAATGAATGACACGGTGGCGCTTCCAGCCGTCCCCAGCGAAGCCAGCTCCCCGTTGAGAGTCGCTGAAGAGGTGTCGACGCTAGTGGCATCATTGGTGGTTACCGAGGGCGGTGTTGTTGAAGTGGTGAAACTCCTCTCCGCACCGTAGACGGGGAATCCATGACCATCCGCCTTGGCTCTGTAATAGAAGGTGGTTCCCGGAGTGAGCCCGCTCAAGTCAGCGGAGAAGGCTGTGGTACTGGTTCTCGTCTCCTCGGCGGTTGTGTAAGTGTATGACCCTGTCGCTGCGCCATATTCGAAGGACACTTTGACACTGCTCGCCGTGCCCAGTGCCGTCAGGTTGCCGTTCAGGGTGGCTGAAGCGGCCTCGACGCCAGTGGCATCGTTGGTGGTTACCGAGGGCGGCGCTGTTGAAGTGGTGAAGCTCTTCTCCACGCCGTAGACGGCGTCTCCATCACCGTCCGCCTTGGCCCTGCAGTAATAGGTGATTCCTGCATCAAGACCACCCAGCTCAGATGAGAACGCCCCAATACCCCTTACCTCCGGAGTCGTCTCGTGGTCGTACGGCCCGCCTGATGTGCTGCCCCAAACAAACGACACCGTGACTCCGCCTGCTGTGCCCAACGAGGTCAGTTCCCCATTCAGCCGGGCTGAGTTGGTGCTGATGCTGGTGGCATCAATCGTGGCCACTGAAGGCGCCACGGTGCCGGTGGTGAACTGCGCATCTGCGCCGTACGCTGTGTCATCACCCACCGCTTTGGCCCTGAAGTGATACGTAGTATTTGGGCTCAGCCCCTCCAAGTCGGCACTGTATTTTCCGCTCGCAGTCTTCGATTCCGGCGTGGTCTCGTTGCCATAGGATGTGGTGAGGCCCCATTCGAAGGATACACTGACACTGGCTCCAGAGCCCAACTCATCGAGGCTGCCTCTCAAAGTGGCTGAAGTCGTTCTGATCTTGGCAGCTTCAACGGTTGCTGCAACCGGTGGTGCCGGGCCGGTTGCAAACTGCTGGTCCTGGCCATACACGGTGCCATCATGACCGACTGCCTTGACCCTGAAATGATACGTGGTGTTAGGAGCGAGCCCACTCAGATCTGCGGTGATACCTCCGTGCTCGGTTCTCGCCACCGGCGAAGTCTCACTGCCGTAGTCGGTGGTCGTCCCCCACTCAAAGGACACGTCTACGCTGTCAGCCGTGCCCAATCTGTCCAGGTTGGCGTTAAGAGTGGCTGCACTGGTCTGGATGCCGGTAGCATCAATGGTCGTCACGGCAGGAGGGGATGACTGGAATACGACGAAGTAGACGACTAGCACTGTAGCTATGGCTGCCGCAGCACCGGCCGTCGCCAACACAAACGGTTGCTGCCATAGCGGCTTCGGACTCTCGGTTCCCAGCGCGCCAGCCTGATCGTTCAGATGCTGCTGCAGCTTCGCCTTGAACTCAGGTGAAGCCGCCGCCGGCGGACACGCCTGTTTGAGGAGCTGAGCAATCTTGTCGTTGCTGTCCTGAACAGCCATAGATCCCTTATTCACACCCCACTGAATTAGTCGCAACACGCATAGCTATCCCTCACGCAGTCCTGACAAATGCGGCTGTAGTGCTTTCCGGGAACGTGTCAATAGCCCTTCTATCGACTTTGGAGAGCGTTCCATGATCTGGCTTATTTCCAGGACGGACATCTCTTCAACGTATTTGAGGATGAGTACCTGCCGATAGTCCCAGGGAAGCTTGGCCAGGGCCTCATTTACCACCTGGCGTGTCTCCGCAGACTCGATCAAGCTGTCGGGCTGAGGCTGTCTGCCAGGGTTTTCCGCATCGTCTACAGTGTCCACATCTATACCGGACACCATGCGCTTGCGTTCCCTGGATTGACGGCGGTAATGGTCGGCAACCTTGTGATACGCTATGCTGCAAAGCCATGTGTATGCGCTGCTGCGCCCCTTGAACCCTTTGGCGGACTTAAGAGCAGCCAGAAACGTCTCCTGGACAATGTCCTCGGCTATGTCCCGATTCCGGTCCACCTGGTTGAAAACGAGGGAGTACAGGCGGTCGAAATAACGGTCGTAGAGCTCTGCCATGGCTGTACGATCGCCGCCGTGAAGGCGCCTCAGCATGTCGGCGTCTTGTTCGGGAGGCGGGGCCCCGGGATCAGCCATGGCATCTATTCTCCCAGACCTCCAGCTTTGGCGCAACCTTCCGCCCAAAGCGGGGATCCAGCGTATCCCGGCTCATCCGATAGTGCATAACAGTATCTCTCCAGACAACGTCACTAATACGGCGCCATCAATCCATACCTTGAGCAACGACTATTCATGAACACGGGGAGACCTCGCTGGTGATACAATACGTCATCCTGAATGCAATAGGGATCACTACGCTCAACTCTCATCAAGAACAGGGAGCCGGTACTTGGATCGTCACGGCAGGAAGTCAGGAGGAATGGCCGCCGATGGCATGTGAAGCCCTGATAAGTGACTGGAACGGGACTCTCATAGAGTACCGAACTGAAATGCCGGCACTCGAGCACGTGGGCGTCGATGCCTTCCGGGCGTCTATCCCCTTTCATCCGCTACGAGTCCTGCGCATTCTCAAGGCGCGTGCGCAACTCCAGGCGCTGCGCCGCCAGGGACGCTCTGAGACGGATTTCGATTTCATCAAAGAGATGTTCGGAGTCTTCAACCAGATGGTGGTGTCGGGGCTGCCCACCTCCGTTGTCCATGACTCATTCGAGAGATACGCCAACAACGCCGAGACCCAGTCCAGGCTCGACCTCAGACTCCTGCGGCTGATCAAGGAATTCCACGAGGCAGGAAGGACCACAGGCATCCTCTCGGCCGGATACCGGCATGGGATCGAAAGGGTGCTGACGGTCGCCGGATATCGTTATTGCTTCGATTTCTGTGAGGCCGACGAATTCAGAACGGAAAACGGCAGAGTCATAGAGTTTGGACTCAACGTCTACAGAAACAAGCCCAGGCTGCTTCTGGGCCACTTAGCAGAGAGGCATCTCGATGCCAGGCGAGTGGCTTACATCGGCGACAGCGAAGACGACGAGGGGTGTTTCGAGATCGTTGGTCACCCCATCGTCGCCTTTCTGGCTAAGCATAACTTCAAGGTCAAGTGTGCCCAGAAGTACCGGGCTTTCGTGCCGATCGGCGAGAGCTCCCTGAGAGACTACCTCCTGCATGCGTGACACTAACTCGCATGTTGGCACTTGTCCGATGCATATCACCTACTTCAGGCTCAACTCCCCGAGGTCCGCGAGTGTCTCCAGATCGTTCATCCCAATCTGCTGATCAGAGATGGTGTAGAGGACGTTGCCGATGTACAGCGATCTTTCGATATTGCACGAAGAGTAGTCGCGGTAGGACGACCACGGTGCCGAACTGCGGCTTACGGGGTTGTCGGGGTTATCGCTGCAATGAGTGATTCTGCCCTTCAGCTCCAGGCCATGCTCGAGCGATATATCAAAGACGTACGCCCCTTGCCACACGAATTCCCCATAACCCCATGATGGCACGCCACCGGGGTACTGGCTTGGATCAATCTGTGCCACGCTCACCGGCAGCACCAGCAGGTTCTTGGACTTGTCGAATAGGAAAGCCTTGTGGTCATACAGCACCGGCGTATCGGTTCCCCTGTCACCGATTTCGTACTTGGCGATCTCCTTCGGGTTGGCGACGTCGCTGACGTCAAAGAGCGATATCTTAACGCCTTGATACCAGGCGAAATCGCCTTCCTCGGCAGCGACGGCTTCTTTGCCGATCCCTATGACGTGGTTCTCATCGTACGGATGCAGGTAGTCAGAGTAGCCGGTTATCTTCAGTTCCCCGAGGACCTTGGGCTCGCCCGGGTTGGTCAAGTCTATGACAAAGAGAGGGTCTACCTTCTTGAAGGTCACCAGATAGCATCGATTGCCCATGAATCTGGCTGAGTGTATCTGCTCACCCGGTGCCAGGTTCTCCAGACGGCCGAAGATGTCGAGTTTCTGGTCCAGGACATAGACGTTGTTGTTCTCTCTCCCCTCGAAATTCGACGCATCCCAGTTCCAGGCCGTGGTCGCTACCCTGAAGTACTCTCCTTGCTCATCCATGGAGAACTGGTTGAGCAGTGCGCCGGGGACTTCTCCAGTGGCATGATACTCGATTTGGCCTTCATCTATATGAATCCGGTGAATACGGGTCTTTCCAGATCCGCCCGACCAGTCCGGGAAGGTGACGTAGATGTTGCTGGGCGACACGTAGATGGTGCTGGTGCTGCCGACCAGGAGCGTCTCATGAACGGGCTCTTCGTCATCATTCACTATATTGACCGACATTATGGTGGTGAACCCGTATCCATTGTCGGGAGTGGTCGAATGCCAGATCTCTGCAGGCTGTATCTCAACAGTGCCGTTGTCACCATAGATCCTGGGAAGGCCGGTATTGTCCTCGCCCATCCATGCCGATCCCGATGCGACCAGGTAGACATGTTCGCCGATCATTCTGGATGAGACATAGTAGCCATCAATAGACAGTTCTCTTTGTAGAACAGGGCTCTCCCGGTCGGCGACATCGTAAACTCTGACGGAGGTTGTCTGTCCATTGCCGCGAGTCTGGATGTCTTCACGCCAAATGCCGTATGTGGGCCACTCGCTTTCCAGGACGGCCAGCCTGTCCCCGTTGACAAAAAGTCCGTCAATGTTCCCCTCGAGCTCAATTTCGCAGAGTATGCGCGCCTTTTGGGGAGGATAAGCTCTGGCGATGACCAGCCTGTTATCGGTAGCCAGGTAGATATACTCCCCATCGCTCTTAACGATGTCCGCCTCGTCTACCCCTTCAACCTGGATGTTCGTTTTGGAGTAGTTGCTGTCTCCCGCTTCCGCAGGTGCTTTGGCGTCCCCAATGGAAAGAACGTCGCCACGTCCTTGGTTCAAGTACCAGTAGCCAGGATAAGACGGAGCAGTCTCCAGAAAGTCCTTCAAATCCTGGTATGATTCGAATCGCTGCAGTCCGCCACTGAGCAAGGGCTCTGGCTTCCAGTCCACCGGGATGCCTACTTCATCCTCGTTCGGGTTTCCAGGACCTGCCGTCCACGACCCGGACGCAGCAAAGCAGCCAACCGCAATTGCGGCGATCACCGCCAAGACCATCCCCAGGCCCAATACAGTCCTCGTTCGTCTGTCTTTCATCCTCTCAACCCTCCTTCAAGTGCGGCTGGGTTTCCTCTTCCTGCTTATTATGACGAAGTCTGGAGAGAAAAGGTTCCATGCCTGCGCCAGTGATAGGCTATGCAACCTGCGATGCATCCTGCAACGGTAGTCGGTGGAGTGCCCGAAATTCTTCGGCCAAGGCACACCCCGCCCGTCTCGAATTTCTTGGTGGTGTGGACAAAGTCTTGTCACCGCTGGTAATATGTTACGTAACGCCTCTCTGATCCCCCGCGATTGTGCGCAGCAAGCGGGCCTGCCAGTGAAGGAGCAGTATTTGAAGATACTTTTGGTATACCCACGCTACCCCGATACATTCTGGAGCTTTAGACACGCACTCAAGTTCGTCGGCAAGAAAGCATCTCATCCTCCCCTGGGATTGTTAACTGTGGCTTCACTTCTGCCACGAGAGTGGGAGAAGAAGCTCGTCGATTTGAATGCCAGTAACCTCAATGAGGAGGATATCGCCTGGGCCGACTATGTATTCATTAGCGCCATGGATGTGCAGCGGCAATCAGCCCATGAGGTCGTCAAGCGGTGTCGTCAGATGGGTACGAAGATGGTCGCCGGCGGGCCCCTGTTCACCACAGGCCATGAGGAATTCCCGGAAGTGGATCACTTCGTACTAGGCGAAGCTGAGACGCTGATATCTCGTCTCGCGTCGGACCTGGAAAAGGGAAGGGGTGAGCGTTTCTACCAGTCGGAAGAGAGGCCGGACATCCGGAAGAGCCCGATCCCAGCTTGGGAGCTTCTTGACACCAAGAAATACGCTACCCTCAGCCTCCAGTACTCGCGAGGCTGCCCCTTCGACTGCGAGTTCTGCGACATCGTCTTGTTGAATGGTCGCGTTCCGAGGACCAAAGATGTAAGGCAGCTTATTGAGGAACTCGAGGCCATCCATCGCCTGGGGTGCTGCAGTACCGTCTTCATCGTCGATGACAACTTCATTGGGAACAAGAAGAAGCTGAAGGCCGAGGTTCTTCCCGCTATCATAGACTGGATGAAAGAGAAGGGGTACCCTTTCACCCTCTTTACCCAGGCTTCCATAGGCCTTGCTGATGATGAGGAACTGATGACGATGATGACAGACGCCGGCTTTGACCGGGTCTTCATCGGCATAGAGACCCCGAACGAGGAGAGCCTGGGAGAGTGCGGCAAGCACCAGAACACCAAGCGCGATCTGGTGGCGTCCGTAAGAACGTTGCAGAATCACGGACTGGAGGTGCAAGGAGGATTCATTGTTGGATTTGACAGTGATCCCTCCAATATCTTTGAGAGACAGATCAGCTTCATTCAGCAAAGCGGCATTGTAACCGCTATGGTCGGCATACTCAATGCGCCGCGAGGCACGAAGCTCTACCAGCGGCTGAAGAAGGAAGATCGCCTTCTTCGTGAGGCGTCGGGTGACAACACCGATTTCTCCCTCAACTTCGTTCCCAAGATGAGCCGTGAGTCCCTGGTCAGAGGCTATAGAAACGTTCTGACATCGATATACTCGCCGCGCAATTACTATGCGCGTATCGGCACCTTTCTTAGAGAGCATCGCCCGGTGGTGCACAGGCGTCGAAGCCTGAGGAAGAGCCAGGTTGGAGCCTTGCTGAAGTCGATGTGGTACCTGGGAATAAGGGAGAAGGGCCAGATTTACTACTGGCGTTTCGTCACTTTCACGCTGGTGAGGCGACCTCGCTCATTTCCCTTGGCCATCACTCTCGCCGTATACGGATACCACTACCGCAAGCTGCTGGACGGATACGCCAGAGAACTGGCTGGGGCTGATGCTCGCCGAGGCGGTGCCTAGCAGAGCATCTGCCGGATTCTGGTGACTTCGGGAACCAGATGGGGATAGGCAGTAGTGGGGTCTCCATGGCCTTGGCAGGCAGCTTCAAGCCGGTGTCAGCGGATATCCAGGCTATCCCAGAATCTCTCCGCGGAACAGCAGCCTCTTGCCTCTCCGCTTGCTGATTGATACAATCCGCTTGGCAGCATTTATAACTGGCCGTCTGGCTACCGAGAAGTGAGGGCACCGTGAAATCATGTGAAGGACAATTGGGCCGCGTTTTTGTGATACGTTTGGAGCATGGAGACAGGCTGCCTCACTGCATCGAGCGCTTTGCTGAAGAGAAAGGCGTATCGGTGGGGCATGTGATCCTGGTTGGCGGCATCGGGGATGGTGAGGTAGTGGTTGGCCCACGTCGATCCGACGAACGCCCTCCGGAGCCAATGCTGCTGCCAATCGATGGTGCCCATGAGGTGGTGGGGGTGGGGGTTATCGCGCCGGACGAAGACGGGAAGCCCCGGCTCCACATTCATGCCGCCCTGGGGCGATCCGGCAAGACGACGACCGGCTGTCTGCGACCGGGCGTGAGCACTTGGCTGGTGGGTGAGGCCATAATGTACGAAATCACCGGTGCCAAGGTGGCTCGCGTCAAGGATGCCCAGACCGGGTTCAGCCTCCTGCAACCCGGGGCTTAGAGGAACCTGCCCTAGCCTATCCATGATGTCGTCCGTTTCCAAGTGCAGTGGCTAGTGCAGTCTGTGCTATAATCCCATCGCCGAGTTGTGACTATGAGAGTGCTCATCCTGGCTCCGTTCGCTCAGTCTGTCCTGGATCGGCTAAAGCAGGAACTGGACGTCATCTATGAAAGCTGGATGGACACCAAGAGACTGCTGTCTTCTCAGGAGTTTGTCCAGCGCATACAGGAGCAGGACATCCCCATTGTGGTGGTTGAAGCCGATTTCGTGCAACGCGAAGTCTTTGAGAGGGCCCAGAAGCTGAAGTTCCTGGGGGTCTGCCGGGCGGATGTGATTCACGTCGATGTGGCCGCTGCTACCGAGCGCGGTGTTCCGGTAGTGAACACCCCGGCCAGAAATGCCGTGGCCGTGGCGGAGCTGACGCTGGGGCTGATGCTCTCGCTTCTGCGCAAGATTCCTGCGGCCCACAACATGGTGTCATCCGGCAAGTGGGTTGATCCCACCGATGCCTACTTTCACATGCGCGGCAGTGAACTGTGGCGGAAGACCATCGGCATCGTCGGCTTTGGGGCCATCGGGCAGCAGGTGGCCAAGAGACTCGAGGCCTTTGAGTCCACCGTTCTGGCGTACGATCCCTATGTCGGTTCAGAGAGAATGAATGAGCTAGGGTGCACCAAGGTGGATTTGGATGAGCTGATGAAGCAGTCGGACATTGTCACGGTCCACTGTACGACGACTCCCGAGACGGTAGGGCTGATCAGCTCCCAGAGGCTGTCTTTGATGAAGCCGACTGCATACTTCGTGAATGCGGCCAGTGCCTATGTGGTTGATGAGGAGGCACTGGTGAGAGTCCTCAGGGAGAGACGTATCGCAGCGGCGGCCTTTGATGTCTACCGGACATGGCCGGTGAAGCCGGACGATCCCATTCTGAAGTTGGACAACGTGGTTCTCACGCCCCACATTGGTGGAGCGACGGACGAGTCGGTGCTGCGCCATTCTCAGATGATGGCTGATGACATCGAGAGATTCCTCAAAGGGGAGCGCCCCAAGAACCTGGTCAATCCCCAAGTGTGGAAGTAAGGTGGCGGCGCGCAAGTACGTCCTCGCCATAGACGCCGGGTCGAGCAACTGTCGAGCCCTGGTTTTCGACGCAGGCGGCCCCCTGGTCTCCTCTGCTTACCGCAAATGGAAATATGATGCGCCTCCTGAAGTTGCTCCTCTGGGCAGGGAGTTCAACCCCGCCGTTTTCTGGGATACCGTTTGTCAGGTGAGTCGAGAGAGCATCGGCAAGGCAGGCGTCAGGCCATCTGACATTGTTGCCGTCAGCACCGCCAGCCAGAGACAGGGCGTGGTCTTCCTGGACAAGGATGGTGCCGAGCTCTACGGTGGTCCGAATACCGATCTGAGAGCCCTGATGGAGGGCTTTGCCATCGATGCCGAGCATGGTGGTGAGCTTCGCCGCATAACCGGCCATTCGCCGGCGTTTCTCTTCACACCGGCCAAACTGCGGTGGTTCAAGACCAACCGTCCGGCCGTGTATGAGCGAATAGCGACCATTTTGTCCATCAGCAACTGGATACTCTACCGGTTGTCCGGACAGCGCGTCGCCGAGCCGTCCGGCGACAGTGACACCGGGCTGGTGGACATCGGCGGCTCGTGCTGGTCCCCCGATCTTCAGAAGACTTTTGACTTGGCTCAAGGTATCTGCCCCGAGATGACTGCGGCTGGGACATGCATAGGGTCGGTCAGTAAGAAGGCAGCCGAGCAGACTGGCCTCGTGCCCGACACATTGGTTGTCGTGGGAGGAGCTGATACCCAGTGTGGCCTACTGGGCATGGGCGTAGTAGATGAAGGCCAGGTGGGTATTGTAGCCGGGTGGAGTGCGGCCATTCAGATGGTCACAGATAAGCCGATCGTCGATCCCAGCGGCAAGATCTGGTCTAGCTGTCACATCCTGCCCAGGAAGTGGATCCTGGAAAGCAATGCTGCGGAAGCGGGTGGTGCCTACGCCTGGCTGAGTCGGCTTCTATTTGAAGGCGCAAATTCGAAGGAGGCCACCTACACACTAATGGACAGGATGGCTGGGGAAGCGCCGGCAGGTTCGGGTGGCGCCCTGACATTCATCGGGCCCAGGGCCATGGATATGACTCGCCTGAAGCCCCTGGTCGGGGGAGTCCTCTTCCCAATCACTCCGAGCGTGACGGAAGTCGAGAAAAAACACATCATCAGGGCTGGTTTGGAGAACCTCAGTTTTGCTTTCAAGGCAAACTGCCTGCAACTGGAGGAGACGTCGCATCTCAGGATGAAGTCGGTGAGTATCGGCGGAGGGCTGGCGCGAAGTCGGACCTTGGGGCAGATTCTGGCCGACGTACTCGCGATGCCGGTGGACTATTATGAAATGGCTGAGGTCACGTCGTACGGAGCCGCCATGTGTGCTGCCGTTGGGGCCGGAGTCTACGCTGATCTGGTCAAGGCCGCGGACGCCATGGGTGCAAAACCAAGGGTGGTCACCCCGGACACGCGTGGCGTCCAAGAATACGCCTGGTATTACGAGAAGTGGCTGAAAGCCGCCAAATGGTTGGATAGTCTAGGCGAGGAGATGATGTGAACATGTGGGAAGTACAGAAGGCGGAGGTGCTTGAAATTGCCCGGCAGATGGGTGAGAAGGGTTTGGTGGTCGGCACCTCGGGCAATGTGAGCCAGCGTTTCAGAGAACCGGCCGGACGTGAACTGGTGGCCATTACACCGAGCGGACGCCCCTATGACACCATGAAGGCTGAGGACATTGTGCTGGTGGATTTAGAGGGGCAGCGTGTGGAAGGGGACCTGGCTCCTTCGATAGAGACCATGCTGCACGTGGGTATCTACAAGGCGAGGAAGAAGATATGCGCCGTCGTCCATACGCACGCGGTTTTTGGGAGTATCATTGCCGTGACCGGAAAGGATATCCCGCCCATTCTCGACGATCAAGTCACTTATCTTGGCGGTGAGATCAAGGTGGCCAACTACGCACTTCCCGGCAGCCCGGAGCTGGTCAGGAACGCCGTTGCTGCTTTGGGGCCGAGGAATGCGGTCGTACTGGCAAATCATGGTACGCTCACTGTTGGCAGGAATCTGAGGGAGGCCTTCAACAACTGCGAGTTACTGGAGAAGACGGCGAGAGTCTGCGTCCTAGCCAGGAGCCTGGGGACACTGACGCCGCTGCCGGCTGACATGGCGGAAGTGGAGAAAGCGTTCTTCGCAGCGATATTCGGCGAGGGTTAGCCTTAGGACAATTTCGCCAGCGCCAGGTCCGGATGTCATCGCTTGATCACAGTCCCGCATTCTGATTTCAGCTGGTGGAATTCAGTGCCGGGGTCTTCAGCGCATGCAGGATTGAGGGCTGTCTTCCGGGATCAATCTCGAGTTGGTAGATGGTGAGTGAACGTCCATGCAAGCTATTAACCGGTCAGCGAGATCCTGACAGTCATTCTCGTACCGGCAACCGCGGCATTCATTGTTCGACTCACTGCAAGCTCTAGCCCAACGCTGAATGATCAGGTCGTCGCACCTCTTCGGGTACCACTTAGAGCCCCTTTTCTGCGACCTTAGGTCTTCCTTCGTGGACTGAATAATGACTCCCCCCCCCGACTTCTAGGACTATGGCGCTATCAGGGGTTGCCAGCATGTCTTGCCATTCCTGTTTGCTGAGCCATTCCTGGTACCTGTCTGCGTCCGGGCCAGCTATGCAGTCTGACAGGTAGTTCGGAAACTGCTTGCGAGCTCCGCACAACTTGCAGGTGCCCCTGCTGACTTGGGCGGTGGCCCTGTCTATGTCCCAGTAATGCTTGCAGCCAGGCTGCACCGTGTGAGTTGCTGCTAGCCCCTCGACCTTTGCATCCTCGCAGATGGTCGCCGCTCTGTGACGAAGAGTTGGCGCTTTCATGGTCATTCCTCCCCAAGTACTATTGGTCCACCCTTCTTGTTGAAGAGGTGGCCGAAAACTCCGTGATTCCGAAGTCGCAATTCATTATTAGGCATCTCGAACAGGTTAGCTCTCTGTTCTCTTCTGCTTCAAGACCGGCAGGTGCATAGCAGAGGTGGGTAGTCACTTCCTAGCGTGGCCAAGGGGGGGGTGAGGCCGTGTGTTAGAAAGCCCCACCTCTGCTGTTTGCAAAACCTCCTCAAATATGGCGGCATGAAACTATCCATCTATCCAATCCGCATTACTCGAAACCCTAGACCACTTGATGTGCAAGCCTCTCATTGCCCGGCGGATGCACCTGGATGGCCCCTATTTGTTGAATTGTCCTTGCGGCCCTAACCTTTCAGCCAACTCTAAAAATATACTACGTTCTGGCCCGGTGTCCATCAGTGAGTCCACGTAATTCTAGGTGGGAAGATACGTAGTTCCCCTAAAGCCCGACGGTGAAGGTCAGGCGCGCGGCGAGGGAAGTCGTGCGCCTCAGGTCTCCAGTGGCAGAATGCCGCGACGTATGGCAAAGCGGATTAGGTCAGTCTGGCTGTGGAGGCCCAGCTTGCGCATCAGGTTGGTGCGGTGGGTCTCAGCAGTGCGCGGGCTGATGGATAGTCTCGAGGCGATGTCGGCATTTGTACACCCTTCAGCTGCAAGCTGCAGGACCTCGCGTTCCCTGGTGGTGAGCGTTTCATAGGGATCCATGGCAGTGCCTTCGGCCCTTCGGGAATATGCTTCTATGGCCCGCTCGGATAGTGGGGGGCTGAGATAGCGGCCCCCGGAAGCGGCCTGGCGGATAGCTCTGATGAGCTCATCGGAGGTGGCCGACTTCAGGACGTATGCTTTGGCCCCGGCACGGAGCGCCTCGAGGACGTAGGCCTCATTGGTGTACATGGAAAGGATGATCACGTTGGTGCCTGGTGAGCGTTGGCTTGCTTGGCGGGTGACTTCGAGGCCATTCATTCCGGGCATCATGAGATCCAACACGACGACGTCCGGGTGGAGGCGCTCTATCATGTCGGCCGCCTCGATGCCATCGCTCGCCTCACCGACGATATTGAATTCCGGCTCTGCCTCCAGCAGCACACGCAGGCCGTGGCGAACAACTTGGTGATCATCAGCCAGGACGATGGTCGTTCTCTTGGTCATGTGCCCCTCCCCATTCTGGCGGAACTGCTGACCGGGAACTTAGCCACCAGGAGCGTCCCGGCTCCCGGCGCTGAAATAATCTCGAAGTGGCCGCCCAGCAAGGTGGCCCGTTCCTGCATTCCCGTCAAGCCGCTGGATGTGCCCTTGGCGAACGCGGCGTCAGTGTCAAAGCCAATACCCTCGTCTTCTATGTAAACGCCGAGAACTCCCTTGTTTAGCAACAGACGCACTGTGGTTTCAACCACGCCAGCATGTCGCGCCACGTTGGTCAGACCTTCCTGCACTATCCGATAAACGGCCGTCTCGATCTCAGGGGGGAACCGTCCCTGTATTCCCCGGTGTTTGAAAGCCACGCGCACGCCCGTCTGGCTGGTGAAACGCTCGAAGTGCCATAACAGTGCCGGCACCAGACCGAGATCATCCAGCATTGCCGGCCGCAGGTCAAGTGACAAGTCCTGGACCCGTGCTACCAGCTCGTTGATAGAAACCTGGGCCTCCGAGAGCCTGGCCTTCACCTGTTGCGGCGGGAGACGTGATACCATTTCCAGGAACAACTTGAGACCAGTGAGTTCCTGTCCAATGTGGTCGTGTAGTTCCCGGGCAATGCCGCGGCGTTCGATCTCCTGCACTTCCACCAGTCGGCGTGACAGTGAACGCAATGCATCCTCGGCTTGCTTGCGCCGGCTGATGTCGCGGGTCACCCCCAGAAAGCCGATAGGCTTTCCTGTGCCGTCTCGCAGGAAGGTTATCTTATCTTCGGTCCACACCGTCGATCCATCCTTGCGCTTCAGTTCAAGCTGGAGAGTCCAGGACCGGTGCGTGTTCTTCTTGCTTTTGTTCTCAGAAGCTAGCTCCCTGGCAAATGTCTCTCTGGCAACCTCCAAGGACGCTGGAGTGAGAAGATCCTGTACGTTCTGTGGCACGTCCTCGGCAGATCCGTAACCCTGGAGGCTATTCGCGGAAGGACTGACGTATGTCCGATTCAAGTCCATGTCGCTGACCCAGATGACGTCGGTGATGTTTTCTGCCAGAAGGCGATATCTTCGCTCGCTGTCGCGGAGCGACTCCTCCATTTTATGACGTTCGGTCACATCGCGAGTGACTCCCATTAGCCCGGCAGGTCTGCCATCCGGGCCGTATAGCAGAGTCACTCGATTCTCGGTCCACACTGTGCCGCCCCCCTTCCGCGTCATCTCGAGGCCCACTGTGCCCAGCCTGAAAGGATCCTTCGGATTCTTCTTGTTGACCAGTTCCTCTTCAATGAGCCGGATAGCCTTGCGGAGCGACTCCGGTGTGAACATCTCGTCAAGCCTCTGTGACATGACCTCCTGGACTGTATAGCCGCGTGTGCGCTCCACAGAGGGGCTGATATAGGTGACGTGAAGATCCATATCCATGATCCAGATAACGTCCATGATACTCTCTGCCAGCAGGCTGTATCGTCGCTCGCTCTCTCGAAGGGCCTCCAGGGTCCGCTCGTATTCATTTACGTTCCGGATCATGCAGTGATATTGCCTGAAATCTCCGTCTCTGGTGCGATCTGCGGTCATAGTGACCAAGCAGTCTATCTCAGTTCCGTCCCTCTTGCGCAGCTTCGCCTGTCGATCTTTGACATATCCCTTCTGCTCCAGTTCCCTCCAGATCGTCTCCAGTTCGGATACTTGGACGTACAGGTCTCTCAGGCACATCCTGCTCATCTGTCGCTTGCTGTACCTGAGGAGGTCAGTGGCAGACTTGCCGGCCTCAATGATCCTGCCGTTCCGACCAATGATGAAGAGAGCGTCGAGTGATTGCTCGAAGAAGCGGCGGTACGCCTCAAGATCCTCCTGCGGCGCTTTCGTGTCCCGAGTGTCTTCTGACCTTGCCTTTGCTTCTGTGTGTCTTCCCATGATGGTTCATCTCAGGCGCGGGGCAGTCCTGTCAGGTGGGTGCGAGTTCAGCACAGTCTCGACCAACCCTTCCCTGTCCGCCGCCAGTGAATATGATTCTACAACAACGGAGGCCACAAGGCATATGAGGATTTCAGCCACCACTGAAGGGAGGAACCAGTTGGAAACCGGAGAAACCTGTCTTACCCGGTGAGCATAAGATGCAACCGCCCGTCCTCTGAAGCTTCACTACAGAACGCGGTCGGGTCCAATACGGATGCGAGCCTCCCAATCTTGTGTGGCCCTAGAGTCGCTTCTTGACCTTCCTACTCGGGCTGGCCGCCTTCTGCCTTTTCCCGGCGGCGACGTTGGTGTGGGGGGTGCCAATACCCAGTTGGTCCTTGGTGGCTTTGCCAGCTTCCAGAAGCGCCTCCAGCCCCGCCCTCACTGCCATGAGCTTCTCAGGACTCAGTGACCTGAACATCATCTCGGCATGATCACGTGCCAGTTGCCAGAGACCTGTCAGCATCTTCTCGCCCTTGCTCGACAGGCGGCAGAGGACAACGCGCCTGTCTTCCGGGTCGCCTTCGCGGACCACGATTCCTCGGTCCACCAAGCGGTCCACCACTCCTGTCGCTGTGGCCAGACTGACACCAAGGGCAGAGGCAATGACACTCATGCGACACGAGCCGTTGACGAGAAGGAGAAGAACAACTTTCAGTTGCGGCGTGCTCAGATCCAGGCTGAGCCACTCTTTGGGCAGTATGGGGAAGAGATCCCGAAAAGCCTTCTCTGACAACTCCAGGGTGCTTTCAATAAGATCGTTGAGATCGTTGTCTATGCTCTCGTTGGACAATGGCAACCTCCATATATGGTTCTAGGGCATTGAGAAACAGATTGCGAATATAGATTTGTGTGACACTAATTGTTTTTAGTCTACCAACTGATGTTGATGGTTGTCAACAGGTGGTCATGAATCCGATCCCGCTTCTAGCCGCATGGTATTATTGTTGTGGCAGACTCCGGGGCCTTTCGTCCCGCCCCCATTGTCTCCGCATATCGGACAGCGGTCCGACGGGATATACAGATAGGTTCCGGAATCTGCGCGGAAGACCTCCTTGTTTCTGGCGAGCCGCAGAGATGAGCCGGCAGGGTATCAAAGACTTGTGATGGCTGATTCACGTTGGACGCAGGCTGAGGTAGATGGCAGAAGCCGGAGTGGATGAAACAAGAGCGATCGCCACTTTCGTGGAGGCCGTTGGCAGCTTGTCCCAGGTTGCCTTGCTCACCGATGGAGAGGTCCGAGAACTCTTCGGCGCAGAAACCGCAGCAGCCCTACATGCCTTCGATCGTTTCAATGACGAGAACGAGATCTGCGCCTCCTGTGGGGGTGTTTGCTGCAGCGAGATAGGCTGTGAGGTGTATTCTCCCATATTCGAGGAGTGCCCCGTACATGCCACAAGGCCGCTATTGTGTCGATTCCATTTCTGTCATCGTTTCGATGCTGTGGACAAGACTCTGGTCATCGCGCTGAGGGGCATCTTCCTGGCCTGCTACACGGCAGACCCAGTCTCCAGCGGCACGATTGCGAAATCAATGAGCGTGCCTCCTCTAGAAGCGGCGTGTCCTGCGCTAGTGGCGAACACTCAGCCCTTGGTGGACGCTGTGCGGGATGGCAAGATCAGTCCCCTGGATGGTGCCGAGTTGATCCGGAAGGAAGTACAGAGATACCGGAGCCTTTATTCGGTTTCACACACCTGAGATTAGGTTCGAGAGCGCCTCCGATGGGGTGGCTATCTGGCTGACTCGGGCGACCAAGCTGGCTCATGTTCACCAGCGCCCCTTCTAGTCAGGTTCATGAGACACGCTTGACTTGAGCCGCAGACTCTTCTTCCGGGAAAGCTTCTCCTTGTGCTCCTGTTGTTTGCGGATGGCACTGGCGGATGGCCTGGTGGGAATCCGTCGCTTTCGGGGGCGATTGAGCTGAGCCAATTTCTTGATGAGCCTGTCAAAGGCAATCTCGCGGTTCTGTGCCTGGGAGCGGCGCTCGGAAGCCACAACGGTAATGCCTGAAGGAGGGTGTGTCAGGCGAATGGCCGTCTCCTTCCGGTTCTTCCTCTGACCTCCTGGCCCCGGCGCCCGGTAAGGTTCGACGAGTACTTCTTTCTCCAGCGTAGCTATATCTGTGGAGAAGCGCCTCGGGCGGATGAGACTGGGACGTTCTCCCGTCTTTGCGCTGCTTTCGTCAGCCATGTCTCTTGCCGTCAGATGCCTTTCTGACCCGTTCTCGGTTCTTTGGGGTGCTGCTTCAAGAAATCATGGACGATGCAGTTGGCTTCCTCCTCGGCCTCCCAGAGGTATCCATGCCCTGCGCCTTCGAAGAGAACCAGCTTGGCGTTAGGTATTCTAGAGGCCAGAATGCGGGAATTCTCCGACGGAATGAGTTGATCTGCAGTTCCGGCCAGGATGAGCGTGGGGACTCTGATTTGCGGCAATCTATCGTAAGTGTCGAAGCCGGCCGCTGCCTCTGCCTGCCTCTTGAAACCCATTGGAGAAGGAGGGCTCTCAGCACCCTTGATCAGCCAATCGTTGATCTTGTCAGGGTGAAGTTCCACGAAGGTGGCGCTGAAGGTCACAGACGTGGACACTCTGACCGCCTCGTCAGGAGACAAGGTCATGATGCCGAACAACTCTTGCAGCATCTCCTGGGATGGCATTGCGGCATGTCCACCGCCACAGGTAGTAGCTCCAAGTATGAGGCTGGAAACTAACTCGGGATAGCGGAGTGCGAGTTCCTGGGCCACCATGCCTCCCATGGACACGCCGTAGATATGGGCCGAGGCAATCCCGAGTCTCTCCAGCAGCCCCGCTGCGTCGTCGACCAGCATGTCCATGGAATACGGCGTGTCTGGCTTGTCAGTGAGCCCCACTCCACGGCTGTCAAAGGTCACTACATGATATTCCGGTGAGAAGAAGGCGACCTGCCGCCACCACAAGCTGGATCCGCCGCCTAAGCCCATAATCAAGACCAGCGGCTCTCCCTGGCCGTAGGTCTCATAGTGGATGCTGATATCAGCTACTCTAACTTTTGGCATACTTCTCAACCATCAGCGTTCAATGCCGCCGTGCTGCGCGAATAACCCCAATATGGATGGCAGCCGCCGGAATGTCGACGGGCTCTCTTCGTGATCGCCCAGCTAGAACGGGACGCTGCCCACCTGCCTCAAGATGTCTGTGCCGGCTAGCCTGAGTCGCCGCTCTGGCCGGATGCAGGTGGCTCCTGACCCTTCTGCTCCACCGGTCTGGCTTTCTGGTGCAATGCCTGTCTCCAGGTCAGGACTTCTGCCACAATGTAAATGATGGCAATGATGTAGCTGACGGCGGCGAACCAGACCCACCAATTGCCTCTAAGTACGATCATCACCGTTCCCAGAGCTAACCAAGCCGCAATCAGAACGAGCCGAAAAATGCGCCGTCTAAGTATGTCCTTCATCTCCATTCAACGCACCTTCCTACGTGAATTATGGCTCTCCGGATGATCCTTTGGCTCCAGTCGTCTGCTCAGGACGGCTCTCTCGCTCTCGATGTCGACTATCTCTCAAGCCGGGGCCGCTTTCCCTTCTTCAGGCCACTCAAGTCGACTCCGTCAATCCAGGCGGTGCTCAACTTGCCAATGTCGGGTGGTTTTTCTTTTCCTCTAGGCCAGAAGTCCTTGCATCCGTCGTCTCGGGTGACGTTTGGCCTCTTTGGATTGTGGCAGCTCCTCCAGTTGAACTCGCAACGCGGACAAAGATACTTCAGCTTGATGGTCCTACCTCCACCGCGGCTCGCGCAGCAATACCGTCGCCGGGATTTCCCGGTGCTATTCTAGCACAAGAGACTCGTCCTGCAATACCCGAGCTCGGCTGAGAATGGAGCGAGGCGTTTCTTGGAGAGACCTCTTGATTTGCTGGTGGCCAGGATGTGTAAAGGACGCGAAGTAACATCGGGGAATTCAGTCGCGGAGCGCGTCTCAGTGTGCTCCACCTGTTGGGTGGTGAGACCGATGGCAAGCGCGAAGTCATCCGAAGCGTACGATTATGCCGTCATTGGCTCCGGCTTTGATGGCGCTGTCTCAGCCATTCGCCTTGGCTGAAGGTCTAGGGCCACCTAGTCAGTAGCCTGTGGGATGGAGCAGACAGGACGGATTCATGACTGGCCAGAACCGCCCTGTTTCCTCTTCTCTTTCTCTGCGAGAATCTGCTTTGTGCGCTTTTCCCGTCTCCAACGCCGCACCTGAAGCCAGCCATAGAAGACGGCGATGCCATAGCAGCCAAAAGCAGCGAAGGTGTGGAAGTCCCTTCTCTCTGCATCGTTGACGGCTTGCATGACAAAGTAGGTTCCAATGCCAATACCAGCCAGCATCATGGCAACCTGAAGGGCAATCGCTCTGTTCCTCTGGATTCGCTGCCTTCGATCTTGTGGTCTCATCGATCTTCTCTGATTGGGTGGGGCTGATGCTCTCAGCCTAGCGGAAGCCCGGGGTCATTGTCAAAAGATCAGTTTGAAGCTGGTGTCTTGGTGCCAGCCATCAAGCTCTTCTGGCACGAGCGCGATGCCGATGACAGCGAAATGTCACCTGGGTGTCTTGTCCTATGAACCGAGCCATCGTGATGCCAGGCGGTTGTGGGGCTGACTTGGAAAGCTGTTGAAAGAGGTGCAGGATATTTCCTGCCGGGGTTGGGGGTGTCCCCCAATTCCTTAATCTCCCCCCCAATCCGCCTCAGGCGGACGCCTCAGGAGGAGTGGGAGCTAGGGGGTTGATAAGGCCCAATCAGGGGTTTCTCACCATGGCCGGCAGTGGGGACACTGTGGGTCAGGCCCCAGATAGTCTTCGCTGCCATTGGCTCTGGCGAAGGCCAGCGCAATGGCGCGGCACCCCCGGCATACGGGCCAGTAGCGGCATTTCTCACAGCCGCCGTGATAATCCGTTCTGGTCCTGAGCTGCCAGAGGACGGGCGAGTCAGCCCAGAGATCGCGGAAACGATCGGTCTTGATGTTCCCGATGGAGAGATCCATACGTCGGCAGGGCATCACCGTGCCATCAGCCGTGATGGTCACTCCAAACATACCCGCAGCGCAGCCACCCATCGGCAGATCGGTTTGAGGGATGTCACCGTCCAGGTCGGCTATTGCTGCCAGAGGGTCGCGAGAGGTGACAACCACTTCAGTTTTGTTCCTATACTGGCGGAGGTCATTGTAGAATGCGGCCACCTCCTGCGTTGTCAACACCTGGTCGGCGAGGAGCTTTCCCCTGCCGGACGGAACCAGTCGCGAGAAGGCGATGCCGCTCACCCCGAGTTCCTCGGCGAGCGCCACAAGCTGGCCGGCCTGGTTCATGTTGATCCTGGAAACGGTCAGGTTGATATTCGTCTCGACACCCTCGTCGATGAGGCTGGTGATCCCTCCCAGAGCTCTTTGGAACGCGCCCCGTCCTCTCAGGCTATCGTGTACGGATTCCAGCCCGTCCAAGCTGATCTGCACGTCGGCCACTTCTGCGGCTTTCAACTGCTCCGCAACTAATCTGTCTATCATGGTCCCATTGCTCATGAGCGATATGGAGAAGCCACATCCCCAAGCGTAGCGCAGTATGGAGAAGAGATCCTGGCGCAGCAGGGGCTCACCGCCGGTAAAATGGAGGCTGGGCGAGACGTCCATTTCGTAGTCTTTCGCCCAGCCCTCGATAGCTGTCTTTACGTCGGCAACAGCCCCACAGACCTCTTCGTAGTTCATCTCCGAGACCGGTCCCGACTGGTAGCAGTGTCGGCAAGCGAGATTGCACCGCTCTGTCAGATGGAACTGAACGAAGAAGTCGAACGGGGTGCCTTTCATCAACTAAGCCTGGATTGCCAAACTGGCAATCACTTTCCCTTTCAGGACTTTCAAGCGAGGCAGTTTCTGGCTAGAGCCTTGCTCTTGGCCACTGCCTCTTTGAATCCCTGAAAGAAACGAACTTCTCTCTCGCGAGATTCTGTTCTCATGGCCTGTCCCCCTTTCTTGAAGAATCGCAGGTGAGTGGAACAGCTTCTGCCTGCGTTGAGGCCATGCTACTTCACCGCAATTCTGGTGTCAAGAGGACCCAATGGTCCAGCACCCAATGGTCCGCTAGCACAGACCTCATCTTGGCCCTTGTTGTCATAACCTACTTCTTCTGCGACAACGCCTGCAGCACCACCCTCGAAATCTTCACAGAGACGTTGATCGCACCCTTCTGGCACAGAGTTCATGAGCGCCACCCGGCTCACCACGACTCTCAGGAAGACACGACAGCCGGGTTTTTCGACACTTCTGACTTTTCGGTTCCACTACAGGCTTCTGTGTTCGCTTATCGCTGACGGTCTGCACTCGAGCGGGATGGTGCACAGTAAGGAGCTTCTCCCATGGTTTGATCCACCGGCAGAGTCGTGAGGCAAGTCTTGGCCTTAGTCAGGTTAAGCGCCAAATCAAAGAACAGACAAGAGGGGTGGAGATCTCTACACACCCCTGTTGAGTCCTAGTTGCCCTTCGCTGCTACTGTGCTTGTCCCCCCCCTGACAATGAAAGCTGCAGCGCCTAACACTGCGACCAGTTCCTCTGGTCAGATCGACATCTGGCCATATGGAAACTCCGTTCGGCAAGGGTTACCTCAAACCCCAACGGGAAGCGGCGATTGTCTTCACAACACCAGCCTGTCCACTCCTGCTCCTCCAGCCCCAGACGGTCACAGGGCGTCTCCCTGTGTATCCAGGCTGAAGTTGACAGCCTCAAATGCTCGCAACTCTGACTCTGTATGTGGTACCATTTCCGGGGGCATGCGATGAATGAAGGAAGCTTCAGATGTTAAATGATACCTTTTGCATATTCAAACATGACGTCAACCCATATTCGAAAACTTGCAGGATCTGCTCTGGTATTGACTCAATACATGAGATTCCAAAATTCAACAACCATTACGTCATAGTGTCAGGAGATATTCACAATATACCTGATATTAGGAGAGAATTCTTAATAGACCCTGCTGTCGTTGAGGAGATAATCTCAGAGCTATATCTTAGGGTTGGTTCAAGCTTTCCCCGTTACTTAGAAGGCATTTTTGTAGTCATCATTATCGACAGCAATAAGATAGTCATGGCTAGAGACATCTTTTCTCTAGGGAACGTCTATTTTGACTTTGACAATGCTACGCACGAATTCATTATCAGCAATAAGATACGCGAAATCAGCAGATTCAGGCAATTGAAGGTCAACACTGCCGTTTTGCCAAGATACTTCGTTTGCTCTTCCATTTGCATAGGAGACACCTTCTTCGAAAACATCCGATCTCTCAGACCTGCCGAATTACTGGAATACTACATTGACGAAGACAGATTAACCTCTTCCTTCTATGATGACTCGTTCTATAAGGAAATCAGAAAGGAGCGCCTAAAGGACGACATTATCCTCAAAGATTCCCAGCATATTGTTAGAGATGCTTTGCAGGGAATCTTAGACTACTATTCAGGTTACAGTGCAGTAAACTCTTTGAGCGGGGGAGTAGATTCCTCATATTTGCAGGCAATCTTGAAAGAGTTGGGCCACGATAGAGCATATACCTATTCCTTTGAGACTATAAGTGCAAATGTCCAACAATATGCTAAAGATATCGCTAGATATTTGCAGATAGAACATAAGATAGTCGAAATAGGACCCGGAGATATTGTAGATAGCATAAAGAAAGGTATTTCGGTTTGTGAAGCCCCATATCTCTTCGAGGGGGAACTTCTTCAAAACTGTATGTATCATGACATAAGAAGCAGCGAGAGGAACAACATACTGATCGCTAATGGGTCGGGCGCGGATACGTTATTCGGAGCTGATAGACCTTTGCTTGAACTAGAGTATTTGCGCAATCCCCTATTCCTGGAGATGTTTAGCTTATTGAATGAATCTTTACTTAGGATTCTTCGTAAAAAGGATCACAAAAGATACAGAACCATAATACGAAAAGTGAGAAACAGGACACTCGATGAAGAACTTGTATTCTCGCTGTTCGATAGAGGAATCCATGAAGAAACCATTAAGAAGGGCTTCAATTTGGACAACCTATGCAAGGTACACTCCGAGGATATCAGAGAAATCGGAGAATATGACGGGGATCTTATTGGAAAGCTCGAAAGATGGTATCTGATTGAATATGCGATACAGAGGGCAAATTCTGTTTCAGTTGCACTGTGCAGAGAATATGGATTGAAGATCTGTTTTCCGTTTGTCAATAGAAGACTGGCATGCTACTTGCTTAGGATTCCGATGAGGAAGAAGCTCAGAGGCGGGATAACAACGAAGTATTATATGAAGAGAATGCTATCAGAACACTTACCTTCTAAATATGTTTACAGAAGAAAGATAAAGTACGGCACCAAGAAATACCTGTACTTCTTTAAAGACGATAGGATCGCTGGACTCATTCAAAGCATCAAGAACACAAGGTATGACTACTTCAGTTTCGATTACGAAGAGATATTTTCTAACGAAAAGTACTACGATCTAGCAATCAAGGTGGTGAATTTCCATATATGGCACAAGATCTTCATAGAGAATGTAGATGTTGATGATATTCATTAAGTGATGCGGCCCCTATTGGGTCATCACCGCCACATGCTAGAGTCTAGTGTGAATCAAAGTACGGCAATAGTACTAACCTTCTCCTTCTCTGGAAGCATGAAGTTGGCGTGAGCAACTTTCCGGATTCATACCATACGGGCGGGCCGAAGGACTTGGGGGTACAAGTAGTCATTCGGCTATGCTACAATGTATCGTGTTTCAGGTGGAGAGAGACCTCTACTCTTTCAGGCCCAGACGGTCGCAGACCGCCTGGCAAAGGATGCAGAAGGATACGGACGACGAATAGACTAGAGCGATGCTGAACTGCTGTTATCTGCACGTGGTCACTTGGGTAATGGGGAGTCAACAGAATCAAGAACCAAAGCGACACCCAAGTCACGACGTCAAGAAGACTAGCGGGAAAGGGGTCCACACAATTCTTGCACATGTGTTTTAGATTGATCTCTTGAGGGAACCCCCGTTGCACAATCAGCTAAGCAAGAGGGCACTCCGGAGATGAACAGAGGAAGGAGAGACATGGCACAGAAGAGAGTAGTGAGCACGAAACACCTATGGGCTTTGTCGCGTCAAGTGTTCCTGAGCATCGTCTTGGTTGGCTTGCTTGTGACATTCATTCCATTTTCCGCGGTGAGGGCAGATCTGCCCTCGGACCACGTTGTCAACTTTGCCGACCCCAACCTAGAAGCAGCGATAAGGGATGCCATAGGAAAGCCTACGGGAGATATCCTCCAGTCTGACCTTGACACACTCCTCACCCTTGATGCCTCGACTAGAGGCATCACAAACCTCACGGGCATAGAGCACTGCACCAGCCTGATAATCCTGAGCCTTCACACTAACCAGATAGGCAACATCTCACCACTGGCCGGTCTCACCAGCCTCACGGAGTTGGTCCTTCGCAACAACCAGATAAGCAACGTCTCACCGCTGGCCAGCCTTGCTAACCTGACGCATTTGCGCCTTGACAATAACCAGATAAGCGACATCTCACCACTGGCCGGCCTTACTAACCTGACGGATCTGCGCGTTTATGGCAACCAGATAAGCAACATCTCACCACTGGCCGGCCTCAACAACCTGGCGGAGTTGTTCCTTGCCGACAACCAGATAGGCGATATCTCATCCCTTTCCAGCCTAACCAGCCTGACAGATCTGGACCTTGGCGATAACCTGATCAGCGACACCTCACCACTGGCCGGCCTCACTAATTTGACGAGCCTCAGCCTCTACAACAACCAGATAAGCAACATCTTGGCAACCGAGAACCTCACCGACCTGACGGAGTTGCTCGTTGGCAACAACCAGATAAGCGATATTTCACCACTGGCCGGCCTCACCAACCTGACGATCCTGTACCTCTACAACAACCAGATAAGCAACATCTTGGCAACCGAGAACCTCACCGACCTGACGGAGTTGCTCATTGCCGACAACCAGATAGGCGATCTCTTGCCCCTTTCCAGCTTGACCAGCCTGACCGGCTTGGACCTCTCCAACAACCAGGTAGGCGACATTTCACCACTGGCCGGCCTGACCAGCCTGACCAGCCTGTACCTCTCCAACAACGACATAAGCAACGTCTTGGCAACCGAGAACCTCACCAACCTGACGGAGTTGCGCCTTGGCGCCAACCAGATAAGCGACATCTCACCACTGGCCGGCCTCACCAACCTGACGGAGTTGCGCCTTGGCGCCAACCAGATAAGCAACATCTCACCGCTGGCTGGCCTCACCGACCTCACGGTCCTGCACCTGTACAACAACAACGTAAGCAACATCTTGGCAACCGAGAACCTTACCAACCTGACGGAGTTGCTCCTTGGCATCAACCAGATAAGCGACATCTCGCCACTGGCCGGTCTCACCATCCTGACGACCCTGAACCTTCACGCCAACCTGATCAGCGACATCTCGCCGCTGGCCGGTCTCACCAGCCTGACGAATTTGTACCTGGCTGAGAACGATATAAGCGACATACAGCCCCTGGTCAACAATGCAGGGCTCGCATCAGGAGACAGCGTGTATCTGAACACGAACCCTGATTTGACGAATACGTCCAAGTACGTGCATATCCCCGCGCTAGAGGCAAGAGGGGTTGAAGTGTACTGGGATGTTCCGGATACCTCTCCACCCAACCAGCCGGGCAACGTCTCACCAGGCGACGGAGCGGTTGCGGTCAGCCTAACACCAACCCTCCAATCATCAGGCTTTTCCGACCCTGATGCTGGAGACACCCACACTGCTTCCTGGTGGAAGATAAGTACAACCTCAGGTGACTACTCCAGTTCCGTCTTCGACAGTTATGCGGACAACACGAGTCTTACCAGCATCACCATACCTTCAAGTACACTGGACTATTCGACAACCTACTACTGGCATGTGAGACACAAGGATAATCATGGTGCCTGGTCCCCTTGGTCCGATGAGACGTCCTTCACAACGGTCCCCACGTATCCTTTGGTCACCACTAACGCGGCCAACAACATTACCACTACTTCAGCCACTCTGAACGGCACCCTGACCTCTAAGGGCACGGCGACAACCGTTAACGTGTCGTTCGAGTGGGGCACAGACACCAGCTACAGCGGCACTCCGACCACACCGGTGGCAAGGGATACGACCGGCACGTTCAGTGCTCCGTTGAGCGGACTGAGCCCCAACACCACGTATCACTTCAGGGCCAAGGCCGTGGGCAACGGCACTGACTTCGGTGAGGACGTGACCTTCACCACATCGACCACACCACCGTCGGTGACGACGGACAATGCCACCAGTGTGACCACCACTTCAGCCACTCTGAACGGCAACCTGGATGCGGTGGGCACGGCGGGTAGTGTCACCGTGTC